>Ga0209055_1000683_pt1 | contig 23586 bp, 26 predicted proteins | sample GraSoiAngelo_110_FD_185875 | JGI IMG/M metagenome (GOLD analysis project Ga0209055, IMG submission 185875) | Grasslands soil microbial communities from the Angelo Coastal Reserve, California, USA - 14_0903_12_30cm (SPAdes) (version 2) | ecosystem: Environmental > Terrestrial > Soil > Grasslands ... | reverse complement strand
GCCGCTTTGTTCGCATTTGCCAATCTGTCATGGGATTTCGTGTACTTGTGGGTGACCCAACCTCGGAAGGTCCGCTCCTCGGTTCCGATAATTCCTCGCAAGGTAAACGTGACGTTACGCGGGCTAGACGTTGAATGATACATCGGTCTTTCCTGTGGCACTCTTAGAAAATGCGTGACCCGTCCGATTGCATATCAAGGCAAAGAAGTATGCGGTTCTCCTAAGCGATGAGCCGATGAGGTGCCCATTTCCAATGAATTGTTTGTTTTCGACCTGTAGGCTCACGCTGATTCCGGGCGGTTGGTCGGCAATCGGGAAGTTGGACCGCAGGTACTCTCGTTCGGGGTCGATCGGATTCAATGGTGTTAGAGCCGATGAGGAACCACGCCGAGAATTGTTTTGAGTTATAGGCTCAGGTGGCCGTGATCTCGGCGTCGTTCTAAGCTCAATTCCCTAACTGTAGGGCTCGTTGCTTTTTAGGTGTTTATCTTCGAGCGACCCGCATTGTGGTTCTGTTTGTTGATCGGATCTACGCGAAAACACTGCACTTCCTGGCTGAGCCAGTACATCTTGACGCTGCGTGGGCTGGACCCTCCGCGATAGACGGAACTCTGATTCAGGAGATCGTGCACAGTAAGTGGACCGGAGAAGTTGCTGTTTTGTACCGAAGCGCAGATTCCGCACAATTGCGAAATGCGCTGAACTACCGTACAATCAGATACTTGTGAGCGGTTCCCCCGCGAGGTTGGGGCCTGTAGCTTAAGAGTCTGTTGTTGATTCTGCGTTGCTTAGGTCCATTTTCAGGCCCTTCAAACCCGCCTTCTTGTACACAACTTGTACACAAATCGTTGACCGCGGGATGCACTTCAGGTCGGCGCTTAGAAAGCTCGTCAAGCCGCTTCTGAGTCTGCGCTGTTTGTTTGCTGGAAACTTGAGCTTGACCTCTCATTTCGATCACAAAGGGAATCATCCCACCGGCTTTTCGTAGGGGAATTCTGGAGCGGAATAACTTCCGGTTGGGCCGTTAATTCGGGAGTGGCCGCAAGCGCATCCGCGAAGCCGACTAGGAGGACGCATTTTGATCAAACTCTTATCTAAAGACCTTGCCCATCAGGTGCTGTGGGGTTTCTTCAATGCAGTATCCAAAGCACTTCTCATGCTAGCCTATTTCCCATGCAGCGGCCTCTACAGCACATGCTTCTGGTGCCCCTAATACTGACGAGCACCGCGAGTGCGTATGGACAAACCATAGATCTCGCCATGCGCAGGCAAATCGATCAGGCCACCCAACGATGTCTCCAAACCGATGGCACACCCTCGGCATCTGTAGCAATCGTAGTGGACGACCATCTTGCCTACGCCAACGCGTTTGGAGAGGCAGTGCTGACGACGCATCTGCCGGCCTCAACCGCGACTCGATATCAGCTAGCCTCAATCTCCAAAACTTTCACCGCGCAGGCGGTTTTGCTGCTGGTGGCCGATGGCAAACTTTCGCTCAATGATCCGGTCCGTCGTTGGTTTCCCGATCTGACAGGCGCTTCTCAAATCACTGTCCGGGAGTTGCTCAACCATACCTCCGGCTACCCTGACCACTATCCTCAAAGCTACCCTGCTGGCCCAAAAGGGGCTGCGGCATCGCCAGATCGCATCATCAACGAATGGGGACACCATCAACTGCTCTTCTCACCGGGAACACAATTCCACTACTCCAATCTGGAGTATGAGATCGCGGGGCGGATCGTTGAAAAAGTTTCTGGCGAGCCGCTGTTCCAGTTTATGCAGGAGCATATCTTCGGGCCGCTCCAAATGACCTCGACCATGGACTTGGATACGATTCCGGACGGTAGTACAGCACTGGCAACCGGCTATGTCCAAAATGCGCTTGCTCCATTGCAGCCTGCGCCCTATGAGGGACCGGGGTGGTCCTTTGGCTCAGGGCAGGTCGTGACTACGGCTGAGGACGTCGCACGTTGGGATGCGGCTTTCCTACAACACCGCGTACTTCCCGAACGGGAAGCAGCGGAAGAAGTAACGATGGCGCGGCTTGCGAATGGCGGGACCTACCCATCCGCGCTTGGTTTATTTGTTTCCCGGGAAAATAGCCCAATCCGTTACTACCACACTGGGGAGGGGCTTGGATTCGAAGCGATCAATCTCATCTACCCCGAAGCCCACATGGCATTTGTCGTGCTGACAAACACAAATGCAAAAGCAACGTATCTCAAGATTGCCAACCAACTCACCTATTTGCTTGTACCTCCCAACAAAGACGAGATATTCGCTCGTAAAGTATTTGCAGATCTTCAGAATGGACAGCCGGATAGGTCGGTCTTCAGCGAAGACCTCAACAAGTACATGAATGATGCGATGCTTGCGGAGTATAGATCCAGCCTGGGTTCACTTGGACCCGTACAGAGTTTTACGGGGACAAGCGCGCACGTGACAGACGGCCTTGAGACCAGGGACTACAACATAACGGTCGGTGGCCACTCACTCAAGCTGCATTTGCTGCTGCTGCCGGACGGACGATTGGAGGACGCGGCGATTACGGGTGCTTCGACGGACTGAGCATTAGAAGTGCGCTCGATTAGGTTCCGCTAAAGCGCGCTTGTCATCTGCAATTGGCGAATGCCCGTCATTTGCCCACAATCGGCCCGCTACGCGGTTGTGAGTGTAAACGCCTGATAACAACAGTTAGGAATCCCCGCTCGACAGAAGCGCTCGAAGTCGTTTCGTCGCAGCAACTTGGCCATGCTTCCCCTTGGCTTGCTTTAGACCGGGAATGTCCCGATCCGCTTCTTCCCAGACACCTGAGTTGCAATCTCTTCGCCGTTCAAGGGATGGGTCTTTCTTCAGGGCTCATTCGTAGTACCGATATGATAGGCCACTCGTTCATGACGTGGGAGGCGAGCGTGAGCGTGGAGAGCGAAGTTGCCCAGCTTCGACGCGGCGACCTCAACGCGCTTTCTGCGCTGCTTGTAATGCGGTATCAAAATCGTCTGTACCGATACTGGAAAAGCAATCCTGGTCCCTGAGCTAGAGCGCACTCAGATCCTGCATTGCCTTTCCGTAGGAGGTTGACATGCATGACACAAAGGAGCGGTTGTCTCTGTTTTGGATCTTCGCGTTATTGAACTACCTGTACGCGGACGTGCTTGCCCTGTTCGCTTTCGTTGGCTCGCCGAATTCAGCCCCACACCTCCCACAATGGGCTCTGCTGGGTTCAGCGGTCTTGATGGAAATACCCATCGCCATGATTCTGGCGTGTCGACTGGTTCCGTTTAGAGCGAACCGGCTGGCGAATATCATCGCGGGTGGCATTATGACCCTTGTAAACGCTTTCCTGACCTTCGTTCTGCCTCTGACTAACGGTGACTTTCGGGATCCCGTTTATCCAGCGTACGTGTTCTTCGCGACGATCGAAACTGTATGTACCTCGGTCATCATCTGGAGGGCGTGGACTTGGTCAGGGGTTGAAGCGACCAGTTAGTTCGGAGGGGGTTATCGCCAATCCGAAATTAGGCTGCCTAGCGCGCTCGCAACAAAATTCGCTCAAATGAGGTCAATGTGAAAAGAGAACGCCTAACACAGATCGTCCTGGTGATCGTGGGGCTGTTCAATCTGGCCCTAATTTATTTTCTATATATGGATCTGCGGCATTCCAGCTGGCTTTTGGAGCGGAAGAACGAGGTCGAGCCGATGTTTCTGAGCTTCTTTGTTCCGGTCGGGGTCTTTCTACTGATGGCCGCAAGGAGACCATCTGGGCATCGCTCGATGATTGCACTAGCAGCTTGGTGGAACATCTCCCATGGCGTGGTGATGGCTATTCAAACCGTAGAAGCCGGGATTCACGGCGTCCACAGGGACTTCACCGATGTGGTCGTTTTCATTGTGATCGGAAGCGTACTGTTAGCGCTTCTGCCAGCAAAACGAGAGCCAGTCGCGCCAGGAGTTGCGTGAACGAGCGCAGAAACCCCACACTCTGCGCGGATAACTGTTTCTTCTCGTCTTCTTTTCACGGTTTTTCCCGAGGGGATGACAGTGTAGCGCAGCGGCTCTGGGCCAGATTGGCGTTAAATCGCAATTACACTCAGAACCTTCTGAGCTTTCAGCCTGTTGGCGGGTTGTCGGCATAACCGGGTGTATGGACGTCAGAGGCCCTCAAGCATGCACCCAAACTGCACCTAAAGTGAGTTGTTATCAACTTTCGCGCAAGGAACCGAAACTAGAGGAAGACTGGCTCACCCTTAGGAGACGACTCTAGAACCATCGTCGTTGCCGACGCAGCTTCGTTTTCGGTGCAATTGCTTCGGCAGGGCTCAGAAGCCTATAATCCCGCAACGTTTTTCGCTTGCTCTCGTCAGGAGTTCACAATGAAACACCATGTCTCTCGACGCCATTTCACCAAACTTGCCATTGGCGCTGCCATTGTTGGGTTCAATCCCGACGAGCGTTCCTGGGTCACCCAGTCAAGCAACACAGCGCGCCCCTTTGATCGCGCGCCTAAGCTCGCATCAGGAGAACTGACTGCGGCGAGCCCCTCGGAAAAGTAAGTGTTGACTCCAGCAAATCTCGTTTTCAGAACGTGTTTTCCTTGCCTATCAATAAATCCAAGAGCGCTACCATCGAGACTGTAGGTGCTGGCAACACCTTGGTGATATTCGTTGATCGCCTGTGTAACTGGTCCATAAACCCGGCGACCAGTTCGATCGATCACGCTACTTCCGTACCATTTGCCGATCAATTCAGGCTCTATCACTATTACAACTCCTTCGTGGAACGGTGCGGCCATGTGGTAATGAAGCGCAATCGCAACTTGCCCATTACGGTCAATAAAACCAAACGTAGCTGGGTGCCCCGCGACACCGACCGCTGCCAAACCATCAGAGAAACCCTCAGCGAAGTCGTATTTCGGTGGAATCACCAATTTGCCAGCCTTGTCGATGTAACCCCACTTCCCGTTCGTGAACACAGCCGCCAGTCCTTCAGAAAATGCTCGTACGCCGGGACAGGTCATTTTTGTGCCGTACTGCGGCGAGATTACGAATTTTGCCCGAGTGGTCGATGAACCCGCAGCGTTCTCCAGTACAGGCACCAGCGAGCCCCTCAGAAAAAGGAAACGCATCTTCGAAAGTCGGTTGCACGACGGCAATGCCATTGGAATCGATAAAGCCGTATTTGGCATCCACCTGGACCACGGCAAGTCCCTCCCGAAACGCCGAAGCCGAGTCGAAGCGGCGGGGAATGCGGACACTGCCATTGCGGTCGATGTAGCCCCACTTGCCGTGAACAGGAATTGGATAGAGTTGTAGCGGCTGAGATTGGCCAAGCGTTGAAATAAGGCCACAGCACATCGCAACGGAAACGAGTACGTATCGGAGGACGGTCATCGGTAAAAAGCCATTGTGTGCTGCGGAAACTAACTGAGGCAACAAGGAATTTTCCAGGTTCGCCAATCAGTAAAACATCGCAATTGCGCTCAAAAGTCCAGAACGACTGGGGCCAGTTGGCGAGTTGTCGGCAATCGGGAAGTTGGACCGCAGGTACTCTCGTTCGGGGTCGATCGGATACAATGGTGTTAGAGCCGATGAGGAACCACGCCGAGAATTGTTTTGAGTTATAAGCTCAGGTGGCCGTGATCTCGGCGTCGTTCTAAGCTCAATTCCCTAACTGTAGGGCTCGTTCCTTTTTAGGAGTTTATCTTCGAGCGACCCGCATTGTGGTTCTGTTTGTTGATCGGATCTACGCGAAAGCACTGCACTTCCTGGCTGAGCCAGTACATCTTGACGCTGCGTGGGCTGAACCCTCCGCGATAGACGGAACTCTGATTCAGGAGATCGTGCACAGTGAGTGGATCGGAAAAGTTGCTGTCTTGTACCGAAGCGCAGATTCCGCACAATTGCGAAATACGCTAAACCACCGTACAATGAGATAGTTGTGAACGTTCCCCCTGCGATGTTGGGGCCTGTAGCTCAGGTGGCTAGAGCGCGCCCCTGATAAGGGCGAGGTCGGTGGTTCAAGTCCACCCAGGCCCACCATAAATCCCCCAGTGTTTATGCGGCCATTCTCGCTTTTGCCTTTCTCCGGACTTTCCCGCAAAGCCTTTTGTCAACGATTTGTCAACTTCCGGAATCGCCATATGCCGCCCCCGACGTCACCGCAGACACCATGACCTGGCGCGGGGATTCACGGACTGCTTGAATCTTGCTGACGGCCACTGCTCCACGGCACTCAAGGAACGGAAAGAACATAAACGTTCATTCCCGGCATATTGGATCGTGGAAGTCCTCCCTCCAAAACCAGCGTTCACAGATTCGAGGGGCAACCGTCATCGACACTTGCGTTATTTGGACCATAGTCCGCCTTATCAGGGACGGGTAGCCTGCGGGCAATCGTCGCTGCTGGTCTTCGAGTGGGAATGGTGCGCCATTGACAAAGACCTAGAATTGGCATAGGCTGTGACATATGCCAAGACGAATAGTCACAGCCGAAAGACACGTGAAGGTCTTTAAGAATGGGCGAAACCGGGCTGTGCGGATTCCTCGGGAGTTCGAATTCCCCGGTGAGGACGCCGTCATGCGCAAGGAAGGAGACCGGCTGATCATCGAACCTGCACCGCCCAAGTCCCTGTTGTCCGTTCTTGCCACCCTGCGCCGGCTCGATGAGAATTTCGCACCAATTCTGGATGAGCCTCCTGATCGGGTCGATCTATGACGGGCTATCTGCTTGATACCAACGTGGTCTCGGATCTGGTTCGCAATCCACAGGGCAGTGTTGCGCAGCGCATCAGGAAGGTGGGTGAAACAAAAGTTTGCACCAGCATCATTGTGGCCTCAGAGCTCCGCTATGGTGCAGAGAAGAAGGGGTCGCAGCGGCTCACGACACAACTCGAAGTGGTGCTGGGGGCTCTGCAGGTTCTTCCTTTCGATTCGCCCGCAGATGTTACGTACGGCCGGGTTCGAGCACAGCTTGAGCGGGTCGGCAAACCGATCGGCGGCAACGACCTGCTCATCGCTGCTCATGCTCTTACGCTTGGTTATACCCTGGTTAGCGACAACACAAGGGAGTTTGCTCAGGTGCGAGGCCTACAGCGAGAGAACTGGCTTCGTGCCTCTTAAAGGGAAAATACTCTTCCTATCTAACTCTGTGCAGCCCAAGGGAATGTCGACGCGCCGCGAAGGTCAAGCACTTTGCGAGCCTGCTTGAGTCTGATCGAGGAGGCTCGCGCACGCACGCAATCGGCGATGAGCACTACTACTACTATGATAGCTTTATCATAAAGTGACCGCGTAGGATTGTTCGCTAGCGAGGCCCGCGCTACAGTGGAGAGCCTCTCCTCACGAAGAAAACACTATGCATATAGCACCATAAAGGCCCCTGATAAGGGCGAGGTCGGTGGTTCAAGTCCACCCAGGCCCACCATTCAAATCACCAGTAAATACGCATCGATTCTCACTTTTCCCCTTTTCGGGGCTCTCCCTCAAAAAACCGTTTTGTCAACCGTTTGTCAACTTCACGATTGGCCGGATGGCACTACACTCAGGGCGTTAAGACCCTTCAGGTGAAGGCCGAACGGTTAGCATCGATTAGGCATTGTCGAGAATGCTGCCTGTCATGTCGAAGGACGTGCAAGGCAGCGCAAGACAATGCAAGGCCGTTCAGAGGGTTGGGGGTTCGAATCCCTCCGGGCGCGCTCAGCGAGAAATGCGATCCCACCCGACCTTCTGCTTCTTTGACAGATCGGCCGGACTGGCAAATCGCTGGCTTAGTTTCAGTTTGTCGTTGAGATTCAAGGAATTCCACGATCTCGATGTCTTGTAACCCGTACCAAGAATTGCTTTCAGTCATGGAAACGTAATAGCACGCCTGGCCCGAGCGCAAGCTGCACTCTGGTAAGTGCTTGTACTGCCTGCCCGTTGCCACGATATTCTTTGCCGAGATTTTCTACGACTAGTCGCATGAACTTCCGGGCGCCCATGAATACTTTCACTGCTCAAAAACGGGCGGAGGGCCACTGATTCGCTTCCACCTCAAGTTGACGCTGACCTCAACTCGGTTCGCAATCTTGATGAACGGAATGCCGCTATTCATGCCGTATTCTTTGCGGTCAAAGGCCATGGTCCCAATGATGTTTCCGGATGGGCTGCCGTTGCCTGAATCTGTCAGTTTCAATTTCTCTTTCTTAGTGACTCCCCGGATGGTGAAGTCTCCGTCCAGTTCGAAGGTAAGCGGACCTGTTTGCGTGATTTTTGTCGACCTGAACGTTATGTAAGGATTCTCGGCTGTGTGGCAGTATCTGTGGGTGAAAGCAGCCATTGTCCGTGAGTGAATCGAGTGGCCTTTCCCTCCGCCACGATGGTTTCAGAGCGGTCCTCGCTGTCATTAACCGGCCAATCTTTGCCCCGCGACGGCTCTATCCCTTATGACGTGAGTAGGTTAAGTCGCGTGGAAAGATTGGACCGGTTAATAAGCCGTTAACCAGCCAATCGACCTGTCTTTTCTAGACTTAGCGGTGAGGTCGCGATTGGCCGGTTAACGGAACAAGGGTTCGCTGCGCCGCGCCTAAAACCGGCGCGCCCTTGACTGCTCCGGGCTGCTCTGGAACCTTGCTCCGCCATGGAGGGAAGGATAAGGACTGCGAAAGTCCAAAACAGGAATAGCTGACCTCGATCGGATCGATTAATCTGCAGTTGAGAAAAAGAGATTCATCGACCGAGGAGATCAGCTATTCAACTTAAGGTTAAAACCATCCTGAACCAGGTGCAACATTTCGTGGGCTTCGTCTACCAAGAAGTGCGGATGCATTCTCACAAGGCGCGGCCGCTCTTGATCGAGATCACCGTGAGATCTCATGACCGCATCCGAGGGCGCTGTTCGCAGTGCCAGCGATCGGCACCCGGCTATGATCGCTTACCCGAGAGGCGCTGGCGGTTCGTGCCTTTGTGGGGCATCCCCACCTCTTTCCTCTACCCACCGCGGCGAGTGGAGTGCACCGAGCACGGGGTCGTGGTCGAGCACATCCCCTGGAGCCACGGGAAGCGCCCGGTGACCTGCGCCATGATGGGATTCTTGGCACGCTGGGCGCGAAGACTGAGCTGGCGAGAAACAGCGCAGGTCTTCCAAACCAGCTGGGAAGCCGTGTATCGCTCGGTGGAATGGTTTGTGGAGTGGGGCTTAGCCCACCGCGAACTGGAAGGGGTGGAAGCGATTGGGGTGGATGAGATTCATCACGGTCACGGGCTGCGGGCAGACAATTTTCTAACGGTGATTTATCAGATCGATGCCCATTGTCGGCGGCTGCTGTGGGTGGGGAAACGGCGTTCGCAGGCGACGCTGCGGCGGGGGCTGCAAGCGCTAGCTAGGGCCGGAGGTGGTGCAAGGGTTGAAGTTTGTCTGCAGTGACATGTGGAAGCCGTATTTGCAGGTTTTGGCGAAGCAAGCGAAACAGGCGCTGCATGTGTTGGACCGCTTTCATATCACCCAACACTTGAATGAGGCGTTGGACGAAGTGCGCCGGGCAGAAAGTTCGCGCCTGCGAGCGGCGGGGAAGGCCAAGGCCGAGCAGCTCAAGCACATGCGCTGGCCGCTGTTGCGCCGAGGCAGCCGGGTGCGCGGGCGAGTGCGGCAAAAGCTTCTGGCTTTGTGGACGAGCAAGCTGGCCACGGGCCGCGCTTGGGAGTTGAAGGAAACGTTCTCCCACTTCTGGAAATACAAAGCGGTCTTTTGGGCGCAGGCTTTTCTGGACTACTGGTGCTTCCGCGCCCTGCGCAGTCGTCTGGAACCGATGCAGAAAGTGGCTGGTATGCTGCGCGCCCATGAGCATTTGATCTTGAACTGGTTTCGTGCCAAAGGCGAGATCTCCGCCGGCGTCTGCTCAATTAAATACTACGAACATGCGATCGTTGAGGTGCAACTCGAAGCGACGTTTGAAAGTGCTTGGGGTGCGCTCCTGGCGCGGCGTCCCGCTGGATGGACTCAACTGATGCCGAACCCCAAGGGCGCGCGGTGGTTGGCAGGCATCTTGAAAGAATAGCGCCGGCCGTCATCAAGCCCCGGGAAGATTGGCTCCAGGAAAGCTACCTGGTGGTCGAACTTAACGAAGTCCGGGGGGAGAAAGGAGCGGCTCTGACGGCGGACGAACTTCTGTCCGCTCACGGAGAGCACATCGCTCAATTGATCCGCGGCGAGCAGACTCAGCTTGCGCGCATGACGACGGAACATGTACTAGAGGGCAGGCTTTCCTATTATCCATCAGACTTGCTTGTAGTTGGGTCTTCCGCCGCGCTTGTTTACGATTGGCCGGATGGCAATACAGTCAGGGGCGTTAAGACTCTTCGGGTGAAGGCAGAACAGCTCGCATCGATTTGGCTATGTCGAGAATGCCGCCCTGTCAGGTCGAAGGACGTGCAAGGCAGTGCAAGACACTGCAAGCTGGCGGAAGGAGCGGGAAGGCATTTTTAGTCAGTTTTCGAGGGGATAGTTCAGCTGGTTAGAACGCCTGCCTGTCACGCAGGAGGTCGCGGGTTCGAGTCCCGTCGCTCCCGCCAATCGACAGAACAGCGCACAGCGGAAGTGGCAAAACGCCCGGCGGAAGACCTAGCAAACCAGGCCCGGTATCTCGATCAATTGGGACGACATGGCAGCCAGTTCATCGACGAGATTCGCTATCGACGGGGCATTCGTCTGCCGGCTCGGGGCACGGACGGAATTTTGCCTACCACAACGCCGGCGGATCAAAAGAGCTCGATGGGTGCCGCATGGCCCGAAACAGAAGCGAGTCGAGCATCCCTTGTAACTAACGGAGCTCCGAGCTTCTCGGCAAGCACGATGTAGGCGGCATCATAGGCTGAAAAATTGTGACGGAGTTGCCAAATGCGGGGCAGAAGCACGAGATGAGGATACCGAGTAACACGGAGATCAAGCAGATCGCGGACCGCCTCGTCAGCACGAGGTGCAGAGACCACTCCTTGCAACGCTAGACGCCTCAATACTTGCGTGACCTCAAGATCTAGGAGGTGAGGCGCGTGCAGGGTTTCGTTATGCGAATAAATGCGCCTCTCGATGCTCTGCCCCGCAGATGTCTGAAGAAGCCAGTCAACGGCAGCAGAAGCATCCAGGACGATCACCGTGCCTCGCGCTCTTCTCGCACCAGCTGAGCGGTATCGATCTGCGCTGAAACCGGCTTACGTGTGTGCAGTCGCTCCCGCAATTCTGCTAGCGTTGGCCTTTCCGCGATTTCCTTGATCTCAGCTAACAGATAGTCCGAGAGCGACATGCCTGCCATGGCAGCGCGAGCTTTCAAGCCGCGGTGCAGGGCATCGGGTACATTGCGAAGTTGAATCATTTTTGACATGCTACAAGCATACTTTCATGTCGGGCACATGTCAACGTCATGCTCTTCAAAGAACTGACATTTCTTGGTGGGCTACTAGACTAATAATGACCGCAATACTGATAAGGGCGAGGTCGGTGGTTCAAGTCCACCCAGGCCCACCATTATTTTCAATGGCTTACCGGGTGTTGCTCCAAAAACCTCAACCCACAATCCAACCCACACGTTACTGCACCGTATTGGTACTCACTCCAAGCGCCGTCAGATATTCCCCCTGCGCCGCGCGTGTTTCGTCGCTGTCTTCCTGTGTGTTCCTGTGTGTAGAGATCGAGCGTCGTCTGGATTTTGCTGTGACGCAAGATTCCCTGCACGGTCTTGGGTTCGATCTTCGCCTTGTTCACCAGCCAGTTGCTTAGGCTGTGACGCAAGTTGTGAAGCCCGAACCGCTTGCCATCCTTTATGCATATCCCGGCTTTCTTTGCTGCCGGTCGGAGATGATCAGAAACGAAGATAGATGCGGAGAGGGGAACGCGGCCCTTTGCCCTTAAAGAAGGAAAGACAAAATCCTCATCGGCGGCATACGGCGTCTGTGCCCGCCACTCACGCAGGAAATGCGCGAGCACGGCATGCAGTGGAACGTAGCCATCCGATGCTTCGGTTTTTGTCTCGCCGTCCTCACCTTTTGCCCAGCGCTTGGAGATCCGTATCCGCTCTTCCTCCCACAGCACGTCCGCCCAGCGCAGCGACAGCATCTCCGAAGCGCGGAGCGCTGTAGCAGCACACGCGAGCACCAGCGTAAAGTGAAGAGGTGAGGGCAGTGAATGAAGGATCGCAAGCGTTTGCGCGGGTGTGATGACGATGGCCTTGTAGTCGCTCTTCGAGCGCGTCTCGACGTGTAGCACGGGATTCTTCGAGACGTGTTCGTGTAGGACGCCAATTTCGTAGATGCGGTGCATGGTGCCCCGTATCTTCGCAATCGTCGGCCATGCAAGGCCTTTATCCACGTGAAGCAACTTTAGCCATCTCTGAATATCGAGCGGCTTTATCTCTTCCGCGATCTCATCTCCGAAGCGTGGGACAAGATAAGCGCGCACGACATGCTCGACATGGCCGCTGGTATTGACTGATTTCTGACGGACGGCGTCCGCGCCGAAATCGGCCTTCAGGTAATGCTCCGCAAGAGAGTGAAATGAAACGCGGCCAGGAGCTGGTGAGTCATTGATGCGTACGGAAAGCCCAAGCCGGTCCACCTCGCGCCAGGCGTCGGATTCTTTTGGAAGAACTGCAAGTAATCCGACCGGCGCGTTGTGCTCGACCCGTCTACCGTCCGCAAGCGTGACCCGGTACCGTAGCACCCAGGTTTCTCATTCCTTGCGTTTTACTTTCTTGAGTGATCCTCGCTGATAGGACATAGCTCCTCTTTTCAGCGGGGACTGCCAGATCCGATCGTACACGGTTTTGGTGGTTTTGGAATCGAGGTTTCGTTGCGTACGATGCAGGCGGCGAGTTCCGAGAGCCGAAACACCCAGATTTTGCGTTTGCTCCCTGTGCCGAGCGCATAGGCTCCGGTGATGCCTCTGCGGGCGAGCCCCAGTAGATATCGACGTTTGACGCAAAGAAACCGCGCCGCCTCGTCGGCCGAGACAAACGGCTCCGGCGTCAGGGGCGCTCGCCCCAACTCGTTGGCAGTGATAACCGTTGCAGGAGCCGAAATAGTTTCGGCACTATCTCCTCTTTGTCCTCCGGTACCCGATTCCAGAGGCATAGTAATGATCGGGTTGTCGGGCCCGCTTGTACGGGATGCCAACACTCGAGTCGGCTGTGGATGTTGCAAACCTCTCGGGGCTGCATCGGACGTCAAAGGCAAGGAATCCACTGTAGGCGCGAGGCATGCTGTCTTGGAGACGCTGTACTCTCACGCACACCGAATTGGGTTGGACGGCGGTTCATGTTTGTTACACAGTTCTAGTAAGGGCGTCTCCTTGAATTTGTTCTTGGTTGCGGTTGTTTGTGTGTTGGCCTAGCCAGGACTGGAAGTCTTTGTCCTTGCGGTACAGAAGTTTCAGAGCCTCGGTAATGACGTAGGACGGAGTGGAGTCGATGAACTTCGCGTATTGGTCGAGTTGCGTTTTTACCGACTCCTCGACTCGCGCCTGGATTGTCACTGACTTTGGTTGTTTGGGTGGTGCCTTGATGATTGCCATGCTTTCGTTTTGTTCCTCCTTACGTTCTGTCTGACATCATGTCTTACAGAGTTCTTGGCTGGGGCCTTCTTCTGCTTCTTCCTTTGCGCGGCCAAAACACGAGCTGCGACTTCCAGCAGCAAGAGGCGGGAGTGACCCCCGAAGCCCGAAGGGATCGGGCCGCGATTTTGCGGCGCGATGGGGTCGCTCCCGCCCATCCTAGTGTTTTGGCCGCGTCCCCATTCTTGCCTTGGCCTGACGCATCTGCTCATTTCTCCATAGGTTTATCCACTGCTGCGGCGAAAGCTGACCCGAACGATCCCCCGAACGTTCCCTCCTGGCTGTTCTTCACTTCGCCTGCTGTGCTTGGCGTTGGTTTCCGCTTTGGGGTCGCTTCAAATAAGGCAACCTGTCCATCCACCAGCTCGCTTTCGAAGATCACTCTGCGTGGTCGTGCCAGATCTTGAATTTCAGAGCGGACGTAGTCGTCCGATACGATGCCGTCTCGCCAACTTGGATAGAGTCTCTGGCACCGATGACGGGCGTAGCGCTTGTCCGAGAGATGGAGGAACTCCCTGTCGTCGGTTGTGAGCTTCCCGTATTTCCGCTCGTCCCACAGCTTCTGGAGCCGGAAATAGCGGAGGATTTCGTCGCTTGGGTCTTTCTTCGGAGGGCGGCCGGCGGTGGCCAGAAAGGTTTTCCGAGCAATCTCGAACTGCGTCGGACGAGGCGAAATATAGACGAGCCGCACCTCGGGAAGCGCTTCAAACAGACTTCCATAAGCCAGCAGATGGGTCTTGAAACTGTCCAGAATGCCAAGTCCGGGATCGACGAACGTGAAGGTAACCACAGGGAGAGTGAAGGAACCGGAACAGAGGAACATGGGGAACTTGTCCACGAAGTAGCGCTCGGTCGTTGTGTTGTGAACGGCTCCGGAGTAACGCTTCCTGGGCAAGAGTTCTTTCGGGAGGTCCAGCTGCTGGCAGAAGTAGTTCAGTTTGTCGTCCTCGGTTTCAAGGTATTCGTACTGCAAATGCGTCACGACGAAGTCCAGGGCAACGAGCCGTGTGCGAATGTGTTCGAGGGAATGAGCACGGCGGTTGCGAAGGTTTTCCCGGCCGATGGCCCGGTACACGATGCGGGAGAATAGGTGGTACACGAGACTGTTGCGGAGAAAGGAGCGGGCTGTGGCATGGCCCTTGGCAAAAAGTTTTTGGGAGAAGGTCATGCTCTTGTCCCCGCTTTTGGTTCCCGTGAACTGCAGAAACTGGCGCATGGAGAAGTACCCGGAATGTGTGGCCACGACGTAGAGAAAGCGAGCCTCGTCTTCGGTGTAGCCGAGGCTGCTAAGGTTGGCGAGACTGGACTCAGGAAAGTTCATAGGCTAAAGATGACAGTGTTCAATTCGCGTTCATCGCGAATGCGCCGCAAACGATCGGCCTCGCCACGCCGGGCGTAGATCTGGAAGCCAGCGCCAGCTTTGGCCGCCAGTCCACGGGGGCGGTAATGCTCGGTCGCGAGTTCCACGTCCCTCGTGTGAATCTCCATGTCGGGGTCGTTCGCGTATTCGAGACGCATGTCGGGGATCTGGATTTCCTTGTTGACGACTTTGAGTCCATGGCGCCGGGCGACGGCCTCTTTCACCGTTTCCGGGCCCTTGCTCTTGTCTTGCCAGGTGCGGGCCAGATCGGCGTAGAGATCGCGTTTGATTTCGTAGTCCAGCTTGACGCGAACGACTTTGCCGCCACGGCCTTCGATTTCATCGCTGACCTTGTGATAGAGCCGATAGAGTTCGGCATCATGGAACGCTTCTTTGGGCTTCTTCAATCCGTGGTAGGTAACCTGATCAGGACGAAGGAATCTGCTGTAGGAGAGAGCCCGATGGCCTTCCTTGGTGAGCGTCACAGCGCGAACCGGGGAAAGGTCGGAATCCATGATGGAAGTCTGTTTCACAAGCCCCTGGCGGCTCAGGTTCGCGAGGTCGTTTTGCATGCGAGAGGAGTCGCCGTTGTAGGCGAATTGGGCGAGATCATGGACGTCCACGACGCGAAACTTGCCGACCTCGGTCAAAGCGTGCAGCTCGGAATCGCGCAGCTGGTAGGTCCCGTTGCGATCCGCATAGTTTGTGCGGCTGGTTCGAGCGAGGACCAGCTGGACCCTCTCCTCGCGAGGTAGAGGCGAGCGGTTGCTGCCAGCGGCTCCGCGGGCTTCCTGGTCACGCTGATCGGCACGTTCCTCCTCACCGCGAATTCTCTCTAGCCTCCTGACGGTGTCCCAGCCGGCGCGGGTGTCAGGGTCGGGACTCCGGTTCACGTCGCGCTCGGGGTTCTACAACCATAAGAGAGAAAAGGAAGGGCAAACCGGCTCGCCAGACTGAAGGGCAGTTTCCCCTCCGTCCGAGGAAAGCAACTTATGAGCCCCCTAATATCTAAGAGGCCCTGTTTTGGGAGAAACCTCAACTGGCTTTTTTCTGAAGCCTTCGACTCCCTATACTTCAGAGGCCTTGAAAAAGGAAAATGTAAGAAAATATTTGGAAGGCGCGGACGGTGACCAGGCAGTTTTTGTCGTTCAATTGTCTATTCTCAATAGAATGAGCTTATTAGCAGGAATTGTTGAACTTGGGAGGCCGACCGTCCTTACGGTTCTTACGTCGAGCTTGCGCCTGAAGTATTCCTGGCCACGCTCGGCGATCTCCTTCCCACCCTTCCGCCCAATTCTCTCCAACCCCAATCCGTCAGTAAGGTAGCAACAACCGGCGCACACGGTCCGAATTCTGATTTGCTGTAGGCACCAGGCACTGCCAGAACCTCTCGGTTGCGGTTGCGCGAAGCGGGCGCGCATGCAGAGCTCAGTCGGTAAACCATCGGGCAACAAACCCCCTGACTGTTCGCCTGCCGTCATGAATTCTCAGGTCTTTTCCTCATGAATTTTGGGGTCTTCTCCTCTTGACAACCAGTAGAAGAGGTGTATGTTCCTCCTGGTAGCCAAGGGGAAGGTTTATGCCAGACAAGCCGAGTGATCTCGTCCAGGGCACGCTCGATATGCTCATCCTAAAAACGTTGGCGCTGGAGCCTACGCATGGATACGGGATTTCCGTGCGAATCGAGCAGATGAGCAAGGGCGTTTTCCGCCTGAATGCGGGCTCGTTATTTCTCGCCATTCAACGACTAGAGAGGGACGGGCTAATCGATGGCGAATGGAAACCCACTGAAAACAACAGGCGGGCAAGGTACTACACCCTGACGGCGAAGGGACGAAAGAGGCTCGACAGCGAAACACGAGAATGGGGCAGGCAAGTGGCCGCAATCGGCAGAATTTTGGAGACCTCGTAGGGAGCGAGCCATGTCTTTGTTCAGAAATTTTGCAACCGGCCTTCGGTCGCTTTTCCGAAAGAACCAAGTCGACCGAGAGTTGGATGAAGAACTAGGCGCCTATTTGGAGATGGAAGCGGCGGAAAAGATAAGGCAAGGCGTAAGTCGTAAGGATGCGCATCGCGAAGTGCGACTAGAGCGCGGCAGTCTCGAAGTTACCAAGGAAATCGTTCGCTCTGGCGGCTGGGAATTCTTCGTGGAGACGTGTTGGCGAGACTTGCGATACGGCGTGCGGATGCTATGCAAAAAACCCGGCTTCACGATCATCGCGGCCGTGACGCTGGCGCTTGGGATTGGGGCGAACACGGCGATATTCAGTGTTATAGACAGAGTTCTACTGCAGCCCCTGCCCTATCCTCATCCAGAGGAACTGGTCGCCGTGTGGCACACGGCTCCCGGGCTCAACATCAAGGACCTGAGTTCATCGGATTCATGCTACTTCATTTATCGTGAGCAGAGCCGCACGTTCCAGGACATTGGTCTCTATAGGAACGACTCCGTGAACATCACAGGCATGGCGGAGCCGGAGCGGGTAAGCGCGCTCGACGTAACCGATGGCGTCCTTCCGATTCTGGGTCTCAGAGCTACTCTGGGGCGCACCTTCACGCGCGCGGATGATTCCCCGGGCAGCGCAAAGTCCGTGATGCTGAGTTTCGGTTTTTGGCAGCGGAAGTTCGGCGGCGATCGCTCAGTGATTGGAAAAACGATCACTGTCGACGGAGAATTGCGGCAAGTTATTGGCGTGCTGCCGCGGGATTTTCACTTCGGCGGACGGGACATCGCGATGCTCCTACCCTTGCAGCTCGACCGCGCTTACACTTTCCTCGGGAATTTCAGCTATGAATCCGTCGCCAGGCTTAAGCCGGGAGTCACACTGGCGCAAGCCAACGCGGACGTGGCGCGGATGCTTCCAATCGTCCAAAAGAGTTTTCCGATGCCAGTGGGCCTCAACCCAAAAACCCTGGAAGATGCTCGAATCGGGCCAAACCTCCGGACGCTAAAACAAGAGGTTGTTGGGGACATGGACAAGGTTTTGTGGGTGCTGATGGGGGGCGTCGGATTTGTGCTGCTCATCGCCTGCGCAAATGTTGGCAACTTGCTTTTGGTCCGCGCGGAGGGACGTCAGCGTGAGTTAGCCATCCGTGCCGCTCTGGGCGCAAGCAAGGGTCGCATTGCGGCGAGTTTGCTTCTCGAAAGCTTCCTTTTGGCGCTTCTTGGGTCCGCGCTCGGTCTGTCGCTCGCTTATGGCGCCTTACGGGTGCTTGTCGCCACGGCGCCCGCTGGACTTCCACGGATAAACGAAATCGCAATCAATGGCCCTGCCGTTTTGTTCACATTGGTTTTATCGCTGTTTGTCAGCCTACTCTTCGGTTGCGTGCCGGCTTTCAAATATGCGGCGGTGCCTCAGTTGACCGCGCTGCGGGAAAGCGGACGTTCCATGAGCGAGAGCCGCCATCGACACCGGGCACGAAGCGCGCTCGTCGTGTCCCAAGTTGCGCTGGCTCTCGTCCTCCTGGTCAGCGCCGGACTTATGATTCGCACTTTTCGCGCCCTGATCGAAGTCGATCCGGGTTTCGTCATGCCTTCGGATATCCAGACATTCCGCGTTGATATTCCCTACACACAAGTGAAAGAGCCGGAGCGTGTGATGCGCATCGAAGAGGAGATTCTGCATAAGATCGAGGCCGTTCCGGGCGTTTCTTCAGTCAGCCTCTCCATGAGTGTTCCCCTGGATGGGAACCAGACGACCGGTCCAGCCTTCGAAAAGGACCGCACCTACTCACAAGGTGAGCTTCCGCTCCACCGGTTCAGGTTCGTTGCACCGGGCTTTTTCAAAACACTCGGCACGCCGCTCGTCGCCGGTCGCGACCTCACTTGGAGTGATATCTACAACAAGGTTCCGGTCGCAATCGTCTCCGAAAGAATGGCGCGCGAGTATTGGCACGATCCAGCGAGCGCGCTCGGCAAGCAAATTCGCGTGAGTCCCAAAGACGACTGGCGGGAAATCGTCGGCGTTGTGGGGGACGTCCGCGACGATGGTGTAGATAAGGAAGCACCCAGTTCGGTGTATTGGCCTATTCTAACGTCCGAGTTCGAGGGCAATGAACTTGATGTGATCCGCTCGGTGGCCTTCTGTATGCGCGCTTCGCGTGCCGGCTCGGCGAGCCTGATGGAAGACGTTCAGAAAGCCGTCTGGTCGGTGGACTCGGACCTTCCCATAGCAGACGCGCACACGCTCGAATATTACTACTCGAAATCAATGGCACGGACTTCGTTCACTCTCACGATGTTAGGTGTCGCCGGGGGGATGGCATTGTTGCTCGGCGTCGTCGGCCTCTACGGCGCAATCGCATACTCAGTGTCGACGCGCACGCATGAGATTGGCATCCGCGTGGCTCTCGGGGCTGAGCCGGAAGATGTTCTGAAAATGGTCGTGCGAGGAGGATTCAAACTTGCGGGATTCGGTGTCGGAATTGGTATCGCGGCCGCCCTCGTGTCAACACGCTACCTCGCGACCCTGCTTTATGGCATCAAGCCCACCGACCCACTGACTTTTGCCACAGTCGCGTTGCTTCTTATTGGAGTGGCCCTGCTCGCCAGTTACATTCCGGCGCGGCGAGCAACCAAAGTGGATCCGATGGTGGCGCTACGTTACGAGTAACTCATGGCTCTCGGAGAGCCACAACGAAGGATGAAAATGGACCCAGGCACCTATGCTTTGTTTTCAACGCGATAGGCAGCTATTTTCATAGGAGTGAAAACTTATGGCATTTCTACGAAACATTGTGACTGGGCTTCGGTCACTGTTCCGAAAGGAGCAGGTGAACCGGGAGTTAGATGAAGAACTGGGCGAATACCTCGAAATGGCCACCGACGAAAAGATGAAGCAGGGCATGAGCCGCCAGGATGCCCTTCGCGCAGTCCGCTTGGAGCGGGGAAGCCTCGAAGTCAGCAAGGAAATCGTTCGCTCTGGCGGCTGGGAATCCTTAGTAGAGACGTGTTGGCAGGACCTTCGCTTCGCCGCCCGAATGCTTCGCAAGTCTCCCGGCTTTACCGCCGTTGCCGTCCTGACTCTCGCGCTCGGCATCGGAGCCAACACTGCGATATTTACGCTCCTCCACGCGTCTCTGTGGACACCCCTGCCAGTCCGCGATCCTAAAGAGATTTTTCATCTAATGCGCGCCTCTTCGCAAGGCGACTTCGCCGGCGAATTTAGCTATTCCTATCCGCTCTTTCAACAATTCAGCAGAATAGCCTCTCCTTGGGGCGAAGTTTTCGCCACGGAGCGTGTTGGGTCAACCAAATTTGGACTCAATGGAGTTTCTGATGAGCGCGAGGCGGGAGAGGCCGTTTCCGGTAACTTCTTTTCTGTTCTAAACGTGGGGCCAATTGTGGGGCGAGTCCTCGAACCGCAAGACGATAACGTGCTTGGAGGGAATCACGTCGCAGTCTTGAGTTATGCATTCTGGAAGCGCCGCTTCCAATCCGACGCATTGGTTCTCGGTAGGAGAATTCTTTATGACGAGACGCCCTACACGGTCGTTGGTATCGCGCGGCCCGGATTCACCGGAATCGAGCCAGAGGTCTCCGTAGACGTATGGGTTCCTATTACCGCTGGTGCGCTTGACCGGGGATGGCGACCGGACCCGAACATTAGTTGGCTGCGCCTCCTTGTCCGGCTACATGATGGAGTTGACCCAAAGCGGGCTCAGGCCATGTTCGAGGCTGCCTTCCGCACGCACGTTGCTGACGTGCTCTTACCAAGTGCATCGCCGCGCTTCAAACAGATGCTCGAAGCCCAGCATATTACCGTTCGTCCCGCCGCCTCCGGCCTCGCGACTACGGGACGCAAGTATGAGAAACCACTGCTTGTTCTGTTTGCCGTGGTCGGAGTTGTACTTCTGATTTCCTGCGCGAACATAGCCAACCTAATGTTGGCGCGCAACGCCGCCCGTCACCATGAGATCGTGGTCCGTTTAGCTCTCGGCGCCAGCCGCACGCGCATCGCATGGCAACTGTTCACAGAGAATTTGACCCTGTCGCTCTTAGGTGCCTTCGTCGGTGTACTCCTGTCGGTTTGGGGCACACGCGTACTAGTCTCCCTGCTTCCTACATCGCCGCTGCCAATGGCGTTTAATCTCCAGCCGGATTTTGTCGTGGTTGGCTTTACAACTGGGGTTGCGGTCGCGACTGCGATACTCTTCGGCCTGGGCCCCGCATTACGGGCCTCTAGAGAAAAACTCGAGATGACCTTGCATGGCGGGCAGCGCATAATTGGGTCGACCTGGAGCGGAAGGCTTCTCCTCGCTGGTCAGCTCGCGCTCTCCTTGCCTTTGCTAGTCGGTGCTGGGCTGTTTGTCGACACCCTGCACAATCTGAAGAGCAGCGACCTCGGGTTCCATGCCGAGAACGTCGTAACATTTGACCTGTCTTACCCCAAAGGGACAGCCGACGACCGCCTTCACCAAGCATATGCAGAGATAAAACAGCGTTTGGAATCGCATCCCGGTGTGATCGTTGCAAGTTATGGGTCTAGCGTGTACGGAGATGGCGGCTGGTCGGGCGGTGTTGATGTCATCGGGAATCCATCATCCGGAAAAGACAATGACGTGGGGTTGATCTCGGCCGGACCTGGCTTCTTCGAAGCTATCGGCTTGGGACTTTTGCAGGGCCGCTATCTACGCTCCCAAGATCAGGCCGAGAAGCCTCCCGTGGCTGTGGTCAACGAGAGCTTCGCTCGCCACTACTTTGGTTCAAATTCCGCGATTGGCCAGCGCATCAAGCTCGCGTTTGAGCCGCAAGTCATTCGCGAAATTGTCGGTGTGGTGCGTGATGCGAAGCACTATGGCGTGCGCGAGAGGGTATGGCGCATGGTGTATTTACCGACTGGGAAAGGCGACAGTTTTTTCGTTCGCTCGACTCTCAATACGCAGTTGCTGAGCGGGGCCATAAGGGCAGATGTAGCGGCAAGTGACAAAGTTCTGCAAGTCGAGGAACTCCAGCCATTGGAGACAGTCGTAAACGACATGATTTCCCAGGAGCGTTTGACCGCGTTGTTATCGTCAGCCTTCGGGCTGTTGGCTTGCCTAATTGCAGCGATTGGACTCTATGGAGTTGTTGCCTATGGCGTCTCGCGCCGAACGAATGAGTTTGGCATTCGCGTGGCTCTGGGTGCTCAGCGAGGCGATATCCGAACGCTTGTGCTGCGCCAAACGCTCGCAGTAGTCCTCTGCGGCGTTGGAATAGGCATCGGCGGTTCACTTGCTGTAGTCCGCTTGTTGTCTTCGGCGATCAATGGAATGCTCTACGGCATCAAGCCGACAGACATTTCGCTATTTATGGGAGCAACCATCTCTTTGGTTGCCATTGCGTTGCTTGCTGCGTTTCTCCCTGCGCGGCGGGCATCGCGAGTCGATCCGATGGTCGCCTTGCGGTACGAATAATCCGCGCTGTCCGGCTTAGCTCAAGTCTGCTTCTGACGCCGATACTCACTGATTTCGGTAAGTACCCTTTTTCTGCCGCGCATTTTCTTGGGCACTGCTTCGGGCCAAATTCCTGCGCCCGGCAGCTTCGCGGGTTCTGCTTTCACGGCTCCTCCCGAACATGTGACTTGAACCATCGTTTGGCCATTTCGGAAGCATCGGTTGGCCGTTCATCGGCCTGTAAGTCCTGTAAATCCGAACTCCGTCAGAGTGCCCGTTCGGACGTTTGGAGCATCGGTTGGCCAGGAGTACAGAATCGGAAAATGTCCCACCGCGGGCGGTACGGTTCGCGTAGGCGATGAAGTGAGTCTCTAGCGGGCCAGTGAGAATTTCACCTGGATGGTTGTATCGATTTCGACGGGCTCGCCATTCAGGAGCGTGGGCTGATAGCGCCACTGGCTGACCGCTTCGACGGCGGCGCGGGCGAGGTCCGGATTGATCTGGCTATTCAACACTTGCAGCTGGAGCGGCCTGCCGTCCATACCCACAACCGCATGAAGCAGCACAGTACCTTGCACGCCCGCGTCTTTGGCGCTCTCCGGGTAGATGGGCTGCACCTTTGTAATCACCTTCGCCGCTTCCACGTTACCGCCAATGCGAATGCGCGTGGCCTTTGATTTCGCCTCGGCTTCCAATGCCTGTGCGGCTGCTGCGGATTTCGCGGAACCCTCCGCCTGTACATCCACGGTCTCGTTGGTGCTACCGATGTTCAACTTGGCGGTCATCGCGAGGTCGCGGCCCGGATCGAGGACAACTTGCGGCGCGAGGTAGGTGGCAAATCCCGGCTTGAGCACTTTCATTTCGTACTCGCCGGCAGGCAAAGCTTTGAAAACAAAATTGCCATCCGCGTCCGAAGTGGTCATGTCAACGGTACATGGCGGGAGTGCTAGACTCGGCGCGCATGTGTTTGCTTTGTGGTTGGTCATGACGATGGTTGCGTTCGGAACAGCGCCGCCGCTGGGATCAAGGATGGTACCCGTAAATTTCCCGGACAAATTCTGACCCGGCAGGCGCAGGGCGGCGAGCGGAAGGAGCAAGCACAAGGCAGCGACTTTCAGGAGCAGCCCCGTTCTTCGCGAGATTCCCCCGCGGTCTAAATTTGGATTCAGCATGGCGATAAATCTCCTTTCCAGATTCGTTGGGCGGGCAATGGCGAGTGCGGTGGACCAACCGTGATGTGAGTTCTTAAGCGTCCGCGCGAGATCGAGAAGTTGACT
>Ga0209055_1000679_pt1 | contig 23623 bp, 24 predicted proteins | sample GraSoiAngelo_110_FD_185875 | JGI IMG/M metagenome (GOLD analysis project Ga0209055, IMG submission 185875) | Grasslands soil microbial communities from the Angelo Coastal Reserve, California, USA - 14_0903_12_30cm (SPAdes) (version 2) | ecosystem: Environmental > Terrestrial > Soil > Grasslands ... | reverse complement strand
TCGGGAATCGGGATGCCCACCGAAGCGGGTTTGCTGTCGATCAGCTCGGGCGGCAGGTAGGCGACGCGCTTGCACTCGGTGAGGCCGTACATCAAGTAGATGCGCGCCCGCGGCATCAGCGCGCGCAACCGCGTGATGTGGCGCTCCGGGAGGGCAGTGGCGGGTGGAGTCGAACATCACGCCGGGGAAGTGGCCGATCAATGTCTCTTGCCGGAAGGGCGAAGAGCGAGGGGAACTCCAGACTGCATTTGAAGTCCGCTAAAACTCGCTGACCGTTCCCTTGGCTAACGTGCGGCGCGGTGCTGGTGTGCGTCCGAGCGTTCGGCTAGACTCCCGCCAGCCATCCTCCACCGAGGTGGCACAACGCACGCGAAGAAGAGGAAGGGAGCTTAGACGCTAGGCGACGAGGGGCCGCGCAGGCCGGGCATCCTGATGATCTCCGTCGACCCGACGCTGTAGATCTCAACCTCTGGCTTTGCCATCGGGCGCTGCAGGCCCTTGATGTAGTCCGCCTCGGAAGAAGCAAGTCGCTCCGGCACGGCGTGTTGAACGAAAAGCTTCGACGCCGCGAGCAGTGCATCGACAATCTCCACCGTCGGCCACTTCTCGTCAGGATCGCCGTATTCCTTCCGCTGCGTCGTGAGATGCGCGATCTCTTTGCCCGTGCGTTCCCTCACGACGACCAGGATCTCGGGGGTCTCGCCCCGCGCGAGCTGCCACTTGCCCGTGTCTGTCACGTAGTCGGTCGCGCTAACGTCCCTGGTTCGCGGGTTGAAGCGCTCCGGGTACAAGAACGCCGCGAGAGCACGAGCGCGAATGCAAAACGATTCAACGACAGCGTTCTTGACGACGAGATCGCGGTGGACGCCCTGGTCGTCGAGGAGTAATCGCCGGGCTGTCTCCAGGAGCATCCACAGCCGTAGTGAAGATGTTTGAGCGAGTACTCGCGCAGCTCAGGATCAGTCACTTCAACGCTCCTGCTGTTCGCGTGAATGAAGGATCTGGTGCGCTACACACTCTGTTCTCTGCAATAGAAGCACGGCTGAAAAGGCTTGACGTCATGTAGTCCGCTCTTCTTGAGTCGGACGTAGAAGTCCTTCTGCCAAACGTCTCGCCAAGCGAGTTTTCGACCACCATAGCGCAGCCGGTCCTCGGCATCCTCCAAGAGGCGCTTCTGGTATTAGGATCCGCTCGGTAGGACTATCAGCCCGTTCAGGTCGTAGCATTGCTTCTTCTTCTGGACTCTCATGAACCGGCGCATCGCGGACACAAAGTGTTCGCCGTTTGCGCTGACGATAATGCACCGTCGCTCGTAGGCTTCCTGCACGATCAGGGAGTCATCAGCACCTTCGGGTAATCCGGCGTCACTGAGGGTAAGCGTTCTCTTTCGTGGAAGATGTTCAGCGACCTTCGACACATCACGATCAACCAGGAAGCGGTAGCCGATCACGTCGGCGAGTGTAGCAGCCATCGCCAGACAAACGAACGGCGCGGCCACGATGTTCTGTTGACCGCGCCGCAAGCGAATGCTACGAGTTGCGATGCAGCCCTCTCCGGTCGCCAGCAAACTCGCCGACCACCTGTAAGCCGAAGCCGATTATGATGAGAACCCAGCCGACCGGCCAAGACCACTGCCACCCGGTGCTGACCGGCACCATTTGCCCGCCCCAGCCAGCGGCGAGCCCGTAGTACCCCGCAAAACCGGCACACGCGCTGCCGATGAGATTCAGAACTAAGCCGCAAATCCGAATAACTCGCCCCATGCTGTCACTTCCCCTTCGCCCCGCGCGGGTCCACGGTGTCGGGGAGGCAGACGTACATGTACGCCGTAATGAGGTCAGGGCGACCCTTGGTACGAATCCTAATCGCTGGCTTGCCCCCCATGTCGCCCGCAATGACCTCAGTATCCTTGGCTTTACTGCTCGACGCCGTATCAGACGCCATCTTCTTAGCGAGCGCCTGCTCACTCGCGGGCTTCGTCTCCCACGCCGATACCGGCCATGTCGAGGGCTCGTGCGTTGGTGGCGCGATTGCCTCTTGCCAGAACACCCACGCGCACTCGGCGTAGGCCGTCGCGGCCGAGGTGAGCAGGGAGAGGGCGAGGAGCAGGCTGGCCATTCGTGCGAGTCGCATCATCGCCTGCTCTCCTCGGCGCTCGCCCGCTTCACGCTGACGCGCTCGTGCACGCCCCAGGTGTGGATATCCGTGACGCCCGGCTGCTTCACGCTCTCTGGCTCATGCAGAGGCGCTGAAGAAGCGATGGTGGAGGCATCTATTGGAAGGGGCAGGGTTGTCGTCCCGGCTGTAAGCAGAAGCTGTATTGCACGGAGCCGGTTGCCGCGAAGCGCTTCAGCAGATTCAGCGAAAACGCCATGTCGCTCACCAGTGCCGCCTGGTGGCACAGGAGACAGTCACCAGGCAGCTGGAGCTTCAATGGCTCAGCGGTGAGCGGGTCGAACCCCCGAACGCCCAGTTCTGACTGCCGAACCCCGGCTGAACCTTCTGCATCAGGTGCAGAGTTCGCTCATCCTTGCTGCGAACCAGATGGCCCTGCGGTGTCGCTTCAAAGATGGGCGCTTGGGTCTTGCGGTCTCGGCCCACCAATCTCGCGCTGTACACATCGAGCGCAAACAAGACGCCTGTCGGAAATTCCTGGAGGCGCGGATTGCGCTTGACGGCATCAATCGCGTCTCGCGATGCGTACACATCTCTCGACAACCCGTCGGAGCGATCCACCACGGCATACTTCACCAGGCTGGTCCTGTAGTCCTGGGGAAAGGAACGACGGGCGGGGATTGGGCCGACGCCTGCACGACCAGAACCAGAACTACCAGCAGCAGGCGCCACATCGATTGCCTCCTCCTCTCGAATGTGACGCCGCACGAGCAGGCGACAGTGAGCAGATAGCCATTCCACGAAATACCAGATGACTCGGCGGTCAGGTCAACTTGGTGCACGCCGCGCCGTTATCGCCCTCTTGAGACGGCGGAGTCTCGTGGCGGCAGCTGACCCGAAGAGACAGCTCAACAGGACCGTCGCCGTCTTCCCGTGAGAGAGACAGCCCGGGTGGAGCGTGACCGCGCGGATCACCTCCCGCCTCGCTTGCTCATACCGCTCCGCATAGAAATGATGGAGCGCGTAGTCCGCGTGCCATCGACTGAAGATCGACCGCCGGAGGCGGCGGGTCGCGGGTGAGACACCTGCGGCAGAGAACGCCTTTTCCAAGACTCGGAGCCTGTTCGTCATCATTCTCTCGTGGTCAAGGGACATGTTCGCGGAGTGCACCCGATACTCGGCCAACACCCGATCGACGTAGGCGAACTCGCTCACTTGGGCAATCCTGATCCACATGTCCCAGTCCTCGCACGCGCTCAAGCTCTCGTCGAACGGTCCTACTTGGTCGAACAGTTCCCGTCGCACCATAGGCGTGGGCGACGGAACGACGTTTTGACGGATCAGCCACGGCAAGATTCTCCCAGACGGATGATGCGACCAATAGCTGTGAGGAATCACCGTCTGAGATGCTTCGTCGAACAGGACGGCTTCGCAGTACACGACCCCAACGGCTGGCTCGGCATCCAGACGGGCGACCTGCATCGACACCTTGTCAGGCAACCAGAGGTCGTCGGAATCGAGGAAGGCCAGGTACCGGCCGCGTGCCACGCGAATCCCCACGTTTCGGGCTGCGGCCAGCCCGCGATGCACCTGGGGAATATAACGGATACGTTCGGCGAAGGGGCGAAGGGTTTCGGTCGTCTCGTCAGTGGATCCGTCGTCGACGACCACGATCTCAAGATCTTTGAAGGATTGGGCGAGGACGCTCTTGATGGCGGCGGCCACGTAACGAGCGTAGTTGTAGGTCGGAATGATTGCGCTGACGCGCGGGGCTTCTGACACCAAATGGCCCTTTCGGAAGAAGTCGAAATACTATACTCGTGTAGCGGATCGCTGACGATGCCATCACCGCGTTTGGCTCTTATCGGGATCGACGCCGCGAGCAGTCCCCTTATCCGGAAATGGGCGGCGGCCGGAGAACTTCCAGCGATCGCCAACTTGCTCGCGTCGGGGTTCAGCGCCACGGTTGCGACTCCGCTCGGCGTCCTCGAAGGCGGTATCTGGCCGACTTTTCTCACGAGCATGTCACCCGCGCGCCATGGCATGTTCTCTCACCTGAATCTCAAGCGCGCGACGTATGACCTGGAAGTCGGCATGTACGCAAACCGCCTTCCGGTGTCACCGTTCTGGGCCCATCTGAGCCGAGCCGGAAAGCGCGTCGCCGTGATCGACGCGCCGTTTGCGAGGCCGGTCAAAGGTCTGAATGGGCTTCAAGTCACCAACTGGGGGGCTCACGATCCCTGGTGCTGGAAGCGATCGTCTTGGCCGCCGCGTCTTATCGACGACCTGCTCCGGCGCTTCGGCAGTCACCCCGTTGACACCTGTGATGCCCCGGATCGATCTCTGGCCGACTATGACGCACTCCGGACGCGCTTGATCGCCGGCGTCGAGCGCAAAGCAGCACTATTACGCTACTGTCTTGAGCGGGAGCGCTGGGACTTCTTCTTCGGGGTCTTCTCGGAGTCGCACTGCGCCGGCCATCAATTCTGGCATCTGATGGACCCGGCGCATCCTCGGCATGACCCCAGCGCGAGCGACACGCTACGCTCCACAATCCGTGACGTCTACCGTGCGATCGACGCCGGCGTCGGGGAGCTAGTCGAAAGTCTGAAGCCGGATACGCATGTCTTCGTTATGTCGAGTCACGGAATGGGGCCGTATTACGCTGGCTCGCATCTGCTCGACCGTGTGCTCGAGCAGCTGGGCCTCAACGGCCCAGAAGTCGCTCCGTCCTTGGCCGTGACGGGATCGCCGAGTGACGAGTCGATGCTCGGTCGGCGTCTGTGGGCGGTTCGCAATCTGCTGCCCAGCAAGTTTCGACTCGAGTTGAAGTCACGATTCCCGACATTGTTCACCTCCCTGAGGCGCTCAATGAATGGTCCCGATCTCGACCCCTGGTGTCGGTCCCGCGCATTTGCGGTTCCCAGCAACAACATGACGGGAGCAATCAGGATCAATTTGAAAGGGCGAGAGCCGGAGGGATTGGTGGAGCCAGGCGCCGAGTACGAGGCCCTTCGCACGGAGATCACTGATGCGTTGATCGCACTGGAAAATCCCGAGACAGGGCAACCTGCTGTCCGATGGGTCGCTCGGGTGGAAGAGCTGTACGAGGGCCCGCGTCTGCGCGACATGCCTGACCTGTTTGTGGAATGGGATCACAGCGCGCCGATCACAGCGCTCTCGTCGCCTCGCATTGGCCGTGTTAGTCAGACGTTCGGCGGACATCGCACGGGTGACCACTGGCCGAATGGGCTCTTAGTCGGGCGTGGCGTCGGATTCCGATCGGGCGAGATTAATGAGCTGGTGCGCACTCAAGACATCGGCCCCACAGTGCTCGATTTCTTCGGCGTCCAGCGGCCGCCGGGTTGCGAAGGGCAAAGCGTCTTGCAGGTCCTACGAAGTGGCTAGAGCGCGACAGCGCCCAACTCGATCGATCAATATCCCTCGATCCCACCGCCAGACTCATTTGGGGTGACATGGACGCTGCGAGTCACCGCCGCGGCCTCCGGCCTGACGGACTTCGCAATACGCGGCGCGTACTCACCTCTCGCTCGAAAAGGATGCGCCACACGGCCGCGCAATTGAGCGGCCTGAACTCGGCAAGGTCATCTCGATTCGCGAAGTCGGTGGCCTCCACCATCGCTACGTCCGACGGGCGGCCTGATCCAGCTCAATCGGTTCGCCACGATCGGGCCCGTCCTCCCGTCAGGCTGCTCGCCGCCCCACCCCCAAAAGGTCCGGCGGCGTCCCTGTGGCGGCCCGACGGACCCGCCCTGCTGGCCTCCCCTCCTGTCTACAGCCTCCTTAAACGTTCCCGATCCTGTCGCGAGAGAGCATCGGCCGTCGTCCACTAGGGGGATGAGGTTTTGGCGAAGGACAGGGTTGCGGGGAAGCGCGGCGAGCACTCTAAACCTATTCGGGAATCCCTTCTTGTCTGAGATTTCAGTTTGTCGATGCCGGAGTGATGGTGCCGAACAGGCCATCGGTCTCACTGTTCGGACCGGCTGTGAAATAGAGAGTATCGGAGTTCGAATTCCGGCCGCCGCCCAAGGTTAAGGTCCACAACCCGTCGATCACGATGGGTTTGCCATCCTCGTCCTTGAGGGTGCCGAGAAACTTTCCATCAGAGTCGAACGCGTGGATTTTCCCATCGCCGAAGTTGCCGACGAGGATATCGCCGCTGAACCGGCCAAAAGCGAAGGATGCCCGCACTACGCCCCATGGCGAGTTCAACGCTCCGCCCGAAGCGAAGCGCCGCAACAAATGGCCGTTGGTATCGAAAATGTCGACGAAGCCATTGCCCGGGCCCGCCACGTCGTCATGCTTGTCCTCATTCTGCAGTGCGTAGGTGACGAAGAGATCCCCGTTGATGTTCTGGACCCCGAAGGGCGCGAACCCATCCGGAATGTCAGGATCCGTAAAGTCGCGGCCATGGAGGCAGGGTGGATCAATCCGGACGCGCTGCGCAGCTGGCTGGCGACGGCTCACGCCCGGGTGCCGGCACCTCACTAGGCGACGAGCGGATGGCCCGCGGGCCTGAAGCCGGCAGAGCCATTGGGGGCGAACACGTCGATCGTTCCGGCCCGGAAATTGGTCGCAAAGAGAAAGACCCCGTGAACGTTGGTGCCGAACACCAGACCTTTGTAGACTGCGCCCGGCGAGTTATCGACGGCGAGGACCGCCTGATCAGGCGGGGTCAGACCGCCCGTCCACGCTGAGATAGTTCCATCCTCGGTGTCCCAGATGAATGTGGCCGGGCTGGTCGTCTGCGGCACGAGAAAGGTCGCGGTAGGGTTCCACACGAGACCGGTCGGTGCAGCCGGCATCGGCTTCGGCGGATTATTCGGGTCGACAGGCTGGCAGGCGGTCGCGGGCACACTGCCTCCGGGGAGCGGAAGCTTGACCCGTAGAGGCGTGAGCTGCGGCTGAGGCACCCCGCTGCCATCGTAAAGCGTCGAACAGCCCGTGGCATTGTCGGCGATCCAGAACGGACTGGCGCCCGGCGTAAACGCGACGCCCCACGCATTTTGCAGGACCGGGTCGGTGTTCGGCGCGATACCCGGCAGATCAGACGTCAAATTGGTGACGACATAGCGGTTTGGCTCTTTGGCCGGCTGTTTGCCCTCGTCGCCGCGTACGCCCGAGGCAACGGTGCCACACACCGCGATGACTACGGCCGCAGACAGCGTTCGACTGATATGCGTCATGATGTTTGTCCTTCCACGCGTGATTGAGTCCGAACTCACTGTGTCCCCGCTCTTTGATTCAACCCGTCGTTCACGGCCACCAGGAAACTCCAAGGGGGCGGCGTTGGGCCGCCCCCCCTCGGGAGTGCGCTACTTCCAAATGCGCAGCTAATTAGTTGTCGTCCTCCCCTGTGGTCTGAGCCGTGCTGCAGATCTTCCAGATCACGCCCGTGCCGGGGATCTGGACGAGCGGACCGTTACCTTCGCCCTGGAACTTTGCGTCCGGGTCCGACTGGCCAAAGTCCCGCACCGCGCCGTAGTCGACGACGTAGGCGCAGCGGTCGGGCCCGAACTTGACGTTCGTGGGCCGGTTGAACCCATCGATCCCGGACACGAAGGCTTGCTCGGTCGTCTTGTTGAACGCAAACCGCAGGATCTTGAGCTCGAGCGGCTCGCCCGGCTTGCTGAAGTTGATGAGCTTGACCTCGTGCCCGACCTCCGGAGCGGGCGCGGTGGCATTCGCCGCCGAGAATCCGAAGTCGCCCTCGAGGCTGTAGAGCGCGGCCCCGCGGCGGATGGGTCCGTTCGCGAACGAGTTCGGGACAAAATCGATCCCGGTGAACGACGAGTCGGCCGCCTCGATGGCCAGCGGCGACGTGATCTGCTGCGGGGGCAACTTCAGGACGTCTTTGATCGGAACATCTTCTTTCAGAATCGTGGCGAGGCTCGCCTGCGTACACAGGCTCGGCAGATTAGTGGGGTCCGGGACGCAGAGATCGTCGCCGGGCCCGCCGACCGGATTGAACACCGCCTGGCTCGACGGCAGGAAGCCGTAGCGGTCCGGCCAGCCGTGATAATCCGGAGTGCCGTCGGGGTTCTGTTGGGCCAGCTGCAGCATATCGGGCGCGTTGTTGGACGGCCGCGCACCCCGTTCGTCTGCGCCATCCTCACCCACGAGCAGGCCGCCCTTCAGGGCATGCTTCTCAGGGGCACGGCGCCGAGGGCACGACATCCCTTGCGAGCGGAAGGCCGAGGCGTAGGGCATTGCCGGCCAGTCGGCTCAGCCCGCCTTCCCGGTTTGAGATCGAAAACCTCAACGACCCGAACTGAGGATCGCACCGCCCGACCGCCAGTCGTCGGCAGCGGACGGAATCCTCGGCGACGCGGTCGTCGGACGCGAGGGATGATCCGATGACCCTGCGTGAACTCCTCGAGACGCTCAAATCGTTCGGCGTCAAGCTTGCACTCCACGACGGCGACACTATCACGGCTGAGCCGCCCGAGGTCCTCACCCCCGCTGTCCGCGCGGCCCTCGCGGAGCACCATGCTGCGCTCGTCGCGCTCATCCCCTCCAGGCCCTCCTCGACGTCCTCGTTCGACACCCTGCTGAGCGGACTCGACGGCCTAGGCGCCCGCCCACCAGCCGAGCTCCTTCAGGAGCGCCTTCGGACCCTCGCCGATGGGCTCGCTGGCGAGGATCCGCTGGTTCGTGAGCTGGTGCGCGCTGAGGCGATCGCGCGACTCACCACGCTCGGAGTCCGCACCCCCGCGCGGCTCGTCAACGCGGCCTTGAATGCACGTCCCAGCCTCAGGGGCGGTGCGGGATCCGGGCGAGGTCTGGTCTTTGCCGACCCCGAGCCCTGGCCCGAGCCTGTCGACGGCGCGGCCCTGCTTGACGACCTCGCTCAGACGTACCGTCGATTCGTCAGCCTCCCAGACGGCGGGGCCGAAGCCCTCGCGTTGTGGATCATCTTCACTTATGCCCTGGATGTCTTCGACGTGGCCCCGATTCTCGCGCTCTGTTCACCCGTCAAGCGCTGCGGCAAGACGACGACCGAAGACCTGACGGCCGCGCTAGCCCAACGACCGCTCACGGCGGCCAACATCACGGTCGCCGCCGTCTACCGCACCGTCGAGCAGTTCGCGCCCACGCTGATCGTGGATGAGGCCGACACGTTCCTGCTGGCCAATCTGGCGCTCCGCGGCATCATCAACTCCGGGCACACCCGCGCGACGGCCTTCGTCATCCGCACCGCGGGCCATGAACCGCGGCTCTTCTCCACCTGGGGCGCTCGTATGATCGCCCTCATCGGTCGCCTGCCAGCGACGCTCGAGGATCGCGCCATCGTCTTGCCGATGCGCCGGCGTGCGCCTGGGGAGACGGTAGACCGGATCCGCCGCACCGAGTTGCGACGCCAGCTCGACCCGCTCCGCCGCCGCGCTGTCCGCTGGGTGGCCGACCATCAAGACGCACTCCGAATCGCCGACCCCGCCATGCCCGCAGAGTTGGATGATCGCCAAACCGATAACTGGCGGCCCCTCCTCGCCATCGCGGACGCGGCCGGCAGCGCGTGGGCCGCTCTCGCGCGTCGGGCCGCCCGCACCCTCGCGGGGTCTGTCGTTGAGGCCGACCAGGCCGCTCCCGTTCAGTTGCTCGCCGATCTGCGCGACCTGTTCGCGACCGCCCCCGCCGCCAAGCTGGCCACGGCCGCGATCCTCCGCTATTTGGCCACCCTCGCGGATCGGCCGTGGGCCGACTACGCCCAGGGCGAGCCCCTCACGCCACGCCAGCTGGCCAGGCTTCTGAACGGGTTCAACATCAAAGCGCGGCAAATCCGTCAGGGGTCCGCGACGAGGAAGGGATACGTGCGCGCGGACTTCATCGACGTCTTCCGCCGCTATCTGCCGTCCGAAACACCGAAACACCCTCATGACATCGCCGATTTAACGAGCCCTCCGAACGGCAGAAGATAAGGACGCCAGATGTGCCCGCGATATCAATCATGTTTCGGATGTTTCGGATTTGTTCGACGAGGCGTAGGTCCCCCGGAGGTCAATGGAGGATGGGGAAAAACTAGAAGTCATCTGAAAACCCGTTTGAGCGACAGCGCCTGTGTTACCGGATAGAAGCCAGGTCGTCGGCATGTCGACGACAACTCCGCCGCCAGAATGACATGGATACGGCAGAACGCTCATCGCTGGTCGCGCACCGAAGCCTACGTAGGCGCATCGCGCACGGCTTTTAGGCGATTGCTCTCCACCGCTGAAACTGCGCTAACATCAGGCGCCAACGCCCGGTAAGACACGGAGACCTCTCATGAGACACATTCGAGGCCTCTTCGCCACGTGGCTTTTCTTGATGCTCTCGACTGTCGGAATTTGCGGCGCCGCGCCGCCCGAAGGCCAGATGACCTGGGGTCTCCACTTCTCGCCGACACCCGGGTGGTTCGACCCGTCAGAGCTTGCAGGAACTGTTACCTCATACCACACCCTCGGAGGTTCACGGAGGCCGGTGTGTACGTGACCGAGGCGATCCGCCACGCTGAGCCCACGCGCCACGCGTGGACCATCGGCCTGGCTTCCTCGACCGCGGCGACGATTCACTCCCTCAAGGGGGACTGGCTGAGCGCGCACTCATCGATCGAACACGCGATGCGGGTGGCGCGGGCGGAAAATGCCGTTCTCCTGCTTCCCTCCCTGGTTGCCTCCTCTGCGTTGATATCGGCGCACCTCGGCGAAACGGAGGCGGCGTTAAGCCACCTTGATGAGGGTGACCGACTCTTCGAGCTCTTCGCGCCGAAGGGGCATGGCGTCCTTTCGTATTGCGCGCTGTCGCGTGCCGGTTTCCTCCTCGGCCGGCTCGACGCGGCGTGGCGCTTGGCAGAGCGTGCAGTCGCTGCTTCGTCGCGCAATCCCTCCTGGACGGCCCATGCCCTCCTTCTCGTCGCCGACATTGCGACGTATCCCGAGCGGTTCGATGCCGAGCACGGTGAGGTCCACTATCGAGACGCGTTGGCACTCGCGGAGCCGCGCGGTATGCGCCCGCTCGTCGCCCACTGCCACCTCGGCCTCGGCAAGCTCTACCGGCGCACGGGCAAGCGGGAGCAGGCGCAGGAGCACCTCACGACCGCGACAACGATATACCGCGAGATGGAAATGCCGTACTGGCTCCAGAAGGCGGAAGCGGAGACGATGGAGCTGGCGTGAGGACAGATTTATGACTCCACGCGAGGCGAACGCAGACCTGCTCGCCGAAATTGCGGCACTCCGCGACCGCCTGGCATCACTCACCCGCGAGAGTGCTGAACGTCAAAAAGCGTTAACCCAAGCTGGCCACCGGGAAGCCGCTACGAGCGAGATCCTGCAGGTGATCGCAAGCTCGCCTACCGAGCTCGGTCCCGTGCTCGACGCTGTCGCCAAGAATGCGGCACGCGTCTGCGATGCGGAGGACATCGGGGTTTACCAGCTCGACGGCGACGTATTGCGCGCAGGCGCCCGGTACGGGGCCGGCCCAAAACAAGACATCGGTAGTATCGCCCGCATCCGGCGGGACCTCCTTCTTGGTCGAACGTTTCTCGACCGCCGCACAATTCACGTGCATGACATGGCGGCCGAGTTAGACAGCGAATATCCCGGAATGCGGAGTACCGTCGAGCGCTTTGGGATGAGGACCATGCTCTGCACGCCGTTACTGAGCGGCGGTGGGGCCATCGGCGTTGTCGTTGCGGCGCGCTACGATGTCCGCCCATTCAGTGACGAGCACGTCCGGTTGCTGGAAACGTTCGCGAACCAGGCCGTCATTGCCATCGAGAATGTCCGCTTGTTCAACGAGACGAAGGAAGCGTTGGAGCAGCAGACAGCCACCGCTGAGATCCTGCGCGTGATCTCCAGCTCTCCGACCAATATCCAGCCCGTGTTCGACGCCGTTGCCGAGAGCGCGGCCCGCCTATGCGAGGCGCTGGACACCGCCATCTTCCGGCGTGATAGCGATCGGTTGCTCCTCGTCGCCCATTTCGGCGCGATACCCTACGGGCGCGTCGGCGAGTTCTCCATTTCGGCGGTTCGCGGTATGGTCAACGGCCGAGCGGTGCTGGAGGGGAGGACCATCCAGGCTGACGTGCTAGCCGAGGCGGACGAGTTTCCCGAGGGCAGCGAGACTGCGCGGCAGTGGGGCCATCGGACCATACTGAGCGTCCCCTTGATGCGAGAAGGCGTCGCGATCGGGTCGATCATGCTTCGCCGCTCCGAGGCTCAGCTTTTCAGCGAGCGCCAGGTTGCCCTACTCCAGACCTTCGCCGATCAAGCCGTCATCGCCATTGAGAATGTGCGGCTGTTCACGGAACTGGAAGCCCGCAACAACGAACTGACCGCGACGGGTGAAATCCTACGAGTAATCGCGAGTTCTCCGACCGACCTCCAACCGGCCTTCAACGTCATCGCGTCCAGCGCTCTCAGGCTCTGTAGCGGCGTCGCCAGCCTCGTGTTCCGTTACGATGGCAGGCTGATCCACCTCGCCGCATCCGATAGCGCCGAAGGCATCGACTTGGAGGTCATCCGCCACAACTTTCCGGCGCCTCCGGAGGGCGCCACCTTTGCCAGCCGCGTCGTGACGATGGCGCGACCGCTGTATATCGCCGACATCGAGCGTGATCCCGATGCGCCGCCCGGACTCGTGGAGTTCGCTCGCGCGAACAGCTTTCGGAGCATCTTCGCCGCGCCGATGCGGCGTGAGGACCAGACGGTCGGCTTGATTGCGGTCATCCACCGGGACGTGGGCGGCTTCACACCCGAGCAAGGGGCCCTGCTCCAGACCTTCGCCGACCAAGCGGTTATCGCGATAGAGAACGTGCGGCTGTTCACCGAGACAAAGGAGGCGCTGGAGCAGCAGACAGCAACCGCAGAGATCTTGCGGGTAATCGGCACCTCGCCGACCGACGCGGAGCCGGTGTTCGAGACGATCGCCAAGAGCGCCGTCCAGGTATGCGGGGCCCTGAGCTGCGCGGTGTTCGTGGTCGATGCGAGCATGGTCCATCTGGCCGCGACGCACGGCGTCCCTGCGGAGCGACTCGAGCGGTTCCGCTCGGAATTCCCCGCGCCACTCACGTCCCCGCATGACGCCGTGTGCGCGATTCGCGAGCGCAGCCTCTTTCACATGGCAGACATCGAGAACAATCCGGAGGCCAGCCCAGAACAAATCGCCGTCGCCCGGCTCGGCGGCTACCGCACGCGGCTCATGGTGCCAATGGTGCGCGGGGATCTCGCCCTCGGCCTGATCGCGGTTACACGGGCTGCGGACACTCCCTTTTCGGAGCGGCAGGTCGAACTGCTCAGGACTTTCGCCGACCAGGCGGTGATCGCGATCGAGAACGTGCGGTTGTTCAACGAGCTACAGTCCAGCAATCGCAACCTGAGGACGGCGCTCGACCAGCAGACCGCGACGAGCGAGGTCCTGCGGACGATCGCTGAGACCAAGACGGACCCCCAACCGGTGTTCGACACGATTGTGCAGAGTGCCGCCCGGCTCTGCCATGCGGCAAATGCCGCGGTTTTCCTGACCGATGGCCAGATGGTGTACGAACCGGCCAACTTCGGCGGCGCCTCCGAGGCGCGCGCGGCTACACGATCGCGATTTCCACGGCCGTTGGCCATGGATTCCACGGCGGGAGTCGCCATCCTAACGCGATCAGTCTTCCATGTGCCCGACGTCGATGATCCCTCTGTGCTCGAGCACACACGGCAGAGCGGCCGGCTGATCGGCTTCCGGAGCGTGGTCACCGTGCCGATGCTACGCGAGGGCGAGGCCGTCGGGGCTGTTCTCGTAGCTCGCCCGGAGCCCGGGCGCTTCTCGGACGCGGAGGTGCAGCTCCTGAAGACTTTTGCGGCGCAGGCGGTTATTGCTATAGAAAATGTGCGGTTGCTCAGGGACCTAGAAGTGGCGAATCGCCAGCTCGAAGTCGCCAGCCAGCATAAATCCGAGTTCTTGGCGAACATGTCCCACGAGCTGCGGACGCCCCTCAACGCGATCATCGGCTTCTCCGAGGTGCTGACGGACCGCATGTTCGGGGAGCTCAACGAGAAGCAGGAAGAGTACCTGAAGGACATCTATGCGTCAGGGACCCATCTCTTGTCCCTGATCAATGACATCCTCGATCTGTCAAAGATCGAGGCCGGGCGGATGGAGCTCGAACTCACTGACTTCGACCTTCCCACGGCGCTCGACAATGCCCTGATGCTGGTTCGCGAGCGGGCCGGGCGACGGAGTATTACCTTGCAGACGAGCGTCGATGAGCGGCTGGGCCAGATTCAGGCGGACGAGCGGAAGATCCGACAGGTCGTTCTGAACTTGTTGTCGAATGCGATCAAGTTCACACCGGAGGGCGGGCGGATCGAAGTTGGAGCGGTGCCCAAGGACGGTTTCGTAGAGGTGTCGGTCAGCGATACCGGGGTCGGCATCGCGCCGGAGGACCAGGAAGCGATCTTCGAGGAGTTCCGGCAGGTGGGGACGGCGGAGAAGAAGGCGGAAGGCACGGGGCTAGGGCTGACCCTTTGTCGGAAGTTCATCGAGCTACACGGCGGGCGGATCTGGGTCAAGAGTCGGGTGGGCGCAGGCTCGACGTTCACGTTCACGATTCCGGTGCGCCGTGGCGAATGAGCTGATCCTCGTCGTCGAGGATAACGACAAGAACCGCAAGCTCGTCCGGGACGTGTTGATGTTCAAGGGCTACGAGATCATCGAGGCCGAGACGGGGGAAGACGGCGTCCGTCTCGCCCAAGAGCGACATCCGAGCCTGATTCTGATGGACATTCGGCTTCCCGGAATCGACGGGGTCGAGGCGCTTCGACAGCTGCGATCCGAGGAGGCTACTCGAGAGATTCCCATCATGGCGATGACCGCGTCGGTCATGACCGCGGACCGGCAGAGGATTACGGACGCCGGGTTCGACGCCTTTCAGAGTAAGCCACTCAAGGTAAAGGACTTTGTCGCGGCCGTCGAGCGGATTCTTGACCATCCTGGAAAATGATGAGTGGAGCGACGCCATCGTCTCGAGCCCTCCTTGAGGAAGTTCGGTTGGGCTGTGGTCGATGCTGACGAACTCATCTCGTGAACCCAGTGAACCTCCTCGCCGACCTTCAAGACTTCGTCCGCGACCACCGCGCGCACGGCCCCCTGACCGCTGACGCCACGGAGCCTGCATGGAATGGCTATCTGCTCACGGAGGTGTGTCCGTGTGGGGTGGTGTTTGAGCGGTGGGTTACGCCGGAAGAAGCGGATGCCGATCTGACGTCTTGGTCCGCCGTCGCCACCCGCTTAGCGCGTGCGCACTGACGCAGGAAAGAGTAGCCACTCAATGACAGCGCGAGGATCTTCCGCGTCGTACGGCGCCAGCGGCTGGGCCGGGGCCGTTGCGGGTGCTGGCGGCGCTGGCGGTTGTTCTCGTCGCTCGACACGCGGTACGAATGGTGCGGCACCGGTCGTCAGCGGCGGCGTGGGGTCTTTAGGGTCTGGTCTGACGACTTGAGTCTCTTGCCGCAGCGTCACGGTTATCGATACCGCGACGAGCTTCGACCCCTCGCGGCTCGTGTCGATGCCGACGAAGTCGCCCTTCTTGACCTCGGCCAGTGAGATTGGCGTGTCCGTGAACTCCGGCGCCTGGGGATTGCGCTGCGAGACGATGATGCTTGTCCTTGGCGTGACGGTGACATAGAGCATGTGCGCCGTGCCGGCGCGGCCTAACTCGTCGACGACCAGACTGTCCAGGCCTACGCTGAGGACAGTGCCTGCATGACGGTCGCCGGCCGTGAGCTTCGTTACCGGCACGAGCGTCAGCGCGAGCAAGAGGACGAAGCCCGGGTGCAGAGTGATGATGCGCATTGGGTGTCCCTCCCGTGCTGGCACGGCCACCGACCGAACACGTTACTGTCCCTTGTACTTTATTTGCCTGGGATCGAAACGTTCCTCGTCAATCCTCAGCTCATCAGTCGGAGGATCGTCCACCAACAAAGATTCATTGCCGTCAGCTGCTGGCCCGCCCGGAACGGATACCTTCTGACCGTCGCCTGCTCGTGTGGCGTCACATTCGAGCGCTGGGTCAGGCCTGAAGAGGCAGACGCGGACCTGCTCCGTCTCGCATCGCTGAACTGAGCTTCAGGAATCGTCCGCCCACCTTGGGCTAGACTCCTCGGCAGTCCTTCTCACGGTCTCGGCAAGGGAGATAGTGATGCGAGGATTGCTAGTGTCTACTGCTGCGGTTGTTTGCCTCGGTACGGCGCCCCGTTGCATGCGCAACCGGCTTCGCAACTCAAGCTGACGATCCTGGACTTCATACCCTCGGGCTCTCATGCAGGCGTTCAACTTATCCGTATCCAGCACGTACTCTTCCATGCCTTTGGCTCGCCTCACGAGCACGCTCGAGTCGCGCTGACACTCGTAATAGTCAGTACTTTTCTGCTGGTCGCTCACGCCGGTCTTTGAATAGCCTGAGAGTCCGCCGGCACACGCAGCAACCGCTACTGCGAGAATGAGACACCCTAACGCTCGTGCGATCCGTTCCTTCATGGTTTCGCCTATTCCTCTCGCTCCCCCGCACCGTGTACCAGACGAGCGCGACCGGAGCAAGGCGGGCGGATTCTCCGAGGTTTCCCATAATGATCCCCAAATCCCCCTGGGCCCGATGCGCCCGCTTTGCTCCTGTCTTCTCGCCGAAACGCCCTCGCCCGATAGGTGAGGGCAGCCACCGAAGTACAATCGGTTCCTATGCTTTCTAGGAATCCAAATGGTTTCGGAACGCTTGGACCTCACTGCGCGAGATTTCGTCCTTTCACGGACTTGTCGTACACGTGGCCGCAGGGGTTTCTGAACGGGAGCGAAAGGTACCGACCTCCTAGCTACGTGACAGATGGCCCGATAGGGCTGTCTCACCGGCCGTTGGACGCGGCGCCGACGTCACAATCACGTTGACGTTGGAACCGACCAGTTCCGCAGCGAGGCTGGGTAAGCGGTCGAACTCGCCTCGGTGCCAGCGGTACTCCAGAACGATGTTTTCACCGTCAATGTAGCCGAGCCCACGCAGAGCTTCACGGAACGCGTCCCACTCTGGCCCGTCAGAGGTGCTGAGAATGCCGACTCGATGCGTTCGCTGGGCCTCGCCAGCCAACGGCGCACGCGTAAGGGCCAGCACGAGAGCGAGCCCGATCAACCGCATGGGCACTTGGTGGAGGTGGCTGGCGGGAGTCTAGCAGACCCGAAGGTCAAGGATAACCACGCACGCAGGATCTCAATGAAGATTGTCCGTCGGCGATTCGTGCTGAAGATCACCGACTCGTAGGATTCTCAAGCTGAGGCGGTGGTGGCCACGCTCAGGGCCGGACGCTCAGTCATCGATCGTATCAACGGGCGGTCGGGAACGATAGCACCTCGATCTGCGAGCCGCGCTGCACGATGACCGTGTGCGAACCCGTCGGGCTCGAGGCACTCGGTGTTGGCGGAAACACGAATTTCGGATCTGGGACAGGTGCTTCGCTGGGCACTGGCTCTGCGAACTGCGGGAGCACCGCGACGTCATCCGGCTCCTCCACCCAGCCGACTCCCGGGTCCCAAGCGAAGAACGGTTGCCGGACAAAGCGGTGAGGACCCCTGAATGGCGATCGCATGGGGCCTCTCTCCTCCGATCGCATGCCGTGGCGCGGCGACACTGAGATGATGCTCGGCGCGCGGGAGGGGCCAACCACGCTGACGCCGTGGCCGCGGAATCCGGAGCCTCCATGGGCGCCCCATGCGTAGCTTGGCGCGGCCTGAACGAGAGGAAGCGCGACTGCCAGGAGGGAAAGCACGACTATCCTTCTCACTTCTCTACCTCACTATGTCTGGAATGGTAGACCCCAGACAAACAGGTGTCAAACAGCGCCGAGTTTCTGCTGGGCTTCCGACGGCGGACCAAGACGTCGGGTTGCGGTCCGCTTCGTCGAGCGTGCCCCACCGCTTTAAGGTGGCGTCACACAGACAAGCAAAGGTGAGCAGATACCCATTCCACCACGCAGGCTCCGTGGCGTCGGCGGTCAGGGCGCCGTGGGGCGGTGATTCTGCACGAACTCTGCGAGATCGGTGAGATCGGTCAGCAAAGAGTCACGATACACACGTTCGTCAGTATCGACCACTGACCAACCGAGCTTCCACAATCTGGGTACCGGTGCCGGCGTTCTACTCGGCGCCGGTCGGTTCTTGCAAACACGTCATGGGGTGTCCGTCGTTCTCCTTCGCGCCGGTCGAGGACGATACCGACATCGCGCCAATCCTCAAAGTGTCGGCGCAGTTCTTCGTACAGGTGCAGACGTCTGCGGACTACTACGAAGAGGAGCACGCCTACGCCCTCGTGGGCAGAATGGTCACGGCCGGGGAGCGGGCCAGGAACCACGGCTTGGATGGGAACCTAAAGCGGGTATGGTGGGAGTCAATGGATACATTTGGATACGGCCTCGGCCGGCCACGGGTTCATGGGTGTCACAAATCGTGCGCGAAGGCCCTCGTACGCCCCCGTATTTCCGGGGGCACGCTACAGACAACCACGGCCGTCGCTCGCTGGTGGGCTCATCAGCCTGGGACCTGATCTTGTGGAGATGTCCAAGCAAGCCGCCGGTGTCCTTCGCCAAAACTCCGTCCGTCACCAAGTGATTGATCTGTCGGCGCTGATACGGAGAAGATCTCGGCTCAATGGTCACTCTCCTGCTCCACCTGCTTCGACTCCTCCCGATGCTCTGCGGCTGCCACCGTCAGGTCGCCCTGGAGAACCTTGCCTTGCGCCATCAGCTGGCCGTCTACAAGAAGATGGTGAACCGGCCGAAGTTGCTCGGCAGCGATCGACTGTTCTGGGTCGCGTTGTCCAGGGTGTGGGCCGGCTGGAGGCAGGCTCTCCTCATCGTGTCACCCAACACCGTCCTGCGGTGGCAGCGCCGCCGCTTCCGCGAGTACTGGGCCGGACTCTCCTCTCGCGCTGTGGCAGGACGTCCGCGTGTAAGCCGCCAGATCAGGGCCCTCGTCGTACGAATGGCTCAGGCCAATCCTCTCTGGGGAGCGCCTCGAATCCACGGCGAACTGCAGAAGCTGGGAATTGACGTCGCTGAGCGCACCGTCTCCCGCCTGCTCCCGAAGCGCCGCTCACCGCCGTCTCAGACGTGGCGCACGTTCCTGACCAATCACTTCCGGGACCTCGTCTCCATCGATTTCTTCACTGTTCCCACCGCGCGCTTGCGTGTTCTGTTCGTCTTCGTCGTGCTCGCCCACGACCGCCGCCGCGTCCTCCACTTCAATGTCACCGAGCATCCCACCGCTGCCTGGACGGCCAAGCAGATCGTGGACGCCTTCCCGGACGACTCCGCCCCGGCGTATCTCCTCCGCGATCGCGACGCAGTCTACGGTCACGTGTTCCAGCAACGCGTGAAGGGCATGGGGGTCGGTGAAGTCCTCACGGCGCCTCAGAGCCCGTGGCAGAACCCCTTTGCGGAGCGGCTCATTGGCTCCATCCGGCGCGACTGTTTGAATCACGTGCTCGTCCTTGGCGAACGGCACCTGCGCCGCACCCTGGCTCGCTACTTCGTGTACTACCACGGGGCGCGTACTCACCTCTCACTCGAAAAGGATGCGCCACACGGCCGCGCAATTGAGCGGCCTGAACTCGGCAAGGTCGTCTCGATTCGCGAAGTCGGTGGCCTCCACCATCGCTACGTGCGACGGGCGGCCTGATCCAGCTCAATCGGTTCGCCACGATCGGGCCGTCCTCCCGTCAGGCTGCTCGCCGCCCCACCCCCAAAAAAGTCCGGCGTCCTTCAGTAGCGGCCCGACGGACCCGCACTGCCGGCCTCCCCTCCGGTCTACAGTCTCCTGAGTGGTCCTTGGCCTGTCGCGAGAGCATCGGCTGTCGTCCACTGGGGGGATGAGGTTTTGGCGAAGGACAGATCGGCTGGGTGGCCAAGCAACTTGGCCACGCCAACACCGAGATGGTGATCCGGCACTACTACCGCTGGATCAGGAACAACATGCGGCAGGACGGCTCGGCCTTCGACAAGGCGGCAGCGAGTTTCGGACTCTGATGATGCTCGACGACGTGACGAACGATGGGGCCTACGGCGTGCGGCTCCGTAGGCCCCTCCCATGGAGCGGGCGACGGGAATCGAACCCGCAACATCTGGCTTGGGAAGCCAGTACTCTGCCGTTGAGTTACGCCCGCGCGATGTCAGAATTTTGGCAGAATCTCGACCGTCCTCCTCGTAAGTTATGGTCCATGCTCACCCGACCGGAGGCTTGGGAAGCTGGCATTCTGCCACTGAATTACGGCCGCCCGGCGCCCCTATCTTACACCGACCCGGTCGGTGCTATTTCCCGTCCTTGAGCGACATGCTGTACGCCTGCAGCACCTCGTCGCTCCGCGCCTTCCAGTTGAGCCGCTTGGCGACACCATAGAGGTCGATCTGCTGGTAGAGCGGCACCGCCGGCATCTCCTCGAGCCAGAGCCGGTTGATCCGGTGATACTGCTCCAGCCGCTTCTTGTCGTCCATGATGGTCTGCGCTTCGTCGAGCATCCGGTTGAAGTCTTCGTTGAGCCAGTTCACGAAGATGCCCGGCGACCGGAAGAGCGGGACGTACACGGTCTCGGCATCCATCGTTCCGGTGCCCCAGCCGATCAGCCAGACCGGGCCGGCCTTGTGGACGTAGACCATGTTGTTGAGGTACGTCACGAAGTCGTACGTGCGGAGCGTGGTCTTGATGCCGGCCTTCGTGAGCTGACCGGCCACCGCCTCGGCCACCTCGGCGTCGCGGACGTAGCGACCGCGGGGACCGTGTAGCGTGATCTCGATGCCGCTCGCGAAGCCCGCTTCGGCCAGGAGCTTCTTGGACTTGGCGACGTCCAGCTTGATGGGCTGGAGCTTGGGGTCGAAGCCGAAGTGCATCGACGGCAGCATCGTCGCGACGCGCACGCCCTTGCCGTCGAGCACGGTCTTGATGAGCTCGTCGGCGTCGATCGCGTAGGCGATCGCCTGACGGACGCGCTTGTCGGCGGTCGGCCCGTTGTAGGGCCCGGTGGCCTTGTGCTGCGCGTCCATCTGGTGCGAGTAGATCATGAGCTGGATCGTGCGGATCGACGGCGCGGTCGACAGGAAGAGCTTCGGGTGCTTGTCGATGATCGCGCCCAGATGCGGCGGGATGTTCACCGCCAGGTCGATCTCGCTGTTCTGCAGCGCCGCGACGCGCACGGCGTCGTCGGGGATCGGGCGGAAGACCACGGTCTTGATCTGCGGCGCCCCGCGCCAGTAGGCGTTGTTCGCTTCCAGGACGATCTCCTCGTCCTTCGACCAGCGGACGAACTTATAGGGGCCGGTGCCGATCGGCTTCTTCGAGAGATCGGCGGTCTCCTTGCCGGCCGACTCCTTGGGCGGCAACATGCCACTCTGCGGGAACGTCATCACCGGAACGAAGGTCGGCCAGGGCTTCTTGGTGTGAACGCGGATCGTGTACGGGTCGACGATCTCGACCCGATCGAGCGGTGCGAAGAACGCGGCGCCGCGAAGCTTGCCCTGCCCCTGCGCCAGGCGCTCGAGCGAGAACTTCGCCGAGTCGGCGTTGAACTCTTCGCCGTTGTGGAACTTCACTCCCTTGCGCAGCTTCACTTCCCACGCCGAGGGCGGAACGAACTTCGGCATTTCGGTGGCGAGGTTCGGGACGATCTTCAGGTTCTGGTCCCGCTCGTAGAGCGTGTCGAAGATGTGCCGCCCGACGTTCGACGCCGGGCTCTCCGACTGATTCGCCATGTCGAGCGTCGTCGGATCGACGCCCTGGGCGATGATGACCTTGCCGGCCGGTGCCGCGCCCGCTGCCAGCGGCAGCAGCAGGACCACGGCGACGATGACGAGCTTCCACACGATCATCAGCGAGCCTCCTCGACCGAGGGGTTGGATTTCCCGGGATTCCGCTACTCTAGAATTCGCCCGCAGGCGAGTCAAGGTACGCGAGCGCCTCTTCGCGCGTAGTCACCAGCCCGAGGCCCTGCGCCTCGCGCGCGCGCTCCAGCAGTCGGCCCACCTCGGGGCCGGGCGGAATCCCGAAGCGAGCCATCACGTCTTCTCCATTCACGAGCGGCGCCGCGCCGGCACCGGCGCGTGGTGTCTCCTCCCATCCCTGCAGGAGATCCCGGACGAGCGACGCCCGGCGCCAGGTCGAGCGAGGCGACACGCCCGTCACCGCGGCGGCGTCCACGAGGTTCAGCAGGAGCAGGTCACGCGTGTCATCGCCCAGGTCGCGAAAGAAGCGGTAGCGGGCGCGGGGCGTCACGTGGCCCGCGGCGGCCAGGTGTCCGGTACGCAGATGATGGCGAACGAGCTGCTCGAGCACACCGCGGGCGCGAGCGGGGAGCCGGAGCCGCTCGGCGATCACGCGCGCGCGTGCGGCGCCGAGCACGTCGTGCTCGAAGAAGCGGATGCGGCCGTCGACCAGACGGCGTGTCTCCGGCTTGGAGACGTCGTGAAGGAGCGCGGCGAGCTTGAGCACCTGGCTTCGTCGCACGCCGCCCCCGAGCTCTTCGGCCATGTGCGCCGCGAGCTCCTCGCCGAACGGCCTCAGCTCGTGCAGCTGCTCCATCAGCGCGTCAGCTCCCTCGACCGCCCGGAGCGAGTGCTCGAGCACCGCGAACCGGTGGGGCGACGGCTGCGTCGCTCCGCGCATCGGTTCCACCTCTGGCACGACCACGGCGAGCAGACCGAGCGCGTCCAGGCGCCGGAAGGCGCGACCGGCGCGCGGCAGCGCGAGCACCGCCAGCAGCTCGTCACGGATCCGCTCGGCGGCGACGCCGGCCAGCCCTGGCGCAGCGGCGCGGATCGCCTGCACCGTCGTCGCAGTCAACCGAAATCCCAGCGCGGCTTCGAGCCTGACGCCGCGTAGCGTACGAAGGGGATCCTCGGTGAGGACACGCGGCGCGTGGACGCGAAGTCGGCGCGCGCGGAGATCGGCGAGCCCCCCGGTCGGGTCGATCACGCCGGCGCGCCCCCGGCTCAGGAGCTCGCGCACCGGAACCGCCAGGGCGTTCACGGTGAAGTCGCGCGCCCCGAGATCGTCGGCCAGGGTCGGCGCCCGCCAGTCCGTCACGTCGAGGCACATCCCACGCGCGAGCACCCGCGCGGCTCCGCGATCCGGATCGAGCGCCACGAACGCGCCGCCGAGCCGCTCAGCCACCCGGCGCGCGATGTCGAGCGCGCCCGATTCGACCGCGACGTCCAGATCGGCCGGCGCCGCCCGCCGAGCTCGAGCGAGCTTCGAGTCACGGACCGCGCCGCCGACGAGCACCGGAGAGCGCGAGCGGCCGGCGGCCGACTGGACGGCGCGCAACAGCGCCCGGGCGGGCGGGGTGAGGTGCTCGAGCTGGAAGACGGTGGGACTCACGACGTGAGCGCGCCGGAGCCGGCGGCCCTGAACGCCTGCCACGTGCCTACCCGAGCTCGATGCCTCGAGCTCCGATCCGGTACTCGACGATCTCGTCGCTCATCGCGCTGCCGCGGTG
>Ga0209055_1000670_pt1 | contig 23783 bp, 19 predicted proteins | sample GraSoiAngelo_110_FD_185875 | JGI IMG/M metagenome (GOLD analysis project Ga0209055, IMG submission 185875) | Grasslands soil microbial communities from the Angelo Coastal Reserve, California, USA - 14_0903_12_30cm (SPAdes) (version 2) | ecosystem: Environmental > Terrestrial > Soil > Grasslands ... | reverse complement strand
GGACGGTGCGCGAGTACATCGGCACCGGCGTGGCCGGCATCCACATCGAGGACCAGGTGATCCCCAAGCGGTGCGGCCACGTGGCCGGCCGGCGCGTGATCCCGATCGAGGAGGCCGTCGGCAAGTATCGTGCGGCCGACGCGGTGCGACGCGAGCTCGATCCGGACTTCGTCCTCATCGCGCGTACCGACGCCCGCGGCGCCACCGGCGGCTCGCTCGACGAGGCGATTCGCCGCGCCAACGCCTACCTCGAGGCCGGCGCCGATCTCGCGTTCGTCGAGGGCCCGACGAACGTCGAGGAGGTGCGCCGGGTGTGTCGCGAGGTGAAGGGCCGGGTCTTCTACAACCAGACCGGCGTGTCGCCGCGGTTCAGTCTCGCCCAGATGCAGGAGCTCGGCATCGCCGTGACGATCGTGCCCGGCGCAACCTTTCGCGCCACCATCGAGGCGGTCTACGATCTCGCCGTGGCGCTCCGGGATGAGGGGCCGCTGGCCGAGGAGCGCTTCGCCGAGCGGTTCAAGCGGCATCCGCTCGGTGACGTGCACACCTTCGCCGGCTTCGATCGCGTCCGTGAGTGGGAGGCGCAGTACCTGCCGCCCGAGGAGCTGGAGAAGTACACCGACTCGGTCGGCCATCAGCCGACGCGCAAGTGACGGCCTCGCGCGCGAAGAAGCAGATCGTCGCGATGGGGGGCGGCAGCTTCAGCGTCGAGCCGGAGGGCTCGGCGCTGGACGCCTACGTGCTGACCTTGGCGGGTAAGTCGCGACCGAAGATCTGTTTCGTCCCGACCGCCAGCGGTGATTCGCCCGTCTACATCACGAAGTTCTACGAGGCGTTCGGCGATCGGGCCGCAGCGACTCATCTCGGCCTCTTCGGTCGACCGCGGACGGACATGGCGAGTGTCCTCGCGAGTCAGGACATCATCTACGTCGGCGGCGGGAACACCGCGAACATGCTCGCGGTGTGGCGCGTGCACGGCGTCGACCGGATGATGCGCGAGGCCTGGGAGCGCGGCGTGATCCTCACCGGCGTGAGCGCCGGGATGATCTGCTGGTTCGAGTGCGGGGTGACGGACTCGTTCGGGCCGCTGGCCGCCCTGCGCGACGGCCTCGGCTTTCTCCCGGGCAGCGCGTGCCCCCACTACGACGGCGAGAAGGACCGGCGCCCGACGTATCACGGGCTCGTGCGCGGCGGATTCCCGGCCGGGTACGCCGCGGACGACGGCGCCGCGCTGCACTTCGTCGACACCGACCTCGCGGCCTGCGTGGCCTCGCGCCCGATGGCGCGCGGCTACCGGCTATGCGCCGAGAGTGACACGATCGCGGAGACGCCGCTCTCGGTGCGGCTCCTGAGCTGAGGCGCGCTCCTGAGCCGAGGCCCGCGGCTCGAGAAGCGCGCGTGCCGGCTCCGGCCGCCGCGGGATCCGCGCATCGCGCGAGTCTCGCCGAAATAGTCGATCACCCGGTCGATGCGCCGCACCGAGTCTCGCTTGAAAGGCGTGAACCGTTCGAGCATCACCCTGGTATTCATGCCGATGAGACGCACTCAACTTCGGTGCCATACCCGAGGCGCGCGTTTCCGCGAGGTTGGCCGCGCGCCGCCGCGCGAGCGTTTCCAAACGGAACACAACGTTTCTCGACGAAACGCTCGGGCCCGGTCAGATTGCGCGTCGCGGTCAGACCGCGCGGACGTGCGCGGCCATCCGATCGCGGGTGGCGGCGTCGGGCAGCTTGCCGACGGCCGCTTTGAGATTGTCGACCAGGTGCTGCGGCCGGCTCGTTCCCGGGATCGCGCAGGTGACGGCCGGGTGAGCCAGGATCCACTTCAGGAAGAACTGGGCCCAGCTGTCGCAGTCGAACTCGACGGCCCACGGCGGCACCGGCACTGAGCGCACGCGCTGGAAGAGGTCGCCCTCCGCGAAGGGACGGTTGGCGAGCACGGCGACCCCGCGATCGCGGGCCAGAGGCAGGATGCGGCGCTCGGCCTCGCGCTCGCCGAGCGAGTAGTTGACCTGGACGAAGTCGAGGGCTTCGGCGCGCAGCACGCGCTCGAGCTCGTCGTAGGCGCTCGCGGTGTAGTGCGTGACGCCGAGGTAGCGAATGCGCCCGGCCGCCTTCCATTCTCTCAAGGTGCGAAGATGTGTTCGCCAGTCGAGCAGGTTGTGGATCTGGATCAGGTCGAGCCGCTGAGCGCGCAGCCGCTTGACCGACTGCTCCATCTGCGCCACGCCGGCGTCACGTCCGCTCGTCCAGACTTTGGTGGCCAGGAACAGCTTATCGGTGATCGCGAGCTCCGACGCCAGATCGCCCACGACCGACTCGGCCGCGCCGTACATCGGCGACGAGTCGACCACGCGCCCGCCCAGCTCGACGAGGCTCTTGAGCACGTCCTTGAGCGGTCCGCGCTCGCTCGGCGAGCCGCCGACGTCGAACACCCGCCAGGTACCGAGGCCGACGACCGGAATCGTCTCGCCGCTGGCCGGAATGGGACGACGGAGCATGTGAGACGCGGCACCGGACCCGGCCGGCAGCGCAGCGGCCGCCGCCATCAGGCCAAGAACTTCCCGGCGCGTAAGTCTTCCGACACGCCCCTCATGTGCTTCTCTCATACCACGGACATACCACGACAACCCGGATCCGGCTCATTCAGAGCCAGAGAGGTCGAGCAGGTGTTGAGGGAAATCCCCGATTGACAACGGTACAGCGACACCAAGAATGGCAAGGGCTGGAGGAGTCCGTCAGGCTTAGCGGTCGATCCCGTACTCTTTAAGCTTCCTCCAGAGCGTGGTGCGGCCGATCCCGAGCGCTTCGGCGGCGCTCGAGTGGTTGCGTCCGAAGCGCTCCAGGGTCTGCAGGATGTGCACGCGCTCGGCCTCGGCGAGTGTCGTTTGCCGCGGGAGCTGAGGCGAGGGGCCGAGCTGCAGGGCCGCCGATACGTGCGGCGGCAGGTCCGTCGGCTCGAGGATGTCGCCGCGAGCCAGGATGGCCGCGCGCTCGATCGCGTTCTCCAGCTCGCGCACGTTGCCCGGCCACGCGTAGCGGAGCAGCCGCTCCACCGTCTCGGGGGAGAGCCGCAGCTCGCGACCCAGCTTGCCGCCGGAACGCGCGAGGAAATGCTCGGCCAGCGCCGGAATGTCCTCGCGCCGATCGCGCAGCGGCGGCAGGACCACCTGGATGACGTTCAGGCGATAGAAAAGATCCTCGCGAAAGCTCCCCTGGGCGAGCAGCGCCGACAGGTCGCCGTGGGTGGCCGCGATCACGCGGACGTCGATGGTGGTCGACTGCGTGGCGCCGAGCCGGCGCACCTCGCCGCTCTGGAGCGCGCGCAGGAGCTTGACCTGCAGCGCGGCGGGCATCTCGGCGATCTCGTCCAGGAACAAGGTGCCCCCGTCGGCTTCCTCGAAGAGGCCGAGCTTGGAGACCGCGGCACCGGTGAAGGCGCCGCGCATGTACCCGAACAGCTCGGACTCGAGCAAGGTCTCCGGCACGGCGCCGCAATTCACGGCGACGAACGGACGCGCCGCGCGCGCGCTCGCGTGGTGCACGGCCTTGGCGATGACCTCCTTGCCGGTACCCGACTCGCCCTGGATCAGCAAGGTGGCATCCGTCGGGGCCACGCGCTCGACGAGGTCGAGCACGGTGTGCATGGCCGGCGACTGCGCGATGAGCCCGGGCAACCCATAGCGCTCCCGGAGCTGGGCGCGCAGGTTCTCGTTCTCGCGGCGAAGCGCGCGCCCGGCCAGCGCCTTGTCGATCCGGTGATAGAGCTCGTCGGGCTCCTGACCCTTCTCGAAGTAGTCGAGGGCGCCGAGGCGGATCGCCTCCTTGGCGGACTTCCACTCGGCGTACGCGGTCAGGAGGATCACCTCGGTCGCGGGAGCGTGCGCCTTGGCCGTCCGCAGCACGTCGAGCCCGTCACCGTCGGGCATGCGGAGGTCGGTCACCACGAGGTCGAACATCTCTTCCGCGAGCCGCGTCGTCGCCGACGCGACGCCGTCGGCTTCGAGCACTCGGTGTCCGCGCTTCCTGAGCAGCAGAGCCAGGGTGCTCCGCGCCGAAGGCTCGTCGTCTACCACCAGCAAGTGCGCCATCGTCATGCGGCCGCGAGCGGAAACAGGAGCGTCACGCGCGTTCCGCGGCCGAGCTCGGAGTCGATCTCGATCCGCCCACCGTGGGCGTCCACGATCCGCTCGGCGATCGTGAGCCCGAGCCCGCTGCCGTTCGGCTTTCCGGTGTAGAACGGCTCGAACACGCGGGGAAGGTTCTCGGCGGCGATCCCGGCGCCGGTGTCGCTGACCGACAGCGCGACGTCGCCGTTTCGGCGGTTGACCTCGAGCGACAGGCGACCGCGCCCGTTCATCGCCTCGACGGCGTTGAGCGCGACGTTCCACAGCACCTGGATGACCTGGTCGCGATCGAACGCGAACGGGGGGACGGCTGGATCGACCGCCACCCGCACGTCCACGCGCGGCGCGCGCGAGCGGTCCTCGCGGATCAGCGAGCTCACGTGCTGGACCACCTCGCTGATATCGCCGGGCGCCCGCCGAGCTTCCTGGGGCCGCGCGAACTGGAGGAAGTCGGACAGGATCCGGTTGAGGCGCCGCGCCTCGGTCCGGAGCGCCGCGAGCGTCGAGGCGCGCTCGTCGGGCGTGAGCCCGGTCTCGTCGGTGAGGAGCGCGGTCGCGTTCAGGATGGCCGCGAGCGGATTGCGGATCTCGTGGGCCATGCCGGCGGCGAGCTCCCCCGCCGTCGCCAGGCGCTCGGCCTCCCGCAGGCGGGCGTGGAGCCGCTCGCTCTCGCTGCGCGCGCGCTCGAGCACCATGATGATCACCGCGAAGGTCGAGAGGAAGTACAGCAGGATGAACACGGCGTGCACCACGAGGTACCCGGTCGACCCCGGGACCATGCTCACGAACTGCGACGCGATGCGGTGACCGCCCCAGAGCGTGAGGAATCCGGCCAGGAGCCGTTCGCCGCGAAAGCGGGTCATTCGGCTCTGGAACGGCCAGAACAGGAAGCCGGCGGCCATCTGGACGACGCCGAGCGTGATGCCGACGGCGCGCTGAGTTTCTTCACCGCTCACGTCGCCGGCCAGGGTCAGGCCGACCGCGACAGCGGTCCCGATCAGAACGTCTCGCGCCCTGAACCGATAGCTCCAGCGATGCGCGAAGGCGGCCGCCAGGGTGAAGCCGACCGCGGCCACGGTCGTCAGGTCGGTGACGAAGCTCGGATGATCGACGCCCAGCACGAGCACGTCCACGAGCTTGAGACCCTTCGACAGCGTGTACGCACCCCACGCCAGGAGCAGGTACTGGAAGAAGCGAACCCGGTGTGACGAATAGAGGTACGCGAAGATCAAGAGTTGAACCGCGAACGCGACCGTCGAGACGAACGTCAGGATCAGCGGCGCCGGCATCACGACCTCCAGTTCAGTCTACGCTGTACGGCAAATCGCATGCCACGCGAGGCCTGCGTCGAATCAGGAGAAATCGACGCGCGAGCGTTCCACTTCGAAACGCCGTTCCACTGCGGAACCGACGAGCGGCGCCGCCCGCGCTCGTGCGCTCGGTTTCAGCGTGAACCCGGCGTTTCGGCTTGGAACCAGCGCGAGAGCTCGCCGCGTACGCGTCCTCAATGATTTCATCGAGTTCGAGTCTGGCACGTCCTCTGCTCTAGCGGCTGATCAGCTCGAACAAGACGACGAAGGAGGACGAAGACATGAAGCGTACGACCGCACTGGCAATCTTCCTGGGAACCGCACTGCTCACGGCTGTCGCGAGCGCCTCGCCGAAGGCGTCCGATGACATCCAGGCGCCGCGCACCAGCGAGCTCCAGTCGCCGCGCCAGAGCAACGAGGACATCCAAGCTCCACGAGGTTGATGATGAGCCGGGTGAGCGAGGTTTTTCCTCGCTCGCCCGGCGCGGAGGCGCGAGGCGTAGGGAGATGGCGTGGATGGACGCGAACGAGTACTTCCTGATCGCGGGGACGGCCCGAGACCGGATCGACGATCTTCTTTCATCGACCGAGATCGCGATCGAGCGGGCCGCGATCTCCGACCAGCCCGGCCCGACCGAGCCCGCCCACATTTGCGACGTGCTGGGGGTGTGGACTCGGGCACCTGCCTGTTTAGTCGGCACGGCGGCGCGCCCACACGAAGGCGCGACTGACTCAACCACCGAGCGAACGCTCGTTCCTGACCGGACTTAGCGACACGATCTGGGTCTGCCGGATCGTTGGCACGCGTCGTGCTCCGACTGTCGAGCGCGAATAATCGTGCTCGACTGGTATCGGGCCGACGGAGCCCGGGCGGAGGCAGTGATGACGGATTGGTGGCGCGACCTCGACGACGAAATCGTCAACTGCTTCGTCGGTCAGGAGTCGTTGACGCCCGGAGAGCTGAGTCAGAAGATCGGGATGTCGACCGAAGCGGTGACATCACTACTTGGACGTCTCGCGCAGGAGGGGCGAATCACCATCGTGCGTGTCGCGCGAACGTCCGGCTAGCGCGGACACCACATTCTTCGCAGCTTCGTCGAGCTACCGGGTGGCCGCCGCGTCTCCTACCTCACCGCCGGCGGTCACGGCGCTCAACCGGCGCTGTTGATCCACGGCTCGGGCATGAACGCCCGCTCCTGGGTTCGTCAGCTTCAGGAGCTGGGCGACGTGCTCCGCATGGTCGCGCTCGATTTGCCGGGACACGGCGAATCCGATCCGGCGCCGGCGGCGAGCGTCGAGGCGCACGCCGCCGCCATCGCCGATTTCTTGACCGCGCTCGAGAGCGGCCCCCGCGTGGTCGTCGGTCACTCGCTCGGTGGCTCGATCGCGATCGCGCTCGCCGCGCGGCGGCCCGACCTCGTGCGAGGCCTCGTGCTGATCGCGAGCTGCGTGAAGCTTCCGCTCGTGGACAGTGTCGGCGAACGGCTCTTCGCGTATCTGCCTGCGCCGTTGCGCCGGCTCCTCTTCTTCTCGATGGTGAAGAAGGTCCTGTTCGCGCCGGAGGCGTCTGCCGACGCGGTGGCGATCACGATGCAGGAGCTGCGCGCGTGTCGGCCGGAGACGATCCTGAACGATGTACGCGCCGCCCGGGCGATGGATCTGACCGAGCAGGCGGGCGGTCTCGACGTCCCGACGCTCGTCCTGGCGGGAAGCCGGGATCGCCTCACGACACCGGCGTTGGCCGAGCGGCTCAGCGCGCTGATCCGAGGGTCCCGCCTGCGCATCGTCGACGGCGCCGGCCACATGGTTCCGCTCGAAGCGCCGCAATGGGTGAACCGCGAGATCGTCGCGTTCGTCGAGTCTCTCGACGCGCCACCGCGCTCGGCCGACGCCGCCGGTGGGCATAAGCGTCCGCTGCTTCGGCGCGTCCTCGATCGGCTCTCTCGCATCGCGCGCCGGCGCCCCGGCTCGACGCCGCGTTGACGTAGAGCCATCCCCGCGATCGATCGGGCTTTCTGCCCGAACGGCTCGAACACGTCGTCAGGCCGCTGACACGCGATCCACCGACGAATCGCCCGGCGGTTCCCCCGCATCAACAGGGGGAAGGGGGGATTCGGTCTCATGTGGATCGTTCGACTGGCGCTCCGTCGCCCGTACACCTTCGTGGTGATGGGCCTCGCGATCCTGTTGCTCGGCATCGCGGCGATCGTGACGACGCCCAGCGATATCTTCCCGGAGATCGACATCCCGGTCGTTTCGGTGATCTGGAACTATGACGGGTTGACGACGGAGGACATGGCCTCCCGGATCACGACGTTCTCCGAGTACACGATCTCGTCGGCGGTCAGCGATGTGCGCTCGATCGAGTCGCACACCTACCCGGGGGTCGGCGTCATCAAGATCTACTTCCAGCCCAACGTGAACGTCGAGGGGGCGCTGGCTCAGGTGACGGCCGTGTCGCAGACGATCCTGCGCCGCATGCCGCCCGGCGCGGTTCCGCCGTTCATCCTTCAATACAACGCGTCGAGCGTGCCGATCATCCAGCTCGCGCTCAGCGGCAAGGCGATCCCGGAGGCGCAGCTCTACGATTACGGCATCTATCGGATCCGTCAGCAGGTCGCGCCGATCCAGGGCATCACCCTGCCGCTGCCGTACGGCGGCAAGCCGCGTCAGATCATGGTCGACCTCGATCCGCAGGCGCTCCTGGCGAAGTCGATCTCGTCGGCGGACGTCAGCAACGCCGTCAACCTCCAGAACCTGACCTTGCCGTCGGGCAGCGTGAAGCTCGGAGCGCAGGAGTACCGGGTGAGCCTGAACAGCAGCCCCGACGCCGTGTCCGCGCTCAACGAGCTGCCGGTCAAGGTCGTCAACGGCGCCACCGTCTACCTGCGTGACGTCGCGCACGTGCGCGACGGGTTCGCGGTCCAGACCAACATCGTCCGCCAGGACGGCCGCCGCTCGGTGCTGCTCACGGTGATCAAGAAGGGCGGGGCCTCGACCCTGACGATCGTCAAGCAGCTGAAGGCGCTGCTCCCGTCGATCCGCGCCGCCGCGCCGCCCGGGCTCGAGGTCAAGGAGCTGTTCGACCAGTCGCTCTTCGTGCGCGCCGCGATCGCCGGCGTGCTCACGGAGGGCGCCATCGCCGCCTGCCTCACCGGCCTGATGATCCTGCTGTTCCTCGGCAGCTGGCGGAGCACGCTCGTCGTGATCACGTCGATCCCGCTCTCGATCCTCACGTCCCTGGCGATCCTGAGCGCGATCGGTCAGACGCTCAACGTGATGACGCTCGGCGGGCTGGCGCTCGCCGTCGGCATCCTCGTCGACGACGCCACCGTCGAGATCGAGAACATCCACCGCAACCTCGGGCTCGGCAAGCGGCTGGTGCAGGCGATCCTCGACGGTGCCCACCAGATCGCGACGCCGGCCTTCGTCTCGACGCTCTCGATCTGCATCGTCTTCGTCCCGGTCGTGTTCCTCACGGGCCCGGCGAAGTATCTCTTCACGCCGCTGGCGTTGGCCGTGGTGTTCGCGATGCTGGCCTCGTATCTGCTCTCTCGCACGATCGTCCCCACACTCGTGCGGTATCTGCTGGGGGCCGAGGTCCACGACGAGGCCGGCGCCGGCGTGCCGTCGAGCTTCTTCGGCCGGATCCACGCCGGATTCCAGCGTCAGTTCGAGCGGCTCCGGACCGCGTACGTCGGTGTCCTCGAGACCGCGCTGGCGCGGCGCGGACGCGTCTTCGTCGTCTTCGGCGTGATCGCGGTGAGCGGCGCGGCGCTCCTTCCGTTCGTCGGGCGCGACTTCTTCCCCGAGGTCGACACCGGCCAGTTCCGACTGCACGTGCGGGCGCCGGCGGGCACGCGGATCGAGGAGACCGAGCAGGTGTTCGCCCAGGTCGAGGCCTCGATCCGCCGTCAGATTCCCCGGGACCAGATCCAGCTGATCATCGACAACATCGGCCAGCCGCAGCCCATCAACCTGGCCTTCACCGACAGCGTCACCATCGGTCCCTCGGACGGCGAGATCCTCGTCGCGCTGAATCCCGAGCACCACGAGCGGACCGCGCGCTGGATGAAGACCTTGCGCGAGACGCTGCCCCGAGAGTTTCCGGGCGTTACCTTCTTCTTCCAGCCGGCTGACATCGTGAGCCAGATCCTGAACTTCGGGCTGCCGGCGCCGATCGACGTGCAGGTGACGGGGTTCAACCAGCAGGCCACCCACGAGATCGCGCTGGAGGCCGCCGCGCGCATGGCGCGGATTCCGGGCGCGGCCGACGTCCACCTGCACCAGGTCGTCAACTCACCGTCCCTGATGGTCAACGTCGATCGATCGCGGCTTGCCGAGCTCGGCCTGACTCAACGCGACGTGGCCAACAACGTCCTCGTCACCTTGAGCTCGAGCGCGGTCGTCGCGCCGAACTACTGGTCGGATCCCCGCAGCGGCATCAATTACGTCGTGGCGGTCCAGACGCCGCAGGGCCGGGTCGACTCGGTGAACAACCTCATGAACACGTCGGTGACCCCGGCGACCGCCGGACCGCCGCAGCTGCTCAGCAATCTGGCCACGCTCGAGCGGCGGGAAGTGGCGGCGGTCCTCAGCCACTCGAACGTGCAGCCGGTGTTCGACGTGTACGCCAACGTTCAGGATCGCGACCTCGGCACCGTCGCCGCCGCCGTCCAGCGGATCGTGGCCGAGCTCCGGCCCAAATTGCCGCCGGGCCATACGATCTCGGTGCGCGGCCAGGTCGAGAGCATGAACTCGGCGTTCCTGCGCCTGGGTCTGGGCCTGATCTTCGCCGTCCTGCTCGTCTACATGCTGATGGTGGTCAACTTCCAGTCCTGGCTCGACCCGTTCATCATCATCACCGCGCTACCGGCCGGCCTCTGCGGCATCGTGTGGATGCTCTTCGTCACCCACACGACGTTCAGCGTGCCCGCCCTGATGGGCGCCATCATGAGCGTCGGCGTGGCCACCGCGAACAGCATCCTGATGGTGACCTTCGCGAACGACCAGATGCTGGAGGGCCACGACGCCCGCAGCGCCGCGCTCGCCGCGGGCGCCACGCGCTTGCGGCCGGTGCTGATGACCGCGCTGGCCATGATCATCGGGATGCTGCCGATGTCACTCGGCCTCGGCGAGGGCGGCGAGCAGAACGCGCCGCTCGGGCGCGCGGTCATCGGCGGCCTGACGGTGGCGACCTTCGCCACGCTCTTCCTGGTGCCTCTCGTCTACAGCATCCTGCGGCGGCGTCCGCCCCGGCGGGACTTCCTGGCCGATTCCGAGCACGACTCGGCGTCGCCAGCAGCTCAGGAGTGAACGATGCCCAAGTCACGAACAGGGTGGGGTCTTCTCATCGGGACCGCGCTTCTCGCGGTGCTCGTCGTCATCGGTATCGTGCCGCGCGTGCGCCAGAACGCCGAGCTCGTCGCGGCCTCGACTTCGCCGGATGCCGGGCTCGTCCAGGTGAGCGTGACCGCTCCGAAGCGCGCCGATGGGCCGATCCACCTCGTGCTGCCGAGCAACATCCAGGCGATCGAGGAGGCGGCGATCTACGCGCGTACCAGCGGCTACGTCCGCGAGCGCTACGTCGACATCGGCGACCGCGTGGCGGCGGGGAAGGCCCTGGCCCAGATCGACACCCCGGAGCTCGATCAGGAGCTCAGCCAGGCCCGCGCCGCGCTGGCCCAGACGCGCTCGGGTCTCGCGCAGGCGCGCGCGAGCTTCACTCAGGCGCAGGCGAACCTCAACCAGGCGCGCGCGGGCCTCGAGCAGTCGAAGGCGAACGAAAGCTTTGCCGGCGTCACCGCCGATCGCTTCGGCAAGCTGGAACGTGACGAGCTGATCGCCCACCAGGACGCCGACGAGAAGCGGACGGCACACGCCGCCGCGCGCGCGACCACGGCCGTGTCCCAGGCCAACGTCGAGGCGATGCAGGCCAATCTCGGCGCGCTCGAGGCGAGCGTCGACGCCGCGCGCGCGAGCGTGGCGGCGAGCGAGGCCAACGTGCAGCGGCTGATGGCGCTCCAGTCCTTCCAGAGGGTTGAGGCGCCGTTCGCCGGCATCATCACCGCGCGCGGGATCGACCGCGGCGCCTTGATCACCTCGGGCAGCGGCAGCGGCGCGAATCTGCTGTTCCGGATCGCCCACGTCGAGAACCTCCGTATCTTCGTCAACGTCCCTCAGACGTTCGTGCGCTCGATCGTCCCGGGGCAGGAGGTACGGGTCCTCGTGCCCGAGTACCCGCAGCGGGCGTTCGTCGCCAAGATCGCGAGCACGGCGGGTGCCCTCGATTCCACGTCGCGCACCCTGCTGACGGAGGTACGCTTGCGCAACGACGACCGCGCGCTCATGCCCGGCATGTACGCGCAGGTGAAATTCAGCCTCGGGCCCGTGGACGCCATGTGGGTCGTTCCCGCCACCACGCTGCTCGCGCGCTCCCCCGGGCCGCAGGTCGTCGATGTGCGCCGTGACGGCACGGTGCACTACCTGGCCGTGCAGCTCGGCCGCGACCTTGGAAATTCGATCGAGATCGTCGCCGGGCTCAGCGGCAGCGAGCGACTCGTCGTGAGCCCGCCGGACGGCTTGAAGGAAGGCATGCGTGTCGCGGCGGAGGAGACCACGCGCAATTAGTAGTTGAGGTGCTCTGGGCCACCGAGTACTCTTCCGGCCGGGAGAGCGCCTCGGTGTCCACACCTGATAACCGCCCCTCGGCCGGCGGGGCCCCAGCCCCGCGACGCCCTGGAGCGCCGACCACAGCGCGCACGATGTTCGAGAAGATCTGGGCCCGGCACGTGGTGGCCGAAGGTCCGGGCGGGCACGTGCTCCTCTATATCGACCGCCACCTGCTCCACGAAGGCACGACCGCCGCGTTCGGGCGGCTGGCGCGGAGCGGGAGGACGGTGCGCCGCCCCGACCTCAGCTTCGCGACGGCCGATCACTACATTCTCACCTCGCCCGGTTCGCCGACGGCCGACGCCGAGACCCGGGACATGGTCGAGGCGCTCGGGCGTCACACCGCCGAGCGGCGCATCCTCTACTTCGGTGTCGGCGATCCCCGTCGCGGCATCGTGCACGTGATCGGCCCGGAGCAGGGGTTGACGGTCCCGGGCATCACGCTCGTCTGTGGCGACTCGCACACGGCCACGCACGGGGCGTTCGGCGCGCTCGCGTTCGGGATCGGCTCGAGCGAGGTCGAGCACGTGCTGGCCACGCAGACCCTGTGGCAGAAGAAGCCCCTGACCATGCGGATCTCGGTCGAGGGGCGACTGGGGCCCGGCGTCAACGCCAAGGACGTGATCCTGGCGATCATCGCGAAGATCGGCGCCGCCGGCGGCGTGCGCCACGCGATCGAGTACGCGGGCTCGACGATCCGCGCCATGTCGATGGACGAGCGCATGACCGTGTGCAACATGTCGATCGAGGCTGGCGCGCGCGCCGGCATGATCGCGCCCGACGAGACGACGTTCGCCTACATCGAAGGCCGGCCGCTGGCGCCGAGCGGCGAGGCGTGGCGGCAAGCGCTGGCCGAGTGGAAGGCGCTGCCGAGCGACGCAGGGGCGACGTTCGACCGCGAGGTGCCGCTGGCCGCGAGCGAGATCGCGCCCACCGTCACCTGGGGGACGAGCCCGCAGGACGCGCTGCCGATCACCGCGCGTGTCCCCGATCCATCGGATAGCGCCGACGCCGGCCGGCGCGAGAGCATGACGCGCGCGCTCGCCTATATGGGGCTCAGCCCGGGCACGCCGCTCGGCGACATCACGGTCGATCGAGTGTTCATCGGCTCGTGCACCAACAGCCGTCTCGACGACCTGCGCGCCGCGGCGCGCATCGCGAAGGGGCGCCGCGCGGTGGTGCCGGCGTGGATCGTGCCGGGGTCGGGGCTGATCAAGCGTGCCGCCGAAGCGGAAGGCCTCGACCGCGTCTTCGTCGACGCGGGCTTCGAGTGGCGCGAGGCCGGCTGCTCGATGTGCGTCGGGATGAACGGCGAGACCGCCGCCGCGGGCGAGCGTGTCGCGTCCACGTCGAACCGTAACTTCGAGGGCCGCCAGGGCAAGGGGGCGCGAACGCATCTCATGTCTCCCGCGATGGCGGCGGCCGCCGCCGTCACCGGACGACTCACCGACGTGCGCACCCTCGGAGCGTAGACGTGGAACCGTTTACGCGCGTCACCGCCGTCGGCGTGCCGATCGATCTCCCGAACGTCGACACCGATCGCGTGATCCCGGCGCGCTTCCTCCGCAAGGACCGGAGCGTTCCCGAGTACTCGAGCTTCCTGTTTCACGACGTGCGCTTCGGTGGCGACGGCGCCGAGCGGCCCGACTTCGTCCTGAACCAGCCGCCGTACCGCGGAGCCCGGATCGTCGTCGCCGCCGAGAACTTCGGCTGCGGCTCCTCGCGCGAGGCCGCGGTGTGGGCTCTGGCGGCCTACGGCATGCGCTCGGTGATCGCGCCGAGCCTCGGCGACATCTTCCATCAGAACTGCTTCAAGAACGGCTTGCTGCCGGTGATCCTGCCGGCCGACGTCGTCGCGCAGCTCCGGCGCCAACTCCACGACGAGCCCGGCGCCACGCTCACGGTCGATCTCGAGTCGCAGACCGTGACGGCGCCCGATGGCGCCCGGCACCGATTCGAGGTCGACGCGTTTCGCAAGGAGATGCTCCTGACCGGCCGGGACGAGATCGGGCTGACCTTGGGCTTCGAGGACAAGATTCGCGAGTTCGAGGCGCGCCACGCGACGGAGATGGCGTGGGCCGTGCCCCCCGCGCGAGCACTTGATTGCCAGGAGGAAGAGATGACCACGCTCAAAGTCGAGTATCCCAAGGATCTCCTGAAGCTCGTCGGACGCGAGCTCGGCCCGTCGGACTGGATCACGGTCGATCAGGCGATGATCGACAAGTTCGCCGAGGCGACCGGAGATCATCAGTGGATCCACGTCGACGTCGAGCGTGCGAAGCGCGAGATGCCCGGCGGCAAGACGATCGCCCACGGCTACCTGACCCTGTCCCTGGTCCCGCGAATGGCCGCGACCTTGCTCGAGGTCACCAAGCGGAGCCGCGGCATCAACTATGGCTCGAACAAGGTTCGCTTCATCTCGCCGGTCCAGGCCGGAGCGCGCATCCGCGTGCGCCAGCGCATCACCGGCGCCGAAGAGGTGGCCGGCAACGGCGTGCGCGTCAGCTCCGAGATGACGGTGGAGATCGAAGGGCATGAGAAGCCCGCGCTGGTCGGCGAGATCATCGGCGTCCGGTACGCGTGAGGCGTCCGGCACGGTGATCGGAGCGCGGCACACATGAGAGGCGACTGACATGAAGCTCGTACGGTACGGCCGACCCGGCGCCGAGCGCCCCGGCGCGATCGACGCTGACGGAAAGCTCCACGACCTCGGGCGCGTGATCAAGGACGTGACGCCGCCGGCACTCGCGCCGGCGATGCTCAAGAAGCTCCGCGCCGTCAACCTCGCGCGACTCCCGGTCGTGCGCGGCCGCCCGCGCCTGGGCTGTCCGCTGGCGGGCATGGGCAAGATGGTCTGCATCGGGCTCAACTACACCGACCACGCGGCCGAGGTCGGCATGGCGCTCCCGAAAGAACCCACCCTGTTCATCAAGGCGCCGAGCGCGATCTGCGGCCCCGACGATCCCATCGTGCGCCCGCGCGGCGCGGCGAAGCTCGACTACGAGGTCGAGCTCGGCGTGGTGCTGGGACGCGACGCGCGCTACGTCGAGGAGGCCGACGCGCTCCGCTACGTCGCCGGCTACTGCCTGGTGAACGACGTCTCCGAGCGCGCGTTCCAGATGGAGCACGGCGGCACGACCACCAAGGGCAAGAGCGCCGACACGTTCGGCCCGACGGGCCCGTGGCTCGTCACGGCCGACGAAGCCGGCGATCCGCAGGCGATGGCATTGTGGACGACGGTGAACGGCGAGCGCCGTCAGGACGGCAATACCGGCAAGATGATCTTCTCGGTCGCGTCCTTGATTGCCTACGTCAGCCGCTTCATGTCGCTGCGCGCCGGCGACGTGATCTCCACCGGAACGCCGGCGGGCGTCGGCCACGGCGCGAAGCCGCCCCGGTACCTGCAGCCCGGCGACGTGGTCGAGATGGGCATCTCTGGCCTGGGCACCCAGCGCCACAAGATCGTCGAGTCAAAGTAGCTCCACTCGGGCGTCCCACGGGGTTCGAACCCGCGTTTGGTCGCGGTCGCGTTTTCGCAGGCAGTTCCGCAAGGTTCTCGTCCGAACACCCCGCAGAAACCTGACGCGACTAAAACGCGCAGGGCAAACTTGCGTGAAGAGCCCCGCCTCTCGGGCCGTCGATCTAGACCCATTCGGGGCAAAGCCTGCGGCAAGAATCGGCCTGGTTCTTCAGACGGGAGCGAGTGCAAGCACCATCACTCGCTCTCCGGTAACAGCTTTCGGATCAGCGCGAGGAGATCGCGGGGGCTATACGGCTTCGCCATGTAAGCGGTAGCACCGGCCTCCTTGGCTCTCTGTTCGTCACCGGACAGCGCGAAGGACGTGATCGCGATGATGGGCGTGTTTGCCGTGATCGGCTCGCTCCGGAGCGTGCGGGTCACCTCAATCCCGGACAGCCGAGGAAGTTGGATGTCCATCAGGATCAGGTCCGGACGCTCTCGACGCACGATGTCCAGGGAGGTCTCGCCGTCGGGTGCCTCGAGCAGCCGATAGGAGGTGCGCTTGAGGAGGTCGCGGACGATTCTCCGATTCAGCTCATTGTCCTCGACGTACAGAATAGTCTTCGGGCTCATGAGGTCATCGTGCCTTTCACGCGCAATGGGATCGAGAAGGAGAAGGTGGATCCCTTGCCGATCTCACTCTCCGCCCATACGTGGCCCGCGTGCATCTCAACGAACTTTCTGGTGATGCTGAGACCGAGCCCGGTTCCTCCGAACTCGCGAGCGACCGTCGCGTCCGCCTGCTGAAACTCCGTGAATAGCTTATCAATCTGTTCTCTGGAGATACCGATCCCAGTGTCCGACACACGGAAGCGCAGCATCTCGTCGAGAAGATCCACCGCGATCTCAACCCGGCCCTGGCGGGTGAACTTGAGCGCGTTCCCCGCGAGATTCAGGAGGCACTGGGTGACGCGCCTGCCGTCACCATACGCCAGCGGCATCTCGGCAGGGACGCTCACCACGAACTCCAGGCCCTTCTCCGCCGCAAGGGAGGCGAGCGAGGCGCGAACGGCTGTGACCGTATCGAGGACCGAGTAGTCCCCGAGCACCAAATCCATGCGCCCGGCTTCGATCTTGGAGAGATCTAGGACGTCGCTGATGAGACGCAGCAGGTGTTGGCCGCTCTGCTGAATGTCTGTGAGGGGCCGGCGCAGCTCGTCGGAGATCTCTCCATAGACCTGATCGAGAATCATTTCGTTGAAGCCGAGGATCGCGTTCATGGGCGTCCGTAGCTCGTGGCTCACGTTCGCCAGGAAGTCGGACTTGTGTCGACTGGCCGCCGCGAGCTGACGGCTCTTGTCTTCGAGCTCCGTGAGCGAGCGCTCAAGCGCCTGGCCCCGTACTTCGAGCTCGACTGTCCGTTGCCGGATGCGATCTTCGAGTGTGCGATTCAGTTCCCCCAGCTCAGAAAGGGCGCGCTCCTTATCGTTCATGCTGACCCGCAGCGATCGCGTCATATGGTTGAAGGCGTCGGCCAGCGCGCCGATCTCGTCGCGTGACCGCACGGCAATCTGCTGGTCCAGCTCGCCGGTAGCGATCTTCTGCGCCTGCTGCGTAAGCTGTTTGACGGGGTTCGTGATTCGGAGCGAGAATCCGTAGAGAACAGCCGCACTCACGACGAGGAACGCCACGGTAATCCCGCTCCACAGGGTTGCGAGGCCGCGCACCTGTGCTTCGACGCCCGCCAGCGACAAACCGACTGTCGCAGTGCCGATGACCTCCTCCATCTCCGCGCCCCTGGGTCGGACTCGGGGTCCGAGGAGTACCACGTCGGGCGTTTGGCTGCGTTCGGACACGATCGGGGACACGAACTCGAAGAATCGCTGGCCCGCTCGTTCCACCTGACGTGTCGACGGCCGATCGCCTCGCGCGTCGCCCGGTGGAGCCTCGCTCGCTTTCAACTGGCCCCCACGCGCCAGGACCCGCCTGTCGCGACTGTGGATGAGCACGTAGCTGACGTCGGGGTTCCGAAGGGTGCCGCGCATCGCTGCTTCCAGGAGCTGCAAGTCCTCGCTCAAGGCCCCGAGCTCGCTCGCGTAGCCAAGGTTCGAAGCCAACGCCTGGCCACGCTTCTCGAATTCCTCCGTCACCAGCCGCCGATGCTCACGGACGTTCATCCATCCCTGGAAGACGAGAAAGGACACCACGATCGGAACGACCGACCAAAAAACCCGTGCCCGGAAGCTCGAAAAGCCTCGGAACCAGGTGAGCCTGGCAGGCTCCGTCATTCGATGACGTTCGTTGCGCGCGCCCGGACAGCCGGCGGGATCTCCAGTCCGAGCTTCTGCGCCGTCTTGAGGTTGAGAGTGAGATACACCTTGCGCGCGGTCGTGTAAGGTATGTCCGAAACCGCACGGCCCCCGAGTATCGCCTGGGCCAGCTCGCCCGCCTGCCGTCCGATGTCTTCTCCGCTCGCGAATGTCATCGCGAACAGGGCTCCCATCTCCGCATGGCGGCTGGAGACCCCGAGCAGCGGGAGCTTCCGACGGTAGGAGAGAAGCAGCATGTGCTGGACCACGGCTTGCGACAGCACAGTCTCGTCCGGAACGAGCCAAAGTGCGTCAACCCTGTCCTGGAACGATTCGATTGCTCCAATCGCATCCTTTGGGGAACTGACCTCACGGGTGACGAGCTCGATGCCTTCGTCACGGGCGACGGCCTGCGCGCGCCGAACCAGATAGCCGGTTTTGGCGTCGTTGAATACGACGCCGATACGCTTTGCGCCGAGTTGTTTGAACAGCCAGATTTGCCGCTCGACGGGCACGTTGAGGCTGGCCCCCGTGATGTTCTTCGCGTCGGGACTGATGACGCTCGGCGGGTTGAGAACCATGGCGTACACCACGGGCGCCGAGGGTGGTCGACTGACAACGGCCCGAAGCGCCCAGATGCCGACAGCAAAGACGAGGTCCGGCTTCAACTTCGAGTCGATCTCGTCCAGCTGCTTACGTCCCCGCTCGATGTCGCCATCCATGTCGTAAACGGTCACGGCCTCCTTGGGGATCGCACCTCTGAAGCCCCGGACCGCCTCATCGTATTCCTCGACGCGGGCGCTCATGAGGACGGCCACGCGCGCGGCCGTCGCAGGGGTCGCCTGGACCGCGGGAGAGAGAACAATGAGAAGGGCTACAAGCATTCGACTCACAAGCGGTCAGCGTACTCTGCTGAGGACCAGCTTCGAGTCGACGAACGCGGTGGCTAGCATTTCGTTTCCGTCGACCGTAGCCTCGAAGCGTGACTCGCCGGCGCTGCTCCCGGCCCTATACCTCAGGTACCCGGAGAGCGTCGCCCCCCTTACCCACGCTTCGATCGTTCCTCTGACACCTGGAGCCTCCAGCAAGCCTGTGATTCTCGTGCTCTCCTGCTGGAACTCGATACTTGCGGCGCCACTGGTTGCGCCGCAGCATCGGATATAGCTCTGTGGGGCAAGAATCAGCGTTCCACTCCACTGGCCCGATACGTCGGTGGGGGGATCCGATGAGGAGTCAGTCCCACCGATGGCACACCCCAGACTTGCCAGCACGATTAGGGCAAGCAATATCCGGCCTGGCGTTTGCACGATCGGCACCCCCGGATGAGAACGGAATGATCGAGACGCAACAACCAATCTTGGAAGGTCTCCGCCTACCCACGGCGTGACCGGCATACGGACGCCGGGCCTAAGGCTGGATTCATCTGCCCCACGAGCATCGAGGAACTGGTGCCGAGGGCTGAGATCCTCGACCCAAAGCTTCCGCCGGCGAAACCCCTGAATCGAGCGCCAAATAATAATGCGTTTCTGCAGCTTGGCTTGATTATACTTGCTGTTCCTTGAATTAGCTCCAGACCGTGTCCTCGGCATCGCTCCGATCCTTGATCGCACTGGAGGTGTTTGGTGATGTCTCACCGCCACTTGAGGAGCGCGGCAATGAGGAGAGGTCTTGTCATCGCAGTACTCTTATTGGTCGTCCTCGCGACGCCGGTGTGGCCGGCACTCGCGCAGACCCCACCGCCGGAGCCGAAGATATCGATCACAGGGACCTTCGACCAGATTACGTCGGCTGGCCGCAACATCTACGACGGCAACTTCAGCCGTGACAACGATCGTGAATGGTATGCGCGGACTCGCTTCCGGCCCGACTTCGAGTTCGCGGTCGGCCGCACCAAGGCCGTGCTCGGCATCGAGCTCGACCTGAATTACGGGCAGACCGGCTCGAACGACGGCGGCTTCCCGGGCAACAACGCGGGCACGGCTTGCGGCTTCGTGGGGGGGTGCAAAGGCAACGGCGCCGCGGGCGGCGGTCTGGACCTCAACACCGACGTCGCCGGCCTGTTCGAGGTCAAGTGGATCTACACCGAGTTCGACCTGACCGGCAAAAACAGCCTCATGCCGTTCATTCCGCTCCTGACCGTGGCCCGCGCGGGCGGCCAGCCCTTCGGCGGTGTCGCGAACTACAAGATCTACTACGCGAACGGCGACTTCGCGGGCTTGGACCTCTACACTTTGTTCACCCCGTACATCAAGAATCACTTCGCCTTCGTGGTCGTTGAGGACCAGCTCGCGGGTGGTAACCGCGGGGCGGATCGGCAGGCGCGGTCGAGCCGCGGCGAAGACTACGCTTTCATCATTAGCCCGGAATTCGCGCCGTTCAAAGGGCTGGAGCTGAAGCCGATGTTCTCGTGGTTCCACGCCGACGGCGTGACCAACGTTTCTGCGCGCCGCAACGCGTTCAACGTCCGGACGGTAGGCCAACTCATGAACAACGCGGCCGCATTCGCCGGTGTCAACGCCCCCGGCACCACCACCGCCGCTGGCGACGCGACAATGCACGAAGAGCGCTACACAGTCGGTTTCGATGCGCGCTGGCGCGTGGGGCCCTTCGGCCTGGACCCGACCATCTCGTATCAGTGGGGTGCCTACGACACTCAGGCCCTCAGAACCAACGGAACGGTGGGAAAGGTCCGGGGTGACGCTTCGGCTTGGCTGTTCGACGCCATCGCGAGCTACCAGCTCGGCCCGCTGCTGCTCGAGTTCCGCGGCGTGTACAGCACCGGTAACAAAGCGCGCGACAACCTGTCGCTCAGCAAGCGCTATTACGAGCCGCTCGACCTGGACACCGGTTACTGGGTTGGCTGGCTCGGGATCCTCGGCCTCGGCGTCGACTACTTCAACGGTGGCGGCGGTGCCAACCAGGGTATGGACACCAACATCGGCTACGACCGCTACGGTCGCGGCCAGTTCGCGCTCCGGGCGACTTACAGCATCATGCCGGCGTTGTCTGTGTTTGGCGTGGTGGCCCCAACGTGGACGGCCGAGAAAGTCGATACGGATACCGGTTGCCCGGCCCTCACCGTCGGCACCAGCCAGGTGGGATGCACGTCGCGCGTCGCGATCAACAGCAACAGCTTCGCCAAGGGTGATTCCCGCTACATCGGCACCGAGGTCAACGGCGGATTCATCTGGCGGTTCGCGCCGAACGCCGCGTTCGACCTGGCCGGCTACTATCTCGCTGCTGGCCATGCGCTGGACCAGTCCGAGTTGTTGAACGGCAACTCCGTGAAGCGTAACGCGCATGACGGGTACTACGCCGCAGCGCGTGTAAGGCTGTCCTACTAGATTGTCCAGACTCGGGTTGATGTTGATACGTTCGCTGCCCCAGAGTGCCGCATCGGACTATCGGGCCGCCACGGCGCCGTGGAAGACGGTGGTGCCCCCTCGGCGCGCGTCGGGCGTGACCAAAGACGAACGAAGGGTTCAGAGCGGCGAGGAAGCTCTCAGCCGTGGCGCTGCAACATTCCAAGGCTCGTCCAGTCGAAGGGAGATGGAAGAGCTCCGAACTACGACGAGGAGAAGGTCTCGCGAGATCTTTTGCTCTCCTGGACCCAAGTTTAGGGGGGATTTTTGCCGATACCGCTCGCTGGAGACCAGAAGAATGAGAGGCAAAGTGCATCTGACCGACCAACAATGACGTCTGGCTCCGAGCTCGCAACCGCCTAGCTGTCACCCCGCCAGAGCGCCATGCGCTTGAAGCCCTCGGCGTGCTTGACGCCGACCTCCTTGCCGTCGCGCAACGCCCACGCTCGCAAGAGCTCGTCCACCCACTCGCCCTTGCCCACCTGCGAGACATGCGCCTTGAGCGCGGCGCACTTGAGCGCGAGCGTGTCGCCGATGTCGATGTAGGTGTCGGGCGGGATCGCGCCGCTGATGAAGACTTCCTTCACCTTGTGCGGCTCGAGACCTTCCGCCAGGAGCTCGGGGAAGATCACGCGCGTCTCCGACGAGGGGAAGACCGCGTCGAGCGCCGCGCTGGCGACCGCGCGGTGGTCCGGATGGTTCAGGTACTCGTTGCCGTACCAGCGCACCGTCGGGTCGCCGCACAGCACGACGTGGGGCTTGACGCGCCGGATCACCCGCGTCAGGTCGCGACGCAAGGCGATGGTCGGCTCGATGACGCCATCCTGATAGCCGAGGAAGACGAGGTCCTTCACGCCGAGGATCTTCGCCGCGTCCCACGACTCGCGCTCGCGGATCGGGATCAGCCCCGTGTTGTCGGGAGTGTGCTCGTTGGTCCCGGAACCGCCGGTCGTGACCAGGCAGAACACGACGTCGCGTCCCTCACGCGCCCAGCGGGCGACGCTCCCGGCGATCGAGAACTCGTTGTCGTCCGGGTGCGCCGAGATGCAGAGAATCCGCGTGAACTCGGAGGAGAGCACGTGGGGCTGGCGCGCTTTGTCCGCCATCTTGCGCCCGCGCCGTCTAGCCGCGCATCCCGAAGGTCGACGGCCCCGGCCGTCTGAGCGGCGCCGTCAGGTTGGCGAACTCGCAGAGCAGCGGCCGCGTGTCGCGTGGGTCGACGATCTCCTCGATCCAGAAGGTCTCGGCCGAGCGGAAGGGCGAGCGGAGCTTGTTGAGTCGCTCCTCGATCTCCGCCATCTTCGCCTTCCGGTCGGGCGCCGCGTCGAGATCGGCGCGATAGGCGGCCTCGATCCCACCCTCGAGCGGGAGAGAACCCCACCGGCCCGACGGCCACGCGTAACGCATGCAGTAGCGGCTCTGGTTGCGATGCGCGGCGCCCGCGACGCCGAACGAGTTGCGAACGATCACGGCGCACCAGGGGATCGTGGTCTGCCACATCGCGGACATCGCGCGCACGCCCTGCTTGATCGTACCGCTCTTCTCGGCGTCGAGCCCGATGAGGAAGCCGGGACAGTCCACCAGGTACACGACCGGCAGGTGGAAGGTCTGCGCGATGTCGAGGAAGCGCTCGACCTTCTGGCACGTGTCGGCCGGCCAGGCGCCGCCGTAGAAGTACGGATCGCTCGCCATCAGCGCCACCGGCCAGCCGTCGAGCCGCGCGTAGCCCGTGATGACCGAGCGGCCGTAGAGCGGCGCGACCTCGAAGAACGAGCCCTGGTCGACGACCGATTCGACGATGCGCCGCATCTTGTACGGCTTTCGCGGGTCGTGCGGGATCGCCTCGAAGAGCCAGGGGTCGCGGCGCTGCGGATCGTCCCCGCGCGGGCCGCGGGGCGGCACGTCGTCGATCGACGACGGGAAGTACGAGAGAAAGCGGCGCACGCGCGCGAAGGCTTCTTCCTCGCTGTCGACGGCATCGTCGACGGCGCCCGCCTTGAGCTGGATCTCCCAGCCGCCGAGCTCGTTCTTGGTGAGCTTCTGGCCGAGACGCTCGACCACGGGCGGGCCGGCGACGAACAGCGCCGAGAGGTTCTTCACCATGACCGAGTAGTGCGCGGCGGCCAGGTGGGCGGCGCCGAGGCCCGCGACCGAGCCGAGGCCGAGTGCCACGCGGGGGACCGTGGCCATGTTGTTGACGACCCACTCCCAGCCGTCGACCCCGGGCACGTTGGCGCGGCCTGTCGTCTCGATCGTCTTCACCGAGCCGCCCCCACCCGAGCCCTCGACCAGGCGGATCAGCGGCAGCCGCAAGTCGTGGGCCATCCGCTCGCACTGGTTGTGTTTACCCTTGATGGTCGCGTCGGCCGAGCCGCCGCGCACGGTGAAGTCGTCGCCGCCGATCACCACCGCGCGGCCATCGACCTCGGCGCGGCCGAACACGAAGTTCGACGGCGTGAAGGCGACCAGGTCGTTGTTGGCATCGTAGCGCGCGCTGCCGGCGATCTTGCCGATCTCGTGGAAGCTGCCGGGGTCGGCGAGCTT
>Ga0209055_1000669_pt1 | contig 23813 bp, 23 predicted proteins | sample GraSoiAngelo_110_FD_185875 | JGI IMG/M metagenome (GOLD analysis project Ga0209055, IMG submission 185875) | Grasslands soil microbial communities from the Angelo Coastal Reserve, California, USA - 14_0903_12_30cm (SPAdes) (version 2) | ecosystem: Environmental > Terrestrial > Soil > Grasslands ... | reverse complement strand
CGGCCTGTTGCGAGAAGTACGGGTTGCCGCTGGACAGCGCGGGCAACACGATCGTCGTCGCGTCGAAGAAGGAGCCGCGAAAATTCGGCGCGTGCGTCGTGAAGGCGACGACGCGGCTCGACGTGAACCACGCCGTGCGGGCGCTGCTCGGGACCTCCAAGGTGTCGTTCGCCTCCGCCGAGGAGACGATGACCCTCACCGGCATGATGATCGGCGGCGTCACCGTGTTCGCGTTGCCGCCCGACCTGCCGATCTACGTCGACGACAAGCTGATGGAGCGCGAGTGGGTGATCCTCGGCAGCGGCAGCCGCTCGTCGAAGATCAAGATTGCGCCGGAAGTCTTCCGGCGCATCCCGAACGCCACCATCGTCCCGAATCTCGCTCTCGAGGTCGCGCGCTGACGGGTGACCTTCTCGATCGCCCGTCCGCCAGTCGATCGGCTGCGCCTACTCGATCGCCTGGAGCACCAGGGTCTTCAGCAGCTGGCGGTAGTGGACTCGGATCGGGCCGGGCGCCTGCGCCATGAAGACGACCGTCAGCTCTTCCTTGGGATCGACCCAGAAGCCCGTCCCGAAGGCTCCGCCCCAGTTGTAGTCGCCGGCCGAGCCGGTGACCGAGGACACCCCCGTGTCCTTGCGCACCGCGAACCCGAGACCGAAGCCGTAGCCCGGTCCCGGCGAGTACGCGGCGCCCGGCGCGATCGCCGAGCCGAGGTGGTCCGAGGTCATGTACTCGACCGTCTTGCGGCCGAGCAGCCGCGCGCCCTCGAGCGTGCCGCGGTTCAAGAGCATCTGCGTGAAGCGCACGTAGTCACCGGCGGTCGAGACCCCGCACCCGCCGCCGCATTCGAACTTCGGCGGCGTCGTCGGATCGAAGAGCTTGATCTCCTTGCCGGTGTCGGGATCGACCGCGAGGGCCTGGGCCAGGCGCCCCTTCTTGTCCGCGGGCACGACGAAGCCCGTGTCGGTCATCTTGAGCGGGCGGAAGACACGCTCGGCGAGCACCTGGCCGAGCGGCTTGCCGGCGACCACTTCGACGACGCGCCCGAGAACGTCGGTCGAGACGCCGTATTCCCACTTCGTCCCCGGCTGGTTAAGAAGGGGAAGCTTCGCGAGCCGCTCGATGAACTCCGGGGGCGTGAGCTCGCGCGAGAGGCCGCTCGTGCCGCCCTCGTAGAGCTTGTGGACGTGGGTCGTGCCGCGGTTGCCGTAGGTGAATCCGGAGGTGTGGCGGAGCAGATCCTGGATCGTCATCTCGGACTCGGCCGGCACCGTGTAGAACACGGTCTTGCCCGTCACCGGATCGAGCTTCTCGACGCCGACCTGACGGTTCGCGAGCTCGGGGAGGTATTTCGACACGGGATCGCTCAGGAAGAGCCGGCCTTCCTCGTAGAGCATCATCGTCGCGACGGAGACGAGAGGCTTGGTCATCGAGGCGATGCGGAAGATCGCATCTTGTGTCATCGCGGCGCCGGCGGTCTTGTCGCGGAAGCCCACCGTGTCGAGGTACGCGATGCGTCCCTTGCGCGCGACGATCACGACGGCGCCGGGAATGCGCCCGCGCTCGACGTCGGCACGCAGGATCCGGCCGATACGGTCGAGCTTCTCGGACGAGAGCCCGACCTCTTCGGCCTTGGCTCGCGGGAGCGGATCGGCCGCGGCGCCCGCGACCAGGAGAAGCGAGAAGCTCATCACGAGGACCAGGGCGAGCGCTTTCATCGAGAGCCTCCTGTGCTAGAGTGCCGCTGCCGCCCGGCCGCCGAGACCGGTGTCGAGACGATAGAGGAGAGTGTGATGGAGCGCAAGACGAGCGTGGTCACCTCCGAGCGGTTCGCGTCCGGCATGACGTTCGATCAATACGTCACCTACGTCGGCACGCCGGAGAATCTCAAGCGCGAGGGCTCGGGTGGACGGCCGCGAAGTGACATGAGCGCCAACCTGCGCGCGGGCTACGCCGCGGCGCGGCTGGACGACGCGCAGACCGCGGCGATCAAGTGGCTGGCGTCGAGGCCGAACGGCCCCGCCAAGGTGCTGGTCATCTCCGAGGAATGGTCATCGGACTGCCGCCGCGACGTCCCGATGCTGGCGCGGCTGGTCGAGGCGGGCGGTCTGGAGCTCCGGATCTTCCGCCGCGACGGGCAGCGCTTCAGCCAGAGCCACCGGCCGAGCCTCGCCGATGCGCCGGACAGCAACGCCGACATCATGACCGAGTTCCTCAACACGAAAAACGGGCAGACCTGGCAGTCGATTCCGGTGGCCGTCTTCTACACGAAGAATCTCGAGTACCTCTATCACTACACGGAGTACCCGGCGATCTACTTGAAGGATGAGGTGGTCGCGCAGCTCCGCGGCGCGCGGCCCGGCGAGAGCAAGGAAGAGACCCAGAAGCGAGGCGACCGCGAGTTCTCGGAGCTTCAGCAGTCGCCGTTCTTCAAGGTCTGGGCGCGTGCGGGTGTCGACGAGATCCTGAGCGCGCTCCATCGGAGGCTCGTCCTCGGCCCGTCCGCCTGAGCCTCACTCCGTGAGGATCCACGCGTTGTGGCGGAAGGGGTCGTAGCGCTGGCCCTTCGCGCAGAAGCCCCTCGTAGCGATCACGCGTTTCATCTCACCGTCGCTCGCCCGGCGCGCCGACAGGAATAGATCGAGGTCCTCGAAGGCGATGTGCCCGGCATCGCGCTGACGGCAGAGATTGCGCGCGCGATTGAAGAAGACGATCGGATCGCACGCGATGCGCGTGTCGAGCGGCAGCTTCAGGTCGCGGCGCGTCGTGGTGCCGTCGGCGTAGCGCAGGTCGGCCCATCCCACGCAGGTCGCGCGCGCGTCGAACATGTGAAGCGCGTAAAGACGGCCCTGTCCCGTCAGGGTCCGGTCGCCCGGGAACGCGTACGGCACCAGCTGGAGCAGCGAGAACAGCGCGGCGAGCGCGTACACCGACCGGAGCGCATGGCCTCTCCAGAGCGCGACCAGGAGACCTTCGGACGGATCCCGCGGCTCGACGAGGCGGCTCAGCGGGAAGACCGTGAGAATCGCGAACATCAGCAGTGGGTAGAAGAAGCCCACGACCTGCCACGACAGCGCGTGGAAGACCAGGAACTGCGCGAACGAGGTCCAGAAGATCCAGGCGCGCTTGGCCAGGAGCCCCCAGGCCACGCCGAGCTCGAGCACGAGCACGTAGGCGCACGCGAGGACGACCCCGACGCCGGAGAATGGCCACATCGGTCGATAGAGGCCGGCGCCCGATATCCATTCCCGGTTGAGCTTGAGCGTGCCGGCCCAGAAATAGAAGAGCGTGACCAGCACGCGCAGCGCATCGCGCTTGCCGGGGACCAGCAGGTACGCGAAAGTCGCGAAGAACCCCATGTAATGCTGGTTCATGCGCAGGCGGTAATCGAGCAGCATGACGCCGAGCTTGAGGAGATTCACCAGGACGAGGCCGGCGTAGGCCCAGGGCACCAGCCGCCGCGAGGCGAAGAGCAGCCCGGCGCCGATCGCGGCGGCGAAGTATGCGCGCAGCAGCAGCGCCACGCCCGCGGCCGACAGCACGCGCAGCTTCTCGCACTCGAGCACCAGCGGCCAGCAGATCGGCTCGGCCTGCGCGTGGACGAATGCCACGACCCGCTGATCGACCCAGTACAGATAGGTGACGACGTGCAGGAAGGCCAGCGCCACGCCGTACCAGCGGAGCGCGGCATCGCCCTCGATCTCGGCGATCTGCGTGCGCAGGAACCCGAGGGCCGCCGGCATGGCGGGAGCCTAGCCTATGCCCGGCGCCAGGACAAATCGGGCCGCCAGCTCGAGGTTTCCAGGGTGATTGACCTGTCCTTCCGCCGGGGCTAATCTCGACCCGCTTTCAGACTCCCACCGGCCATCGACCACCGAGGTGCCCATGCGTCTGATCGGGTTCGTTCTCGCTCTCGGGCTCACGCTTGCCACGCTCGGCGCAGAGGCGCAGCAGGCCGAGAAGATCCCGCTGATCGGCTATGTAGGAAACTCCACGCCGTCACTGGAGCCGAAACTTCTCAGCGCCTTTCGTGACGGCCTGCGCGAACTCGGCTATGTAGAAGGTCAGAACATCCTCATCGAGTACCGATGGGCCGAAGGGCGATACGAGCGCTTTCCTGACTTCATGACAGAGCTGCTCCGGCTGAAGGTCGCCGTCATCGTCGTGGCCGGCACGCCGGCGACCCTGGCGGCCAAACGGGCGACGAACGTCATTCCGATTGTGATGGCCGTCATCGGGGACGCGTTAGCGGCTGGCATCGTACCGAGCCTGGCGCGACCCGGTGGCAACATCACTGGACTGTCTACCGTGGTGCCTGAGTTGGAAGGCAAGCGGCTGGAGCTCCTCAAGCAAGCGCTGCCGAAGCTCTCGCGTCTCGCCGTTCTCGCGAATCCGGCGAATCCGTTCGTCGCCGTTGCCTGGAGGGAGACTCAGCGCGCCGCCGATACCTTGCAGATCAAGCTGCACCGGGCTGACGTGCGGCAGGCCGAGGAGTTTGAAAACGCGTTCAGCGCCATCGTGAACCAGCGCCCCGACGCCCTGACGGTCATCGCGGACCGCTTCATGCTGGCTCACCGATCGCGGATTATCGCCTTTGGTACCAAGAATCGGCTGCCGGGGATGTTCCCGTACTGGGAATTCGTGGAAGAGGGCGGGCTCATGGCCTACGGCCCGAGTTATGCCGACATGTTCCGGCGATCGGCGAAGTACGTCGACAAAATTCTGAAGGGCTCGAGAGCCGGGGACCTCCCAATCGAGCAGCCAACGAAGTTCGAGCTGGCGATCAATCTGAAGACTGCCAAGGCGCTCAGGTTGACCATCCCGCAATCGGTGTTGCTCCGGACGGACCAGGTAGTCGAGTAGCCAATGCTCGACCCACATCACGGCCCTGTCGCATCGCCCTCGTCGGCTACTCTGCTGGTGGCAGGGGCTCGCTAGCAGTCGCGACGCAGCTCGAAGTCCCGATCCGCGGCGTCGCCACCGTTGCGAGCAGGCGGGGCGGACCGGATTAGCAGCGGCCCTTCTTCGCTTGCCCCGGAGGGCACCAGCCCGCTGAAGCCGGACCTGCTGGTACAGCCGCTCGACGCTCCATCTTCTTGGCGTTGCCCGGAGGGATCTTGTAGTAGGTCGCCGGCACCGCGACGACCGGCCTGGGTACCCGCTCGGGCGCCACGAAAACCCACGGGCCGCTATGGCTCTTGGCGTAGAACCACGAGCCGTCGTGAAAGGCGTAGTACTGGCCGCCGTAGACGAAGAGATTGAAGTTCACGCTGGGAACATAGGAGACGGGGGTGTTGGGTACGACGACGACCGGCGGAGGCGCAGGCAATACGATTCTCGGTGGCGCCGGTACGCCAATATTGATTCCGACGTTCACCTCACCAGCGACGGCTCCGGTGATCGGGAGACCGGTGGCCACTACCGCGAGCACCATGGCGAGCAATCTTCCGTTTGGCACAGACGCCTCCTCTTGTTCTCCGTCCCGACGGTGCAAGGGGAGGGCCAGGCGTGGCCGTATACGTGGCGCGGAGTTCCGAACCGCTGTGCCTGCGAGGCATAGTGTCGCAATGTAACTCTGTCATCTCGCGCGGGGCAGGGAGGGCTACCGGGCCCGCGCGTGAACGTCCAACCCGAGCCGCGCTCTACGTCGGGTCGCGAAACGCTCCGAAACCTCTGGAGGTGTCGCGGAGCTGGTGACAGACGCCATCCGAGCCAGTGGCTTCTGCGGTATGAGATTCGCGCACGTCCGCGCGTGGGCGACGACGGACTCTCGGAGATCGAATCCGCAGTCGCAGAGATAGCAGCCGTCGCCGATCTTGGTCCCGAGCTGCTCGGGCGTGTAAGTCCGGTGGCATGTTCCGCACAGTGCCACCGGATGGTCCGGACACAACGCGAAGAGCAACGATCTGAGTCGAATGAATACCAACACGACGCGCGCATCGTCGTCCTCGACACACGAGCCTGTCAAGCCGGGCGGCGAAATAATTTGGTGGAAGGTGTGGATTTCAGTGGATAAGCTCAGACCGCCGCCCACTCTTCTTCATCTTCTCAGCCGGATAGCTCTATCCCCGTTTTGCGGGACTTGTCCACCGCGCCCGCGCCGCTTTGCGGTCGAGGCTCATTCCGGTGCAGCCGTAGCCTTGATCCTCTCCAACGCTTCTTTCTCACCGATCGTGACCGGGCCGAGCACGGTCAAATCGGCGAAGAAGCCTTTCAGAGACGCGGGCGCAAGCCTCCGTGCGTCACCGACGAGCGGATGCGTGCCGGTGCGGTCAGCGATTCGACTGATCGCGTCGGCCATCTCCTCGCTCGTGTGAAGTCCCTTCACCCCCGCGACGATCAGCGCGTGAACGCCGGTGTCGACATGGCTCGTAGCCAGGTGCATGTATTCCGCGACGACCCGCTCGATCCGGTCTTCGCGCGTCGAGGTCGTCACCGGGGCGCGAGCTTTGCGCCGGTGCCTGATGAGGAGCCACACGTTCACACCGAAGAAGACGACGTTGAGAATCAGAGCGATGAGGTTGAGCTTGTCCATCAGCCTGCGTCCTCTTCGACCTCGCCCACCGCGCTGCGGATGAAACACGCGAATCGACTGGACGGTGGCCCGCTCCTGCGACATCGCTGTGATGGCAGGAGACGCCGTGCGGCCGACTTGATGCGTGGGCGTCTCAGTCCGGCCTCAGTCTACATTGCGCAGCCAGTTGTTGGACGAAGAGCGAGATTCTGCCGATCGAGCTGGGCGAAGTATTGGACCGAGTGGCCTCCGCGCGTCTGGATAGCTCGACTCGCAACCATGCGATACTTCGGCGGGCGAGAGTGGCGAAACTGGCAGACGCGCTGGACTTAGGATCCAGTGGGCGAAAGCCCTTGGGGGTTCGACTCCCCCCTCTCGCACCAGCACTGAAAACAAGGACGTTACGTGTCACTTGGTCTCTCATTCATACGAGCAGGAACAGGGCGGCTGTGCTGGGAATCGGCCCTTTTGTGCTGGTTCGTCGTGAAACCGGCTTCGACCCGAGCTAACGGTGCCCGCTGATCCTCTTCTCTGACGACTTCTCTGACGACGTGATATCGCTCGTAAACAGAATCGGTGAGGTGGCCCGTGATCGACTTGGCCACCTGCGGCGCTCAAGGTCGAGGGGCAGCCCAGTAAGCGTGCACGACCAAGGCCGGGGCGTGGATTTCGGTGGTGTTCGATTCAAGGGCTCTGTGGTTCCGCCGGATACCACGGGGTCACCAGGTAGATCTCGAATGCCTGGATCCGCCGGCTTGGCCGGAGAATGAAGCCGACGACCCGCACGTACTCGTTCCCGCGGAACCCGGTGTAGTCGCTCTGACGAAGGCGGTGAAGGTCTATCGAAACGGTCGGGGTGTTGTTGGCCGGAGCCAGTGCCAGCGTCTGGCTGCCAAAGTCAATCCAAAGGACCCGGCCTTCGATGACGAGCGGCGGCTCCGGTATGGTCGGCGGTTGGGACGCCGCCTCCGATGCGATGATGGCCAAGAGCAGGCCGACGATGGCGACGCTCGTTACCCTCGTCCGATAGCCCACCACATCTCCCCAAGTTGACGGCATTGTGAGGCCAAGGCTGCTACCGAGGAATTGTAGCTGATGGAACAGGAGACGTTGACGTAACACTGTCGCCCAAGTGGCTTCCCGACATGCTCGACCAACGTGGCCAGCTCCTCCGAGCTGCAGTCGGCTTTGCCGGGTGCTCCATGCTCTCGTATGACCGTGCTCTCTGTGCTCTCCGCTCCTCGCGTGACTCGTGGACTTGGATTGGGCACGTGGCCGTGGGGATGCACCGTCAGGGCTATGACCTGCAATTGACTCAATATGAGGAGCGGGGCTGGAGAGCTACGTTCTACACGACCGGGATGGAGCACTCACCCACGAGTGCGACGGGCACGGGATGGGAACGCACGCCGGTGCGCACGCGCATCTTTTCTTCTTGGTCGAAGCGCTGACCACACTACTTGACCCGTTCGTAGTCTGCTCTGCCGTAGGTGGAGTCCTCGGGCATCACGGTGAGAGTGGTCTTTCCTTTATCTTCGGAAAGTCTCGCCGTCCCTGTCGTTCGCGACGAGCGATATCGCAGCTTGCCGTCTTGAAGATAGAACCGGCCTTCGGACGTGGAGCCACGCGTGGTCGAAGCTTGGTAGGTTCCGTCCGCTTGGACTGTCATCGTTGCGCGCTCGTCTCCCATTTCCGCCGTGACCCAGCCCCGCCAACTTCCCGCGAGTTCCTTGACGTCAACGATCTTCTTCTCTTGGGCGACTCCACCAAGCGGGGACAGTACGAACACGGCAGCAAGCAATAGAGCAAGATACATCCTCATCGCTGATCTCCTTCGCTCGTGTACGGGGAAGGTCGCCGAGAGCACCCGGCGAAGCCGACAGCCGCGCGCAAAAGGGTTCACCAGATCTTCCACCACGGCTTCGCTCTCTTCAGACTGCGGACGAACTCCAGGGCTGGAACTCCAGGCAAACGCTTTTGGTGCTCGTACCACGGGTCCGTCAACCGAACAGCCTCAGCCACAAACTCGCAGATATCATCCGGTGGCCCCCTCGCTGGAGGGTGGCTGGCGGGAGTTTAGCAGAGGCGGCTGGGTGTGATGAGGGAATCTCCCCTCGTTTCTGTAGGGAATCACCCGGCAGACCAAGGTCTATTTCCATCCGACAGTGCTCGTGTATGGACTTCGATGTTGTTCGTTTCATGATTCGGCACCGACTCCTGGAGCGTCGTCTGCCGCACGAAAGAATGACGAATGTCAGGCGTACTCCAGGCGGCGGACAAACATGCGAAGCCTGCGGTGCGAACGTTAGGCCGGGACAGATGGCGATGATTGGAGTCCCCTCGGCAGGCGGCTGGCCCCGTCACTTCCACACGCTCTGTTTCCGGATCTGGGATAACGAGAGGAATCTGCTGGACTGGCTTCACGAAGTAGCGCACGCCGAGGGCCATCCTTCTCGCATTGGGGTGGCTGCCGGAGGTCTAGCCGAACGCTAGGACACATACCAGCGCACAGGGCCTAGTTCGACCCCGCCGCCCGCAGCAGATCCAGTTCATCAGCGCCATGAACCTCTCCAAACCACCACGATGTCCGGTATATACCAGGGCGATGCGAGAGGACCGCGAAATGGTCGTCGCGACGTTCCTTGCGCGTCTTTGGAGCCGAGCTGAGTTTCGGTGTGAGACCCTCGCCGCCGCGCTCGCGGTGATCGCCGTCTTCGTGCTGTCGGCGATCGCGCTCGTCGACCCGGGTCTGGCCGACCGGGCCACCGCCGAAAGCGGCGTGGTCGAGTGGTTCCAGGTGCTGCTGGACGCCGCGGCGGCCGTGCTGTTCGGCAGGCATCTCGTGCGAAACGCGGCGCGCGCCGGCCACGTGTCGCCTCTCGACGTCGTGATCGTCGCCTCGCTCATCGGGCTGGTCATCGGCGAGGTCGATCTCGACCGGCTCGTGTTCGGGACGAAGGTCATCTCGACCCGCTTCTTCGTCAACCCGAGAGTGGCGCTGCCGTGGCGCGTGCTCGCGGCGGTCGTGGTCGTGGGCGTGCCCGCCGCGATCGGAATCTTCGCGCTCGTCCGGATTCGCCTCTTCTGGAGCGAAAGCTGGATCGCGATCGCCGAGCCCTGGGGACGGGTGCTCGCGGCGAGCGTGGCGCTGGCCGTCTTCACCGAGCTCTTCGAGCGCCAGCTCGGCCACGTCCCGGGCGTGCCGCGCTACTTTCTCGAGGAGGTGTTCGAGCTGGTGGCCGGGATCGGGTTTCTCGTATCCGCGGTCGCCCGCCGCTCCGACGTCTAGAACCTCACTCCACGACCTGATCAGCCAGCAGCAAGATCGACTGTGGGATCGTCACGCCGAGCGTTTGGGCCGTCTTGATATTGCAGATCAGCTCGAACGTGGTCGGTTGCCCGATGGGCAAGTCCCCCGGTTTCGCGCCCTTCAGAATGCGATCGACGTAAGTCGCCGCTTGCCGGAAGAGATCGGTCGCCTTCGGGCCGTAGGCGATGAGCGCGCCGGTCTTGGCCCACTTCGAGCTGTCGACGATCGTCGGGAGACGATGTTTCACCGCGAGATCGAGGAGCTGGGGCGCGACCTCGTCGATGGCCGTGTCCTGCCAGATCAGGACCGCTCCGTCGCGTTCTCGCCGCATCTCGGCGAATATCCCGGGGAGCTCGTCGGCCTTCTCGAAGCGAACGTGGCGGACCTTGATCCCGAGCTTCTGGGCGGCGTCGTCCGTCGCCTGCTGATACACGGCGAGAATTCCCGGATGCCACGAATACCGCCGGAGCACGGCGACGCGCGACAGCGTCGGGTTGATCTCTCGCAACATCTGCAGACGCTTGCCCATGATTTCCGGCGCGTAGCTCTGCATGCCCGTGATGTTGCCGCCGGGCCGGGCGAGGCTCGGGACGATGCCGGACCCGACCAGATCTCCGGCGGCCAGGGTGACGATCGGAATGGTCCGCGTCACCTGCTGGACCATGGCCGCCCGGGCTCCGCCCACCAGCACGATGACGTCGACTTTCTTGCGCGCGAATTCCTCGGCTGCCTGCTGAATGCCGGTCCTGGTCGAGGTCATCCGGTGCTCGAACACGAAGTTCTTTCCTTCGATCCAGCCGAGCTTCTTCAGCCCTTCGAGGAACGCCGGCCAGGCGCGCTCCGCCATAGGATCGGGCTGGTCGAAGTCCGCCGGGGCCACGTGCCCGATGCGATAGACCTTGCCGGCCTGCTGGGCGTGCGCCGTGAGTGAGGCCAGCAGAAGGCTCTGAGCGAGCAGGACCAGTCCGATCAGTCGCATGAGCGCCTCAGGATGTGCTCCGCTGGCCGCGAGTCTAGCAGAGGGGCTCCGCGCGGCGGCCTCGAGAGGGCGCGGGTGCGGGCGCCGAAATGTCTTCCAGCGTCGGGCGTGGTACCATGCGAGGGCTCGTGACGCGAACACTCGAATTCACTCTGGAGTGTCGATGAAAGTCGCGGTCGAGGCGATCGAAGGTTGCAAGCGGCGCCTGGCCGTCGAGGCGCCGGTCGACGTCGTGAAGCAGGAATGGGAGCGCGCGTACGGTCGCGTGCAGAAGCAGGCGCGCCTGCCCGGATTCCGGAAGGGCCACGTGCCGCGCTCGCTCGTGAAAGTCCATTTCTCCGACGACGTGCGCCGCGAGGTCGCCGAGCATCTGATTCCCGACGTCTATCGTCAGGCGCTCTCCGAGGCGAAGCTCGATCCCGTCAACGAGCCCGATCTCCAGGAAGTCCGTCTGGAGGAGGGGGCACCGCTCAGCTTCGTGGCGGTCGTCGAGGTCAAGCCCGCGATCACGCTCGCCGAGTACAAGGGTGTCGAGATCGAGCACGCGCCGACGCCGGTCACCGCCGACGACCTCTCCACCGCGCTCGACCACATGCGCGAGCAGCAGGCGCAGTTCCACGCGGTCGAGCGTCCGGCGGCCTCCGGCGATCTCGTCGTGGTCGACTACACGCTCGCCATCGACGGCCACGACCCGTCGAGCCAGACCGGCTACGAGTTCCTGGTCGGCGCGCGCAACGTCCTGCCCGAGATCGACGACGCCGTGGTCGGCCTCCGCGCGGGCGAGGAGCGTCAGGTCACGCTGCGCTTCGCCGACGACCATCGGCGCGAAGACCTGCGCGGGCGCGGCGGGAACGCGACGGTGAAGGTGGTCGAGGTCAAGGAGAAGGTCTTGCCGTCGCTCGACGACGACTTCGCGAAGTCGCTCGGCGAGTTCGAGACGCTCGAAGCCCTGCGGACCGAGCTCAAGAAGCAGCTCGAGGTCCGGCGCGAGCACGACGAGCAGCGGGCGTTGCAGGAAAAGGTCGTCGACGCGGTGATCGCGCGGCACGAGTTCACGGTGCCGGACGCGCTGGTCATGCGTCAGGTCGCGCACCGGATCGAGCACGCGCGCGAGTCCGTCCGGCGGCAGGGGATCGATCCGGAGCGGATGCCGTGGGACTACGAGAAGCTCATCGCCGAGCTCCGGCCCGGCGCCGAGAAGGCCGTGCGCCGCGCCCTCCTGCTCGAGGCCATCGCCGACAAGGAGGCGATCGCGCCCACCGAGACCGACGTGGACGCCGAGGTCGAGAAGCTCGCGCAGGCAAGTCAGCGGCCCACGCCGGCCCTCCGGCGTATGATGGAGAAAAGCGGCGACCTCGAGGGGCTGCGCCAGGGCATCCGCGATCGCATGACCCTCGAGCTACTGGTCGCCAACGCGAAGGTCAAGGCTTAACGCGAGGTGAGCTGATGAGCAGGAGATCTCCGATGGCTCTGGTTCCGATGGTCGTCGAGCAGACGCCGCGCGGCGAGCGCGCGTTCGACATCTTCTCGCGCCTCCTGAAGGAGCGGATCATCTTCTTGCCGACGTTCATCGAGGACGATCTGGCCAACCTGGTGATCGCCCAGATGCTCTACCTCGAGGCGGACGATCCCGACAAGGACATCAACCTCTACATCAACTCGCCCGGCGGGTCGGTCACCGCGGGGATGGCCATCTACGACACGATGCAGTACGTGAAGCCGTCGATCTCTACCATCTGTATGGGCCAGGCGGCGTCGATGGGCGCCCTCCTGCTCTGCGCAGGCGCCCGGGGCAAGCGGTTCGCGCTGCCGCACGCGCGGATCATGATCCACCAGCCGCTTGGCGGCGTGCAGGGGCAGGCGACCGACATCGACATCCAGGCCAAGGAGATTCTCCGGATGCGCGAGGAATTGAATCGCATCCTCGTGCACCACACCGGGCAGGGCATGGACAAGATCCAGCGCGACACCGATCGGGACTTTTTCATGACCGCCGAGCAGGCCAAGGAATATAGAATCGTCGACGAAGTGATCTCCTCGAAGCCGACGACCCGACCGGTGAGCGAGGCCGCCGCGCTCACGATCCAGAAGTAGCGAGCGCATGGCCCGGCCGCGCGAAGGCAACGGAACCCTGCGGTGCTCGTTCTGCGGCAAGAGCCAGAACGACGTCCGAAAGCTGATCGCCGGGCCGACCGTCTACATCTGCGACGAGTGCATCGAGCTCTGTAACGACATCATCGCGGAGGAATGGGAAGAGGAGAAGTCCCGCGAGCTCCGCAGCCTGCCGAAGCCCTCCGAGATCAAGACCGTCCTCGATCAGTACGTCGTCGGCCAGGAGCGGGCCAAGAAAGTCCTCGCCGTCGCCGTGCACAACCACTACAAGCGGATCGAGTCGGGCAGCGAGACCAGCGACGTCGAGCTGCAGAAGTCGAACATCCTCATGATCGGCCCGACCGGCTCGGGCAAGACCCTGCTGGCCCAGACCCTCGCCAAGATGCTGCGGGTGCCGTTCACGATCGCCGACGCCACGACGTTGACCGAAGCCGGCTACGTGGGCGAGGACGTCGAGAACATCATCCTGCGACTGTTGCAGGCGGCGGATTACGACGTCGAGCGCGCCGAGCGCGGTATCGTCTACATCGACGAGATCGATAAGATCGCGCGCAAGTCCGAGAACCCGTCGATCACGCGTGACGTCTCCGGCGAAGGCGTGCAGCAGGCGCTCCTGAAGATCCTCGAGGGCACCGTGGCCAACGTGCCGCCCCAGGGCGGCCGCAAGCATCCGCACCAGGAGTTCATCCAGGTCGACACGTCCAACGTGCTCTTCCTGTGCGGCGGCGCGTTCGTCGGCCTCGACAAGATCATCGAGAGCCGCGTGGGGCGCTCGGGCATGGGGTTCGGCGCCGAGATCAAGAGCCGCGACGAGCGGCGCATCGGCGATCTGCTGGCGATGATCCAGCCGGAGGACCTCCTGAAGTACGGGCTGATCCCCGAGTTCGTGGGCCGCCTGCCGGTGATCGCGACGCTCCACGACCTCGACGATCAGGCGCTGGTGCGCATCCTGCGCGAGCCGAAGAACGCGATCATCAAGCAGTACCAGAAATATTTCGACCTCGAGAAGGTCCGGCTCAAGTTCACCGACGACGCGGTGGCGGCGATCGCGCGCGAGGCGCTCAAGCGCGGCACCGGCGCGCGCGGGCTGCGCGCGATCCTGGAGGAGGTCATGCTCGAGATCATGTATGACCTGCCCTCCATCCAGGGCCTGAAGGAGTGCATCATCACCCGCGAGGTCATCCTGAACCGCGAAAGGCCGATGCTGGTCTCCGAAGCGAAAGAACAGACGGCCTGAGCGGCACCCTCTTTGTAGTCGCGACCCCGATCGGCAACCTCGAAGACATCACCCTGCGCGCGCTCCGCGTCCTGCGCGAGGCCGATCTGGTGGCCTGCGAGGACACGCGGCGGACGCGGGCCCTGCTGACGCACTTCGACATCCACAAGCCGACCGTGAGCTACTACGAGCAGAACAAGCTCACGCGCGGGCCGCAGCTCTTGCGCGACCTGGCCGACGGGCGCACGATCGCGCTCGTCACCGACGCGGGCACGCCGGGCATCTCCGACCCGGGCATCCTCCTGGTCCGCGAGGCGCGCGCCCAGGGGATCCGCGTGATTCCCATCCCGGGCCCGGCCGCGGTCGTCACGGCGCTCTCGGCCTCCGGGCTCGCCGCCGATGGGTTCGTGTTCGACGGCTTCTTGCCGGTGAAGCCCGGCAAGCGGCTCAATCGCCTCCGCGCGCTGCGCGAGATGGGCACGACGGTCGTGCTCTACGAGTCGCCCCACCGCATCGTGGCCGCCCTGGGCGCGATCGGCGAGGTCTTCGGCGAGGTCGAGCTGGTGCTCGCGCGGGAGCTCACCAAGCAGTACGAGGAGATCGTGACCGCGACACCGGCCGTGCACCTGGCGCGGCTGGCCGCGGCCGCGCCGCGCGGCGAGTTCACCCTGGTGATCCCGGCGCGCGGCTGACGGAACGCCGCCCCAGCGGGGCGTGTATACTTCGAACGTCTATGGGCGTACCCAAAGCGCTGACGATCGCCGGCTCGGATTCCGGCGGCGGCGCGGGCATTCAGGCCGATCTGAAGACCTTCTCGGCGTTCCGCGTCTTCGGGATGAGCGTGATCACCGCCGTGACCGCCCAGAACTCGCTCGGCGTCCAGGGCGTCTTCAATCTGCCTGCTGAATTCGTGCGCCGCCAGCTCGACTCGGTGCTCTCGGACCTCGGGGCCGACGCGATCAAGATCGGCATGCTCTCGACCGCCCCCATTATCGCGGAGATAGCGGAGCGCCTGCGCAGTGACGCGCGGGAGAAGATCGTGCTCGACCCCGTGATGATCGCCAAGTCCGGCGATGCGCTGCTGCAGCCCGAGGCGCGGGCGGCGCTGATCAAGGAGCTGCTGCCCCTCGCCCTGGTGGTCACCCCGAACCTGCACGAGGCGGAGGCGCTCGCGGGGATGCCGGTCGCGACCGAGAGCGACATGGAAGAAGCCGCCCGGCGAATCCTGGCGCTCGGCCCGCGGAACGTGCTGGTGAAGGGCGGGCACCTGCGGGATTCGGCCACCGACATCCTGTGGAACGGCCGCGACTTCGCGCGCTTCACCGCGCCGCGCCTGGCGTCGACCAGCACCCACGGGACGGGTTGCACGCTCTCGTCGGCGATTGCGGCGTGTCTGGCCCGCGGCCACGTGCTGAAGGACTCGGTCAGCGAGGCGAAGGCCTACGTGACCGCGGCGATCCGCGAGGGCTTTCAGGTCGGCGGGGGCGTCGGCGCGCTCCGGCATTTCGTCGCGAGCTGGTAGGGCATGCCGCTATCCATCGACGACGCCAAGATGTCCTTCATGGAGCACCTGGGCGAGCTCCGCGTCCGGATCGTCCGGGCGCTCATCGGGCTCCTGATCGGAACCGTGATCGTCCTGCCGTTCAGCCAGTACATCGTGGACTGGTTGGCAAAGCCCGTGACCAAGCTCAACTACACGCTGGTCTTCACGGCGCCGGCCGAGGCGTTCTGGGTGCAGATGAAGGTCGGCCTCATCGTCGGCATCTTCCTCTCCGCGCCGGTGATCCTGTGGCAGGTGTGGGCCTTTATTGCTCCAGGCCTCCACAGCCACGAGAAGAAGTACGCGTTGCCCTTCGTGATCATCGGCTCCTTGCTCTTCGTCGGGGGAGGCGCCTTCTCGCTGTTCGTCGTGACGCCGTACGCGATCCAGTTCCTCCTGAGCTACGCGCGCCCGGGGCTCCAGCCGATGATCACGTTGCAGAATCACGTCGACTTCCTGCTGAAGTTCACGCTCGCCTTCGGCGCCGTGTTCGAGCTGCCGCTGGCCCTCACGATCCTCGCCCGCGTCGGCGTCGTCAACGCGAAGATGCTCGCGCGGAACCGGAAGTACGCGATCCTCGGCGCCTTCATCGCCGGCGCGGTCCTGACACCCACGCCCGACGCGTTCAACCAGACGCTGATGGCCGGCCCCTTGATCATCCTCTACGAGGTCGGGATCATCTGCGCCCGCATCTTCGGGCGCAAGCCGGCCTCGGCGCCGGCACCCGCGCCCGCCGAATCGGCCTAGATGGATTTCGCCTCTCTCGACCTCCCCGAGCCCGTCATGCAGGGGATTCGCGAGGCGGGCTTCGTGACCGCCACGCCGATTCAAGAGGCGGCGCTGCCGCTGGCGCTCCGCGGCAAGGACGTCGCCGGCCAGTCGCAGACCGGCACCGGCAAGACCGCCGCGTTCCTGATCGCGGCGTTCACCAAGATGCTCCGTACGCCGGCGCCTCCGCCGCCTCCGGGCGCGGGCGCGCCGCGGATGCTCGTGATCGCGCCCACGCGCGAGCTGGTGGTGCAGATCGAATCCGACGCGCGGCAGCTCGGGCGGTTCACGCCGTTCCGGACCCTCGCGGTCTACGGCGGCATCGACTACGCCAAGCAGCGCGAGACGCTCGCGGCGGGCTGCGATCTGCTCGTCGGCACGCCGGGCCGGCTGATCGACTATCTCAAGCAGCACGTCTGGACCCCGCGACGCGTGGAGATCCTCGTCATCGACGAGGCCGACCGGATGTTCGACATGGGCTTCATCGCCGACCTGCGCTTCATCCTGCGGCGTCTACCGACGCCGGATAAGCGACAGTCCTACCTCTTCTCCGCGACGCTCTCGTTCCGGGTGCTCGAGCTCACCTGGGAGTTCATGAACAACCCGTCGCAGATCACGATCATGCCGCAGCAGAAGACGGCCGAGCGCGTCGAGCAGTCGCTGTTCCACGTCGGCCGCGAGGAGAAGTTCCCGCTGCTGCTGGGACTCCTGCGGCGCGAGGGCGGCGATCGCATCCTGATCTTCTCGAACACGCGCGAGGAGGCCCGACGGCTCGAGGACCGGCTGACGCGCAACGCCTGGGAGACGCGCGCGCTCACCGGCGACGTCGACCAGAAGCGGCGGCTCAAGATCCTCAACGACTTCAAGGAAGGCCGGCTGCCGATCCTGGTCGCCACGGACGTCGCCTCGCGCGGGCTGCACATCGAGGCGGTGAGCCACGTCGTCAACTGGGATTTGCCTCAGGACGCCGAGGACTACGTGCACCGCATCGGCCGCACCGCGCGCGCCGGAGCCGGCGGCAAGGCGATCAGCCTCGTCGACGAGTCGAGCGCGCTGGCGCTCGAGGCGATCGAGAAGTTCATCGGCCAGAAGATCGCGGTCGAGTGGGCCGACGACGATCTGTTCATGCCGGAGATCAAGCCGACGGCCGAGGAGCGCCGGCGCTACGCCGACGAGCGGCGCGCACGCCTGGCAGCCCGCGATCGCTTCGGCGACCGCGATCGCGGACGGCGCGGCGGAGGCGGGCGCCCCCACGGCCGACCGCACGGCGAGCCGCCGCAAGCGAGCCGCACCCCGTCGGCCGCGCCGCCGCCACCACCGCCGCCGTCGGGCGAGGGCAGATCCGACCCGCGCCGCCGTCGGCGCCGCCGCCGGGGTGGCCGCGGGCCGCGTCCGGAGGGATCGCCGCCGCCGTCGTAGCGATGGCGGCTCTGGCCCTCTCGGCGGCTCTTCTGCTCGCCGCCACGTCCGTGAGCCTGGCGGCTGCGGAGCCGGCTCGCGGTCTCGCGGGGCTCACAACGATCGGCGTGGACGTCGAGCTGGACCCGAGCCAGGAGTCGCTATCGTCCGAGCAGCTTGCGCGCCGGATCGACGCGCGGCTGCGCGCGGCCGCGCCGGCCCTGACCCTCGATCCCGCCAGCCTCACTCGTTTGCGACTCACCATCGTGGTCCGACCCTATAGCGCCACCGCCCTGCGCGGATTCTGGCTGCCGTTCTCTGGAACCTACGGAATCGGCCCGGTGCGGCTGAGCGTTGAGCGCACGGCCATGGTGACCGGGATGTCCACGCCTCTTGTCGCGAGCGTGTGGCATACGGAGCGCCAGGCGGCCGGTCCGTGGCGCGAATCTCCGGCCGAAATCTTCAAGCTACTGGACGACGCCCTCTCCGATTTCCTCGACGCCTACCACGGGCGCTGACCCACGTCCGAGACAGCATTCGCGGCCGCGACCGCCAGGCGCCCGGCACCCACCGCGATGCGAGGCTAGAGTGAAACAGCGGCGCGTGCGCGCCCGTATGCGGGCTGGTCGCTGCGGGTCAGGTCAGGGTTGACGCCGCGCCGAACGGCCGAGTGGTAGATGAAGAGCTGCAGCGGCACGATCGTGAGGATCGGCGAAAGGAGCTCGTCGATCTCGGGGATCGCGATCGTCTCGGCCGCCAGCGGCGCGATCTGGCGGTCGTCTTCGCGCACGAGTGCGACCAACGGCACCCCGATTTCCTTGGCGACGCGCGCGGCCGCCAGACACCGCTCGTAGGCCGGGCCGGGCGGGGCCACCAGGAACACGACGTCCTCGCGCTCGAGCGCCGCCCACGCGCCGTGCAGGAACTGCTCGCAGTTGAAGCCGACCGCCTGGGCGTGGCTGGCTTCGCTCATCTTCAGCGCCGCTTCCCACGCCGTCGCCGTGTTCGGTCCCCCGCCCACGAACCAGTAGCAGCGCCGATCGCCGTAGCGCTCGGCGAGCTCCTCCCACGATTCCTGACCGAGGAGAAAGGCGAGCATATCGGGGATCGCGTCGAGGCTTCGCGCGGCGTCGACGTTGCCGCCGGTGGTGGCGGCGAGCGTCGCGAGAAGCGAGAGCGCCGCGGTGTAGCTCACCGTGTGAGCTCCCGAGCTCTCCTGGTCCACGGTACGGAGCGTCCAGTCCGCCTCCGACGGCGCCTCCGGCCCCTTGCCCGTGACGACGACGCCGGCGCCGCCTGAAGCTTTCACCCGGGCCAGCGCTTCTCGCGAGTAGCGTCGGGCGCCGCCGTGGCTCAGCACGATGGCGCCCGTACGCCCCTGCGCCTCGGTCCAGTAGCTCGCGAGCTCGAACGCGTGAAATGCCCGAGCGCGCAGACCGAGCCCGCCCAGGCGCGCGAAGAGAAGCTCGGCGACCAGCGCCGCGTGCCACGAGGTGCCGACGCCGGTGAGGAGCAGGTGGTCGAGCTCGCGCAGCCGCGCCGCCGCCGCCTCGATCGCGCCGCCCTGCCCGCGGGCGACGAGCCGAAGCGCGCCGGGCTGAGCAAAGATCGCGTCGTGCATGTAGTAGGGATGACCGGTGCGCGGCGCCGGCTCGTTCGCGGTCACGCTGTCGGTCTCCGCTACTTCGTCGAGGGGAAGACGGGCGTGCGCTTCTCGCGAATCGCCCGGACTCCCTCGTGCACGTCCGGATACGAGAACGAGAGCATCTCGAGAGCGAGCGACTGGTCGAAGATCGGCCCGGCCTGGCGCAGCCAGTTGTTGAGCGCGCGCTTGGTCCAGCGCACCGCCAGCTGACTGCCGCGGGCGAGGCGATCGGCGACGTCGAGCGCCTTGGGCAGGACCTCATCCGGTGAGACGCACATGGTCACCAGGCCGATCCGCTCGGCCTCCCGGCCGTCGATGAAGTCGGCCGTGAGCAGATAGTATTTGGCCTTCGCCATCCCGCAGAGGAGCGGCCACAGGATCGCCGCGTGATCGCCCGCGGCCACGCCCAGCCGCGTGTGGCCGTCGGTGAACCGCGCCGTCTCGGAGATGATGCTCACGTCGGCGAGCAGCGCGACGACGAGCCCCGCGCCGACGGCGACGCCGTTGATCGCCGAGACCACCGGCTTGTCGAGATTGATCATGTTGTAGACGAGGTCGGAAGCCTCGCGCATCGTGCGCGTCAGCGCATCCGGATTGGCCGCCATGTCCTCGACCAGCGCGAGGTCGCCGCCCGCCGAGAACGCCTTGCCGGCACCGGTGACGACCACGACGCGAGTCTTCGGATCGGCGTCGACGGTGGGCCAGATCTGGGTGAACTCCCAGTGCAGGCGCGCGTTGGCCGCGTTCAGCACCTCGGGCCGGTTGATGGTGACGAGGAGCACCCCGTTCGGCTTGGACTCGAACGTGAGGTGCCGGAAGTCGGCGTAGTCCATGATGACGCTCCTCAGGCGAGCTCCGGACCGACGCCGCCGCCGGTCCACGAGAACGAATGCGCGGTCAGCTCCGCCGGCAACGGCGCGGCGGGCGCCTCGACCGCGGTGCGGACGTACGCGAGCACGGTTTCGAACAGCTCGAGCGTGTTGATGCGCCGGAACCACAGCGGCCGGCCGTTGAGGTACGCGAAGACCACGTTGGCCTCGCTGCACGGCCCGAGGCACTCGGAGAACGCGAAGCGCACTTTCCCCTGGAGCCCGGCCGCGTCGAACACGCGTCGCGTCGCCGGCCGGGCGATGCGGGTGGCGCCGTTGTTGGTGTGCCCGCAGCAGCACCCGAAGCAGGCGAACATCAGTCCGGCGTCAGCCATGGATTGCCATGGTACCCGAGCTTCGGGCGCGCGTGAGCAGGAGTAACGCGGTGAGTGCCAGCGCCGTCGTCGAGATCGCGGGCAGGATGCCGCCCAGACGCATGCCCAGGACACCCGAGAGAAACGGGCCGAGGAAGATCCCGCCGTCCACGCAGACGCGATAGAGTCCGGTACGCCACGCGATGCGCTCGGGCTCGGTATCTCTCCGCAGCAAGGTCAGCGGCAGCATCCAGCCCGACATCGAGAGGCCGAACAGCGCGCAGCCGGCGACGACCACGGGAAGCGCGCCGAAGCCGATCATCGCGTTGCCGGCCGCCATGAGCAACAAGACGCCGGGAAGCACCCGGGTGGCGCCCTGACGATCGGCGAGGATGCCGGTCGGGATGAGCGCCGCGATGTCGAAGACCTGCTGGACCATGAAGAGCCGCGCGACCCCGGCGCGCTCGAGGCCGAATTCGCGGCTTCCGCGCAAGGGCACCACGAACTGCTCCATCGTCGAGTAGGTGAGGGCGACGAGCCCGCCGGCCGCGAAGGCGAGCGGCACCATCGAAGCGCCTCCGCGCGGCCGCGTGAGCGTGGCGGCCGGCGTGCCGCTTGGCGCCTGCCGCGCGAAGAGCGACGCCGCACTCGGCTGAGCCGGGAGCGACGACAAGAGCCTGGGCACGATCGCGATCGCAGCGAGCTGAGGCCCGCACGCGACCAGGAACGCGGTGTTCCAGGCAAGCTCCGCCGGTAGGGTGCCGATCAGCGCGGCGCCGCCGAGCATGCCGATCATCGCGGAGAGCTCGTACGCGGCGAGCGCCGACGCGAGATTCGTGCCGGACTGGAAGCGAAGGATCACCGTGAGGCCCGCGACCATGCTGAGCGCCTGGCCGAGCCCCATCAGGAGCCGTCCCAGGACGAGCATGGCAAAGCCGCCGGCACCGACGACACAAAGACCGCCGATCGCCAGCACGAGCGGACCGATCCACAACGCGCGCCGCAAGTTGTGCGTGAGAAACAGTCCGAGCGGAATGTCCGCGACCATCCGCGCGAAGCCGAACGCCCCCGCGACGATCCCGAGCTGCCAGTCGGCGAGCGCAGCGCTGCGCGCGATATCGGGGAGGACCGCGGGAAAGGCGCCGCTGGCGACGAGATTGGAAAACGTCGTGAGGCAGAGCAGAGCGGTCAGCGACGTCACGAGGCCTTTTATGGTAAACCATTGCCCGATGACCGAGGCCACGATCCGGCTGGACGTGCGGGGTCCCGTCGCTCGCCTGACGTTCGACCGGCCGCACGTGCTGAACGCGGGCAACGCGCGCTTCGCCACGGATCTCGGCGAGGCGGTCTCGGCGATCGCCGCGCGGCGCGACGTGCGCGTGGTCGTCATGACCGGCGCCGGCCGGGCGTTCCAGACCGGCGTCGACCTCAAGGCGCTCGCGACCGGCGAGCTCACGCAGCCAGACCTGATCCGCTGGGAAGACGCGATGACCGCGATCGAGCGCATGGACAAGCTGGTCATCGCCGGGATCAACGGCCACTGCATCGGCGGCGGGCTCCAGCTGGCGCTGGTGTGCGACTACCGGCTGGCGGTCGAGGACGCGTTGCTCAGCCTGCCGGCCGTCAAGGAATGCCTGATCCCCTCGATGGCGCTGTACCGGCTGCCACGGTTGATCGGTCTGGGTCGCGCGAAGGAGCTTATCTTGTTAGGCGAGCCCATCACCGCGCGCGAGGGCGAGCGCATCGGCCTCGTGAACCGCGCGGTAGCGTCCGCCGATTTCGCCAAGGCGCTCGACGAGATCGTCGAGAAGTTTCTGGCGCTGCCTCCGGTGAGCGTCACCGCCAGCAAGCGCTTGAGCACGTCCGCCTTCGACCTCGACTTCGAGACGTTCCGCCGCGAGATGAACACGGCCCTGGCCGGGTGCTTCGCGTCCGACGAGCACCAGCGCGCGATGGCCAACATCCGATCGAAGAAACGGAGCTGACGATGAAGATCCTCTACACGCCGCTGATGATCGTGCCGTCCGTCTCGCCCGAGCAGCGCGCCGCCATCCTCGACGCCGCCGGCCCGGGCTCCACCTTCGTCGAGGCGAAGGACGCCGCCGCCCAGCGCCGCGAGATCGTCGACGCCGACGCGCTCTTCGGCCGCGTGTCGCCGGACATCTTCCCGCTCGGCAAGCGGCTGCGCTATTACCAGTCGATCGGCGCGGGCGTGGACTCGATCCTCACGCAGGAGCTGGTCGAGAGCGACGTGCCGCTGGCCAGCGAGAAGGGCGGCGTCGGCATCCACCTGGCCGAGCACGCCTTCGCGCTCCTGCTGGCCCTCACGCGCGGCCTGCACACGGCGATTCGCCAGCCCGACTACTCGCTGCGCGAGCCGATCCGGCTGCGGCAGCTCGAGCTCTACGATCTGACGATGGGCATCGTCGGCTTCGGTGGCACGGGCCGCGAGGTCGCGAAACGGGCGCTCGGGTTCGGCATGCGCGTGCTGGGCGTCGATATCGAGGACGTGGCCCCGGAGCCCGGTGTCGAGGCGATCTGGAAGCCCGATCGGCTCGGTGACCTGCTCGGCGCCTCGGACGCGGTGGTGATCTGCCTGCCGCTCACCAAGGCGACGCACCATCTCTTCACGCGCGATCTCTTCCGCAAGATGAAGAAGACCGGCTACCTGATCAACGTCACGCGCGGCGCGATCGTCTACGGCGACGATCTGCTCAAAGCGCTCGATGAAGAGACGATCGGCGGCGCCGGGCTCGACGTGACCGATCCGGAGCCGCTTCCGGCCAACCATCGCCTCTGGACCCATCCGCGCGCGATCGTGACCCCGCACACCGCCGGCGGCTCGCCGCGGCGCGCCCAACGTGTCATCGACACGTTCTGCGAGAACCTGCGCCGCATGCGCGCGAACAAGCCGCTGATCGCCCTGATCGACAAGCGCAAGGGTTACTAGGCCGCACGGTCGGTTCTTTGCGCGCGGCCGCCGGAGGCGGGCGGGTCCTGTCGCAGGGGTCGCGCTCCCCCGGCGCGGCTACGTCACCCGCTCGCCCGAATCGCGGCTCTTCGAGCCGCGGACGGGACGAGGGGGGCCCACTTCGCCGCGCCGGGGGAGCGCGACCCCTACGCCACCCGCCCGGCTCCCGGGGCGGCG
>Ga0209055_1000668_pt1 | contig 23865 bp, 18 predicted proteins | sample GraSoiAngelo_110_FD_185875 | JGI IMG/M metagenome (GOLD analysis project Ga0209055, IMG submission 185875) | Grasslands soil microbial communities from the Angelo Coastal Reserve, California, USA - 14_0903_12_30cm (SPAdes) (version 2) | ecosystem: Environmental > Terrestrial > Soil > Grasslands ... | reverse complement strand
GCCCGCCAGCGGCGATGCCGTCATGAAGGTTGCGACTGCACGAGCGCGCGCGGAAGCAGGGAACCAGTTCTTTAAGTAGTAGATCATTCCAGGGAAAAATCCCGCTTCTGCGACGCCGAGCAGGAACCGCAGCATGTAAAAACTCCGTGGCCTCGAATGAAAAGAATGGAAGCGGAGACGATGCCCCACGCCAGCAGGAGAAATGCAATCCATCGTCGTGCCCCCAGTCCCTCAAGTACACGGCTGCTTGGTATCTGAAACAGGAGATAGCCCAGGAAAAAAATGCCTGCGCCCAAGCCATACACCTCATCGTTAAACCCGAGTAGGCCCTGCATCTGCAGCGCTGCGAAACCGACGTTAATCCGGTCGATGTAAGCGACGATGGACAGCACAAACAGAAACGGCAACAGCCGGACTCTCAGACACTCTTGTGTTGTTAACGCCGTGGACATCCTGTTCATCCACCTAGGTGCTGTCCTTCAATCCGCCGAACGTCTTCGACCAATTCTGGGAAAGGCCCCCACTTGACGAGTTTCCCGCCAACAATTCCGGACCCTGAACCGACAACAACCAATAGCGAACTTAGCATCATCCAATGAGCCTTCCTCGTCGTGCACTTGACGCCAAATCGCCAAATTTCTACGAAACTCCACTGCCATGGATTTTTTCACGGTCCGTCACGCTCCAGCTGCTGTACTGCTTCTTTATTATTAGGCATGACCGGCGACAGATTGTTCACTTCAACGTCACTCCTCATCTCACCAGCAGTTGGATCGTCCAACAGCGTCGAAAAACCAGACTAACCCATTGAAAAGACGTGATCGCCAGGTGTGGTTTTTCATGCACTTTCGCGGGCCGAAGGCCCTGGATGACAGCTAAGAAAAGCGTTTCCCTACTAATCGGCCTCGACATACCTGCTCTTCGATCACGACCAGAAATACGGCCTGGAAGTACTTGCCGCCCTTCGCTCCCTGCAGATCACCTGGCGTGCAGAGCCAACAGTTGCTGCCGCAGAGCGAGATTTTCGAGGATGAGATCCTCTGGCGACTGAAAACTCTGACAAACCAACCGAGGAGATAGCGAAGCCCGACGATCATTGCCAAGAATCATACCGGATTCTAGCAAGTCGAATTTTTCGCGAATGATTGATTCTGCGAGTGCATGTAGTTTTGATGAGAGACACGTCTAGGCCTTATTACTTGCCGTCTGGGGCAAATGCCTCGGTGTGGTCGGTCTGCGCGCGGGCCTTGTTGATCTTCCGGAAAACTGAATCGTCGGCGGCTTTGATGAGGGTCTTTGTCTTTTCGAACTCGGCACTGGCTTCCGAACTCCTTCCCATCGCTTGGTAGGCTTTGGCCAAATGCCAGTGAACATTGACATTGTCGGGGGATAGCTTTGCCGCGAGCTTCAGTTCGCGTAATGCGTCGCTCCACTCGCGGTTCTTGCTATCGACGATCCCCAGATCAAGGTGCGCCATGGCTGTATTCTGGTCTAGTCGGATGGCCTTTTTGAGCAAAGGGGCGGCCACGTCGGGGTGATCCATCCTTACGTAGGCGTCCGCCAAGTACACAAGTGCCTGAACGTGATCGGGCACATTGGCCAGTTCCGCTTGAAACTCGTTCGCTGCCTCTTGGTATTGCCCTTGGGTCCACAACAGGTATCCCAAACCGAAGTGCACATTTGGCTCTTTGGGATTCGCCTTAACGGCCGCACGAAACTGCTGGATAGCGCCGGCGTGGTCTTGCATCTCATCCAACGCTTCGCCAGCCAGCATATCGGCCTCGGCCGATTCCGCATTTAGCATCAGAACCTCGTGATACACGTCGAGCACGCATTGATACTGCTTGGCCGCAAGGCAACTGTGAGCCAACATCAGACGAAAGGGGAGGTTCTCGGGATCGGCAGTAGTTGCTTGTTTGAGGTCAGGAACGGCTGCGCCGTACTCTTGCAGGCCGTAGTGGGCCATGCCGATCAAAGTTCTCAGGCGCTGCGCCTCCGGAGAAGACAGAGGCTCGCTGCTGAGCAAACGCTCGAAGGTGGAAATCGCTTCCTTCAAGTCCCCGGTCTTGAAGAGTGCGAGGCCGAGGTTCATCCGCAGCCCCGGCATGGCAGGATCGAGCGACATTGCTTTGCAGTAAAGAGGCACAGCCTGTTTGTAGCGCTCCTGGCGAGCTTCCAGGAAACCCAGATGGGCATAGGCCTCCGCACTCCTGGGCTGCGCTTTCAGAACGGCCTGCCATGTAGTCTGGGCTTCAGCGTTCTTGCCTTCTTCCTCGAGGCGAATAGCTGTCTGACGCGGATCGGTTGCTGTCGCGTCCGACTGCGCCAGCACACCTGGGTGTTCGCTGGTCAACACCGCAACCAGGAGGGCGAAGAACCCCAGTGAACAAAATTTCCCCCTCATCCGTGCCTCCCGTCGGCATTCTCGCTCCCCTACAATACAAGCGCAACGGGGAGCATGTGTCCAGAAGAAAAATTGGGCGTGGCGGGTGAGTGCTCGACACGCCCGGAATCGGAGGAGGCTTCGCGTCAGAAGCTCAACTTCGCCCCAAGCTGCAGGACGCGTGGGTCGTACGTCGTGGTCACGTGTCCGAAGTTCCCATCATTCGTGCCCGTATCGACACCAAGGAATTCGGTGTGGTTGAAAGCATTGAAGGACTCGAATCGCAGTTCAAATTTCACCCTTTCCGTGATAGGAACGGTTTTGAACAGCGACAGGTTGAAGTTGAAGAGGCCGGGCCCAACGACCGCGTCTTTCCTTGCGTTGCCAAAGCCCTGGTTGGTACCGCCATTCCAAGGGGCGACCGGGGCCGCAAAGGAGCTGGTGCTAAACCAGGCATCGACGGTGTGCGGGTAGCGAATAGGGGCGACCTGATCGGGCCGATTTCTCGGAACGCCACCCAACCCGAGCGTGTCCTTGCCGTTGTAGCTGATCCCATTGCCGCCATTCACTGGGACTCCGGTTTGTGCCACGGTTACGCCGGAGAATTCCCATCCCCCAAGTATGGCCCGCAGCGTGCGGTTAGATCCGTGCGACGTGAAGAATGGGAGGCGGTAAACGTAATTGGCGTTGAAGATATGCCGCCGGTCGAGCGCTCCCGACCCGCGGTCATAGGCCAGGTTGAACGGATTGGAAGTCGAATTGAGATCATTGCTCACCACATCGATCTCGTGAGACCAGGTGTAGGCCAGCTGGAACGTAAGCCCATGGCGATTCTCCATTCGGATACCCCCCTGGAGTGAGTTGTAGTTGAGATTGGTCTGGTTGGTCTCTTGCGTGATCGAGCTGAAGCCGGGGAAGATTCGATAGAGGTTAGCGTTAAACGCGGGAAGATTCTTGCTAGGGTTAGTGGGATCTGGGAGCTGGCCCGCAACACCCTGCCGATCGTAGTACGGATTCCCCGGCCCCCGGGGATCATTTGCGGTCAATGGAAGTGTATTAATGGATTTGTCGACGCTCTGGTCCCAGCCTCTGGAACCGACGTATTGCACGACGGCGACCACCGACTGCGCGACCTGCCGTTGAACTCCCAGGCTGAACATCAACGTCCCCGGGGGTTTGTACCTGTACTGCAGGTTGGTCAGTGTTGAAGGAAACGTCTGCGCAGTGGTAGCACCCGTAATCGCACTGGTGTTGGGATTGGAAAAGTAAACATTGGTGGCCGATGGCTGGTACGCAAAGGGCGGATTCAAAGCAGCGTTGTAAACATCGTTACCCTGAACGCGCTCGTAGAATACGCCCGCGCCGCCCCGCAACACGGTCTTGCCATCTCCCAGAACATTGTAGGCAAACCCGACCCTCGGTTCCCACGTGTTGTAGTAGTTCTGCACGTTTCCGCGGGGGAATCCACCCACAGCCGCTTCCCGGATTCCGTTGAGATAGAAATTCTGGCCGTTGAAGGACGTCAGTACGGCGGGGTTCAGGGTCCCGTCAGGATTCAGAGGATAAGGCTGAGACCGGTCATAATCGGCGGGAACGAAATTGGCGAACTGGTTATATCGTTCGAAAGCATGTGGCATGGCGTCGTAGCGGAGTCCCAGATTGAGGGTTAGAGCCTGTGTGACGTGCCAGTTGTCATTTCCGTAGAAGCCGTAGTTGTCGTTAACCCAGTGTTTGCCGGCGAGGAACTGCAGTTGCGTAAAGCTGTCGGCATCGCCCAGCAGGAAGTTGATGTAGGAATCCTGCGAAAACGAGCTGTTGCCGAAGATGGCCGTACCTTGCGTATTGGCCTGTAGTTCCTGGTTCTTGGCATCGTGCAGCCAGCTGAAACCGAACTTGAACTGGTGCCGGCCATGCGTCCAGGAAAGATCATCCCGCGTCTCATACCCGAAGTAGGAGTTTTTCCAGGGGTAATAGCTTGAACTCCAAATTGTGTTGTAAGGCGCACCCAGCCGAACCTCGGGCAGGCGGGCCTCCCGGTTATTCGCCACCGGGAAGAACGAGGTAGCTATCCAGCCGCTGGGCTGCGAAAACGACGTGAGGCCGGCCCCCTTCACTGGGCTGAGGTGAATAGTGTTGCCGCTGAACAAGAAACTGGTTTCGTTGAGCAACGACGGCGAGTAGGTCTGGGTCAATTTAAGCGTCGATGACCAGGAAGGATTGAGCATGGCCGTGCCCACTGTGGGGTACGTGCTATTACCCCACAATGGCGGGTAGTAGGTCTGAGTCATCGCGTCATGCAGGTAATGGCCCATCAACTGGAACTTACTGTTGATATTGTGGTCAAGTCGAACCGCGTCTTCCCGCACGTTGGTCGGCTGGGCAATGGACGCGATGTATTGACTGGTGCCGAAGTTCGGTAGTGGGAAAGTACCCGCGTTTAACTCCAGGACCGCGTTTTGATCGATCAGGTTCGCCGGGATGACCACCGTACGCGGTGTTGGCCCGCTGGGGAACGGCGTTCCAGCAACCAAGCCTTCAGACGCATAGAGCGCCAGTTTGGCCGGATCTTGAGTTATGGGAACAATCGGAGTCTTGCCGTTGGAAGGAACGGTATAGGTTAGAGGCTGCCCGAGCGTCGGGAAGTTGATCGCCATAATGGTGTTCGAGACTGTCGGCGTGCTGCCTTGAATCAATCTCCGCCACTCCTCGTTCACGAAGAAGAACGTCTTCTTCCCCTTCCCCAGCGGGCCGCCGAAATTGAATCCGGGGATGTTCAGCCGAAATTCCGGCCGCTTCTTGCCGGCGCGGTTCAGGAAGTAGTTATTTGCTGCGTACAGTTCGTTGCGGTTGAACTCCCAGATCGAGCCGCGGAACTGCTGGGTCCCGGACTTGATCACCATGGCGATGGTGCCACCCGACCCGATGCCATAATCCGGCCCGTAGTTGCTGTCGAGCGTCTGGAATTCGGAGAGAGCGTCGATCGACGGCAAGGAACTGAAACAGCCCCCGCAACCACGATCGTTCAGTTCGCCTCCGTCCAGCAAGTAGATGTTGTGAGTATTCCGGGTTCCATTAAAGCTGATGCCGTTAGCAGTTGTAAGGGCGTTCACTCCCCCAAATGCGGGTAGGGTATTGGACTTGCCCATCCCCAAGGCGGCCAGCGAGGTGACGTTGCGACCATTGGTCGCGAGCTGGGTCACCTGCTGGCCAGTAATCAGACTGCTGATTTCATTACTGGCCGACTGCACCTGCAAGGCATCGGCTTCTACGTTGACGGTCTGTTCGGTGCCCCCAACTTTTAGGGCGATGTCCTCGACTAGGGTCTGGGCCACGTGGACGACGATGTCCGTCTTCGTGTACTTCGCGAATCCAGCTGCCGATGCTTCGAGTTTGTAGCGTCCAACTCCCACGTTTGGGAACAGATAGGCGCCAACCGAGTTCGTAGCGACCTGTCTGACCTGTCCCGTCGCCATGCTGGTGAGAGAGATGTGGGCATTCTGAAGCGCCGCTCCTGTGCCATCCAACACGGTCCCAGTGATCGAAGCGTTTTCCTGTGCCGCAGCTAAGGTCGTTAACAACAACAGCGCGCCAAGTGCAAATTGCACCAACGTATAGCGCCACGCTGGCCCTTCTCTCGCAGAAACGTTTCCAACACCGCGCACTTGGACTGTCGGGTAATGCATAGTCGCCTCCGCGTTCTCGCGTAGCGGATCTTCCGCTACGTCCTGGTGTGTTGGACCCCATTCGTGGATCTGTGTGCAGATCCTGCGCGTCGAACCGTGGGCGGGTTTCGGGAACAGTAAACGCCTAGTAGTCGTTTGCGTAATCGTTTACTAGAGTCGAGTTTCTTATGCCATTCATAGAAGATTGTCAACAAATATTTTTTTTTGGAATCGGAAACCGGCTCGCAGGCATTGGCAGAATGGCTGGTATCGTTTCCATCGATCTCCACTTGCCGTGTGTTTGATAGAAGGCGGACCTGAGTATTCGTTTGCTCCGCACGCGACTGAACGAGTTGGGATGGAGCGAAGACCCGCCTGCAGGACGTGGATGGACGCACGGTGAGTCGGAAAAAGGATGTGCAGGGGACGACCCATTCCGTCGCTCAGCTAAGCTCGACTACAATTTTCTCGCCGCCAGCTGCGCTCATGCCCGCACCTAAGGTCGCTTTGGATCGCCTGCTCGCGGCAGTTTAGATGAAACGATGCCCGCCCCTTCCCGAAGGAAATAGAAATGGTCTGCAACCAGATTGGTCAGGTTCTCGACTCTACCGTCAGGCCAGAAAATTATTGCCTTGTCGACCCTTTTATGCCGGCCCAGCCCAAAGTGAATGCGAACATCGTTCTGCGACAGGTAGCTGCCACCGCTGATCACCTCACCAAGCAGCAGCAGGTCGCCCGCGGCGGCGCGCACGCGTGCGTTCAACGCCAAACGATTACTCTTGAGGCCCTCGAGTTGAAAACTAATCCAATGATTCGGTGGCCCACCCTCTGGCCGCAAGATCATCGGCTTGCCCACCAGGTTTTCAACTATCGCCTCGAGCTTGCCGTCGTTAAAGAGGTCGGCAACTGCCAAGCCTCGGCCGACCTGCGGAATCTGAATCGCGAGTCCCGCTTTCGCACTAATGTTCTTGAAGGCTCCATTTCTCTCATTGAGGAAGAGCAGCTTTGGCTCACGGTACCGGAGCTGCGAGTGAACGCTGTCGACCTGTGGATAGACGTGTCCGTTGACCAGGAAAATGTCTTGCCATCCGTCATTGCCGAAATCGACAAACACGTCGCCCCATCCTACGTAGCCTCTTGTAGCCTGTGCGATTCCCGAGGAATCGGACTCGTCCGTGAATCTCATTTGTCCATCATTGCGATAAAGCGTGGCGTACTCGTTATCGAAATGCGAAAGCAAAACCGACATGCGACCCTTATGTAGGTAGTCTCCTATCGCAATTCCCATATTGGCCTGCGCGGCACCGTTTTCGTCCAAAGCGATTCCGGAGGAAAACCCGGTGTCGCTAAATTTGCCGGCACCATTACCGCGATAGAGATAATTTGGCTGGCTATCATTGGCTACAAGCAGGTCCAATTTGCCATCGTTGTCAAAATCGGACCAGACGGCCGTCAAACCATATCGGTGTTCGGGATCCGCCACACCGGATGCCTGCGAAACGTCGGTGAACGTGCCGTCGCCGTTATTCCGGTACAGGTTGTCAGGGGAACCGTTCAGGCCGCGTGGACCGCACTGCACATCGATGCCCACGTATTTGCAGGTTTCTCGGGAGCCGAATACGGGTAGTGATTCGAGATGAAAATCCACATAATGAGCGATAAAAAGATCGGCCCAGCCATCTCCGTTATAGTCACCGAACGCCGCTCCCGTGGCCCATCCAGAGTCGTTCCCCAGCCCGGCGCTTTTGGTCACGTCGGAAAATGTGCCGTCACGGTTATTGCGATAGAGCACCACCCCGCCAAAACAGGTCACTAGCAGGTCCGGCCATCCGTCATTGTTATAGTCTCCGACCGAGGCACCCATCGCCCAGCAGGGGTAAGCCACTCCGGCCTTATCGCTCACATCGGTAAATGTCCCATCGTGATTGTTGTGGTACAAAGCACTCCGCGCCTTCCTGCCGTGGAGTGCCATGTCGACGGTTTGTGCATTGGTGAAATAAATGTCGGGCCAGCCATCGCGATCGTAATCGACCACGGCTACGCCGCCGCTCATCGATTCCACGATAAACTTCTGCTCCGGGCTGGAAAGATGTTCAAATTGAATGCCTGTCGACTGGGTGATGTCCACTAACTGGGGATACGGCTCGCCCACACGGTTAGCAACCTGTACGTCGCGCTCAGAACCTGGTTTCCGTGCTGGTTTTCGTCGAGAACTGCGCGGCGATTGTCCCAAAACCGCGGGGATGAGAAACAGAACGATGAGATACAGAGCAGACAAGGCCACAAAACCTTGGACCGGTCCTCGCGTACCCTTTGCGATCGCCAAAGCGTCGGCGGAGGTTCGTTGTCTGTAGCTCATTCTCGTCTCTGATCTGTTCGCCCCCACGTGCGAACTACCCAACGATTAGGGGCCGTGAACAGATGAGTCCAGCCACGGCCCAACACGAATCTTGTGCTTGAGTTGCATGCGCGCATCAAGGAACCGGCTTGCCCTGTATGCTGCATTCAGCGAGCGATGCGTTTATCCATCTGAATTACCTGAATGGAGTATGGAGGTGCGGTGTAATTCAGTTCACGGCCAATGTTGCTAAGGCTGCTCTCGACGGGCACTATGCGTGCCGGCTCTTCCAGTGTGTTCGTCGCCTCGGTGCTATTCGCTCGCAGTGTGATCAGCTTTCCCGCATTCGCCAGTCCTGGCCCCTCGAATTTGAAGTGAATCGACTGTGCCTTGGATTCGGCATTGACCAGCTTCACATAAATCCGGCTCTTGTTGGTGTCCTCGGTGACGGAGTAGAACAGTTTGGGTCCTCCATTTTCCAGTTTCGAGTCTAGAATTTCGTCTCCGAGGTAAGTGGAAAACATGACTTGCGCGTGGTAGCTCGGTGACCCATAACTTCGCATTGCGTCATAACCAATAAGGTCCGATTCCCACTGCATTCCCCCGGGATTTACGTTCACAAACAGTGGCGCGTAGCAAGACATCACGACGATGTCGCTGTTTCGCTCCAGTCCCGTCATCCATGCCGCGTCGCCCAGTGCTGCCCCAAAGTTCGGCGTCGGCGAGCCTTCCCGCGTCGCCCATTCACCTACGAAGACCTTCGGACCACTGCGGTCGGTTTCGTCATAGTGCGTCGCATCGTGGAAGAACTCGGTGGCCCGTCTATAGTAGTGATCATCGATTACGTCCGGACGAATGCTCTTCACCGGCGTGGTCGCAATGATCTGAATGATCTGAAGGTTGGGATATTTCGCTTTTATGCCTTTGTAAAACTGAGCATAACGGCCATCGTAACTTCCTGAATGGTCGAAAGCATCCTCGTTGCCGACTTCCACGTAAGTGACCTTGAACGGCTGCGGATGCCCGTCCTTCGCGCGGATCCCGCCCCACTTCGTGTCCGTTGAACCGGTCACATACTCAATTTCGTCCAGCGCATCTTGCACGTACCCCTCGAGATCGGGTCCGGGATTGACGTGCTCCTGAGACAACGAATACCCAGCGTAAACCGCAAGTACTGGCTCCATGTTTAGGTCCTCGCACCACTCGAGAAATTCGAGAAGACCCATGCCGTCTGATGAGATGTAACGCCAGGGACTCGGGTGCGTTGGCCGGTCGACGAGAGGGCCGATTGTTTTCTTCCAGTTGAAGCGGTCAGGAATGTGCTCTCCCTCGAGAAAGTTGCCGCCCGGGAAACGCAAAAAAGCTGGGTGCATCGCTGCCAGCTTTTCCATAATGTCCATACGATTGCCATTGGGTCGATCGTGGTACGTGGGTGGGAACAATGAAACTAGACTCAGCCACAGCGTGCCGGGATGTCCCACCGTGAGCACGAGATGATTCGTCGAGGAAGGCCGAATGGACCCGGTCTTTAATGAGAAGTGATATTGTTTCCACTGGGTAGTCAAGCCGGGCACACTTGTAGTAGCGAGAACCGTGTCGTCCGCGTCGGTAAGGAGCCTTATCGACACGGGACCCAGTGATTCGGAATCTTCTTTTGCATAAAACGACCCTTTGTAAGTGATGTTGGGCTTCAACGTCATACCCCAGTAACCACCGTTAAGCACGCCAGCTTGGTTGTGCTGATCAGCTTGACTGACCATCAACTTCAGGCTGTAGTTCAGAGCCTCGCTAGGCCCGGTCTGTGCATCAATCTCCATCGCAGCTTGGGCATTTCCGTATTCTGCCAACAGCCAGTACGGTACCTCTCGACGTCGCGCGCGGAACGTTCGGTTTCGGACCATTTCGGCGTAGAGGCCACCGTCGTACGAGTAGTTGATCTCCTCAGTCATCAAGCCGTATAGCATTGGGCTGAGCTTCGCAATTGGCTTGTCGACTTCAATGGTCAAAACCGGCTGTGCCTGAGTAAAAGCAGAAGCCGAAACCCAAAGCAAGATCGCCATGACTTCAGCAAACGTTCGCCTGCTCATGCAAAGCATCCCCTTCCTCGGTTGAGAATCGGTTGAGCAACATCTCGTAAGTGCTGGGTCCGCACAACCTCATTCCAGCTATTCTGGGAGCGTAATCTGGCCATTCACCTCGAACGTGCTGGTGACCGATGGAATTCCGGTACCTGGCTGTCCTCCCCCCACCGACACCGTGTACTTGCCTTGCGGGACGATGATGTCTCCGGCTTCGGAAACCATGCTGAGGTCGCGTGGGTTCAGGTGAAACTGCACGTTCTGGCTGGCGCCCGGGTCCAGATGGATACGCTCGAATCCGCGAAGGGCGCGGATCGGCGCGCCTGGGACATCAGGAAACCTCAGGTAGAGCTGCACCACGTCATCTCCACCTACTTTCCCCGTATTGGTCACAGTCACCGATGCATTCAGCGGATCACCGGCATTAATTGCCGCGTGCGGCAGAGTGAGATCGCTGTAGCTGAACGTGGTATAGCTGAGGCCGTATCCGAAGGGCCAAAGCGGCTCGCCTTCGAAGTAGCGGTAGGTGCGGCCCTTCATTGAGTAGTCCTCGAAATGGGGCAACTGGTGGACGTCTTTATAGAAGGTAACGGGAAGACGTCCGGCAGGATTGTTCTTGCCGCTCAGGGTCTCAGCAATTGCCGCCCCGCCATCCTCACCCGAATACCATGCTTCGAGGATCGCGTTGGCGTGAGCCTTCTCCCAGTTCGCGCCCAAAGCGCTGCCGTTCATGAGCACGATTACAAGAGGCTTCCCGGTTGCCGCGACCGCCTGCACTAAATCCTCCTCTGGCTTAGGCAAATCGAGGCTGGTGCGATCTCCACCCAAAAATCCGGGCTGGTCGACCGGCATTTCTTCGCCTTCGAGGCGGCTGGTGATTCCGACCACCGCGACAATAACATCTGCGTTCTTGGCGGCAGTGATCGCCGCAGGATCAGGAGTATTGTTCACAGGAGTCCAGATGAGCTGCTCTTCAATCTTGCCGTTCCCGAAATGGCCATAACTCACATCGAGCTTTACTGGGTGTCCTTTGTCTAAATGCACTTGGCCGAGGCTCGAGCGATTGCCAAACATCTGTGCTACTTGTTTGTCGTCAACCGAAACGCGAGCGAAACCATCAGCCTTGATACCGATCAAGTAATCGCCGGTTGCGTTGGGATTAAGAAAGCCGCTCCATTGAACCGACAAGCCGGGAATGCCTTTCGCCTGTTCGGGCAGGTTGCCTTCATTCAAGCTGACATTGGATTCGACGCGTGATGTAAGCGGCGTAGGTTTAGCTTCCCTGCTCGGCCGAGAGCTGTACTCGGCTTTTAAGCCGGGCTTGCGATCGGGCGTAGTCAGCAGCAACGCGGGCACCGGATCTGCGTGATCGGAAAGAAATTGTGTTCCGGGCACATAAGTAATGGTCGCGTTAGAAAACTCAGCCTTCATTCCTTCCAAGACGCTCACCGTGTGCGTTGGCGTTCCGTTGTAGTTGCCAAGCAGAACAGCAGTCTGTTCGGCGAGCGGACCAACCACCGCGATGCGCCTCGCCGACTTCAGAGGCAGTACGCCGTCATTCTTCAGCAACACCATCGATTCGTTTGCAATGCGGCGCGCGAGATCGCGATGGGCGGCACTGTCGAGTTCTTTTTCATCGATCTTGCTGTAAGGCACCATCGATGGAGGATCGAACATGCCAAGACACATGCGCGCGGTGAATAAGCGGATAAGCGCAGTGTCCACGGCGCTTTCGGAGAGATATCCTTGCTGCACAGCCTCGATATATGGCCTGTAATCGTGGTCGTCAGTAACTTTAGTGGTGAAGTCGATGCACTCATTGTCCATACCGCGTTCCAGCGAGATAGCGGAGGCTTGAGGTTGCGCTGCACGGAAGCGATGGCCGCTAAAAATATCGCGGACAGCACCACAGTCGGAGACTACATAGCCCTGGAACTGCCAGGCGCCACGCAGTATGTGCTGCAGTAAGAACTGACTAGCACAGGCAGGCTCGCCGTTGATCGCGTTGTAAGCGCACATCACAGATCCCGCGTGACCTTCAACTACGGCAGCGCGAAAGGCAGGAAGGTAAGTATCTTCCTGATCGTGCTTGCTGATATCGACGTCCGCAAAATGGCGTGTGGGCTCGGGGCCGCTGTGCACGGCGAAATGCTTAGGTGTCGAGATCACGCGATAGTAGTGAGGATCATCGCCTTGCATGCCAGTGACAAAAGCGACCGCCATGCGCGCGCTCAGGAATGGATCCTCGCCGTAGGTCTCCTGCCCTCGTCCCCAGCGTGGATCGCGGAAGATGTTTACGTTCGGCGCCCAGAAGTCGAGACCCTCAAAGATGTTGGAGTGGCCGGCGCGTTCGTCCTGAGCGTGTTTGATCCGGCCTTCGATACCAATCGTTGTCGCCATCTCATGAATGCGTGGCACGTCGAACGTCGCCGCGAGTCCGATGGGCTCGGGAAACTCTGTGGTGCCGTTAACAGAGACCCCATGCAAAGCCTCGCTCCACCAGTCGTACGCCGGGACATTGAGACGGGGAATCCCTCGCGCCTGATTGACGAGTTGCGACGCTTTCTCTTCAAGCGTCATGCGGTGGACCAGATCCGCCGCGCGCTCTTCGGGCGACAGTTTCGGATCCATGTAGGGAAGCTTGGAATTGTCCTGTGCTGTCGCGGCGCAGGTGATGAAGATAAAACAGGCGATTAAGACGGCTAGTATGAACTTCCCAAACTGGTTCATGTTTTCTCCTGGAAGAGGTTCAACTGCTCTTACTTGCAACCTGCCTGAAAACATAGATTCTTGCTAAAGAAAGGCATTACATGGTTCTGAAAACGATCGGCGACCTTGCTCGTATGCGTGCCAGAGTAGACTTCGAAGCTGTTCGCAATCCCATATTTGTCGAGAACATCGTGCAGCTTTTCCGTGTCCACGCGTAAGCGGTCCTGATCGCCGACATCGATTCGCGATTGCGCGATACCGACGCAGATTGCCGATGTACTGATCGATGAAAGCCAACGGTGCATTTGCCGTCCACTTGGCGAGCACATCCGGTTGAGCTTCGCCATTCTTGGTCGGCAGATCCAGATAAAGGGGAGGATTTTTCGGATCTGGAGACCACGCCGCGCTTGCAAGCTGGGCTCGCGCTGGAAATGGTAGCTTAGCTGACTCCTCAGGAGTCGTCACCTCCTCCCGTGCTTTTTGGATTTCTGGATTTGCAGCGCCGGCCGCGCGGGGCGACAAACAGCACGGACTCATGATGTGCAGGCTGCCGAACACATCGGCATGCTTCATGCCGATGCGTCGCGCCGTATCCGCCCATCGAATGGCCTACCAATCCACGACTCTCCCGATTTGGGAGTGTCCTGTAATGGGCATCGATGTATGCGACCACGTCGTGCGCAATGAATTGCTCGAAGTCTCCGGTTGTCACCGAGCTTGAATACATCGATCCGTTATGGACGGTCTTCGAATCGGGGAGGACCACGATCATCTCCTTGGCGCCCTGCGCGAAAGCGCCTTCTATGGTCTGCGGTACATGGATTTCATGGGTCCATTGCTCCGCGCCAATGGAATATCCATGAAGTGCATAGACAACCGGATACCGCCGAGATCTCTCTTGCGCATAGCCGGGAGGGAGAAAGACAAACACTTCCCGATCGACCGCGTCCCCCTCCAAGCTCCCCTCCAGCGCCGTTGCGTGAATCTTGATTCGCTCCACCGTTACGGGCTTAGCACCGGGAACCACGGCAGGAACTTCGGTTTGTACCTGCGCCTCAAGAGGAAATGCAAGAGCTACGCCAGCGAACAACCCCCAGTCTACGAAGTCGTCTCGTTGTCACCATGGTCCTTTGCTGTCAAAAGAGTGGATTCTTGAACCTTCGAACGAAGCTGTGCACAAACAAACGGTCTATTTGTGCTCCCTCAAGATCTCTTCAATTCGGGCTCTTGGAAAAGGCAGATGGTCTTCATTTTGCTTCAGCCATTGGTAATAGTCCTGCTCAATAGCATCCGTCCAGCGGGCGTCAATCTGGCCTGCGGTGTATTTGCCTTCTTGCAATCGCTGGTGTCCAAACATGTCGCGCAGGTGTGTCTCTTCCGAGTATTTGACGACCTGCTCAGCCAGTTGCGGTGGAATAAAGATGACCCCACCGTTGCGTCCCAGCACCACATCGCCCGGCATGACCATGACATGGCCGATGCGGGTCGGCGCATTGATGCTCACCATCGTTGAGTTCAGAAGTCGGCCGGTCTTCAGCGATCCGTAGTGGTGCGAAGGATCGTAAGCCCGAACGAAAGCGACGAAGTCCGGCAGTTCTTCTAGGCCATTGATGTCGCGGACAGCCCCGTCGTAGACGATGCCGTTTCCCGATTTGGCATAGATCGCATTTCCGACATTGTCACCGATCGAAGGTCCACTCTCCTTCAGTCCGAAGTGATCACAGGTATAGACATCGCGCCACTCGGCAGTTTGAGTATTGCGATGGAGGGGACGATATACCCTCCTGCGGGGAGATAGTGTGGAAATGGTTTCTACGTCACCCGTCATTTCTCCTCATCTGCCTGAGAGCAAATACCCTAGCCTTTATGGAGTTTTTCCGCCCGGAGAAGCACGACCGACGCTTGAGGAGATCATGACGAACGGGACTCCGCTTCCGTTACACGATGCTCCGGCGCACCATTATTTGCTGCTGGATCGGCAAGACTTGAAGGCATACGTTGCGCGGAGGGACCAAACCCTGGTTTTCTTCGCAATCGCGCATCCCGATGGCGATGACCCGCATACAGTCTTTGTCGACGATCTGTTGATGAGCCCAGGCACCGAAGATTACAAACAGGTACCATCTGCGGCTTGCGTGGAACAAGCCGCCTCGCTGATCGGAGCCGATTACCCGGGCTGGCTGACCCACGACGGCTGGGCGGTGTACTACAAGTTTCTGCGAGCGGGACATCAAAGTTGCATCTCGCATCTGCTTCGCCGCTGCCGCGATATGGCTGCGGTATCCACTCCGGCCGCCGCCCGCTTCCCGCACCAAGTCAAAGCCATCCTAGAAAAAGGTTTGGCTTTGCGGGACCGATATCAGAAGCACGAGATCTCGCGCCACGGGTTGTGGACGGCTACGGGACGGTTAGAAGCCGAGTTGGATCGCTGGTTGGCGCGCCGCTGTCGCGATTCGGCCAACCGCAGGCTGGCCAAACATCTGCAGCGGGAGCGGCCGTACCTGTTCACCTTTCTTTATTGTCCGGGTCTGGATGCGACCAACAATGCCGCTGAGCGCGCCTTGCGCCCGCTGGTGGTGGCGCGCAAGAACTGGGGCGGGAACCGAACCGAGAAAGGAGCTCGCGCACAAGCCGTGCTCAGCAGCATCCTGGCCAGCGCCCGGCAGCAGAGGAAGAACCCGCTGGATGGGCTGATCGAATTACTGGTAAGTAAGGACAAGAGCCAGATCCTGGCTCTGGTGCCACCCCGCCGCGGAGCTCCCGGAGATGGCTTCTCGCCTTCTCCGCCTAAGACGGTGGTGGCTCCTCTCGGCCGGCCGCCAGCCAGGGCAGAACCTGCACTTCCCCGAGAGTCGGTTGCCTGGTGTGCCGCGCCGGTGGCGAATGCCGCAGCCACTCTTCAACCATAACCATGATTCTAGGCTCTTACGCTTCTTGGTCCCGAGAGAACCCGAGGAGGGCTCCTGTTACCTTGCGCTTCTGTGGGCGCATCTTCTCCGGGCAGGAGCTGGAGTTAATGCGCGAGCTGGCGCGGGATTATGCCGGTTTGGCAGTAACGGAAATAGCGCGCACCGTGTGTGAGCTGTTGGAGTGGAAGCGGGCGAACGGACGATTGAAAGATCAGGAATGCCGCCAGTTGCTAGAACATCTGCGCGATCAGGGGTGGCTGAGGCTGCCGCCGGTACAAAACTCGGGACCGCGTGGGCCACGCCACATCCAGCTTACGGAAGCCAGTGCGCCACAAGCCGGAGTGGAAGGAAGCGCGGGAGAGTTCGAACCGCTTGCGATGCAGCTAGTCGAGAGCCGTGACCAGAGTCAGTTGTGGACGGAGCTGATGGAACGCCACCACTACTTGCGCTACCGGGTCCCGGTGGGAGCCAATCTGCGTTATGTGGTGCGATCCGGGCAGAAGGAAAGATCGCTCCTCGCCCGGCTCTTGGAAGATGGCAGCGCGCGACGAGTGGATCGGCTGGAACGCGGAGCAAAGAGCGAGCCATCTACAGCGGATCGTGAATAATAGCCGCTTTTTGGTGCTGCCCTGGGTTCGTGTCAAGGGAATGGCGAGCAAGATTCTGGCGCAGAGCGCACGTCAAGTTCCGATCGACTGGGAGCGTCGTTATGGCTACTGGCCGTTGTTGCTGGAAACCCTGGTGGACGCACAGCGATTCCGTGGCACTTGCTATCGAGCTGCAAACTGGATCAGAGTGGGGCAAACGCAAGGACGCGGAAGAATGGATCGCGAACACCGAACCCAGGGCCTCGTTCCCAAAGACATTTACCTCTATCCACTGTGTCGCAACGTACAACAAGAACTCTGCCGCGACACCCTTCTCACAAAGCCCCTTTCAAATAGTCAGACGCGGTAAACAAATACAAGGGAAGATCGTCCCCCACAGGGTGCATGTCAACAGCCACGAGGAGCACCATCCAGAGGGCTAGTATTGCATCTGCTATTACAACCCAAAACCGACGTGGCAGAAATGTGGCTCGAAGCCTGCCGACGCACTGGCGGCTGCGGGAGCCGGCTCCGAGGCGCATTCAGCTGTTTACGGGCCGCGGCAGGTAGGCAAGACCACGCTGCTGCTGGACTTGGCACGGGGAGTTCGGCAAGGCAGACATCTATATGGCTGGCGGCGAGCCCGACGCCGCACTGCCTGGCTTCTGGGAGCGTTGCTGGACGGAGGCAGAAACTCGCGCGCAGCACGGCCCAGCTGTCCTTCTACTGGACGAGATCCATCACCTGCCAGACTGGGCGGTACGCCTCAAGGGACAATGGGACCGCCTGCGCCGACGGCGTCTGCCGCTGCACGTGGTCGCCACCGGTTCCTCCGCCCTGCGTGTGGCCACGGTATCACGCGAGAGCCTGGCCGGGCGAGGAGTTGGCTTCCAAGCAGAGCAGCGGGTCATAGGATCGCTGGCCGCGATAGCGGGGATTGTAGCCCACCTCAGCCCCTTCTTGATGACCGAATACGGTGAGCACGGTGCTGTCGAGATCGAAGATGAGACGCGAGCGGTACTCCGGCAAGTGAACCAACCTTTGGAGCAATCGATCATTGGCGGATGTAGCTGTTCCCGGAGATAGGCTGGGGCGTTCAATAAGAATCGGCGTAGCGTCTGGGGATCGGGAAAGCTCTGCAATCCGGTGAGGTACTGAAAGGTTCCGGTAGAGCGTAAGAGCGACGCCCTGTGGATACGATCCAGTCCTAAGATAATGGGATCGATCAACGCGAGCAGCATCTGGGATACGCTGTAATCGCTGTTGACGCGGGGGTAGGCCAAGTGGCGAGCGAGGAAGTCACGCAATTGCAGCACTCGTATAAATTGTTGGAGGAAATAAACGCCGCCGAAGTGGGTCAGACTAGCATGATTACAAGCGAAATTTAGGTTTCTAGGCGATCGGCGCATCTTGAGCCTTGGCTAACCAAACCGCAGATAAGGCTCAGAGTACCAAAAGATTGGAAAACCCACGCCAGACATGGCTTCAGGGTGCCATCCAAGCGCCCGAGTACGCCGGATTTAAGTGGTACTAAGCTGACACCCGACGCCCACTCACTTCAGCAGGTACTCCTTCACGAACATTACGGTCGCATAGAACTGGTAATCCTGATTCTTCTTTTTGCGGAAGCCGTGGCCTTCGTCTTTGGCCATTAAGTACCAAACCGGCGTTGCGTCGTGGCGGACAGCGTCTGCCATCTGGCGGGATTCGCTCTCGGGGACGCGGGGATCATTCTTGCCGGCGATTACGAAGAGCGGCTTCGTAATGTTCTTTGCTTTGTTAGCCGGCGCGATGCTCTCGAGGTAGGCGCGCATCTTTGGATCCCGTTCGTCGCCGTACTCAACGCGACGTAGATCCTGGCGATAGCCGGAAGTGTGTTCCAGTAACGTTACGAGATTCGAGGGACCTACGATGTCCACCGAGCAGCAGATGCGATCGTTGTAGTTGGTAGCAACTGCCAGGGTCATGAAACCGCCGTAGCTGCCACCCGTGACCAGAATGCGGCTGGAATCGAGTCCGGGTTGCTGCTGGATCCAGTCGAAGAGGGTATTAATGTCTTTGTAGGAGCCTTCGCGCAACATTCCGTTGTCGAGCGCCAGGAAAGTTTTGCCGTATCCAGTGGATCCCCGAACATTGGGGAAAATCATCGCAATACCAAGCTCGTTGAGATAGTAGTTGTTACGGCCAAGGAAGCCGGGTCGGAACTGGCCTTCGGGACCGCCATGAATGTTGATGATCACGGGACGCTTGCCTGTGAATTTGGCTGGAGGACGGTAGAGGAAGCCGCTGATCGAGCGCCCGTCCCACGTTTTCCAATGAAGCAGTTCAGGTTCCGGCAGGTCAGCCGTGTTGATGCCGCCAGTCTCGCTGTAAGTCCAGCGCTCAACTTTTCCTGTGTCGGCATCGAGGGAGTAAGCGTCGGAGGTCGAGCGGGCGGTGGATACGTTAAAACCGAGGTTGTGGTTGTCCTTATGCCAACGCACGCCGCTCACAATTCCCTTCGCTATGCCGGGAACCGGGTTTTCCTTACGGGTTGCGGTATCGAGCAGGTGGAGCACGGCGAATCCGTCTTCGTTGCTGACGAATGCGATGCGTTTGCCGTCGTCGGTCAGGTCGAATTCCTCGACATCCCAGGGAATATGCGTGGTGAGATAGGTGTGCTGCTGGCTCGCAAGATCAAGGTAAGCGAGCCGCTGGAACTCGGAATCTTTGTCGGTGGTGACGTAAACGCCCTTGTTGTCTTTACTGAAACGGCCGTCCTGGTATGCAACTTTGACCGCGCCACCCTTGGGCGTAAGCAAAGTTTTTTCGCCGCTGGTGGCATCCACGGTCCAGAGATAGCTTTCATTGGCGGAGATTTCTTCCAGCACCAGGATCTTGCGGTCATCCGGAGACCAATCGAGCGCCTGCCAACCGCCACCTTGAAGTTGAGTGACCATGTGATCGGTCTTGGGATCATTGGGTGTGACTACGTAGAGATCGACGTCGTTGCCGTTGCGACGCGTAGAACCGTACGCCAGTCTGTCGCCGGCGTGGGACCATACGGACCCGGTGTTGCGCGACTTGCCGTCGGTGAGCAGCGTGACGTCAGCGCTGTCGAGCGCGTAACGGTACAGTTGAAAGAACTCACCTCCGCCTACATCCTTGCTGAAAACGAAAAAGCTGCCCTGAGTAGGCTGGTATTCAGCCCGGAAAACAGCGTCAGTATAAAAAGTCAGCTGGGTACGTGCGCCGGCAGGCATGTTGACAGAGTGGATTTGATTGGTGTCGGCGAAGCGCGTAGTGATGAGCATCTCGCGGCGCGTGGGGTGCCAGCTGACGAAACTGGCTCCGCGGGAATTGTTATAACGTTCAACGCTCTCTGCCATAGACGTGGAAACCTTGGGGACACCCTCAACCACCAGGTTTTCATTAGGGCCGATTTCGGTGTTTTGGGAGAAGGCGAAAGAAGACAGAAGGGCAGAAATCGCGACAAAGCGCAGAAGCTTCGGCATGAAAACCTCCGAGGCGGTTAGAGGAATTTATCGACTGGTGAGTTTATCAGGTATCTTGAGAGACTAGCCTTGAGTTGCCGCTCTCGTTCATGGACCCGGAACCGGAAAGCGCTGTTACCAGAGTCAATCTCAGCGGATACGCACATCTGCTGCGCACCAATGCAAACTTCCGCCGGTTGTGGATGGCGCAGATCATCAGCGAGATTGGCGACTGGTTCTATACCCTGGCCATCTACACACTTCTGCTGCAGTTGACGGGGCAGGCGAGATCCGTTGCATTGGCACTTGTCCTGCAGGTCTTGCCGCAGACTTTCATTGGCCCCGCTGCGGGAGTCGTCAACGACCGGATCCGCCGCAAGCACGTGATGATCACCGCCGACTTGGCCCGCATGGCAATCGTGCTGGCCATGTTGTTCGTACGATCGCGTTCAACCGTGTGGCTGGTCTACCCCTTGCTCCTGCTGGAAACCATGATGGCTGCATTCTTCGAGCCGGCGCGCAGTTCCGTAATCCCTAATATCACGACGCGAGAAGATCTGGTCCTGGCCAACACGCTGTCATCCACGACCTGGTCCATGAACCTGGTACTCGGAGCCACCTTGGGAGGAGTGGTTGGAGCGTTGCTTGGGCGAAACGCGGTATTCGTGATGAATGCTGGCTCGTTCTTGATTTCGGCGCTCTTGATTCGCGGAATGCGTTTCCAGGAGCCGCATGCCGAATCATCCCGACCATTGCGATTGTACGATCTGGTGGATTTGTCTCCCATTGTGGAAGGAATCCGCTACGTGCGGCGTGATGCCCGGCTGCTGGCAACCGTGTTCGTGAAGGCTGGCATGTTCGTGATTGGTCCGGGCTGGGTGGTGTTCACCGTAATGGGACAAAGAGATTTTCCTGTGCGCTGGGGAAGGCTGAGCCCGCAGCGCGGCGCAATGCTAGGCATGAGTCTCTTGCTCGGAGCACGCGGCCTGGGAGCGCTGGTAGGTCCTCTGGTTGCCGCGCCTTGGGCAGGCCATTACGACCGCAAACTGCGCCTGGGGATTCTGCTGGGATTTTTTGCGCAAGCGCTGGGTTACGCGGCCTTGGCGAGCGCCAGCAAATTGGGAATGGCCTGCCTGTGCGTCGCGTTCGCGCATTTCGGAGGCTCAACCATCTGGGTATTTTCAACCACCTTGCTTCAACTCAACACGGACGATCGCTTTCGGGGACGGGTATTTGCCGCAGACCTTGGTTTTTGCATGTTTACGATCGCTGTAGGAGCTTATCTGGCAGGACGTTTCGTGGACTGGGGCGTTCCGGCAAGGATGGTGGCGAGCGCGGCGGGGTTGCTGATGCTGGTGCCGGCCTTGGGATGGGCGTGGATGATGCGGAGCTGGAAAGAGACGCCGGAGAGGGTGACTTCAGCAGCTAAGGGCTAGAGATTTTAGAGATTCTTATCAGTCCCGGCCCGGACGGGTCAGAGACCCGTCCCCACAAAGCGAGGCTCACGCCGGATACAGCTTGTCGATCTTGGCGGCCATGATGAAGTCGCTTTCAGTAAGGCCGTCGATCTTGTGGGTCCACAGCGTAATTTCGGCGCGGCCCCAGGTCAGCAAAATGTTGGGGTGATGACCCTGCTCCTCGGCTACCTCGCCCACTCGATTTACAAAATCCAGGGCCTTCCGGAAATCCGGAAATGCGAAATTTCGGGTGAGGTGGTGCTCGTTGACCACCTGCCACATTGGCACTTCCTTCCGCAGATTAGTGAGTTCCTTGCCCTTGAGAGGAGGCACGCCGCCCCGGCACGGAACGCAGGTTTTACTGGCCAGCTCGGACATAAATTCAGCTCTCCGGCGGAACGGGATTGGGTAGCTCAGCGCTAATCTCAGTGTAGCTCGGGGGCGTAGCCGGACGAAAGTAGCGCTTCAGCCAGAGCAGAAATCCGAAATAGAGCAGCAGGAACGCCATCGTCCACCACATCAGGAAACCGCCGCGAAACATGGGATTCCCGCGCATCTTGTCGATTTGTCGCTGTGACCATCCCATTCGCGAGTAGGCTTGCAGCAGGTTAGCGCTCCTGACGGTGAACAACGCCGAGAGAATGCGGACTCCCATGGCAATGACCGCAATCCACCATCCGGCTACATTCATGCGAAAGAATGAATAGGCGACGTAGGCATCTATGATTGCAAGCACCAGGAAGAAAGCAGCTGCCGGCAGACCAGTCAAATACCGGCCAAAGAAAGGTGCGGGAGCGCTGAAGCTCGTGAGCAAATAGTAGACGCAGCCGACAGCCGCAAGGAGCGCGAACGCCAGGACGGGCAAGGGACGGCGATCTGTCCAGCGTTCGACCGGGTCGCGCTGCTTGCAGGTTTGCTCTACGTCGGTCGTGCGATAGAAAAGTAGAAATGCGAGTGGAAGGAGAACGAGCAGGGCGGCAAAACCGACGATGAAAAAGGTCAGAACAGCTGCCATCACACCTGGAGGTACGGGACGTGCTCCGGGATTTTGTGCCGCGGCTGCACGCATGCCAGTCAGAAATCCTTGCGGCAGGAGGATAACCAGGAACAGCGTGGTGAGTACGCCCATGATGAGCCAGATCCACGAGAGGATCAGGTTCAACGCCCAAGCCCATCGTTTGGCCTGAATTGCGCCAATGCCAAACGTGATGAGTACTGCAGCCAGCGCGAGATAACTCAACGAAGCCAGGGCAAAACCAGCGATTGGTAGGCTGCCGGAAACGCTGCGACCCAGCACCGCCGCGATCAGAACGAACGGCACAGCCAGAGCCGCTAAAGCGCCCCCTGCAATTTCCATGATGCCGAAAATCACCAGCGCGGTGGAGCGGTCTTTGTAGGCAGGAGCGGAAACCGGCACGGGAGCCGCTGCAAGACTTGCAGACGGAGCAGGAATGTCAGCGCCGGATAGCTCCAAGGCGTCCTCCTGGGACCTCAAGTCTCCTGACTGCTCATCAGAACGGAATGTCTTCGTCGGTGATCGGGCTGGCGGCTGCGGGTTCCGGCTCCGGAGTACGTTGATCGAAACTGTTGGCGGAGGCGGCGCGAGCGCGGCCTCCACCGCCTTCTCCGCCTTCGCCCCGACCGCTGAGCAAGACGAGATCATTGGCGATGATTTCGGTTTTGTAACGCTTCTGTCCGGTTTCCTTGTCGTCCCACGAACTGGTCCGCAAGCTGCCTTCGATGTACGCCTTGCCACCTTTTTTCAAGTACTCGCCGACAATTTCCGCGAGGCGCTGGAAGGCAACCACATTGTGCCACTCAGTTCGGTCCTGCCACTGACCGTCCTTGTCCTTGTAGCGTTCGTTGGTGGCCAGCGTGAACTTGGCCACCGGCATGCCGCCCTGGGTGTATTTCACTTCTGGATCTTTGCCCAGGTTTCCAATCAAGATAACTTTGTTGACGCTCTTCATAATCGCGGCTCCTTTTGCCCCACGGTAATGCCTGGCGTTGCCCCACGGTAATGCCTGCGCTAAGGGAGCTGGAAACCTTGCCAGACGCGAGAACGAGAGTGATTCCTTGGGGCTTCACGCACTATACCAGAATCACGGACGCGTTACATGGGCAGATGAACCTCGGTTCAACGCTAGTGTAGTGTCCAACAAATAACTAGACATAGTGGACCGACCCCCTTTATGCTGGGGGGGTATGGGCAAGGCATGTCAGCTCTCCGGCGTAGAGCAGCAAAAAATTGAGCATTGGATCGCAGCGC
>Ga0209055_1000667_pt1 | contig 23894 bp, 25 predicted proteins | sample GraSoiAngelo_110_FD_185875 | JGI IMG/M metagenome (GOLD analysis project Ga0209055, IMG submission 185875) | Grasslands soil microbial communities from the Angelo Coastal Reserve, California, USA - 14_0903_12_30cm (SPAdes) (version 2) | ecosystem: Environmental > Terrestrial > Soil > Grasslands ... | reverse complement strand
AGAGGATCCGGAATTCGCGAAGCACCTGGGGCTGGCGGCGCGGGAGACCATCCGGCAACGCTTCTCCGCCGATATCATGGTGGCCAATACGCTCCATGTTTACGGGCAGCTCTGTTCCCCGACGACTGGATCTTGAACCGAGCAGAGAAATTCCTCGCGGAATCCATCCTGACCCTGTTGGGGCTCGCGATGAGAAGACCCACGAAAGCGCGATCGCATTCAAGGTGAACAAGCGGCCACAATTCTAATCCTGATGCTCAGTCCAGCGCGATATGGGTATCGGTGCGCTCGACCCCATCCATCTTTTGTATCTTTTCCATCACCAGGGAATCGAGTTCGCGCTCGCTGCCCACCTCGACGTAGGCAAAGACATCGGGCACGCCCCAGCAGGCGTGGGCCGAGCGCACGCCGGGCGTTTCTGAGAGGGCGCGCGCGACATTCTTCGCATGACCGGCGCGCACGTGGATCAGCACATAGGCGCGTATGGGGCGCTTCTTTATCTGCATGGCACGCTCCTCGGAAGGAATTCGCCCTACGCAGGATTCAGGGCCCAGGATGAGCCCCGCCAACGCAACCAATCTCACAGTGCCGCAAAAAACGCAAGCGCCGGCAGCTCCGAGAAGTCGGAGCGGCCGGCGCTCGCGAAAACAACTCTTGCGCCAGTTTTTACCTTCCCTTTTCCCTCCTATCCGTTTAGCGGTTCTCCCAGGCCGGCTGTGGGTTGATCACCCAGCGTCCGGCCGGCTCCAGGAACTCAAGACCGATGGCAAAGCCTCTGCCGCGGAGCGACTGACAATAGGCCACCCGCGCGGCGGTGCGGAAATCACCCGGAAGCGAGGCAAACGTCAGGTGATCGCCGGTCTGCCAGCGGCGAATGGTAACTACGCGAGCGCCGCGCGAGCTGACGTTTTCGGTAAAGGTCGTCTCCATGCCAGGATGTTCCCCGTGTCCGGAGATCTGCACGACCATCTCCATCGGAATGCGTTTTTCGAGCCGGGCCACCCCGTAGGCTTTAGCCACGGCAATCCTCCAAACCACGCGCTACAGGCAGGCCGCGATGTGGGCCAATGTCGGAACCCCGCCGCGTGACCCCTTCATCCGATACAAGGCGTGGTCCGCCGCCCCCAACAATTTCTCAACCGTCTCGCCGTCACTTGGAAACACGGCGGCGCCCGCACTCACTGAAACGGCGGGCGTCTGACCATCGGCCGCCAAGCGCGCGCAAATACGCTGCGCCACGCGTGCGGCGGCCTCGCCCCCCGCTTCGGGCAGCACGACAGCAAATTCGTCGCCACCATAGCGAGCGGCGGTATCCATCGCCCGGCAATGAACTCTTAGCACCTCGGCCAGACGGCACAGCGCCCGACTTCCGATCAGATGGCCATGCCGATCGTTGATGGTTTTCAAACCATCCAGATCGAGTAGCAGCACCGAAAACGGACGCCCCGTGCGCCTGGACCGCTCCATCTCGCTCTCCAGGACGTCGAGCAGGCGCCGATAGTTGGCCAGGCCGGTGAGCGGGTCGCTGACCGCCATGTGCCGCACCTGGTCGAACAAACGGGCATTGTCGAGCAGGGCCCCGCCCAGCACGAGGGCATAGCTGGACACTTTCAGAACCTGCGCCGCAGTGAAGGGGGCGTCGAACAGGCGCACGGACTGGCTGGCCACCAAGTGGCAGGCAACGTTCAACGCCGCGGCCCAGGAGAGAGCCTGGTCAAAGGCGGAAACGCCAGTGCGGAGACGCCGGCGAATGCCGATGGCCGCAACCAGAAAGAGGGCAGCGGGAATCAAATCCCACGGGCGGGCCACCCAGGCAGAGGGCCGAATCCGAAACTCAGCCGGGGCGCCCAGATACACGGCACTGGTCAGATAGGCCACCGCGCCAACGATTAATGAAGCCGTCGCCGTCTCGCGACCAGGATCCCGCGCGTTGGGCATCCGGCGCGCAACGAACAGGGCAGCTACCATCAAACCAGCGAGCAGCGTTCGGCTCACCATCCAAGCTAGTGGGACGCGCATCTGCGCCGCAGCGCCCCCGGCGAGCGTGCCGAAAATTCCAAACGTTGCTGTGGTCTCGATCAGGCCGGAGAGCACAAAACCAAAGGCCAGGATCAGGGAAGTGCGGTCGTGGGTTCCACGGAAGCGTACCAGCCCGTTAGCCGCATAGGTGAAACTCAGCAGGCTGCCGACGATTTCAAGATAGACGTAAAGCAGAGGGTCAGAGGAGAAAGTCACGTGGCGCAGCCAGACTAACAGAGCAACGCATGCTGCGCCGCCCACCAGCGCCACAACCCAACGAAGTTCTTTGATGGAATTTCCGATTTGTTTCCTTGTGCGCACAAAGCCCCAGAACGAACCATAGACGAGCGACTACGTGCCATGGTGGTGCAACTGAGCGGCCTTTTCTGATTTGGATTTCTTGTTTGTAACCCACAGCAAGTCACGCAGTTGCAGGTGTGGTCGTCCGGTGCAGTGGGGAAAGAAACGCAAAAACAATGGTCGTGCGGGTAGAAAGGTTACGATCTCGAACCTCTGCTTCTCATATGCGGGCGGGAAACACGATGCGTGCGAGAGTCTGAATGAGCAAGGCGATTGCTTGTAGGTATCGCGGGAAATACTGCGCAGGCTGGGCTAGAGTTTAGGCTTTGGAGGAGGCAGGTCGCGGGCCTGCACCTGATCCTGGAAGCCCACTCTGTTGTGCGAGCCGTCGCAGAAAGGCTTGTTCGCCGAATGGCCGCAGCGGCAAAGCGAGAGCGCGGTCCGACCCCCCAGCCCGAAGGAGTTACCTTCCGGGTCCACAATCTCGAAATCGCCCTCGATTCGAAGCGGGCCATTGCTCAACGGGGTGATCTTGGCAGGTGGCATCAACTCCTCCAACTAAGAAAGCGGTTGCTTTTGGAGATCGCGAAGGCCCTTCGATAAGCGGCCTTCACCGAGAACTCAAGCTGGCCGCACGCGCTCCGGCGGCGCCTTCGCGGACTTCCTGGAGGCGGCCGCTTCGCACGTCATAGATGAAGCCGTGCAACTCGATGTCGCGCGGGAGAAACGCATTCTCGCGGATGCCGCGGAGCTGAGCGAGCAGATTTGCCCTCAGATCTGAAAAGGCATGGAAATGCAGGTGCGCAGCATCCTGCCCCGTCTCCGTCCTCAGTTGCTGGCGAAGCTGATCATCCCCAAAAGTAAGCATGCCGCAGTCGGTGTGCTCAATAACGAAGATGGTGCGCGTGCCGAGAAGGCGAGTGGAGATGATCAGCGAGCGCAGCGCATCGTCGGTCGCCAAGCCCCCGGCGTTGCGGATGATATGCGCCTCTCCGGTCTTGAGCCCGAGAAGGTTCTCGACCGTTAGCCGCGCGTCCATGCAAGCCAGCACCGCCAGCTTCCGTGACGGCGGCATCGGTAGGTGCCCCAGCGAGAAGGATTCCGCATGGCGTTGATTGGCTTCCAGCGTCTCTTCGTAGACTCCCATCGTGTCCTCCTTCTGAGTACGGCGGGGTAGAAGCCCCACGCTGCTCAAAACACTCCGAAATAGGAAACCCGCCGGACTACAAGCTCGGCAGGTGCGAATCCAGAGATCCCGGCTCTAGGGGCTCTGGTCACACCGCGCCCGCGGGGAACAACACACCTTCGACGTCTCGAGCTGAAGGACGTTTGGCGCCCGTGACATTGCCGGGGCGCTCCGTTCAGTATTTTGGAAGCGACGGATCAACCTCGTCCGACCAAGCTAGAATGCCGCCCTTCAGGTTCCAAATCTTGCGGAAACCGGCCTTGCGCAGTAAATCGACGGCCTCTGCAGAGCGCTTGCCACTGCGGCAATGCGCGACGATCTCGCGCGAGCTGTCGAGCTCGTGCACGCGCCGAGGCAGATCCCCCAACGGAATCAAATGGCCGCGCAAGTTACAGATCTGGTATTCATGCGGCTCGCGCACGTCGAGGATGAAAACTTCGTCGCCACGGTCCAGGCGAGCCTTCAACTCGCGCGGGGTGATTTCGGGGACCTGCGTTGTGGCCGCCGGAGCTTCCTCGCCGCGAATACCGCAGAACTCCTCGTAGTCAATCAGCTGGGTGATGGTGCGGTGCTCGCCGCAAACCGGGCAAGCGGAATTCTTGCGCAGCTTGAGCTCGCGGAAGCGCATAGCCAGCGCATCGAACAGGAGCAGGCGGCCCACCAAGGCATCGCCGCGACCGAGAATCAGCTTGATCGTCTCCATCGCCTGGATCGCTCCGACGATGCCCGGAAGCACGCCCAGAACTCCACCTTCGGCGCAAGAGGGTACCAGTCCTGGCGGGGGCGGTTCGGGATACAGGCAGCGGTAACACGGGCCGCCGGGATACCCGAATATGGTGGCCTGCCCCTCAAATCGGAAGATCGAGCCATACACATTGGGTTTGCCCAGTAGGATGCAGGCGTCGTTCACCAGGTAGCGCGTGGGGAAGTTGTCCGTGCCATCTACGATGATGTCGTACTCGCGCAGGATCTCAAGCGCGTTCTGGCTGGTGAGCCGGGTCTCATAAGTATCAATTTGAATCTCGGGGTTAAGCCCCGAGAGGCGCTTCCGGGCAGCCTCAAGCTTCGGGCGACCGACGTCGCTGGTCGAGAAGGTTACCTGTCGCTGAAGGTTTGTGAAGTCCACCACGTCAAAGTCCACCAGTCCCAGCTGGCCCACGCCCGCCGCAGCCAGATAGAGGCCCAGCGGCGCGCCCAGGCCGCCGGCGCCCACCAACAGTACTTTGGCTTGCTTGAGCTTGAGCTGGCCCTCCATCCCGACCTCGGGCATGATCAGGTGGCGGCTATAGCGGAGGATCTCTTCTTTGGAAAGCTTTGGCTCGGCTTGCGCTGAGGTCAATGGTTCGAGTTTTGTAGCCATGGGCGTTCTCCCGGAACTGTCTTCTATATTCCTAGGCCTTGTCTCTCATCCGCCAGCAATCGAGGGCACGATGCTGATCGTGTCGCCGTCCTTGATCTGCGTGTTCTCCTTCTGCAGATACCGGATATCGTCATCATTCACGTAGACGTTGACGAAGCTGCGGATCTTGCCGTCGTCGGTGTATAGATGCTTTCGCAGCTCCGCGTACTGCGTGGTAAGCCGACTCAGCGCCTCGCCCACGGTTCGCGCGTCAAAGCTAACGCTTTCTTGCTTGCCCGCGTAAGGCCGAAGCGCGGTCGGGATGATCACCTTCACCTGCATTGACCCGCCCTCCATTTATGGTTCCGAATGGCGTTATCTCCATCTCTTCCTCATCGAACTCCGTCCTGTCGTCTTTCAGCCGCCAAGATTTCATGTCTTTGGGGAGGTGCTGCATCACGCTGGCGATGACATAACTGTACCAAGGCCAGGCGTGCTCGCGGTCATACTCGCTGGGTCGCGCCGGATGATCTGGGTGAGAGTGGTACCAGCCGATCACCTCCAAGCCGCCCTTACGCGCCGTCTGCTCAGCCGCGCGAAAATCTTCCGGCGTAATCACGAAGCGGTTGCGCGGCGAATCGTCGCGCCGGTTCACCAGCGGAAACAGGTCCAGCACCTCGCGCCAGCTTCCAGAGTCGCTGCCCAGAACGGCGCCGCAGCACTCGTGGGGGTAGCTTTCCGCCGCATGGGTGCGAATTCGCACGGCCAGTTCGTCGCTTAAATAAAGCATGGTTTCCTCTGGGACCTCAGCCCTCTTCCCAGAATCGCTCGCTCAGATATTTGTCGCCTGAATCCGGAAACATAGTGACGATTATGGCCCGTTGCTCGCGCGGCAGTGACCTCGCCACCTGGAAACACCCGACCAGGGCCGCTGCTGAACTCGGGCTCACCAGCAATCCTTCCTCGCGGGCCAGGCGCTTCGCCAGCCGGTAGGCCTCCTCGGGGTGCACCGGCAGATCGTCGTCGGCCAGACTTGGATCGTAGATTTTCGGAGGAATCGCCGTAGCCATGTGCTTCCAGCCTTCGAGTCCATGGAAGGCGGAATCGGGCTGCAAGCTGACGCATCGGATTTTCGGGTTTAACTCCTTCAGTCGGCGCGTGGTTCCGACAAAGGTGCCGCTGGTCCCGAGACCGGCCACGAAATGGGTAATACGGCCCCGCGTCTGCTGCCAAATCTCCGGCGCGGTGGTCTGATAGTGCGCGCGCCAGTTCGCTGGGTTGCTGTATTGGTCCGGGTAAAAATATCTTTCGGGACCTTCGGCGTAAATCTGCCGGACGCGGCGGATGGCGCCGTCGGACCCCTCATCGGCCGGCGTCAGCACTAGCTGGGCGCCGTAGGCTGCCAGGATTCGTTTGCGTTCTATCGTCGCACTCGCGGGCAGGCACAGCTTGACCTTGTAACCCTTGACTGCCGCGATCATGGCATAGGCAATGCCCGTGTTGCCGCTGGTTGAATCCAGCAGGGTTTTACCTGAGCGTAGCTCGCCGGAAAGCTCGCCTTCGCGGATCATATTGAATGCCGCGCGATCCTTTACCGACCCGCCCGGGTTAAGCCACTCCGCCTTGGCGTAGAATTCCACATCGGGAAATTCCCTGCTAACCCTCTCCAGCCGAAGGAGCGGCGTATTCCCGATGCGATCCAGGACCGAACTGACAGCCGCCAGCGAGGCAGCCGGAGGCACTTCGGGCACTGGCAAGTTTTTGGCCGTATTCATTTGGAAGTTACTTATCCCCGCCCTTTGGTGTGCTCCCTGCAATCGCAGCCGAGGGTACCCTCCTCATATTGGATGCGCGAAGACCCCTCTCCTATTCCTCTAAAACACTACAGTTTAACAAGAAGATCTTAACTTTGGTAGGGAAGGTCTTCTTGGACTTCTTGGGTTAACTGTAGGGGGTGGTTTCAGGTAAAGTTTTCCGTCACGTTCTCCATTTCCTGTCTTCCTCGATACTCTCTCGAACGCGGAACGCGGTGATCTTGCGGATCAGAGCTAGAGGTAGCGGCTTCTCCAGCGGAAACTGGATCGACCCTTTAGCCGTGGCAAATTTCGAAAGATCATTCGCGAAGGCTCTCACTGCTGACGGTGTGGGATAGAAGCCGATGTGATGTTTGAACGCGGCGAACATGACCAGTATCCTCCGATAGGAAAAGGCGGGCATCCCCCACTTCAGGCTTTCCTTGGCCCCGGGTGCAGATTTGCGAATACACGCACGCATTTCACGCAGTTTCTTCCGAGCCTCTTTGGGGGCGGCATTGATGTACTCGGTGATGCTTTTAGGTGGCGCTTTTTTTGGAGTCATGATTTTATTTTATCGACTCTCCTGCTGATACTCCAATCGCTTTTGCTAGCCCCCTCCCGGCAGCTGCCTATGAGACTGCCTCGGCAGATCCGAAGCTGGAAGAGTCAAGCTACACAGACTCCCAATGCCCGGTAACGCGACTACACGTCCATGTGACCACTACCTTCAGGAAGAACCGCAAGACGCTGGCATAGTTGTCCGAGAATGCAGGCGTGAGGCCCAGTGAGTCATGGAATCGGCCTTTGTTTCGTCTGTGGGGCAATGTCAGACGACCCGGAATGGTGGTGGTGCCCGAATTCCCGCAAGATCGAATCCATAGCCGGATCGATTCCGCGACTAAACGAAGCGGCACTGGGCGGCGCAGGCATCTCGGGCGCGATCCATAGACGTTTATCGTTAGGCTTCGAGTCTCGCCAATAGCGGGTCGAGACCCGTACGGTGATTCCGCTTGCGGGCAATGTGAGCGTCACCGCCTCGCCATAATGGTTGGGTCTGCTGCCCGTGGGCTCTCCGACAAATGTCGCTTGGGTCTCGTGCTCCAGTCGCGAAGCGAGGTTCATGGCGGCGGAAAACGTCAAGCGGCCTGTAATGACAAACAGATGGCCTTTGCGGTTGAACTGCGCAGTTTTGATTCCTCGCAAAATCGGTTCAAGCAACTTGTTATTGCCGCCATTGTTCAGCCGAATGTCCAAAACAAAATTCTGCAGACGCTCCTTCCGCCCCACCGTGAAGACCTGCTCAAAGAACGACTGGATCGATTGCTGTTCGTCATCCGCCACCTCATTGAACTGGACATACAGCATGCTCTGTTCGGGCAAAAGCCTATACCAGTACTTGGCTCCGGGCTGCGACATCCAGAGCGGGGAGGGGCTGATCGCCTGCGACCAGCGTGTCAGCGTGACCTTGCTGTTATCGGCCGGAACGCTCACGCGCAGAATGCGGGGCTCCCCATCGACGTCAATTTCGAACGCTGCTGCGCTGCCATCGTTACTTAAATTCAAGTAGTAAAGCACCTCGGCCAGACACAGATCATTTGGGAGTACATCCCTTATTGTCATCTCGTTGTCGCGACTGACCACCGGAGCGACTCGCGTAATCGCCTCCATGATGGCAACGTTTCCGATTTTGGAAACGCGCTTACCGATCGCCCAACGGTTCTGTTCCTCGGCCGCAATGACGTAGATTCCTTCCCGGAACCGGTAGAACCGCACTGGAAGCTGATGGAAACCGACCTTCTCGTCGGCATCAAGGAACATCTGTGTATGTCCATCGCCGATGCTGGCGACGATCCTGGCCACATCCAGGATTACCTCGGAGCGGCTCACCTGTGCCAGTCGCGCCTCTAACGTGTCGATCTGCTTCTCGAATTGGCGTTGCGAGATGGAGTGAAACGCGTTCTTGTGGTGCTTCGGAACCTCGTCGCGGAGGAACTCAAGATCTTTGCGCCAATCCACGGCGTTTTGTGCATACAGTGGGACTCCCGTGGCCACGAATATCGCGAGAAAAAAAGCACTGTGAATAAGCTGCCGAAACCCAGAGCTGCTCAACGTACACTCCCCGCCATTAAGGGCGATTCACCCCATTGCCTATGGACCGGACTGGCAGCCCCAAGATTAGCACTGTGCCTTGGTCCCGGCATGCTCGTCACTAGCTGTCCCCAGGAGTCCAGCGATGATCGCTTCCGGGCTCGCGTTCGCCCTTCTCAGCCGATTAGCGATAGTGTCAGCGGCTGATTCGCACTGTAAGTTGTGCTTTTTCAATATGCGACCCAATTAGTCGCACTCCCGGCTCCGCTCGCATGCCTCCCAGCTTGCGGTTCTAACCACGATCACAGACCCTTCGCGTTTAGTTCCTCAGCCTCTTGTCCTTTGGTCCTTTGAACTTTCAGCTTTACACTTCACCCACCGGTTCCTTAATCTGTCTTATTGTGTGGAACATCAACGAGCGGTTTGACCCCTCCCTGCTGGAAACGCAACTCCCTGCTGCCGGATTCACCGTCAGCAGCACGGGAGGCGTGGCGCGAGTCGAAAAGTATGGTTGCGCGGCGGAGTTCCGGCGCACCAGCGATGGTCGCTACCAGATGACCGTCCCTCCTTCTGTTTTGATCAACGGACAATTCGCGCGCCTGTGGGACGCGGGCTACCAGAAGTTCCTGCTCGCCGATGACGGTCGCAAGTTCCCTGCTTTGGCGTCTCAATTAGCCAATTTACGTCGGTTCAACGAAGAGCTACGCGCCACGCTCGGAGTGCCCGCCTACTACAATGAAGCGCTGGGTTCGACGTGCCAGGTCACTGCCTACGACCGCTTGAAAGGCCGCGTGGGGGACGTGCCGGACCCAATCGTCGGCGCCAAATCATCCAAAGGGCACTGATGATCTCCGCTGACAGCTTGTTGCTGTCCATCTAATGTAAAACCGAGCAAGCCATCGCCTGCAGCGCCGCAGTCCCGGCCGATTCCCCTTCTTCAAACTCACTTTCCTCTCGGGGGCGGAATCCCATGGGGGTTGTTGTCCTGGGCGAGGCGAAACATCTCAACCGCCGGTTAGGATACCTCGCGGACTTTTCCCGAGCGGAACGAAGGCCTGAGCACAAGACATCCATTCATCCCGCTTACATCGGCTGAAAATCAGGAGGATGGTTTAGCGCGAGGGTGCCGCGGAATCCGGCGCGCACTGCGAGCAGCAGCCGAACAGCTCTAGCCTGTAGTACTGGACGCGGAAGCCGTGCCGGCGGCCGGCCTGGAGCAAGATTCTATGCGGCAGCGGTAGCTCGTAATCCACCAGGGCACCGCAACGCGTGCACACCAGATGATCGTGGCGGGCAGTTGTCGGATCGTAACGGCTGGCTTCGTCACCCAACCTCAGCTCGCTAACCATACCGTTGCGTGTGAGCCAGTCGAGGGCGTTGTAAATGGTGGCATAGGCTACCCCAGGCCTGCGCCGGCGCACCTGGGAGTAAATCTCGGCAGCAGTCGGATGGGTGCGACTGGCGCGGATGGTTTCCAAAACCGCGGAACGATGAGGCGTTAGTCGTCTTGCTTTCATTTCCGAGCAACAACCATTCTATCAATAAAACTCTTCTAGCGCCAGCAGGAGTCGTGACAAGCTTCTGCGCTACGTTGCCCCCGCCCCTGGCAGCAAGGGGCCAGAGGGAGCAGACCCGCCGCCCGATCAACGACCCGCCCGCTCGAGCTGGCGGCGGAATTGATCAACCTGGACACGGTGCTTGGCCACTTTACGCGAGCCGAGAAAAATCACCGGCACATCGTGCGCGTAGCGCTCGCGCAGGACCGGGTCTGCATCAATGTTGATTTCCCGAAGCGAAGCGCCGAACTCGCGCAGCAGCGGGGCGACTTGCGCCTTGGCCTCCTCGCAGAGGTGGCAGCCGGGGCGCGTATAAAGCGTGACGTCGAGCGGCCCAGCAATCGCGAGCCGTCCATCTTCGGTGCGCGCCAACAAGTTTTCGCCGCCGGCGTGGCGCAGCCAGCCTTGCTCGAGGAGTTGCGCCAATGCCGTGCCCACCGAGTCGCGCTCAGCCGGCGTCAGGTTGCCGGCCCTCTGTGCGGCGCGCTGAGTGAGCGTGGAGAACTCGAGCGCTTCGCGGCCCAGTTCATCGTAGCTTTCTAGTATTCGTCTAACAATGGAATCCATCTGGTTTGACCGCCGCCGGCATGTCTCATGGTCTCGTAGTCCTGTCCGCTGTGGCGCGGCCTAGGGCCTCACTGTGTAGTACCGCTGGAAGGCGCCCATTTCGGGGTAGAACGCGCGGGCGCGATAAAGCTCAGCGATCTGCCGGATGTGACCGAGATCATGAAAGGCCCATTCATTCATCAGCTCGCCCACGGTGATCTGGCCGAGTTCGGCATGGCGCCCGGTGCGCGTGGCGACTCCGGCTGGAAGGTAGCGCAGCCAGGCGAGTGCCCGGTCGCGCTTGTGACAAAACCTCTTGAGCTGCTCGCGCGCAGGGCGGCCGGAGTAGTTCCCGGCGGCGTGCGAGGCATTCTGATCGTAGCTCTCAAGGAAGGGCAAATCTTCTTCGATCATTCTCCGCGTGCGCTCGCGGAACGTCTCCTCGGTCTCGGCTAAGTGCCCCAACACCTCGCTGACCGACCAGCGCTCAGTCGAAGGTTTCCATTCGAGCATTTCCGGAGGCACGGCGAGCAGAAGTTTTTCCAGAATCATGGGGGTCTGCTCGAGTAGACCGATCCCTGGCAACCTTTCCAGTGAGCAAGCAGCTTCCATAGCAACCTCCAGCTAATGGAATACGGTGTTTATACCGCACTCCGCCGCCGATGTCGAAAGGCAGTGGTATAGCGGCGAGCCATAACCCGACACGCTGAGTCCCACCGCCATCCAAAGCTGACGTCGCTGCCGCGCGGCATGCGGCGGGGCTAAGTCGCAGTCTGCTTGTGCCCGGCGGGCTGCGCGTGGTTACATGGAAGCGGCAGGCAAAGCGAGGAGTGCAGTTTATGGCGCAGGTAGTGGCACTGGTGGACGATCTTTTCTTCCAGGCAAAGATGCTTGAGACCGCCCGGCAGGTGGGTGTCGAGCTGAAGACGGTCACGACGGGCGAGGCATTGCTGGCCGAAGCGCAGGCGGCGGAGCCGCAAGAGGGACTTGGCCAAGTTGGGCCCGGGCCGGCGCTGTTGATTGTGGACCTAAACGCGCGCCAGGGCCCGCTCGAAGCGCTCGAGCGGCTGCGCGCCGCAGGTAACCAACGCCCAGTAATCGCCTTCCTTTCGCACGTGCAGGTGGAGCTGGCCGAGCGCGCCCGGGCAGCAGGATGCCAGCAGGTGATGCCGCGGTCAAAGTTCACGCAAAACCTCGCGGCCATCCTCTCCCAGGCGAAGAGCTAGTGCCGTTCCAACTATTTGAGCCGGATGACGAGGTGGGCAGAGAATCCGGCATCAGGTTCTAGTTTGTGAAAAAACTGCCTCAAAAAAGTTGGGACGGCACCAGAAGCCATCAAGCCGCCTCATAGATGTCTGAGGGCCGGCATCAGGATGAAGAAGTTGCGAAAAACTGATCTTGGACTGGTCCTGCTGTTTGGCGGGATGGCCTGTGCCACGGCTCAAGGCCAGGAGGAGCAACCAAGCAACCCCGCGACGGCGCTCAGCGAGGGGCTGGGGGCCGCGTGCCGTCAAGACGAGGCGCACTTCGCGCGCTACCTGACCGCGGATAACGCAGCAGCTTTTCGCGAACTCACCGTCGCGCAGCGCACGGCGCTGATGAAGCGCCTGATCCTGCTCGAGGAGCCTGGCCGGCCGCTGCTTTCGAGCGACGCGGCGGGCCGGACCGTGCTGCGCTGCGAGGCTTCCAGCGTCAGCGCCGAGATGCGCTTTGGTGATGCACGCGTGCGGGAGAATCTCGCCTTCATTCCCGTCGAAGCGCGCGGGGAGACGCGTGGAGCGGGCGAGGCTGGGCGGCGCGTGGACTTCGGGATGGTACGAGAGGGAGGAGGATGGAAATTTCTTTCAGTTGGCCTGCTGCTGCTCGACTTGCCCGCGCTGGCCCGGCAATGGGCCCAGCAGGCAGAAAACTCGGAAATCGAAGCGCAGGAAGCCGCGGCCATCGCGGCGCTCCGCAAAATTGCGGAGGCCATCCTTACCTACCGGCGTGCCTTTGGCCGTATGCCGGAGACCCTCGCGCAACTTGGACCACCACCCAAGGGAGGCATTTCACCCGATGCGGCCGGGTTGCTGGACGCAGAGTTGGCGGCTGGGAGCAAAGGCGGCTATGTCTTCCGCAGTGTCATCCTCTCCCCATCGGAAGAAGCCACCGAGCCGCGGTTCAATCTAGCCGCCACGCCGGCCCAGTACAGCAAGACCGGGCGCCGCTCGTTCTTTCTCGACGCCAGTGGAGTTCTTCGGGGCGGTGATAAACAGGGCACCGTGGCCACTGCCCAGGATCCGCGCATCGAGCCGCGTTAGGCCCATTTACATTTTGCCCGCCGTCTGGATTTTATGCTGGCCGGGAAGCGCGTTCTGACGGAGAGCGAAGAGGCCGAGTTGCTCCGCAAGCTATCCCGCTGATCCGCATAGCTCTCTTGCTACTCCACAACCGAATGAGAGAGAATCCCCGCTTTGAATGCACCGACCCCAAACTGCGCCATGAGCCTGCGATTCCGCTCAGCGTGCAGCCGATGGGGCCGATGGATCGAAACCGTGCCGATTACCAGTAGCTCAGGTATAATCGTGCGACTCTGTGAGGTTGCGGAATGGCGGAATCAAAAGCTGGGAGTAGAGTTTGGGCCGACCGGGCAATCCCCGGCGAAGGATTCCTCCGGGATGCGGTGCGCGTGGGCGCGGCCAATCTCTTGATGGTGCTCTGTGCCTGGATTGCCATCCCGCTGCCGTGGACGCCAGTACCCGTGACCGGGCAAACTTTTGGCGTGATGCTCGTGGGGGCGCTGCTGGGTTCGCGCCGCGGGGCCATCATGCTCGGTCTCTATTTGCTCGAAGGACTGGCGGGCTTGCCAGTCTTTCAGCCGTTCGGGTTGCCGGGCGCAGCGCGCCTAGCCGGGCCGACCGCAGGCTATCTGCTGTCGTATCCGGTTGCGGCGTTTGTGATCGGGTGGCTGGTCGAGCGGCAATCTCACTCCGAGATTGTTCAGCAAGCTAGCGCGCAAGCTGTCCGGCAAACTGGCAACACAAGCAGCCTTGCGCTGGCTCCCGTGCTGCGCCTTGTTGCAGCGCTCCTGGCCGGCGAACTGGTGGTTTTTACCGGAGGCTGTGCCTGGTTGGCGACAGGGTTCGGTCTGGGCTGGCCCAAGGCCGTTGCAGTGGGCGCTATGCCCTTTGTTGCCGGTGAGTTGATCAAGATGGTGCTGGTGGTGGTCGCGGTGCGCGGTGTCGAATCCGCTAACCACAGGGACTAGCTTTCGCTCTGGGATTTGCTGCGCACAGAACTTACAATAGGGCTCGCGGATCCTTCCGCGTGTTTCGCTGTTCACTTTGGACTGCTAAGGCTTGCATCTTCCATGCCGACCCGAGCAGTAGCTCCAACTGAAAGCCCCGAACAAGCCGTGCGCGAAGCCAATCGCCATTTCTATCAGGCATTTGCGGCGCTCGATCTCGAGCGCATGGACGCGGTCTGGCTACACGAGGACTGGGTCGAGTGCGTGCACCCCGGCTGGGACCTGCTGCTCGGCTGGGAGGAGGTCCGGGAAAGCTGGGCGCGAATCTTCTCCAGCACGCAGCGGATGAAGGTCGAAATCAGCTCGGTCTGGGTGCGCGTGGAGGGCGACGTCGCGTGGGTGGCTTGCACCGAGCACGTCACCAGCACGTTCGAACGCGGCTTTGATCAGGCTCTCGTCCAGGCCACCAACATCTTCGTGCGGCGTCCCGTTGCGGAGAATGTTTCATCCGGGGCCGAGAAGGGCCGCCCTTCGGCCGGGGTGCGCCAGGCAGCAAGTCATCGCTGGCACATGGTGGCGCACCACGCCTCGCCCCTCCCTGCCGCCCAGGCGCCCACGCTGCAATAAACTTCATTCACATTCCGACCGCGACGGGGCTTCTCCTCCAGGAGACGAAGTCTGATTGCGAAGTTTTTCCGGATGTCAGAACGGCGTTCAGTAGCCAGGATTTAAAAGTAAGGGAAAAAAGGCGGCAGGACGCAGCGCCTTGGTAAAGAACGCCCGTTTCAGATAACATCCTCTATCCCGACATGCTTCCCCAGCATTCATGTTGCGCCGATATTTTGCCGGCGTTGGCAAAAAAATGTCTCTACACCGCTTTCGTGATGCTGTTGGCTCCAATGGCATCGGGGTGGACCGCGGGCAGAGCGGTGCGCACGTCGCGGATACCTCTGCGGAAGGCGCTGCAGGTGCAGCCGGGCCAGCGTTGGTCGTTTCTTGGCGGCAAAATTCGGAGCGCCCCAACACTGTACGCCGGGGCCAATGCCGGGCGCGCTCTTGAGGCGTCGGCTCTTTCGCGCTCGGAAACTTCGCGCGAGCAGTTGCCAGCCGAGACGCGGCCCACCACATCACAAGAGGTGATTCAGGGACCGGTGCCGGCGTTTGAGTTCCACAGCGGTTTCTGGATCAACTTGCACCATTTCCTCTACCAGCAGGCGCGGCTCCGCAAATCCACACCACAGAGCATTCCCCGACCGGCGCCGAAGGTGGAAGGGAGTGGAGCGAAGGAGCCGGCAACCAGTGCCAACTCACTCGGGCCAACCCCGGGATCGGGGCAAGCGCCTACTGAGGCCCTCACGGAAGAGGAGCGACACTCCTGGGCTGCCGCGCAGGACTATTATGCGGGTAACCTCTCCGGCCACGACCTGTTTGTCAACGGAGACATGGTGCAGATCAAGAACCGCCTGGCAGAGCTGGAAACTTGCCCCAACCTTTCCGGCCGGGTCCCTCCGCAGTGCGTTTCCGGCCTGCGCCCTGAGCTCGTCGCGGCGCTCGAGGTCGCTGCGCCGGTGTATCGCGCCCGCTGGTGGGCCGAGCACGACCGCGCGAACCGCTCCTGGATTGCGTCGGTCTCCCTGCTAGTCCGTCAGACGGGCGGCAGGCTGGCGCAGCAGCTCGCGTCCGTCTACGAGGCAGATTGGCCGGCAGGGCGGCTGCGCGTGGATGTGACCTTCAATGCGGGGCCGTTCGGCGCCTATACATCGCTCGACCCGGTGCATCTGACTATTTCGAGCACCGACCCGCGCAACCAAGGACCTGCCGCGCTGGAGGTGCTCTTCCACGAAGCCTCGCACGCATTAGCCGGCGCGGTGCGTGACGCCATCGTCCGCGAATGCCGCCAACGGGGGAAACCGATTCCCCGCTACCTCTGGCATGCCCTCTTGTTTTACACCACCGGCGAAATCGTCAAGCGCACTCTGGCAAAAGATTTGAGCATCCCGGATGCTGGGGCGCGCGGCAACTACACGCCCTACGCTTATAAGTTCGACCTCCATGCCCGCGGATGGCAGAACTATCAGCGGGTGCTGGAGCGGTACTGGCAGCCCTACCTTGATGGCAAAGCCGATTTTGATGGGGCCGTGGCACGGTTGGTGTCTGCACTGTGAGCGTTTCACTCTTGAGCTCGGCAGTTCAGCAAGGAACATGGAGGATGAAGGGACCAGTCCTGGTTCTTGCGGTTTGATTCCGCACGTGGCTTTAGCTCTTGCATCTGGAATTCTTGGTTTTGCGTCTTGCATTTCCCCTTCGGCCGTTCCTGCGAAAGTAACTCTTCCGAACGCCGGCGCGGCGCGAATTGTGCGAAGGGGTCGAGTGTGCTACTCTCTTGCGCGTGGGAACGACCCGTCCCGACGATTCGGGATTCCGTTGAGCACTCTGCGCCGGTTCGCGTGCGTTTCCCCAGTCGAGCGCGCTTCCCGGCACCTAAGTTTTCTTCGAACGGTTAACTGAGGAACGCCATTCAGTTTTTCTGGTGCCACCCATGCCTACCAGACAAGCCGCGACCAAAGTGATGGAAATCACGCTGGCGCACTCGCCAGATTCCGACGACGCTTTCATGTTTTATGCGCTCGCCACGCGCAAGGTGCGCACGCCGGGGATGAGGTTCACCCACGTGCTGGCGGACATCGAGACCTTGAACCAGGCGGCACCCGAAGAACTCTACGACGTCACCGCGCTCAGCTTCCCCGCCTACGCCTTCTTGCGCGACAAATACGTGCTCCTGGATTGCGGGGCGAGTTTCGGCGAGGGGTACGGCCCGATCTTGGTCGCCTCGCATCCGATGAAGCGCGAGGAACTGGCCGGCCGCCGCGTGGCCGTGCCTGGCCTGCGCACGACCGCCTACCTGGCGCTGAAGCTGCTCGAACCGCGCTTCGAGCCAGTGCCGATGGCGTTCGACCAGATTCTCGACGCGGTGCGCAATGAAACTGTGGAGGCAGGCCTGCTCATCCACGAAGGGCAACTCCTGTTCTCCCAAGCCGGCCTGCATCGCGTGGTGGACCTGGGACACTGGTGGCTCGAACAGACCGGGCTGCCGCTGCCCCTCGGTGGCAACGCCGTGCGCCGGGCCCTAGGCATGGAGACTGGCCGGCAGATTGCGCGGGCAATCCGCGAGAGCGTGGGCTACGCGCTCGAGCACCGCGAGGCGGCGCTCAACTACGCCATGCAGTTCGCCCGGGATATGGACATCGAGCTAGCCGACAAGTTTGTCGGCATGTACGTGAACAATTGGACGCTGGGTTACGGCGAGCGCGGGCGGCGCGCCGTTGGCGAATTGCTGGCGCGCGGCGCTCAAGCCGGACTGCTTCCGCGGGCAGAAGTTGGCGCTCCGCTCGAATTCCTCAGCGCGGAGGAGTAGCCACCAACCTCCCCTCTCCCCCCGAAGCGAAAGCCTTCGCTCTCGACAGCGCAAGCGCGACCCGTGACGCCCGGAGCCACTTACCCACTCTCCTGCCGATTGCGGCGCATTCGCGCGTCTTGCGTATCCGGACTACCGCCAAGAGCGATGGACCGCCCAAAGGATTTCTTTCGCTCGCACGCCGTTGGCCGGCCAGAAAATTCAGCCCGCGGGCAGGCGGAGTTTCCAGGAAAGCATCCCGGGATCTCCAAAGCTTGTCGCTCAAACAAGCTTGTGCCAAGCTGGAGTTGGACGCTCTAGTCCAGTCGCGCTGGGGATTCTGGCGCAGAACAGGGTCACACAGCGCATTGATTCAGGAAGCAGGAGCCCTTTGAAATCCCAGAATTTGGAACTGGCTCTTCCGCACTCTCGTGCGGGATCACAATCTGGACCTAAGATGAAGGACCTCTCTCAACAAGGCCGCATCCTCAGGGGCCTGCTTCACGAGCGCATCCTCATTCTGGATGGCGCCATGGGAACGATGATCCAGCAGCGCAACCCCTCGGCTGCGGACTTTGGCGGACCGGCGCTGGACGGCTGCAACGAACACCTGGTGGTCAGCAAGCCGGAGATCATCCTCGATATTCATCGCAAGTACGTCGAAGCGGGCGCCGACATCATCGAGACCGACACCTTTGGCGGCACGTCGATTGTTCTGGCGGAATACCAGTTGCAGGAGCAGGCCTACGCGATCAATCGCGTTGCCGCCGAGTTGGCCCGGCGGGCCGCGGACGAGTTCTCTACCCCCACAAAGCCCCGCTTTGTCGCGGGTGCCATGGGTCCGACCACGAAGGCCATCACGGTCACCGGCGGCGTCACCTTCGCCCAGCTCCAGCAGGCCTATTTCGAGCAGGCGCGCGCGCTGATCGATGGTGGTGTGGACTTGCTGTTGCTGGAAACCTGTCAGGACACGCGCAACATAAAAGCCGGCGCTCTGGCCGTGCAAAGCCTGGCGCGCGAGCTCGGGATGGATATCCCGCTTATGATCTCCGTCACTATCGAGGCTATGGGCACCATGCTGGCGGGACAGAGCGTCGAGGCTTTGTGGGCTTCTCTCGACAACCTCGATTTGATTTCGTTGGGATTGAACTGCGCCACCGGGCCGGAGTTCATGACCGACCATCTGCGCACTCTGCAATCCCTGACCGGCCGCTATGTCTCCTGCTATCCCAACGCTGGCCTGCCCAATGAAGAGGGGAAATATCTCGAGACGCCCACCTCGCTGGCCGAGCAGCTCGAGCGCTTCATCCATCACGGCTGGCTGAATCTAGTCGGCGGCTGCTGCGGCACGACGGAACAACACATTCGGGCCATCGCCGAGATGGCGCAGGGCAAGCAGCCCCGGCATCCCCCGGAAAACTCCCGCCGCGCCGTCTATTCGGGGATCGAGATGGTCGAGGCTGAGGAAAGCACCCGCCCGCTGCTGGTCGGCGAGCGCACCAACGTGATCGGCTCGCGGCTCTTCAAGGAGTTGATCAGCGCCGAACAATGGGAGGAAGCCACCGAGATCGCGCGTCGCCAGGTCAAGAACGGCGCCCACATCGTGGACGTCTGCCTGCAAAGCACCGAGCGGGAGGAACTGGAGGATATCCCTCCCTTCTACGAAAAGCTGATCCGCAAGATCAAGATCCCCATCATGATCGACACCACCGACGCGCGGGCCGTCGAGCTTGCTCTCGCTTACTGTCAGGGCAAGAGCATCATCAACTCCATCAACCTGGAAGACGGCGAAGAAAAATTCCAGAAGGTGTGCCCGCTGGCTCGCGCCTATGGCGCGGCCGTCATTGTGGGTTGCATTGACGAGGATCCCGCGCAGGCCCAAGCGTTCACCCGCGAGCGCAAGCTCGCCATCGCCCAGCGCTCCTATCAACTCCTCACCGAGAAATATGGGATCCCGCCGCAGGACATCATCTTCGACCCGCTGGTCTTCCCCTGTGCCACCGGCGACGAGAACTATATCGGCGGCGCCGTGGAGACGATCCAGGCCCTGCGCCTGATCAAGCAACACATTCCCTTCGCGCGCACTGTTCTGGGGATCTCCAACATCTCCTTCGGCCTTCCGCCCGGCGCCCGGGAAGTCGTCAACTCGGTTTTCCTCTACTACTGCACCAAGGCCGGCCTGGATCTGGCCATCGTCAATGCCGAGCGCCTCGAGCGCTTCGCCTCGATCCCCGAAACGGAGCGCAAGCTCGCTGAAGACCTCCTGTTCAATCACGTTCCTGTTGGCGTGCCCCCCGATCACCCGCAGGCTGCGCTGTTTCGCGACGCGCCGGCCGATTGGCGAGCGCAAACCCGCGAGCAGAAGGTGGCTATCAACCAGTTCCACATCACCGCCATCACCGCGCACTTCCGCACTCAGAAGAAAAAAGAGAAAGCCCGCGCGGCCGATCTCCCGCTCGACCAGCGGCTGGCCAACTATATTCTCGAGGGCACCAAGGAAGGCCTGATCGAGGACCTCAACCATAAGCTCCAGGAGGGCCCCACGCCGCTCGACATCATCAATGGACCGCTGATGGAGGGGATGGCCGAGGTTGGCCGGCGCTTCAACGACAACGAGCTCATCGTCGCCGAGGTCTTGCAATCCGCCGAGGCCATGAAGACTGCGGTGGGTTATCTGGAGCGGTTTATGGAAAAGGCCGACATCGAGAAGCGGGCCAAGGTGATCCTGGCCACGGTCAAAGGCGATGTGCACGATATCGGGAAGAATCTGGTCGAGATCATCTTCAAGAACAACGGCTATGACGTCATCAATCTCGGCATCAAAGTGCCGCCCGAGGAGCTGATCCGGGCCTTTAAGGAACACCAGCCGCACGCCATCGGCCTTTCCGGGCTGCTCGTGAAGAGCGCCCAGCAGATGGTCATCACCGCGGCGGACTTGCGCGAGGCTGGCATCAGCGTCCCGCTGCTGGTCGGCGGCGCAGCACTCTCGGAGAAATTCACCCGGCAGAAGATCGCCCCGAGCTACGGGCAAGCTGTTTGCTACGCGAAAGACGCAATGACCGGGTTGCACCTGATGAACCAGCTCAGCGACTCGACCCGCCGGGATGAAGTCCTCCAAGCACACACGTACCGGGACGGAGCCGCGGCGGAGTTACGCGCGGCATCCGGCCCGGCCGCAGTTTCCGAGGCGCCCTCGAGCCGCGTGCGCAGCGATCTGCCCATTCCCCCGGCGCCTTACCGGGACCGCAAAGTGCGCTACGTTCCCGACCTCAACGAGATTTGGAATTACATCAACCCGTACATGCTCTACGGGCGTCATATGGGATTCAAGGGGAGCTTCGAGAAAGCGCTCGCGGAGCACGACCCGCGCGCGCTCCAGCTCCGCGACGATATGGAGGAAGTGAAACGCGACGCTGCGCGCTTCATGAAAGTCCGCGCCATCTGGCAGTTCTTCGAGGCAGAGCGCGCCGGAAACTCCATCCAGCTCTTCGCTCCGGGCGAGAGTGCGTCACTGCATACGTTTCATTTTCAACGGCAGCAGGTCCGCGACGGTCTTTGCCTGAGTGATTACATTCTGCCGCCCGCCGGCGGAAAGCGCGATCATGTTGTGCTCTTTGTCGTCAGTGCTGGCGAGGGCATCCGCGAAAAGGCGGAGGAAGCCAAGGCCGCCGGGTTCTATTTCAGGTCCCACGGCCTGCAAGCCCTGGCGCTGGAGTCCGCCGAGGCGTGCGCTGAATGGCTTCACCACCGTATTCGGGAGGATTGGGGCTTCCCCGACCCGTCCGGATTGACGATGCAAGATCGCTTTACCGCGCGCTATCGCGGCAAGCGCTACAGTTTCGGCTATCCTGCCTGCCCAAGTCTCGATGACCAGGCGGGCATTTGGAAGGTGCTGCGGCCGGAGGATATTGGTGTTCAGCTCACCGAAGGCATGATGATGGATCCGGAGGCCAGTGTCAGCGCACTAGTGTTCCACCACCCGGATTGCACATATTTCTCGGTCGGCGAAGCGGCGGAATCTTGAATCGCCGCTATCCGCCAGCCCTTGACTTGACGCCGCTTGGCCTTTCGCTTAATTTCCTGAACGAGGAAGGCGAATGAACCTAGTTCCGTCGAGCACCGGAAGTTATCCCCGCATCGGCGATTCGCCGGACCTACAGATCCTGCGGCGCACCATCGCCGCGGTGGACCGCAACGAACGGACTCCGTCCGACCTGGCGGACGCCGAAGCAGAGATGATTCGCCGCGCAATCGAGGAGCAGGTGCGCGGTGGGCTGGAGCTGGTCACCGACGGGTTGATCAAGTGGAACGACCCAATCTCGCATCTGGCCGGCAAGCTCGCCGGCGTGAAGATCAAGGGCCTGCTGCGCTTCTTTGACACCAATTTCTATTTCCGCCAGCCGGAGCTGACGGCGCGGCCCGAGCGCAAGGGCACGCTGCTAGTCGAAGAGTTTGCCTTCGCCTTAAAGGTTTTGGGTTCGACACCTACCCCCAGCGAGAAGGCCGGCCGGCTGGCGCTGAAACCAGTGTTGACAGGCCCCTACACGCTGGCAAAGTTTTCGCTGGCGGCGATCTCTGGCATGACCTCGCTCGAAGCGCGCGCGGAGGCCTATGCAGAGGCGCTTGCCGCCGAAGTGCGCGCCCTCGTCGAGGCCGGCGCAAGATTCATTCAGGTGGACGAGCCCGCCATCATCAAGTACCCGGAAGACTGGAAGACTTTTGAGCGCGCGCTTGGGCCGCTGGTCCAGGCCCGCGATGATGAGGCCAAGGCGGGCAAGCGCGCGCAGCTCGCTCTCTACGTTTATTTCCACGATGCCGCGCCGCTCTACGACAAGCTGGCCCGCTTGCCCATCGATGTCTTGGGGATCGACTTCACGTACAATCCCAAGCTCGTAGATGTGGTCGCTGCGGCCGGCTCTCCCATCCCGCTGGGGCTTGGGCTGGTGGACGGCCGCAACACTAAGCTGGAAGACCCCGGCGCTGTGGCGCGCCAGATCGAGAAAATGATGCCGAAGATCGCCGGAGGGAAAGCCTACTTGGGCACCTCCTCGGGCCTGGAGTATTTGCCGCGTGACCGAGCCTATGCCAAGCTGGAGCTGCTCGGAAAAACCATTTCCGCAGTGAGAGTCGGAGCCAGCGCGCTCGCAAGGTAGAAGTTTTGAAGGAGCGGATAGCTGAAAGCGCACCGCCGAAAGCTGAGGGGTTGAACGATGAGCCGCCAAAAACTGGAAAAACTGGGCCTCCATCTGCCCCTTTTCCCGACCACTTCGGTGGGCAGCTTCCCCAAACCGGACTATCTGCTGAAGGCTCGCGCTGACTTCAACAAGGGCAAGATTACCGAGCAGCAGCTTGTGGAGCTGGAACGCAAAGCCACCGCGTTCTGGATTGCCAAGCAGGAAGAGCTGGACATTGACGTCCTGGTGGACGGCGAAATGTATCGCGGCGATATGGTGGCCCATTTCGCTGAGCGCCTGCCCGGCTTCACTGAGGGCGGCGTGGTGCGAAGTTACGGCAACCGCTACTACCACAAGCCCGTCATCACCGGCGAGGTGAAGTGGCTCAAGCCCATCACCGTGGACTGGTGGAAGTACGCCCAGAGCCTGACCAAACGCCCGGTGAAGGGCATGCTCACCGGGCCCTACACGCTGATGGACTGGAGCTTCAACGAGCACTATCCCGACCGCAAAGCCGCTTGCATGGCGCTGGCCGGCGTGGTTCGCAAAGAGGTGGAGGCGCTGATCGCCGCCGGCTGCAAGATCATTCAGGTGGACGAGCCCGCGCTCTCCGTACGCCCTGAGGAGCTCTCCGTCGCCGTCGAGGCGATGCACGTCGTAACCGACGGCCTGGACGCCTACTTCCTCGCGCACGCTTGCTATGGCGCCTTCGAGTACATCTATCCCGGCATGCTCGAGATGCCCGTGGATAACTTCGACCTCGAAATGTCGAATGGCGACCTGAAGCTGCTGGCATTGTTTCGCAGCCATCCGTTCACCAAGGACATCAGCTTTGGCGTGGTGGACGTGCATTCGCATCACATCGAGGACCCGACGACGGTTCGCAAGCGCCTCGGCGATGCCCTCTCCATCATCCCCAAAGAGGCGGTCTGGGTGGACCCGGACTGCGGCCTTAAAACGCGCACGGTCGAAGAGGCCATCGAGAAGCTGCGCGTGTGCGTTCAAGCGGCCAAAGCCTACCGCAACCAACCGCGCGCAACTTCAGCTTGAGGGTTCCGACGGTGCTACCGCTCGAAGTGAGATAGGCTCGCCCCTGGACCGTTCGCGCGAGTTTTCGACTGCCATCGGGGTGTGCGACATAAAAGTGGATAGCGTCATGCGGCCCTCCGCGCCGCGCGGCGTTCCCAGAAGTCCTCGAAGCGTCCGCTGAGGCGACAACAGCGTAGAGCGAGGATGGCATTGGCGCCGCGGACCGTCCAGTGCATGCCGC
>Ga0209055_1000662_pt1 | contig 24008 bp, 18 predicted proteins | sample GraSoiAngelo_110_FD_185875 | JGI IMG/M metagenome (GOLD analysis project Ga0209055, IMG submission 185875) | Grasslands soil microbial communities from the Angelo Coastal Reserve, California, USA - 14_0903_12_30cm (SPAdes) (version 2) | ecosystem: Environmental > Terrestrial > Soil > Grasslands ... | reverse complement strand
GGCCAGGCAATCGGTGTTATTGTGCTGCGCCGCCGCTGGCCTGCGGAGAGACTCCCGTTCAAAATGTGGCTTTTCCCGCTGCCAGCGGTGTTGGCTATTCTGGGGTGGATGGCCATCTTTCTCTCCGCGGGACGCAAGCTGACCCTCGCGGCCCTGGGGGTGATGATGCTGGGCGTCCTGGCGTTCGGAATCCGGGCGCGCGCGCTAGGTGAGTGGCCGTTTGCGGAGACGGCGGGATGAAGAACGGGTTCCAGCGGTACCTCGCAACTCGGATTGTCTTGGCGGTACTGGCTTGTGTGCCAGCGGCAGCGCCCTTGGTGGCGCAAAGCTTGCCGGAGGCGCTCGAAGCTATCGACCACGTGCGCGTCGCCACGCGCATCCTTTACGTCACCGCGCATCCCGACGACGAATCCTCGAGCGTGCTCACCTATCTCGCGCGGGGCCTGCATGCGGACGTGGCGCTGCTCTCCATCACTCGCGGCGAAGGCGGCCAGAATGCACTCGGCCCCGAGCAGGGCCCGCAGCTCGGCATCCTGCGCACCGAAGAGCTGCTTGCCGCCACGCGGGCCTATGGCGTCCGGCTCTACTTCACTCGCGCGCCCGACTTCGGCTACTCGAAGACTCCGGGAGGAACCCTGAAGGTCTGGGGCGACACGGCGCTCGAAGATATGGTACGCGTGATCCGCACATTTCGCCCGCACGTCGTCATCAATCACTGGGGCGGCGTGCGCACCGGCCACGGGCATCATCAGGCCGCGGGGATCTTGACGCCCAAGGCCGTTGCCGCCGCAGGTGATCCGAAGGCTTTTCCGGCACAACTGGCAGAAGGGCTGGACGCTTGGGAGCCGACACTGCTGCTGCAGCTTTCCCGGGGCGATGCTGTTGCCGGCTACCGTGTGCCATCGGATGAGATCTCCCCGATCTGGGGCAAGAGTTACGCCGAAATCGGCCGCGAAGGTTTTCTAAACCACCGGACGCAAGGCATCGCCGCTTTTCTCGGTTCGCCCTTCTTGCGTCGGCCCATCGCCCTTGTTAGACCGGATGGCACTTCTTTCGATCCCGCATTCCTGGCCAGACGACTCCCGGAAAGCGTGCCGAACCATCCGTACCATCGCGGGGCGTCCGAAGCTGCGGATCGCTCGCTGTCCACAGCGCGCGAGGCTGCACTCCGGCTCGATTGGGCCGCGTCGGCGAAAGCGTTAGCTGCCGCAGGGCACAAGATAGACGAGGCGATCAAACTGCATGACCCGCCGTCCGACTGTGCGGAGCCACGCTTGCGCTGGGATCTTGAGCGAGTGCGCGAAGGGATTGATGCGGCGCTGGCGATGGCGGGGGCGCTGCACATCGAGGCCCAAGCTGACCGCAGCGAAGTTGTGGCCGGAGAGAGCTTCTCCGTTCACGTGGAGGTGCGTCGCCGCGCGGATGTGCCAGGTGAATTCGGCAAGCCCAGCCTGGTTATGCCTCCGGGTTGGAGCGTGGCGAAGGAAGAACCAGAAGCGGGCGCCGCCGTCCGTTTCACGGTCGCGATCCCTAAGGACGCACAGACTCCTCGTTCGCCCCACGACTGGATGTTACCGTGGCCGGCGCCGCTAGTGCAGGCACGCGTCCACGCCGTCGTCGAAGCGTATGCTTTCGATGTCACCGCGCCAGTGACCGCCCAGCGCGCCACCTCCACTCGCCTGGACACCCTGCCGCTTACTTTGGCGCCGGCCGTGACACTGGCGCTTGAGCCGCGGCAGTTCGTTCTGCCTGAGAAGCGGCCGCTCAGGTCCTCGGCGAAGCGACTCGAAGTCCTGGCGCGCGTGCATTATTACGGGGCTGGGGCCGCTAAGGTCACCGTGGGACTCGATGCGCCCCCCGGCTGGGAGACTTCGCCGCCGCAGGCGCTGGAGTTCACTGGCGCTGGCGATCAACTGGTGCGCTTCGCGGTTACGCCGCCCGCAAAAATTGCGGCAGGCAACTACGCGCTCCCCGCTTGGGCGTCACGCGACGCCGAGAAATTCCGCACTTCGCTCGAGCCGCTGCCCACACTACCAACGCGGCTGTGGAGCGAGCCTGCGGTCGCCACAGTGCACGCCTTCGATGTGGCCGTGCCGGAGGGACTGCGGGTCGGTTACGTCGCCGCTGAAAATGATCTCATTCCCGAGGCGCTGCGCCGGCTAGGCATCGACGTCGAATTGCTGGACCCCGTGGCGCTCGCTTTCAGCGATCTCCGCCGCTTCGACGCTATCGCCATCGGCATCCGCGCTTACGAATTGCGCGACGACTTGGCGCGCGCCAATCAGCGTTTACTCAATTACGCTGCTGCCGGCGGGACCCTGGTGGTGCAATACCAGCGTGAAAACGTCTGGAGCGCACTGAAGCCCGCGCCCTACCCCGCCAAGATCGGCTCGCCCACCGTGCGCATCACCGACCAGAATTCGCCCGTGCGGTTCCTTGCGCCCGAGCATCCGGTACTCAACTTTCCCAACAAGATTTCCCAGGAGGACTTCAAACGTTGGCAGCAGGAGCGCGGGCTCTACTTCTGGAGCCAGTTTGATCCTCGCTACCAGCCCCTGCTTGCGCTGCGAGATCCCGGTGAGGAAGAAACGACCGGCGGGTTGGTCTATGCTCGTACGGGGAAGGGTGTATACATCTATACCGGCTTGGCCTTCTTCCGTCAGTTGCCAGAAGGTGTGCCCGGTGCCTATCGCCTCTTCGTCAACCTGCTAAGCCAATCGAAGGCACGCTAAGATAGTTTCGGTCATGGCCACTCACAAGACCGATACGGAGCACTTTACTTTGCAGCGGAGCGGCGATTTTGTCGAGCCGGTGATGGTGCGCATCCCCGAGGGCTGGTTTGAGATGGGCTGCGCGACCGGGCGCGACGACGAACGGCCCGTGCACCGCGTCTGGGTGGATGCATTCGAGCTGGCCGCCTGCCAGGTGACCAACGCTGAATACGCAAGATTCCTCGCCGCGACCAAACATCCGCCGCCTCTGCACTGGGATGACCTCAGTTTCAATCATCCTGAGCAGCCGGTGGTCGCGCCGTCCTGGTTCGACGCCGTGACCTACTGCGAATGGTTGAGCAAGAAGACCGGCCGGCGCTATCGGTTGCCCGCCGAGGCGGAATGGGAGCGAGCCGCGCGCGGGGGAGAGGAAGGCAAACTCTACCCCTGGGGTGATGCACCACCCGAAACGCTGCCGGACTACGCCGCGCGCTGGAAAACCGGTCCGGAGCCTGTTGGGCGTTATGCTCCCAACGCTTGCGGGCTCTATAACATTGGCGACAACGTCCACGAGTGGTGCGCCGATTGGTACGACCCGAGCTATTATGCTCGCTCGCCTGAGCGCAATCCCCAGGGCCCGGCTGACGGCCGTCGCCGGGCCTCCCGCGGAGGCTCCTGGCGGCATCACATCAAGGTGAGCCGCGTGGCGGCGCGCTCGAGCATCTCGCCGGAGTTCAAGTACGCTGACTACGGCTTCCGGATTGCCCGCGAATTTAGGGGCTGAAATGCCGGCGCGCCTTGGCGAGAAAATCACCGGCGAGACACTGGCGTTGCCAGCAGTGGCGAGGCCTTCCGAGTCCCGATCCGAATCCCCGAGTTCACGAACGGGGAGGGCGGCTGCATACAACCCATGCGGCTCGCTCAACGGTTCGTGAGAATTTCCGTGCTATGCTCCAAACGAGGACCAAGTTCTACGTGGCCCCGGCGGGTCGGGGTGAGCGAAGGGGGAAGCAATGAAGCGTAGTTGGGCTTGGCTGACCGCGAGCGGCTGGTTTGCGCTCGGCCGTGTATTGCTTATGGTGCTAGTGGTGCTGACGGTGACTTTGCCGCTAGCTGGGCAAAAGGAGAAAAAGAGGAAAGACCGTGAGCAGAAGCAAGGCGACGCCAGCGATACGACTGTGCGGCTGCCGGACCCGCAAGCGATCGAGGTCGCGATTTCAGAGATGTTGGGTGCCTGGCAGATCGGCGACGTGGAGATGCTGCACAAGTATTACGCCGACGATGTCACGGTGGTTAGCGGCGCCTGGGAGCCTCCTCTGGTCGGCTGGGCGAATTACCTCCGCGCTTATCAGAGCCAGCGCGAACGCATGTCCGCCGGGCGGTTGGATCGCAACAATACGTATGTCAACGTGAAAGGGAACTACGCCTGGGCTACCTATCAGTGGGACTTTTCTGCGACGGTGGACGGCTCACCCACCAGCGCGCGCGGCCACACCACCCTGGTCCTGGAAAAGCGAGGGGACCGCTGGCTGATCGTCCACAACCACACTTCACTTGTGCCGGAAATGAAGCCGCCGCAACCAACTGCCCAGCCCGGTGCGCCGAAGCCTAACCCGCCGCAGGGAGGCCGTGGCACATAGGGCGGGCCCCAGGGGCCACCCCTGCCAAAGCGCGTTCCGTGCGCCTGCGGCAACTACAGCGCACTTGCCTCTACAGCCGATTGCTCGACTGGCTAGAAGCTCTTCAGGCCTTCCCAGATCCACATCCCGGCGATCACCAGAAGGAGCACCCCTGAGAGCACGCCCAGGGCGGCAATGGGTTTCGATAGCCGGATCAACCGGGCCACGATCTGCCGCTGCTCTTTAGCCATGTGCTCCTCGGCCGCGTCGAGGAAGAGTTGGTCTTCCTCTTTGCTGGACAGGATGCTGCGGTAGATCAGCAAGATGATCAGCACACCGGTGATAATGCCCCAGGCAACTGCCAGGTAGAGAAGCGGACCCCAGTGCGTGACGTTTTCCATGGTTTCCTCCCTGCCAGACAGAAACTCCCCTTGCACGAGGCGAGTTCCGGGACCCTGAACTGGCCCCGTTCTTGCCAGGGATTATAGCACTAGAAGTAAAGGATGGAAGGCTTAGGTCTTGGTGGGGAAACGAATGCCCCAGAAGTCTTCCCTGGGGTTGTCCGCTTCGATCCCAATCTCCCAGCGGCCGTCAGGCTGCTTCTCTCCGAGCCAGACGACGCGGAAGGATTCGGCTTCGTGCGAGAAACCATTGGTGACGGTCAGCGGGCTGCTCATTTGGAGCAGCGTGGACGTGCAGAGCAGCGCGCCGTAGCGGCTGACCACGAAGGCTTCGGCGGTTTCCTCCACCCTGCCCCCGTCCTGCGTGATGCCGCGGACCCGCACGGGAACGCGGATCAGCACGCGCCCGCCGCGGCGTGTATCGCGCCTCTGTGCTTCGGTAGCCATTCTGCCCACGCAGCAAAAAGGAGTCGGGAAGCTGGCACAACTGTAGAGCGACTCAGTAAAAGTGTCAACCCGTAGGCGCGCGCGAATTTCTTGCTTTGCTAAGACGGCTGCCCGCATTGCTTTGCGAAAAGGAGAAGCGAGATACGTGGATTCCTTCGCGGTCGAGCGATTCGACTGGTAGCGCCGGCGTCTCTCCGCCGTTTGTGTTGCGTGGTGCGCAGAACCTTGCCGCTCCATCGCTTTCGTAATGTCGCCCTCCCAGCGTCCAGTGGGACAGGCAATTTTTGCCTGTCTACTGAGCTAGCTGGTTAGGTTGCAGAACCCCTAGCGCTAGCACTGCCTAAGATTGTGCAGCCCTGCATGTGCCCGGACCAAATCGCCGGCGAGACGCCGGCGCTACCCCAATACGCCACCTGTCGGGACATTTGGGAATGTCGTTCTTGCCTCGACGCGCTCTGGCTGCGTTGACAATCCGGCGACCCGCAGGCAGAATTTAATAGCCTCGTTTTGCCGCTCGCAGTGCCCAAGTGGCGGAATTGGCAGACGCGCTAGATTCAGGGTCTAGTGCCCGCAAGGGCGTGGAGGTTCGAGTCCTCTCTTGGGCACCACTGCTCTCCTGGTAGCCGCTTTGAGCTAATCTTCGTGGAACTGAAGGCCAAGGCAGCAGCAAGCAAGCCAGCGACGAAGAACCTCGGTAATTCTGCCGTCCACGCGGCGCCGCAGCGAAGGCGATAAATTTGTCTTCGTCGTGAGTCGTACGGGCGAATTCTCAATCTTCAAATCGCAAGTCGGAAGGACTCAGCGCAAGTAAATTGTCGGCGTTGCCGTAACTGCAAAAGATTCCGGCGCATCAACGGAAGGCAAGACACCTATCGTCGGGTGGCTAAGAGCCTAGCGCTTTGCCTTGCTTTTCGAATGCTTCTTCTTCGGCGGAGAACGCCTCTTCTTGCCTGGGCTGCCTCCACGCGACTTCTTGCGCGGTTTGGGTTTCGGCTTCGGTTTCGGTCGTGGCTTCGGCTTTGGTCCGGGTTTTGGCTTAGGCCCAGGTTTGGGTTTGGGCCCTGGCGCCGGCCCTGGTCCAGGTTGCGGGGTGGGACCGGGCTGCGGCGCACTCTTCGGCGGCGGCGCAGGTTGTTGTTTGAAATCGAAGCAGTCGGACATGTCGTCCGACTTGGCGTCACGGGCGTTGAGCGACGGCAGACCGAAGGTGGTCTCGCAGAATTTTACTAGGCTCACGTGCGAATGGAAGGCCTTGGAAATGTAGCCCCTCTTGGCATAGGGACTAAGCACCAGGCAACCGACACGTGGTCCGTACCTGAACTGGGTATTTTGGTAAGAAACTGGCCAGCCGTTGGCCGGCCACTGCTCGACATTCTTTGGCTCGACGTGATCATACCAGCCACCCCAGTCGTCCCAGGTGATGAAGATCACGGTCTTCGGCCACAAGCCGCCCTTGACGACTGCATTCACCTGATCCACTGTCCATTGCATGCCCGGGCCGACCACGGGACCAGCTCCGCCGCCATGGGGTGGATGCTCGCTGAGACTTTCCGAGTAGAGCCATGAAACGGCGGGCAGGTCGCCCTTCGCAGCGTCAACGCTGAATTGCTGCGACCCATGGTTTTTGCCCCGCCCTATCAGCCCCGAAATGTTCTTAAAAACGAAGTCGCCTCCGTAGGAACGCCAGTTGAAGCCTGCTTTTTCCAGACTGGCGGGCAGTGACGTCAGGTTAAAGGGAGGCCTCAACTGAGGCGGATCGCCCTTGTGAGGATTATCCATGAGTGGCGAGTCCGCGGCGACCAGCATCAGATGGTTGGGTATCGACTGGCTGGCGACCTCGGTGAAATAGTTATCGCAGAGAGTAAACTGGCGCGCGTAGGCAAAGTAGGCGGGAATATCCGCCTCGGTGTACTGCTGGTGGACGGCGCCGGCGGCACGGTCTAACCACGCCTTGTGGTTGTGGGGTGGGTCGAAGGGCGGCGGGTCGGCCGCACGGGCCAGCTTAGAGTCTCCATTCGCGCCTGGGAAAGTTCCGAAGTAATTGTCGAAAGTGTGGTTCTCCTTCACGATGATGACCACATGGCTGATCAAACCTTGGGCTGGCACGGATTTGCCTCCTTCAGGCGGCGACCAGGCCGCAGCGGATGGGACGGCGCAGCTTGCCTTTCCGAGGGGAGCAAAATTATGTGTGGTAGAGTTATTTGTCAAGCGAGCGGATTCGTCCACATGATCGAAAAACAAAGGCGGGGGCTGCATTTCGAGAACGAGAGTAGGGAAGACTCGGGGCCTTAGTACTACAGATGTAGCTGCTATTAGAAATGTAGCGCTACAGACGCTAAGTAAAGGGGCGGTCTAACCTCGGCCAGATGCAATACAAGCTCCGTGGCCAGAGCGGCCTTAGAGTTTCTGCCCTTTGCCGGCACGCCGACCTGTGCTATGCCTGAGTTCATCCGCGACGCCAGCGCGGCTCTCGATGAAAGACTTCTTGAGTTCAGCCAAGAGCGGCTGGTCGGTGATCTGAAGAAGGTGAAACACATGTCTGAAAAGAGGGACTTTCATATGACCCCGGATGAGTTCCGGCGCTACGGAAGGGCCGTGGTCGATTGGATCGCCGACTATTACGCGCGCATCGAATCTTTTTCCGTTTTGTCACAGGTCAAGCCGGGGCAGGTCCGCGAGTCGCTCCCAGGAAGTGCTCCGACGAAGGGCGAGCCGTTCGAAGCCATCCTGAAAGACGTTGAGAAGCTGATTCTTCCCGGTGTCACCCATTGGCAATCGCCCAATTTCTTCGCTTATTTCCCGTCGAATACTTCGTTCCCGTCCATTCTGGGAGAGCTGCTCTCGGCCGGCCTGGGGGTTCAAGGAATGCTTTGGGCCACAAGCCCGGCTTGCACGGAACTCGAAACTCATATGCTCGACTGGCTCGTAGAAATCCTCGGGTTGCCGGGAAAATTCTTGTCGAGCGGGGCTGGCGGAGGCGTCATCCAGGACACCGCATCGAGCTCTTCCCTATGTGCTTTGCTTGCGGGCCGCGAGCGCGCCACCAGCTATGGCAGCAACGACCGGGGGTGCGACGGCCGCCTGGTTGCTTACACATCCTCGCAAGCGCATTCTTCGATTGAGAAGGCAGTCAAAATCGCCGGGCTGGGCCGGCAGAACTTGCGGCTCATTGAAGTGGACGAACGTTTCGCGATGCGTCCTGATGCACTCGCCGCGCAACTCAGGCAAGACCGCGATGCTGGACGCATTCCCTGCTTTGTGTGCGCCACCGTGGGGACTACGTCGTCAAATGCCATAGATCCTGTGCGGGAAATTGGGCGGATCTGTCGCGAACACGGCGTTTGGCTCCATGTCGACGCGGCGATGTCCGGCGTCGCCGCCCTGTGCCCCGAGTTTCGGCACATCCATGACGGGGTGGAATTTGCCGACAGTTATTGTTTCAACCCGCATAAATGGATGTTCACCAATTTCGATTGCGACTGCTTCTACGTGACGGATCGGAAGGCTTTGATTGAAACGTTGAGTGTTCTCCCCGAATACCTGCGCAACAAGGCCACCGAATCGGGCTCCGTTATTGACTATCGAGACTGGCACATCCCGTTGGGGCGCCGCTTCCGTTCTCTGAAGCTTTGGTTTGTCATTCGCCACTATGGGGTTGAGGGTTTGCGCCACCACGTAAGGCGCCATGTCGAGTTGGCGCAGCAATTCGCGTCCTGGGTTCGAGACGACGATCAGTTCGAGCTGGCCGCGCCCGCTCCTCTGAACCTGATCTGTTTCCGCCACCGCGGAGGTGACACGGTGAACCAGGCGTTGCTGGATCGCTTGAACCAGAGCGGCGATCTGTATCTGACGCACACGCGATTGGACAACCGCTTTACGCTGCGACTGAGCGTGGGTCAGACAAACACCGAGTTGCCCCACGTCGAGCGCGCGTGGAATCGCATTCGCGAGGAGGCAGTCGTGGCTCTGGCGCGTAGCCGTGCTCAATCCGCTCGGGGAGTGGATACGGTATAGGCGCGTTTGGTGCGGACGCACCGCATGTGTGCCTAGATCATTCTTCTTGGCCACGCTGCGAATGCCAAGGTCCTTCTGAAGCAAGCGGAGGAAGGTGATTAAAGGGCGCGAATTCCTGCGATAATATCGCGCATGAGACACAAGCAGGTTGCCTATGTTCTGCTGCGCATCACGATCGGGGTGGTGTTCCTGTTCTACGGTATTGGCAAGTTCACTATGGGACGCGCCGTGTTGGTCGACGGGCTCGTGCAGCAATTCGCGAAAACACCGTTGCCCCCTGGGCTGGTGCGTGCGTTTGGCAACGTTATTCCGTTCGCCGAAGTGATACTCGGCTTTTGCGTTCTTTTCGGCGTGTTCACTACGATGGCGCTGGCGCTAATGGGGATCCTGCTCATCGCGCTCACCTTCGGCATGGTACTCGTTCCGAACCCGTCTATCGTCGCCAATAACCTGATCTATTGCGTGATTGTGTTCCTGCTTCTTTATCTTGCCGAGTACAACACCTTCTCCCTGGAGCGGCTGTGGAAGAAGTAGAGGGAGCTGGCGCAGCCAGTGACGACGCAAAGGCCGGATCCCGCCGGCTACGATTACTTTGGATCAAGAACGGAAAGAAGCTTATGACCAGGCCTGCGCTTTAGTCGAAGCGGTTCCACACAAGAGGCATTTAGACTTAGGCAACATCTTCATCCGCCCCAGTGAGAGCGTACAGAACCAACTCCACCCGGTTGGAGACGCCCAGCTTGTCAAAAACCCGAAACAGGTAATTTCTAATCGTGTGTTCGCTCACGTTAAGTTTCAGGGAGATCTCTCGGTTCTTCATGCCTTCGGCCACCAGGCGAACAACTGCTTCCTCGCGCGGAGTCAGCACACTCATGCTATGGATCTTCGAGAGTTGAAGCGGTCTGGAGTACACAATGGCCTCGAGTAGAAACTCGAGCTCATGGTTACTGGCCCAGATTTGCCCGTTATGTACAGTGCGAATGCACTTGGGGAGTGCTTTGAAGGAATTAGCCCGGCAGAAGACGCCCCGGGCCCCATATCGGAAAGCGTTGATCACCAGGTCGCGGTCTGAGGAGTTTACGAGCACGATGGCCGCCGTCTTTGAGCGAGAAGTGCGGAGTCGATGCAGAAGCTCGAAGCCCGCCAACGGCGCATCCTGCAAGTCGGCGCTGATAACGGCAATGTCGGGGAAGTGTTGCTCTACTGCTTGTACTGCTTCGGAGAGATTTTGCGTAGTGGCTATAACGTCGAAGTGGTTCCGACAGCGCTTCAGCGCGGTCGCAACCAACTGACCACCCATTCGAGTGGCTTCGGCAATCAGAACCCGGATATGCGCCCGCTTTGTTGAACCGTCTCTGCCCACGCCCCCCTCGGCAGAAATGTTGTCACCGGAGAATTATAAGCGCATCGCAGATTATTTCAAGGCGGAAAGTGAGACTTCAGGGGTTCGTGCTCGACCCCGCGTGTTACGGTGAGGCAACGTTCGCGTTCTGCGTAACCTCGATGCGCGGCAACGACGGAGCCGCTCAGAACGTTGCGATGTACCGCCCGTGCCGTCCTCAGGCGAGCGCTAGGCGACGCAGGTTTAGGTGCTTTCCGACATTTCCGACTGTGAGCCGGCCTCAACGATGAACAAGAGCCGAGTTTTGCAAGATGGGATTTGTAGTCGCGCGAAGGAGCCCGGTCCGCCTAAGATTCATGTCCGCAAAGACTTCCGCATGAAGGGCCCTGCTGCCCCATTCCTCTATCGTCGAATTGCTCCTCTAGCCCCCTTCTGACAGGCTGCCTGCCAGGAAAGCTCGTCCTTCAAGGGTCTGACGCGGCTAGCTAGTTGAGGATTGAAGACCCTTATCCTTGGAGGCTTTCGTACTACGCCTCGCGTCAAGTAGTCACGGAAAGCGCCCTCGTCGATGACACCCCAACCTATGTGAATTTCAGCTTCTTGCGGAGCCTTGCAAGGCCCTTTACTGTGCCGTGGGAAATTGTGAGACAAATCTTGGAGTTGGGCAAAGAGATTGAATCATGGCCCGGGGGCCCATCGACAGTTGCGGATGGCGACAAGGTGGACTTCAGAAAGGGTGTTCGCTACGCGTCACAGGCGCCTATTTCCTTCTCGTGGAAGGACGAACGCGGGGTCAGCTACTGCGGAGAAGGTCACACTATCAACATCAGTGTGAGAGGTGCATTTGTTCTTGCTGTTGCTTGTCCTCCAGTGGGGGCGGACGTCGATCTGATCATCCTCCTCCCGGCAAGGTCCGAGATGCCGTGGACCTTCCGCATTCGCGCCAAGGCTCGAGTGCTCCGGGTGGAGCAGGCAGACCCCAGCGCAGACCCCAGCGAAGAACGAAGACGTTTTGCAGTTAGCTTCCGTAGATCCAAATGGGAATAGAGATAAATGAAAACCAGTGTGAGCCCTCCTTTTGAAGCTGATGGAGCGGAGAGTGTACAGAACGCGTGGAGGCTCAGGAGGGTCGCGATGATCATTGATAGGGGACGCATTCGGGCAATTGCGGTCCTTCTGGCCACTCCAGTGCTGGCCTTCGGAGGCCAGGGAAAACCTCAGATAGTGGAGCCCGCAGGAGTCCCGCAGGTCGCGAAGGCGCGGGCCGACCGGAGTGGCAGTCCAGAAATAGAGCGCCCAGTCCTTCAAAGGCGGGGCTGGCGTTACCAGTTGCGCCCCGGCGACATCCTCGAAGTGAGTTTTCCCTTCACTCCAGAATTCAATCAGACCGTCACCGTTCAGCCCGATGGCTACATTACTCTGCGGGGCCTGAGTGATTTCCACGTCGCAGGCCAAACAAAACCCGAGCTGACCCGCGCGCTTCAGACGGCCTTCGCGAAAATCCTACATGAGCCGGTCATCACGGTGGATCTAAAGGATTTCGAAAAGCCCTACTTTATTGCAGGAGGCGAAGTGGCACGCCCCGGCAAATACGAATTGCGCGGTGATACTACGGTGACGCAAGCCGTGGCCATAGCCGGCGGCTTTAAGGACACAGCGAAACACTCCCAGGTCTTGCTGTTCCGCCGTGTCTCGGATGATTGGGCAGCAGCCAAGATCCTTAACGTGAAGAAGATGCTTCGCGGCGGGAACCTGCAGGAGGATTCGCACCTGCAGCCGGGAGACATGTTGTTCGTGCCCAAAAACGCCATTTCGAAAATCAAGCCGTTCATCCCCATTCCGGGGATAGGCGCTTACTTTAACCCCGCTCCGTAAGTTCTCGAGCGCGGCCGACAGAAGGAGATGCGAGATGGGCGATTTTGCTTCCTGGACTCAGTCGCGTGATCCAGAGCGCGCCACCACCCTGCGCGACGTTCTGGCTCCGGTGTTTCGCCATCGCCGGCTGGTGAGCCTGACGTTTCTTGGCCTTTTCCTGGGGGTTGTCCTGGCGGGACTTCTGCTGCCTAAGAAGTATGAAGCGCACATGAAAATCCTGGTCCGCCGGGAACGCATGGACCCGGTGGTGACTTCAGAATCCACCGCTCAGCGGCAGGTATCACTCGCGGTGACCGAAGAAGAGCTGCAATCCGAGGTGGCGCTTCTCAAGAGCCGGGACCTGCTCGAAAAGGTAGTGGTGGCGTGTGGGCTCCATGAACGGCGCAACGGCTCTCTCTGGGAGTCGCTGTTTCGGGGCGAGGTTTCTGGAACTAGCACGCGAATTCCATTCGCCGTGCGAAGGTTAGAGGCGAAGCTAGAAGTTGAGCTCTTGAAGAAGACGAATCTGATTGAAGTCACATATGGGTCTCCTGATCCGCAGCTCGCCGCCCGAGTGCTCGCCACCTTGGCGAATCTTTATCTGGAAAAGCACGTGGCTGTCCATCGCCCACCTGGCGCATTCGACTTCTTCCAGCAGGAAACCGAGAAATACCGGCAGGGACTGGCCGCCGCTGAGGAGCGCCTGGCCCAATTCAGCCGCGAGAACGAAGTGGTTTCCGCGCAGCTCGAAAAGGAAATCGCCCTTCAAAGGCTCAATGAGTTCGAGGCCACGCTCAATCAGACGCAGGCGGCCATCGTCGAGAGCGAAAAACGTATCCATGCACTGGGAGGGCAACTCGCCAAGACCTCTCCGCGGCTGACCACCCTGGTTCGCACCTCAGATAATCCACTTCTGTTGCAACAGCTCAAGTCCACCCTGTTGACGCTGGAACTGAGGCGCACCGAGTTGCTCAGCAAGTTCGAGCCGGATTATCGCCCCGTTCAGGAAATAGAGAAGGAAATCGCGCAGACGCAGGCAGCCATCGCCGCGGAGGAAAAGGCCCCCTTGCGCGAAGAAGCCACTGACCAGAATTCAATCTACCAATGGCTGAACCAGGAACTCGCCAAGGCCAAGGCGGAGCGCGTCTCCTTGCAAGGCCGGGCTGCTGAGACCGCACAGGTCGTGCGTACCTATCGCGAGAAGGCCATGACGCTTGGGCAAAAGGCGGTGGGGCAGCAGGAGCTGATGCGTGACGCCAAAGCAGCGGAAGGGAATTACCTGCTCTATCTCAATAAGCGGGAAGAGGCGCGCATATCGGATGAGCTCGACCGCAAGCGCATCGTCAACGTGGCCATCGCCGAGACCGCAACCGTTCCGGCCCTCCCCGCCACATCCCCTTGGCTGTTTGTGCTTCTGGGAGGCCCGGTCGCGGCCCTGTTGAGTGTGGGAGCGGCCTTCCTAGCGGATTTCCTCGACCCGACTCTGCGCACCGCAGATGAGGTCGAGCAATTGCTGAATGTTTCCGTGCTGGCAGCGATGCCGAAAGGCGGCAGGTAGGACCCATGTTCCTTGATTTTTACGGACTTCGTGAGCAGCCCTTCGGAGTCACCCCGGACCCGCGCTATCTCTATCTGAGCGTGGGGCATCGCGAAGCGCTGGCCTCGCTGATCTATGGGGTGGAAAGTGGCCGCGGGTTCATGGCGCTGGTCGCAAAACCCGGGATGGGAAAGACTACCCTGCTGTTCCAGCTCCTGGAGCGACTGCGCAGCTCCGCGCAAACCGTATTCTTGTTCCAAACGCAATGCGAGTCGCGGGAATTCTTGCGTTACATTCTGGCGGACCTTGGATTCGACACTCGCGAACAAGATCTGGTGACTCTTCACAGGCAGTTCAACGAAGTGCTGATTCGCGAGAAGCGCGCAGGAAAGCGCTTCGTGCTGGCCATTGATGAGGCCCAGAATCTGAATGAATCTGTGCTGGAAACCATCCGCCTGTTGTCGGATTTCGAGACCCCGCGCGACAAGCTGATGCAGATCATTGTCGCTGGCCAGCCGCAACTCGCCCAAAAGCTGGCGCTTCCCTCGCTTGCCCAACTGCGTCAACGGGTCTCCATGCTGGTCCGCTTGAATCCTTTCACCCCCCAAGAGACAGTTTCCTGTGTCGAGCACCGGCTTCGCGTGGCTGGCTACACCGGCGGCCCGCTGTTCACTCCAGAGGCCCAGGCCATTATTGCCGCGCGAAGTGAGGGGATCCCGCGAAACATCGTCAACTTATGCTTCCATGCCCTTTCGCTCGGATGTGCCCTGGAGCGGAAGATCATCGACACTGAAATCGTGCAAGAAGTGCTGGCCGACCTGGATGTCGGCACTTTGGTTTCCGCACCGCCGGACGCTCTCGAACCTGTGGGCGCGCCAGAGCAAAGCTTTGAGACGGCGCTGACTACTCCCATTGCCTTCGACGCAGTGGGACCAGAAGCTGTCGCTGGGTCCGGGATGGAGGTCCCTGCGAGTGCCGCCCTGGAGGAGGCTCTTCCTGCGGTGGAGCCGGTGCTTGCTCCTGATGCCTTGGTTTCCGCAGTGGAGCCAGAAGCGGTGGCTGGGTTCGCGATGGAGGTCCCTGGAAGCGTGTCGCTCTGGAGGAGGCTCTTCCTGCGGTGGAGCCGGCGCCCTGCTGGTTGTGCCTTGGTTTCCGCAGTGGAGCCAGAAGCGGTGGCTGGGTCCGCGATGGAGGTCCCTGCGAGTGCCGCCCTGGAGGAGGCTGTCCCTACGGTGGCGTCGGCACCTGCTGCTGAAGCCTCGGTTTCCGCAGTGGAGCCGGAAGCTGTCGCTGGGTCCGGGATGGAGGTCCCTGCGAGTGCCGCCCTTGAGGAGGCTGTCTCTGCGGTGGAGCCGGCGCTTGCTGCTGAAGCCTTGGTTTCCGCAGTGGAGCCGGAAGCGCTGGCCGTGGCCGAGATCGAGACTCTTCCGATCGCGACAGTCGAGCCAGTTCCACTCCCGATGGCTTCAGCCGCAGCCGAACTCGAGGCGGTGTCAGCGACAATGGCTCATTTGCCGGGCGCTTTGCGAGGTCAAGAAGGGCGTGGTGCTGGTTTGGCGGTTTGGGCTCGCCTTCTGCCCGACGCGCTCTCTGGTACTTTTCAACGCTGGCCCCTGTGGATTTCTGCTGTAGGGGTGTTGCTAGCGTGGGGAGCTGGCTTTTGGTTCTTCTCTGGAGGCGTAGCTAGAAAGACTTCTCTCCCGACCTCTCCCGATAGTCGGAGCACGGTGAAGGCGGTGGTCAGCGAACCGCCGCTGGCCGGGACTGGCGAATTGAGCTCCAAGGAGCCGCCGACAGTTGCTGCAAAGGTGGGGGTCAGCGAACCGCCACTGGTCGAGGCAGGCGAATTGAGCTCCAAGGAGCCGCCGACAGTTGCTGCGAAGGTGGGGGTCAGCGAACCGCCACTGGTCGAGGCAGGCGAATTGAGCTCCAAGGAGCCGTCGACAGTTGCTGCGAAGGTGGGGGTCAGCGAACCGCCGCTGGCCGAGACTGGCGAATTGAGCTCCAAGGAGCCGCCGACAGTTGTTGTGAAGGTGGGGGTCAGCGAACCGCCGCTGGCCGAGACTAGCCAATTGAGTTCCGAGGAGCAGCTGACGGTTATCGTCGAGACGGGCCAGACGCTCAGGCAGATATGTTTGCGCTATCTGGGGCGGTTTGACTCGAAGAGTTTGAATAGTGTCCATGCCTTGAACCCGTGGCTTGTGGATCCCGACGATATCAAAGTGGGGCAGCTCGTTCGGCTACCGCGGCTCTCGGCTCTTTCGAAACGTGAGAATGTCGCAGCGAAGCAGGGCGCGGAATTCAAAGCTACGCCTAAGGCAAAGCCGTGAGCAAGAATTTCGAGCTACTGATCAGAATGGTCAAGGAACTAGGCGTTTTCCAGCCGCTCGGTGCTCCGCCGTCGCCGGCCCTCGGCAAGCGCCCCGAGCCGGAGGTGGACGCCAGAACACGCGAAGAACTCACGAAGCTTGTCCAGCGTGTGTTTCTGTCGCCCCGCTTGGCGGAGGTACCGCGGGCGGTTCTGTTCTCCGCAGTGGATCAGGGGGATGGATCGAGTCGCATCTGCGCTCGCGTCGGTGAAGCCCTGGCGGGCCAGACGCCGGGATCGGTATGCATCGTAGACGCTAACTTGCGTTCACCTACGTTGCACGAACAGTTCGCGCTGGAAAACGGAATCGGGCTGAAGGAGGCGGTGATGCAGTTCGGCCCGGTCCGGAGATTCGCACAGCGATACTGCGGTACGAATCTGTGGCTGGTCACGTGCGGATCGCAGAGTCCAGACCCCCACACGATACTGGCCTCGGATCGTTTGGGGTCGCGTATTCGGGAGCTTTGCGCTGAATTTGACCATGTGCTAATCGACTCTCCACCGCTGAGTCTCTACGCCGATGCATTCGTGCTTGGCCAGCTGACCGATGGGATCATTCTGGTGGTGGAGGCGAATTCCACTCGGCGTGAAGTGGCGCAGAAGGCGAAAGAGAACCTGGAAGCCGCAAGCCTGCGGATCCTGGGGTCGGTCTTGAATAACAGAACTTTTCCCATTCCGGAGACCATCTACTGGAAGCTGTAAGGTTCGTAAAAACAACAGCAGGTATTCCGTTGCGGCTGGCGGCAAACAAGTAGACAGGAAGGGGAATCTCCAAAATGGGACTCAGAGGGCGGAGCTATGTGTAGCGGACAACTAACGCGCGCTTACACGGAAAAGATCCCATTCCCAGTGCCCGATGTTGACCCATCCCATTGGTATGCGATTCAGACGCGGGCCCGTCACGAAAAGAAGGTAGCCTCGCAGCTCCAGGAAAAACGGATCACCACATTTCTTCCGCTCATTGCGAGAGTCCATCGATGGAGCGACCGACGTAAGATGGTGCACATTCCTCTGTTCCCCGGTTATACGTTTGTGCAGATGGCTCCCTCAGAAGAAGCAAAGCTCGCGGTGCTGAGGACTCCGGGCGTGCTGAGCTTTGTGGGGATCAACGGTCGAGAAATTCCCATCCCCGACAAGCAGATCGAAGATGTTAGGAAATTGGTGAACTCTGACGCTGGCTGCGCGCCCTACCCCTATCTGCGGGTAGGTCAGCGAGTGCGCGTACGCGGAGGGTCGCTCGACGGGTTAGAGGGATTTCTCGTCGCCGTTGGCGCCAATCGAAGCGTAATCGTTTCCATCGATCTGTTCAGGCGCTCTGTAGCTGTGCGGATCGATGGGAGCGACGTCGCGCTGATCTGAATGGGCTCGCTCCGGTACTTCCATCCGAAAACAATGAGGTAGGGTTATCCCGCGATGATTACGTTTCGTCGGCGAATTCTACTGGGCGCTCTAAAATTGTTTGATGTGGCGCTCATGATGTTTTCTTTTGCCGTAGCCTCTCTGCCGGTCTTATACCAGGGCGGAAGCGTGTCGTTCGCCCATTTTCTTTCTTTGCGGATCAAGGTGGGCAACTTCGTTCTTTTCGCTGTCTTGTTACTCGTCTGGCATGTCATTTTCGTTTCTTTCGGCTTGTATCACTCCAAGCGCCTCTCGACGCAGCGGGCCGAGGTGATCGACCTCCTGAAGGCAACTTCCCTGGGGACCCTATCCATTTTCACCGCCACTATCTTGTTTCGGATTCGCATGGTCCCCCCCGCTTTTCTAACAGTTTTCTGGACGGTGAGCACCATCACTGCGGTCACCAGTCGTTATGTCCTCCGGTCCCTTCTTCATCGCATTCGGATCAGGGGCCGGAACCTCCGCAACGTGGTGATTGTGGGGACCAATCGTCGGGCGATCGAATTTGCCCGGAAGGTGGAAGCTAATCCCGGGCTCGGGTATCGGATCCTCGGGTTTGTGGACCAGGAGTGGCCGGGAATGGAGGACTTCCGGAAGACGGGCTACTCGCTCGCGTGCGATCTGGAGAGTTTCCCCATTTTTCTCCGGCACGCAGTGGTCGATGAAGTCATCATCACCCTGCCCATTAAATCCTTTTACTTTGAAGCCGACCGTATGGGGGCACTCTGCGAGGAGCAGGGCATCATCACGCGGTTTCTCTCCAGCATCTTCAATCTGAAACTGGCGCGATCGAGAGCCGAGGAGTTCGGGGACGAGTCCCTGATCACACTCTACAGCGGAGCTGCGGAAGGTTGGTCGCTGCTGATTAAGCGCCTTCTGGACATCTGGATCTCACTGGTCTTGCTCATTCTTCTGGCTCCTCTCTTCCTGGTGACCGCGTTGATCATCCAACTCACCTCTCCCGGACCGGTTTTCTTCGCGCAGGAAAGGTTCGGCCTCAACAAGAGAAGGTTTCGCGTTTACAAATTCAGGACCATGGTGCGTGACGCGGAGCGAATGCTTCCCGCACTCGAACACCTCAATGAGGTTTCTGGGCCCGTGTTCAAGATAAAGAACGATCCGCGCATCACTCCCATTGGCGGATTTCTGCGCAAGACCAGCATGGATGAACTGCCCCAGCTCTTCAACGTCCTTCGAGGCGACATGAGCCTGGTGGGCCCGCGGCCGCTACCGGTGAGGGATTACCAGGGACTCGATCAAGATTGGCAGCGGCGGCGCTTCAGTATACGCCCCGGGATCACCTGTCTCTGGCAGATCAACGGTAGGAGCTCCATTTCTTTTGAGCGATGGATGGAGCTGGACATGCAGTACATCGATAAGTGGTCCCTGTGGCTGGACCTCCAGATTTTGATCCGAACAATACCCGCCGTTCTGAAAGGTACCGGCGCGGCCTGAGACGGGAGGCCAATGCGATCGCAAGCCCCGCAGAACTCTGCGGCTCGCTCCATGCCGTCAGTGAAGGAATCTTTGGGCACCCATCCGGATAGGACTGAAGACTTCTCCTCGCGCTACATGGACCAAGTCGCGAACCTCCCGGAGGTAAACCGGTGCCCCCGGGACTTTGTCCGCACGGTCTTCAGCCTTTTGGAGGAACACGAGTTTCACTATTGCCTGCTGCACTCCAATGAGGAAACGCCGAAGGGTTTGGCAGAGGACCTGGAGATCGTACTGAGCCCAGGCGATCGTGCCAGACTCCCACTGGTTTTTGATGGCCTGCGCAAAGAAGGCTTCTCTCCGGTCCAAAGGGCTGACCTCGGAGGGAACGGCGAGCGCTTCTATTTCGCATGTTCGCAGGGATCGGTTTTGAGCTTCCCAGGTGTCGACTTTCTGTACGCAGTTCCGAGGAGCCTCCTTCTCGGAGCAGGACAGGCGTTACTTGCCCGCCGTCAGAAGCGCGGAAGTCGCTGGGTCGCTGAGGAAATAGACCAGTTCGCTTACCTACTTAGGAAGAAAAGTCTGGCGGGAATGATTTCTGAGTCGCGGCAACGGCGGTTGGTGGTCCTGGCTGAGAGCCTCGGCCGGGAGCAAGTGCGGGCGATCGCTGGCGAGTTGTTCGGCAAACGTTGGCAAGAGGATGTTTTTGCAGCCTGCACCAACGGGCAGCCGGCAGCGCTACTGAACAAGCTTGGGAAAAAACTGAGGTGGAGGAGTTTTCTCTGCACTCCGCTGCACGGGGCATCACACCTGCTCCAAACGTTCCTGGGTTACCTTCGGCGCTGGTTCCAGCCCGCCGGCGTTTCCGTAGTAATCCTGGGGCCGGATGGAGCGGGCAAGAGCACCATGGCGGCGCGAATTCTGGAAGTACTGGGTCCGCTATTCAGAGCCAAGAGAATCCTGCAGTGGCGTCCTCAAGTGATAAAGCCACGACCGGAAAAATCCCCCAATGTTCTTGAGCCTCCTCACAGCAAGCCTTGCTATGGAATTCTCCAATCGCTGGTGCGTCTGATTGGGGTCTTGGTCGACTACTGGGTGGGGCACTTTACGCTTGTCAGGCCGCTGGTGTCTCGTGCTGGTCTCATCATTTACGACCGCGATTTTCACGACATCCTCGTGGATAGCCTGCGTTATCGGTATGGTGGACCGCCCTGGACTGCCCGGCTGGCGGCGAAAACTTTGCCCCAATGCGAAACGGTTTACTTGACACTGGACGCCGATCCAAGAGTGATCTTGCAGCGCAAACAAGAGGTCGCCCCGAAAGAAGTGCGGCGCCAACTCCGAGCCTACCGGCAACTGTCCGCGGAGCTCCCCAACTCGCTGTTGATTCGGACCGATCAATGCTTGGAGCGCACCACGTGGGAGGCACTGCAAGGAATCGTGGGCTATATGGCCCGACGCTTTGAACGGCGCTACGGTTCCCCGCCTCCTGGTCCTCTTCGCCGGGAAGAGAAAAGGAGTGTCCCCACCCGGCCTAGGGCAATCGAATGGGTGACCAGCCGCTCTATTGCTTTGTGGTCTGACTGGAGATCTTGGGTAGCTAAGGGCCTCATGGCCATTTTCGATCAGGGGTTGATCTCGGGATCGAATTTCTTCTTGGGCATCGTGCTGGCACGCTGGCTGGGAGCCGAGCAGTACGGCGCTTATGCCTTGGCCTTTTCGACGTTTTTGCTGGTTTCGCTAATCTACCAGGCGCTGCTGCTCGAGCCGATGAGTGTTTTCGGTTCCTCTACGTACCGCGGATCTGTGCGGCAGTATTTAGGAGGGCTGCTCTGGTTACAGGCGGCCATCGCGGCCGTCTTCGTCGCTCTGGGGACGACAGCCTCGGTGGTCCACTGCAACGGCCGCCCGCCTCTGCAATTCGCTTTCATCGGCATGACCTTCGCCGCTCCGTGCGTCCTGCTCTTCTGGTTCGCTCGCCGGGCATTCTATTTGCAGTTGCTGCCCGGACGTGCGCTTGGGGGAGCGATACTTTACACAGCACTGCTTCTGACCGGAGTGTGGGTTCTGATTCGGCAAGCACGCCTGTCACCGCTGTCGGCTTTTGTGGTTATGGGAATCGGCGCGCTGTTGACGAGCGCGCTCTTGCTCATCCGGTTGCAACCCTTATGGAAGTGGCGTGGAAGCAGTCCGGCCTTGGCGGAAGTTTGCGTGCGGCACTGGCGTTATGGCAGGTGGGCCCTAATGAGCGGGCTATTCGTCTGGATCCCCTGGAACATCTACTACTGGTTCGTGGCCCACTTCTCGGGCCTGGCCGACGCCGGCACGCTGAGGGCCTTGTTGAATCTGGCTTTGCCGATCACCCAAACCTATTCTGCATTCTCTCTGCTGTTTCTGCCGAATACCTCGCGACGCGGACAACTGGAGGGCTGGGTCGGGGTGAAAAGGCACGCTTGGAAGATTGGAGGCTTCTTCACAGCCGGATCAGGTTTTTATTGGCTAATTGTTTGCCTGTTCGGAGACCGGGTGATACGGCTCCTGTACGATGGCAATTATATGCAGGTGGCCCCGCTGCTGCCGTGGGTGGCCTTGGCATCGATCTTGTCGGGTGCGGTGCTGGGGCCGGCCATCGCTTTTCGGGCCTTGCAATCACCTGCATCGGTTTGCGTGATCTATCTGGGTTCAAGCGCTGTCGCCTTGGCAATAGGGATCCCTGCGACCTGGGCTTGGGGAATTCGCGGGGCGGTGGCCGCCAATCTGCTCTCGAGCATAACCGCCCTTCTCAGCGGATTTCTGATGCTGCGCACCCGAGGGCGTCGCGAAGCAGCAACCGCCTCAAACCAGGCGGAGGTCCCGCTTTCCTCCGTTACCTTAGGCAGTCAATAATCGAGAAGCCCGTCTCTGGAACGAACGTCTCGATGCCCTCTCAAGCCTCAGTGCTCGGGATCCGAGTAGATGCTAAGGCTATTGTAGGCGTTGCAGTCTTCGCCGCGGTCGGCGTGCTATTGGCTACTTATCCGGCAGAGGTTCTTGGCGCGGCCGCGGCGCTCCTCAGTCTGACCGGGATCTTGCGGGTCGCCCGTGGCCGTCTGGAGTTCTGGCAAATCCTTGTTCTGGTTACTCTGGCCGCCTACGGCATTCTCAATTATGGTTTCGATAATCTGGCGGTTGGGCTCGGTGGGATTCAAATCCCAGTCGGGGAGTTGCTGATGCTCCTGGCGCTGGGCATGGTGATACTGGGCGGGCGGAGTCGTTCACTCAGCCAATTCTTGCGCGACCCACCTGTCCTGTGCCTATTGCTCTTGCTTCTCTTGGCTCTCATTCACCTGGCCGTGGATCTGCCCCGCCACGGACTCTACGCTCTCCGCGACAGCTCGATATTCTGCGAGGCTGTTTTTCTGCCATTGGGATTGCTATGGGCGAATAGGAAGCGCGATACCCCGCTCCTTCTGAAATGGCTGCTGTTCGTTTTCTTCACCAACCTGATTTACAGCTTCACCTTTCCTTGGGCGGAGCAGTTACAGTCTTGGTCACCGGGTTTCGGGGTGTTTCATCCAGTTCCCCTGTTTGGCAACTACCAGCACAATGCTCTTTACCTTCTCTGGGGCGCACTGTTTTGTATTTTACTCGGTCACCACGTGGTTCGATGGCCGCGCTGGGCCCTGCTGGCGCTGGCCGTTGCACAACTGTGCGGACTGGCGATCCTGCAAGTTCGCTCGATGTATGCGGGGATTGCGGCGGTCCTACTGCTGCTTCTTTTCCTTTGGGAAGCCAGGGAAATGGCTCAATTCGCATCCATACTTGCGTTGTCCTTGGGAACCCTCTGTGTCCTGGTCTTGCTTGTCTCTCTCCTCGGTCTCCGGCTGCGAGGGCGGAGTGGGCCGGTGGACTTCTCGTTTCTTGAGAAGCACGCGCGAACCGTTTTGTCCCTGAACGACGCTCGCACCCGGATGGCGCAGGATACCGATCGCGCCTCGTGGTATGAGCAGGTGTGGCGGCGGACGCGATCCAGCAAGGTAACGCTCATCGTTGGCGAGGGCTTCGGGGAGCCTCTTATTGATTTTAAGAACGAAGAGGGCATTCCGGTCCGCCAGCCCCACAACTCTTCCCTGAGCGTACTTGCTCGCTTAGGTTTGGTGGGACTTTTGGTCTGGCTGGTATTCCTCGTTTCAGTAACACGACGTTTCGTCCACGCCATCCGGCGGAGAGTCGAAGCGGACGTTCACCGCCTCGTTCTCTGGCTGTTTTTCTTTTTCGTTCTGGCAATGATTCAAACCAGTGTGCAGCCCGCCCTGGAGTTTTCTCACGGCGCTATCCCTTTCTATTTCCTGGTGGGCTTTGCCCTTGGGGTGATGCGGTGGCAAGTGGATGGAAGCGCCACGGGCTCTTCTCCCCTGAGCAGGGTTCCCGCTTCCAGCCGCTGAACAAGCTTCGATCGTACCGAGAGAACCAAAGACATGCCTGGACCAATCATGGTGACCACAAGCTGGGATGACGGTCACCCCAAAGACCTGCGGATCGCGGAAGAGTTGCAGGACCGGGCCCTTAGCGGATCCTTCTTCGTCCCGCTGAGAGGTCCCGGCGGAAAACCTACCCTGACGCCAGGCGACCTGCGATGCTTGCGGCATCAGGGCTTTGAAATCGGCGCGCACACCGTGTCACACAGAAGCCTGGCGGGCCTGAAGGGCAAGCTTCTGCGCTTTGAAGTGTCCTATTGCAGGCAGAGGCTCGAGCAAATCCTCGGCGCAGATGTCACGATGTTTTGTTATCCCAACGGGCGCTACGACCGGAATGTAGTCCGCCATGTGCGTGAGGCAGGATTTCGCGGCGCGCGCACAACTCGCATGTTGTCGCTCGAGCACAAATTCAGCCCATTTGAAATG
>Ga0209055_1000656_pt1 | contig 24111 bp, 15 predicted proteins | sample GraSoiAngelo_110_FD_185875 | JGI IMG/M metagenome (GOLD analysis project Ga0209055, IMG submission 185875) | Grasslands soil microbial communities from the Angelo Coastal Reserve, California, USA - 14_0903_12_30cm (SPAdes) (version 2) | ecosystem: Environmental > Terrestrial > Soil > Grasslands ... | reverse complement strand
CCGAACCGCTCCAGCTCCTTTTGTTTCAGGGACCGATCCGCCACAACATCGGTGTGGATTACAGCCTGGGCTTCCAGTACCGGCCACCGCTCACGGAAAACATCATCCTGACCGGTGGCGCTTCGGCGCTGTCGCCGGGTCAGGGTTTCCGCGACATTTACACGGGGAAAACTTTGTTTTCGCTGTTCGGGAATGTGCGGTTTCTGTTCTAAAAGTTTGCTAGAACAGTGCTATTGATTGTCGTTCCGAGCGAAGCGAGGAATCTGTTTTCACAAAAGTCGAAGAAAACAACAGATTCCTCGTCGCCTCTGGCCCCTCGGAACGATACGGCCAAGGGGTTTGCTGAGGCGTCTGACAGAGGTGGGATTTTGAAGCGGTCATTCTTTGGATCCAGGGGCTACCGCTGGCTGCGGCACTTTCCCGCCTGCGGGCTATTCGCCAGCGTCTGCTTTGTGCTGGTGGCGCAGCGCGGCCCCAGTGCGGCCTCCACGTCAGAAGACTCGCGGCTCATCCAGCAGACTCAGGCGGAAGCCGACGCAAAAAGCGCCGGATGCCTTTCCTGCCACGCCGGGATCGATGAAGCCACCATGCACCCGACTGGAACCGTGCGGCTGGGCTGCACCGATTGCCACGGAGGCGATGCCGGCGTGAGCACGCCCGCCGGGGCAGCTGTGGGATCGCCGGAGTATGAGGAGCCTAAGAGACAGGCCCATCCACAGCCCAGCAATCCGGAATGGGCAGGCCGCTCCGCCAATCCTGTGCGGCCATATACGAAATGGCTACGCGAAAACCGCGATTACATCCGTTTCGTCAATCCCGGTGACCTCCGTGTGGCCGGCCAGACCTGCGGCGTCTCGGGCTGCCACCCGAAGGAAGTTCGCGCCGTGTCGACCAGCATGATGACCAATGGCGGGATGCTCTGGGGCGCGGCGCTCTATAACAACGGGGCATATCCTCTAAAGGACACGCACTTCGCGGAGAGCTACTCTCCGGACGGTATCGCGCAGCGGCTGCGCACCGTGCCGCAACCCACGCCCGAGGAAACCAGGACGAAAGGCGTGCTGCCCGAGCTCACGCCTTTACTGCGATGGGAAGTTTCGCAGCCCGGCAACGTGCTGCGCGTGTTCGAGCGCGGCGGCCGCAAAAAGGGCGAGGTCGGTAACCCCGAGCGGGATGAAGATCCCGGCCGGCCGGAGGACAAGCTGGGCGAGCGCGGCTTCGGGACGCTCCTGCGGACCGACCCGGTCTTCCTAGGCTTGCAGAAGACGCGCCTGCTCGATCCGCTTCTCTCCCTTCCAGGCACCAATGACCAGCCGGGCGACTTCCGCAACAGCGGCTGCACCGCCTGCCACGTTATCTATGCCAATGACCGCTCGTCAGTCCACTCCGGGCCGTACGCGCGCTTCGGCCACCTCGGGTACAGCGCCACGGTCGATCCCACGATTCCCAAGAATGAATCCGGCCACCCTATCCGGCACACGTTCACGCGTGCCATTCCTTCGAGCCAGTGCATGGTCTGCCATGTCCACCCGGGCACAAATATGGTGGCCACCTACTTCGGATATACCTGGTGGGACAACGAAGTCGATGGCGCGCCGATGTATCCGAAGCAGCAGCGCTATCCAAGCGAAGAGGAAAGATATCGGTCCATTGTGCGGAATCCGGAGGGCGCTGCGGTGCGCGGGCTTTGGTCCGACGCGAAGTTTCTGGAACAGGTGGGCAGCCCGGAGTTCAATCGGCAACTGAAATACACACAGTTTGCCGATTTCCATAGCCACGGCTGGATTTTCCGAGCCGTGTATAAGCGGGACCGCAAGGGCAACCTATCAGACGCCTCGGGGAAGATCCTCTCCTCCGTCGATTCCGACAAGCTCCAGCAGGCCATCCAGTGGCAAGACCCACAGCGTAACGACCCGCCCGAGGGTATGCCTGTCCACCTGAAGGATATCCACCTGCAGAAAGGGATGCACTGCGTGGACTGCCATTTCGAGCAGGACAGCCATGGCAACGGCAAACTTTACGGCGAGCCGCGCTCTGCCATCGAGATCGGTTGCACCGATTGCCATGGCACAATCCGCGAACGCGCCACGCTCGTCACTTCTGGCCCGGCGGCGCCTGCCCCGCCGAAGGCATCCCACACCAGGCTGGCAGCTTCCCAGCCGGCGCAGCAGGTGAGCAGAGGCACTCGCCTCGACCGATTGCGCACGCCCTGGCAGCAGCGGAGGTTTGAATGGCGGGAAGGGAAACTCTACCAGCGCTCGATGGTCGAGCCAAACCTTAGCTGGGAAGTCGTGCAAGTAATGGATACGATCACGCCCGGGAATGCGCATTACAGCGAGAAATCCCACCGCGCCAAGACCTTGCTCCGCGATAACCAGACCTGGGGCGACGTGCCTATTGACGACTCGCAGTTAGCCCACGCCGACAGCAAGATGACTTGCTATACCTGCCACACCTCTTGGACAACAAGCTGCTTCGGCTGCCACCTGCAAATGACCGCCAACCAGCGCCAGGACATGCTCCATAACGAAGGCCTGACGGCGCGCAACTACACTTCCTACAACTTCCAAGTCCTGCGCGACGACATCTTTATGCTCGCCAAGGATGGCACCGTAACCGGAAACAGAGTCGCCCCGGCGCGCTCCTCCTGCGCGGTGCTGGTCAGTTCGCAGAACCAGAATCGCGATTGGCTCTACTACATGCAGCAAACGGTTTCTGCCCCAGGCCTTAGCGGCACTGCTTTCAGCACGTTCGTCCCACACACTGTGCGCGCGAAGGAAACCAAGACATGCAGCGATTGCCACGTCTCCCAGGCAAACGATAATAATGCCTGGATGGCACAGGTCATACTCCAGGGCACCAACTTCCTGAACTTTTTGGGGCGCTATATCTACCTCGCTGAGGGTGGGCACGGTTTTGAGGCCGTCGCCGTCGCCGAGCATGATGAGCCCCCGGCAATCATCGGCAGCGACTTGCAGCACCTGGTTTATCCGGACAACTACAAGAAGCATCTCGCGCACGACCGCGAGCTCAAGCAAGCCTATCATCATCCCGGCAACGTGCTCGACGTGCAGCTCCGCGGCGAGTATCTCTACGCTGCGCTCGGAAAGGGCGGCTTCCGCGTCTACGATGTGGCCAACATCGACAATAAAGGCTTTTCGGAACGCATCGTCACTGCGCCGGTGTCCCCGTTGGGGCAGCGTTTCTACGTCAAAACGAAATACGCCACGGCGCTGGCCGCTCCCTCCACCCAGGCCGTGGATCCCTTGCGCGCACAACAGAAAGAAAACGAAGAGCAGAAGATCCACTTGCTATACGGGTTCCTCTATGTCGCGGACAAATACGAGGGCCTGGTGGTGATCGGCAATCCAGATCTGAGCAGCAAGAGCCCTGGCGCCGGCACGCTGCTGGACGGAGATCCCCGCAACAATTTCCTTAAGCGTGCTGCTACCTTCAACCCGAATGGGATTCTGAACGGCGCGCGCCGCATCACCATCGCCGGCACCTATGCCTACATCCTTTGCGACCGTGGCCTGGTGGTTGTGGACTTGGAGAACCCCCTCGAGCCGCGCATCGTCGCTGAGGTGGGCTCCCCCGAGTTGGTCGAGCCGCAGGCGATTGCCGTGCAGTTCCGGTACGCCTTTGTGGTGGACCGGCAGGGGCTGAAAGTGCTCGACGTGACCGCGCTTGATCGCCCGCGTGTTGTTCCGGGCGCGATGGTACCGGTTGAAGATGCACGGAACATCTACGTTGCGCGCACCTACGCCTATGTGGCTGCGGGAAAGCAGGGCTTGGTGATCGTGGATGTTGAAAGGCCCGAACAGCCGAAGCTCGATCAAGTCTTTACGGGCGAAGGAAAAATCACTGACGCGAATGACGTCAAAATCGGCATGGTGAACGCCAGCGTCTTCGCCTATGTGGCTGACGGGCACAATGGACTCCGCGTTCTGCAGCTAATCTCGCCCGACGATACGCCCAATCACTACGGCTTCAGCCCGCGCCCCACGCCAAAGCTGATCGCCACTTACCACACGCACGGGCCGACTCTGGCGATCTCGAAGGGCATTGATCGCGACCGCGCGGTGGATGAAAGCGGAAACCAAATCGCGGTTTTCGGTCGCCGTGGCGCGCGCCCCTTCAACCGCGAGGAGATGCAGCGGCTTTACATCCATCCGCCCGACGGTAAGTTCTATGCCGTTACCGACGAAGCGCCCGAATCTCCCCGCCCGCCACAGAAGGCCAAGTCATTCCTGGATCGATGGCTCGACTTCTTGGTGGTCGCTTCCAGATAAGGCTGCAGTCAGGCGGTGTGCTACGGCTGCATTCTCAGCGAGACTGCCTAGCGCTGGCCTGGCTCGGCGTCGCGAGGCTGAGGGAATGTGGCGATGCCGTGCAGGAGCTCCTGCGAAGTGAATCTGCCTTTGACCGGCTTCTCCTTGCTCCAGTCATGATAGGTGTGGCACTCGAAGCAGCGGGACTCGGCGGCGTCGAGCACCGGCCGATGGCACTGCCGGCAATTCTGAATGCCGGGCAGAAGGACGTCGGAGGTCAGCTGGCTGGTGGTGGCCCCCGCATGACAGCTCGTGCAGGTCATCATGCGGTGGGCGTTGTGATCGAAGGCGGCGTGCAACATCCATTTCACTGGAATATTTGGCGGGGCCACTTCCGGCAAGGAAGCACCCTTCGGAAAACTGAGTGTGTGGCACTGGTTGCAGGTCTTGCGCCACAGAATTTTCTCCGCTTCGGCAACTTGCTCATCCACCCACTGCGGAGGACTGAGATTTTGCGCCAAAGGTGAAGCGGGTTTTCCCGTCAAATTCTGATCGGGCATTGGTATCGTGCGCAGGTCAGCGGGATGATTTGCGATATGCCCTTGATACTTGTTCATCAGGAATTCATGAATCTCCCTGGGCTGCTTACCGTGTGGAACGCCTTCGGTGAATCGCTTCTTTGTGTCAAATTGGAGCAGGTGGCAGGCAGCGCAGTGTTTGGAGTAGTTGATCGGTGCCATGTAAGCCCGCGTGGGGTTGGGACGGAGGGGATCTGGCTTTTCCATGGCCGTCGTTCGCAACTGTGCCTCGTCCCGGCCGGATGACGTCTCGCCGAAGCGCCACGGTCGTTTGTCACCAGGAGTTCTGTGGCAGTCGTCGCAGTCAAGTTGTATTTCTTCAGGCCCGTTCGGGCTGACGCGGAGCTTTCTCAGGTGGACCGAATGGTTGAGTCTGATCGTGCCGGAGTCGCCCTTTCCGGAGCGCAGTGCCGCGAATTCGGGATGTCGGCTATGGAAACCCTCGATGTTGCGGTCAACCGCAAAGCTGAACGAACCACCCTTGGCCTGGAGGCTCCCATGACACTGCGTGCAGTTTGTGTCGCTGGTCGCAGCCAGCCGGACCGGTCCTCTATGTTCCACATGGCAGGAAGCGCAATCCGGTGCAAAAACTTGATTAGCGTGATGAAGCGGTCCGTCGTGGCACTCCAAGCAAGCCTGGTTAGTGGCATGCTCACGAAAGACCCCTGTCCGGCTGACGTGGCACGCGGCGCACTGTGTGGCCAGCAACGAGTGGGCGGTCGCCATCTGCCCGCTGCTGTAGGCCCTGTTGTTCCGGGCGAGCGTCTGCCAGGCAAGCCACACTACTGCCAGGGCCGTCAGGCCCACCGACAGCAGGAACCTCCAGCGCCGGAACGGGGATGACCGCTTGAAATACTGGAGGTCGATGCGCTGAGCGAGTTTTTTCGTTGTGCGCGTGAACCGCGCCAATGGCCTTCTCCTGATTCCTTCAGTTTAGAAGCGAAGCGCTTTATAGGCGTGTACCGCTCCCAAGACCAGCAAAGCAAGCGACACCGGGATGTGCAGCAGCAGCCACCCGTGAAGCCAGTGGTGCAGACGCGCCTGGCGCCTCAACTGCCGCTCCTCTTCGCAGATGTCTTCCAGATCTTCCACGGTTTCTTGGACCATAGGCGGCACGCGCTTCCGCAGTTCCTCGAAGATTCCGCTCGCCTTGCCCGGATCGGCAAGGGGATGGTCACCCGCGCCGGGTTTCTCCAGATGAGGACGCATCTGGCGAAGATAGAAGCTGCGCAGCGGTGCGCTGTCCTCCTCGGTCAGGGCAAGAGCCGGGGTTGCCGCTGCCGCCGCAGCAGGCGTCGCCCCGCCGCGCTCGGAGTAACCTCCGGCGGGAAGCTTCCGCGACCCGACGGCCATAACGCCCAATGGGCCGCAGACCGCGGCGACGGATTTGTCGGCCTCTTCCAGCAGTTGCGCGCGCACGCTATCGATTTGCTCGAAGATGGTTTCTAGCGGCACCTCGCGGGTCATCATCCGCGGCATGTAATGTTGCAGAACCGCGCCGAAGACTCCGCTCACAATTACGATGACGAGCAACACCATCAGGACCGTCGTCAAGGTCCCGCCGAAACGGAATGCGCCGTGGAACAGGATCAAAGGAAGACTGAGCAGCCCGAGCCACAGATGGCCGCGCATCCAGGTTTGCGCCGGCCCCAGCCGCCAGACCGGAAACTTCTTGCGCGCGCCGAGCAGCCCGGCGAACACCATAAACGCTGAGCCGATGATGCCGAAGGCAATTCCCACGGCGCTACCGCCATTCCGCCCCTGCGGAGGTCGCATCGGGTACCAGCAATAGAACGCCGTCGCCACCAGCAGAAACACCAGCGAGAAATCCCGCCATTTCTTGTGCGTTTCGTCGATTAGCACGGTCTTGTGTTCGAACGCTCTCGCCTGCTCACGCGAAAATTTCGTCAGCGCTTCAGCGTCAATCCCGGGGCCTGTCCCAGCTTATCCGCAAAAAAGGTGGTCGGATCGACACGGTGAGCGGCGTCGTGCGGGCAGGCATAGACGCAACTGGGTTCCTTATACTTTGTGTCACTACAGAGATCGCAGGAGGTAGCCTTTTGCTTGACCACAGCCATCTTCCGCCGCGGCTGGATGGGATCGTCCTCCATGACTTCGAATGGATGCAGGTTGATATTGCCGTACGGGCAATTCTTGGCGCAGAGGCCGCAGCCGATGCACCAGTCCTCGATGATCACCTCGAGCGAATTGCGCCGGCGGATCGAACCCACCGGGCAGCCCACCATACACAACGGGTCTCTGCATTGGCGGCAGGACGTGGCCACCAGGTACTTGTCAAATCGGAGCCCCTCGCGCACCAGCCGCGTGACGCCGTTGTGGGCATCGGCGCAAGCGCGCACGCAAGCATCGCAGCGCGTGCACTTTTCCAGGTCCAGGATCAGCAGGCTCTGCGCTTCCATCAATCCCTGCGCCAGGAAGTGGTCAAGCGGCACCGAGCGCACGATGGCGAGCCGATCGCGGTTCTGCTGCAAGCGCTCCTGCGCTGCCGCTTCCAGGCCCCGGCGGATCTGCGGGAACCGCTCGATCATCTGCTTGAAGTCTTCGCCGTTGATGCGAACCACTTCGACGTGATCGAGCGCGGTGCATGTGGCGGTGCGCATCCCGCCGCCCAGTAGACCGATCTCGCCGAAGTAATTTCCTCGGGAAAGGTAGGCCAGTACCAGCTCGCCACCGGGATAAGTTTCAGAGACCTTCACAAAGCCGATGCGGACCAGGTAGAAGCTGCGTGCCGGATCGTCCTGTTTGCAGATCACCTGCCCGGGCGCATAGCGGACCAACTCGACTGTTTTGCGCAGATGGTCCAAGAAGTCGTCGGTGATTTCGGCGAAAATGGGGACGCCCCGCAGATGATTGCTGAGCGCGCGTTCACGGTAGGTGCTGTCGAGTCTTTCTTTGAACGTCTTGTTCCTTTGCAGAATGTCGAGCACGTTGCGATTCATCTCGTACATCGTGCAGTCGGTCAGGGCGCGCACCGTTGCCGAGCGCGGGTAAAAACTCATGCAGGTCATTTCGCCGAATAAGTCGCCCGGTCCCATCTCCGCTACCGGGTTCTCATAAGCCAGGTCCGCCGGGGCATCGATCGGAATGTGCCGCCGGTTGGCCTCTTCTTCGCGCGGGTGTTCCTTGCGCCGCGCCAGGGTGCTCACCATCTTGCTCAGGAATCCTCGCGCGGTGTCCTGGGTTTTCACGTGGGCGATGGGACTCCGAATCGAAACCTGGGACTTTCCTTCCAGAATGTAGAAGGCGGTTGAACCGTATTCGCCTTCCTTACAGATGATCTCGCCGCGCCTGAATTGCCGGCGTACAATGGCGCCTTTGTTCAACTCGAGGAAGGTGCCCGAAACGCCCTTGAAGACGGGCAACTGCAGCAACTCGTCCGGCTCGGCGATTTTCGCGCTGTGGTCGGGGCCCACATCTATGGGCAGTGTCTTCTTGTTGGTCAGCGCTCCGGTCGGGCAAGACACCATGCACTCCCCGCAGGAAACGCACGAGGAGTCGCCCATCTGCAAGTTGTGATCGAAGGCAATGCCTGCCTGGGCGCCTTTGCCCATGCGCCCCAGGACGAAATTCCCGCGGACTTCATTGCAGCCGCGGATGCAGCGGTCGCAGAGAATGCAAGCATCGAAGTTCACCGCAATGGCGAGCGAGGAGTCGTCGTTCCCGTGGGCGACGGTGCGCCGCGCAAAACGGGGCTGCGTGATGCCCGCCTGCTTCGCTAGCGCCTCGAGTTCGCAGTCGCGCGAGTGCTGCTGACGCAAGCAGGGAGTCGGATGGTCGGACATCAGCAATTCGAGAAGAGTTCGGCGCGCTTGAATTACTTTGTCGGAGTTCGTAGTGACCACCAGGCCGGGTTCAACCGGGCGCACGCACGAAGCGGCGTAGATAGGCCTTCCCACGTCCACCACGCACACCCGACAGACTCCCACCGGCGTTTCATTTTGCTGGTGGCACAGCGTCGGGATGGAGATTCCATTCATCCGTGCCGCGTCAAACACGGTCGTGCCCGCGGGGACGCTGACCCTCTTGCCGTCAATCGTGAGCTCCACCAGGGCGTTGGGACTCATGCTATGCTCCCTACGCTCGCAAAGCAGACTCCAGACGGACACTCCCGGCGCGTGATGTGCGCCTCGACCTCTTCGCGGAAGTGCTTCAGCACCGAAGCGATCGGCGCCGGCACTACCTGCCCCAGCCCGCAGATCGACGTCGCTCGCAGCGCGTGGGTCAGCTCCTCAATCAATTGATCGTCGGCCGGAGAGCTTTTGCCCTGCGTCCAGCCGGTGAGGATATCCACCAGCTTTTGAGAGCCCACGCGACAAGGCACGCACTTGCCGCACGATTCATTGCGGAAGAAGCGCACCGCATTGAGCGCCATGTCCAGCATGCACGTGCCCTCGGCGCAGACCACCAGCGCGCCCGAGCCAAGCATCGAGCCCGCCGCAGCCATGGACTTGAAGTCCAGCCGCACGTCCACCATGGAGGCCGGCAGGTATCCCCCCGAAGGACCCGAAGGCGCGAACGCCTTGAGCCGCTTGCCATCCGGTAAGCCGCCGGCGTGTCGAAAAATCACCTCGGAGGTGGGAGTGCCCATGGGCACCTCATACACGCCGGGACGCAGCACGTCGCCGCTGATGCCGATGAACTTCAGGCCAGCGGCTCCGCCCAATCCCTGGGCTTTGAACCCCTCCAATCCCCGAACCAAAATCTGCGGCACGTTGGCAAAAGTTTCGACATTATTAAGAACCGTAGGCTTATTCCAAAGGCCTTGCTGGGCGGGGAAGGGTGGTTTATTTCGCGGTTCGGCGCGTTTGCCTTCTATGGCTTCCAGCAGCGCGGTCTCTTCGCCGCAGATGTAGCCGCCCGGGCTGACGAAGATTTCGAGCTCAAAGCTTAGGTCGGTGCCCAAGATGCTTGGCCCAAGGAGGCCTTCGCGTCGGCACTGGTGAATCTCATCCGCGAGGATCTCTTCCTGCTCTTCGTACTCGTGGCGGATATAGAGGATGCCTTTGCGCGCGCCTGTCACCAGGCCTGCGATAATCATCCCTTCGATCACCAGGTGGGGAAGGTGGGTCATGATGAAGCGGTCTTTGATCGTGCCCGGTTCGCTCTCATCGGCGTTGCACACGGCGTACTTCTCTGGACCCGGCGCCTTGCGCGTCGCGCTCCACTTCATCTCCGCTAAAGCACCGGCGCCGCCCAAGCCGCGCAGGTCGCTCGCCTTAAGCTTCGCGAGAACACCATCCCAGTCGCGCGATTTCACCAATTCCCTGACCGCGCCGTATTTCTGGCCGCTCGGATAGGGATCTGAAGCGCATTCCACACGTTTTTGTTCGCGCGGCGGATGCGGCAGATCTTCGCCCGAGAGCGCACTGCGGACCAATTCCTCCGCCTGCCGCTCGGTGACGCGGCTGTAGATACGGTCGTTGACGGATATGGCAGGCGCGCCGTCGCACCGCCCCAGACAGGAGACGTCGCGGATCGTGACGTCTTTGTCGCTCATGCCCCGGAAGCGCTGTTCCAGGCTGGCTTTGAGCTCGCACGCCCCGCGCAGATGGCAGGACATGTCCGCACACACGCGCGCATCCGCTCTGGCCGGCGGGGTCAGATAAAAGTGCGGGTAAAAACTGGCCACACCGTGGACACGGTAGAGAGGAGTTTGGGTCCTCTTTGCCAGCGCCTCAAGTTGTTCGGCCGGGAGATACCCGTGCTGGCGCTGGATAGCTTTGAGCTGCTCAAAAATCAAACGCGGCCCTCCTCCACTCGGCCTCTCGGAGAGCTGGTGAGTTGGGTTGGCTGCTAAGTTCGAGCAGACTCATATAGCAAACCCTAGCCGCTCTGTCCAGAATAAGCGCGCTATTCTGTGCCAGGTGGCCAAGAAGGTCGCGCCGATTTGATTGACATCTGATGACCCTAGCAGTATAAGCAACGCGGCTTGTGGAGTCTTCCCGCCGGTGAACACACTACAAAGGGGCTGCGTCGATTTGCGCCGGTTTCCGGCCGGCCGGCAGAGCGCTGTAGCCCTCCGCGCCAGGGTGCTGCGGCACAACGTGGCGACCTTCCCGAGATGAAAAATGAAAATACAACCTGAGGAAAACCCTCTCCGGTTACTTCTTGCCGCACTTCTCTTGGCCGTGTTCCCGCTGGCAAATTGGTTGGCGGGAGAAACCCGCCCGCAAAATCCTGCCGGGCGAACCGCTGCCGCTGGCGTTCCCGGCCAATACAACGGGCCGGGCTCCTGCAGTTCGACAAGTTGCCACGGCAGCCTGACCCCGGTCAATGGCAGCCGCATCCTCCAGAACGAATTCAGTACTTGGGTGGCGAAGGATAAGCACTCCAAGGCCTACCGAGTCCTCACAGAGGATCTGGGCGTGCAGATGGCGCGCATCCTGCATTTGGACAAGGGCGCGGAGAATTCACCCAAATGCCTGGCATGCCATGCGCTGTACGTCGCCGATGAAAAGAAGCGCGCGAAGACTTTTGGCCAAAGCGAACAAGAAGGTGTGAGCTGCGAGAGCTGCCACGGTCCTGCTGCGGGATGGCTGGGCGAACACACGGCCCGCGACTGGCCACACGACAGGTCGGTCGCCGCGGGGATGTATGACACGCGCGATCTAATCAAGCGCGCCGAGAAATGCCTCTCCTGCCATGTCGGTAGCCAGGAAAAATTTGTGGACCACGAAATGATTGCGGCCGGCCACCCTGATCTCCTTTTTGAGCTCGATACTTTCTCCACGGTCATGCCGCGGCATTGGAAAGAACCCCGGGAGAAAACCCCCGGAGTTCCCGAACGGAAGGATCCGTTGTACGGCGTGCGCGATTTGGCAGTGGGGCAAGCCGTACAGCTCCAGTCGGCCCTGCGGCGTCTTGCTGACCGCGCGCGCGACAAAGGGAAGCTCTGGCCCGAATATTCCGAGCTGCAGTGTTCTGCTTGCCACCACAGCCTCACCAACCCGGAGAATAGCTGGCGGCAGAAACGCGGGTATCCAGGTGGGCGTCCCGGCGACCCGCCGTGGAATGCTGCTCGCTACGCGGTGTTCCGCATACTGGTTCGCGAGGCGGATCCACAGGCCGAGGAACGCCTCACGACCGACCTCAAGAGGCTTTCGGAGTTAATGAGCAGGGTCAACTCTGACCGCGACGCGGTCGTTGCGGCGGCGGGGAATTGCGCTGGCTTGGCCGAAAATCTGGCGCCGCGGATGGTTACCTGGTCCTACGACCGGCCTCGGACTCTGCGGCTGTTGCAGCAGATTTCCGCAGACGCCGACTTCATCGCGGCCCAGGGCGAGGGCGCGGCGGCGCAGGCGACCATGGCTCTGCAATCCCTTTTCACTGCCTATAACAATACCTCCGATACTAAGCCGGGGAACGCTCAAGAACTCCGCGAAGCTATCAGGGGTCTTTTTCCGCTGGTGGAAAATCCGTCCGCTTATGACGAGCGGCAGTTTGCCGTCCAGATGCGCAAAGTCAATTCTCTCCTTCGCTAGCCGCGGATTCCGGAAGCGGTTGCACATCTAACAGTGGGGAACAAAAGCGATTTCGACGACGCAAGGACCAGGGATCGCCTTTTGCCTTTTTCTCCCCTTGGGCGGGACGCCATGGTCCTTATGCTCACCTGGGCTGCTGGCAGCGTGGACGCAATAAGCTATCTGGCGCTCGATCACGTCTTCACTGCCAACATGACCGGAAACACTGTGTTGCTCGGCCTAGCCATCGGACAGGGGCACGGTTGGGCGGCCTTGCGGTCGATTGTGGCCCTGGCAGGTTTTGCCCTGGGGGCGGCCCTGGGAGCAACGATCGTCGAGCGAGGCCCAAAACGCGGAGACTGGCCTGCTGCCGTCACAAGAGCTATTTTTCTTGAAGGAGTCATCCTGGGCATTTTCGCCGTTACCTGGCACTTTCCTGGAATCGCGCGAAGCGTATATGCGCTGATTGCGCTCTCAGCGGTAGCAATGGGGATGCAGAGCGCCGCGATCCGCCATCTCAATGTCCCAGGGGTAGCGACGACTTATATCACTGGCACTCTAACGAGCTTCATGGCGGGATTCGTTGGCTGGCTCGGCTCAGTAGATCTCCTTTCCTCATCATCGAAATCAGCAAGCAACACCGCTGTTCCTGCATCGCCGGCGGCACAAAAGAAGCACGGCGCAAGACTTCAGGCTGCCGTGTTCTTCATCTACGGCCTTGCGGCGGTAGCCAGCGGCATTATTCAGGTTCGATGGCCGTCGTTCGTCACTTTGTCGCCTCTCGTCGCTGTGGCGTTGGTGGTGATCAATGCATCTCTGCGCCAGCGGTATGAGTAGCCTCGCCTTTCCGCTCGCCAAGGAGACTTCTCATGGAGACAAAACGCCGCGCCGCCCTGGGCTTCATCTTCGTTACGGTTCTGCTCGACATGCTGGCCTTCGGCATCATCGCCCCGGTGCTTCCGCGGCTCATCTCCGACTTCCTGCACGGCGACATGGCGCGCGCCTCGAAATACATGGGCTTGTTTGTCACTACCTGGGCGCTCATGCAGTTCTTCTTTTCTCCGATTCTCGGCATGCTCTCCGACCGTTACGGAAGGCGGCCGGTCATCCTGCTGTCGAACTTCGGCCTCGGCCTGGACTACATCGTGATGGCGCTCTCGCCCACCCTTGGGTGGCTCTTCCTGGGCCGCGTTCTATCGGGCATCACCTCATCGAGTATCCCGACCGTGAACGCTTACATCAGCGACGTCACGCCGCCGGAAAAGCGCGCGCACGCCTTTGGCATTTTTGGCGCGGCGTTCGGCATCGGGTTCGTACTCGGGCCGGCCATCGGAGGCTGGCTTGGCGCCGTCAATCCGCGCCTGCCGTTCTGGGTGGCCGGGGTCTTCAGTCTGCTCAACGCTCTCTACGGGCTGCTGGTTCTGCCGGAATCTCTTCCGGTGGACCGCCGCCAGGCGCGGCTCAATTGGAAGAACGCGAACCCAGTGGGCGCCCTGACCCTGCTTCGTTCGCACCGGGAACTGTTCGGGCTGGCCGTGGTGAACTTTCTCGCCTACCTCGCGCATGAGGTTTACGCCACCGTCTTCGTGCTCTACACAACCTTCCGCTATTCCTGGGATGAAAAGACGATCGGTATAGCGCTGGCGGTCGTGGGCATCGCGTCGGTGTTTGCCTCGGCCGTCCTGGTCGGCCCATTCGTGAAGCGGTTCGGCGAGCGGCGATCGTTGTTCGCAGGTCTTCTTTTCGGCGCGGTCGGATTCGCCCTCTTTGGCTGGGCGCCCAAGGGATGGATTTTCATGGCGGCCATCCCGATCAACTGCCTGTGGTCGCTGGCGGGGCCGCCCTCGCAGTCGCTCATGACGCAGCGCGTCTCCCCTTCGGAGCAAGGCGAGCTGCAGGGCGCGCTCGGCTCGCTGCGCGGCATTGCCATGGTGATCGGACCGGGAATGTTTTCCGGGACGTTCGCCCTCTTCATCGCACCCGGTAAATCTCTTCCCGGCGCGCCGTGGTATCTAGCCGCGTTCCTCTTAGTTGCTTCTCTTGTAGTCGCGTGGGTAGTTGCGCCCAAGGCGGACATAACCGCAAACGGCGAACTGGCCGAAGACGGCTCTGTGTCACCCTCATGAGCAGAAGTTTTCCTTGACACTGCTAAACCCCGTATGCTAATAGCGCGGTCAAGTGGCTGTGGTGGGCCAAGTTGCGGTATCCGGGGAAGAAGCTTTGGCCTGAGTGCTTAGGCTAAGTCGGTGGCGTGCTTTTGCAGAGTTCCCCTAGACGGCGGTGGAAACGCGTACCGCTGTCGAGAGTGAGCTCGGCCGATCTCTAGTGAAATGCTCAGGCGCGACTAGTGAAGACCCACCCAGTCCGTTAAGCGGGAGGCTGCCATGAAAAGCAATGTGGGGCGGGGGTTTCTGTTGCTGTGTGTGCTCTTACTGGGCAGTGCGAATCTGTTTGGACAGGCGACGGCCAGCGCTACTTTGGAAGGTGCGATCCTGGACAAAACGCAAGCTGCGGTCGTCGGAGCTACGGTGACATTGAAGAACAAGGAGACTGGCGCGACCCGGACAACTTCCTCCAATGACATAGGAAGTTACCGCTTTGATCTGCTGCCAGGGGGAATCTATCAACTGAGAGTGAACATGAGGGGGTTCTCCGTTGCCAGCGCCGAAAATGTGCAAGCTCTGGTCGGTCAGACCACTACGCTGAACTTCACTCTCAGTCTCGGGGCGATCACTGAGACGGTGACCGTTACTTCTGAGCCGCCTATCGTCGACGTGGAAAAAACGAACGTCGGGCTGGCAATCACTCCGAACGACATTGAAAGCATGCCATTGAATGGCCGGGACTTTGCCAACTTGGCCTACCTCGCGCCAGGAGCCTCGCCCGTAGACTCATACGACCCCACGAAAAACCGCATTGCCATATTCGGGATCAATGGCTCGAGTGGCCGCAACGTGAACGTCACGGTGAACGGCATCGATAACAAAGACAACACTGTCGGCGGCCCGGTCATGCAGTTCCCACTGGGGGCTATTCAGGAATTCTATATCAGCACGCAGCGTTTCTCCGCGGCCAACGGGCGTAGCGAAGGCGCGGCCGTGAACGTAATCACCAAAAGCGGATCCAACAATTGGCACGGCTCTCTCTACTTCTTCGATACCGAAACCTCGATGAATGCAAACGATTTCATTTCAAAACAGAACGGGGAACCTACGCCTGAATTTAGCCGCCAGCAGTTTGGCGGGTCCATCGGCGGTCACCTCCGCAAGGATAAGGATTTCTTCTTCTTTACTTTGGAGCGCCAGCGCGAGAACACATCGATACCGGTGCCCACAGACGCGCTCACAGAATTGAATCTGGTGAAGAGTTTGGGCGCACAGCCGGCGGCAACCGTTCCCACGCCGTATTTTGATTGGCGCTACACTGGCCGCTACGATCACCGGTTCAACTCGGCCCATAGCCTCTTTCTCACTTACAGTAGCCAAACGAACGATGGGCTAAATGATCAATTTCTTGGTGTCGGCGGGCGGGCTGATCTCACCGCCGGCAACTTTACGACCAACAGCCTGATTCTCTCCAATTTGACTCTCAATTCTGTGTTCAGCCCCGCGGTCGTGAACGCGATCACTGTGGGTTACCAGTATTGGAACAATGTGATCGACACGAAGAACAAAGTGCCCACGTTCGTGTTTGCACCCGCCACGCCGACGACGCAAGTTACCTTCGGCACGAACACGAATGTGCCGCAGGAATCCATTCAGAAGAAATGGCAGTTCCGGGACGACCTATCCATCACGCATGGAAAACATGCCTTTAAGACTGGGGTTGATTTTGTCTGGGAACCGCAACTGGGTGGTTTTTTCGAGTTTAACCCCACGCTGGAGATCGATTTCCTCGATTTGCCCACCGTCATCTTGAGTAATCCCAAAACCTGCGGCCCCTTGAAGGATCAGCCCTGCTATCCACAGGGTTTCGCCAGTCCCGGAGCAGTCATAGGGATGTCCAACACTTCGGGCGATCCAAACTTCGATCTTCCTGGCGGGGCGAAGATGTTGGGTCTGTACTTCCAAGATGACTGGAAGGTACGCCGCAACTTCACGTTGAATCTCGGGTTGCGCTGGGATAAAGATTTTAACCTCATAGGGACTAACGCGCAGGCTAAGAATCGCACTTACCTGGCACTCAAAGCTATTGGGAGTCCCTTTGCTGCCAATCTACCGCACGATGACAATAGAGACTTCAGCCCGCGGATCGGCTTTGCGTGGGACGTCACGGGAAGCGGGAAGCACGTGGTGCGGGGCGGCTATGGTCTCTACTTCGGGCAGACGTTTTTGAATATTCCCCTATTCATGATCCAGCAAATTCACGCCACACTCTTCGCCGCCACGCTGAGCATCAGCAGCGGGGGACCAGGAGATGCGACGGCCGATTTCGTGCCGGGAACGGGCATCCGTCTATCCAACTGGCGGTTCGGGATCGATCCGTTGCCAGTCAATCCTCCGCCTCCGACCCAGTTGCCTGCTGGCTCCACGGGTCGCTTGATGGATCCCAATTACCGCAACCCGTATTCCCAACAGTGGAATACTGGCTACTCGTTTTCCTTTAATGCCTCCAACGTGATTGAAATCGACTACGTGCACGGGCTGGCGTTGCACGAATCTAAGACGATTAACATAAACCCCAAGCGCGTTTCCTTGGGTGGAGATCGACCGTTGGATGCCGCTTTCAAGGCGGCCGGGCTACCTGTCCTGAGCCGCATTGACAATGAGGAAGCAATCGGGCGTTCGCGCTACGACGGATTGAACATTACATACCGCCGCCGCATGAGCAAGCGCATCAGCGCGAACACGAGCTATGTCTTATCGCGCGCGGTGGCCTACAACGGAAGCGCAGCAGCTTTTCGCAACCGCCCTGTCAACCCCGATGATCCTTTCGCGTCCACGGACTTCGGACCCACGCCCAATGACGAACGCCACCGCTGGGTCTTGAACACCGTGCTTGACTTGCCGTGGGGCATCCAGATTTCGCCTATCATGCAGCTCGCTTCGGCTCGTCCCTACAATGGCATCCAGGGCAAGGATGTACTCGGCGTGGGAAGCGGTCGCGGCAACGCACACATCATCGTACCTACTAATGACCCGACGAACTTTCTGGCCCATAAGAAAGACAGCGCCGATATACTGCGGGCTTGTCTGGCAGCGGGCGCTTGTAAACAGCTCCCCTTCGACTTTTTCCGTGGCCAGACCTTTTTCCAGTTGGACCTGCGGGTCGGCAAGAATATTAAGTTCGGAGAGCGCGCGGGCCTCAGGTTGATCAGCCAGTTCTTCGACCTAACTAATCGGGCAAACTTCGGTAACAACTTTTTCGGTAGCATTCAGAATGCTAAATTCGGGAAACCCGCCGGGTATATTACGCCCAGTGGCACAATTGTCCCGAAATCGTTCCGAGCCGAATTCGGCGCTGAGTTCAGGTTCTAACGCGAAACACAAGACAGGGCTGGCGGAAGGCCCGCCAGCCTTTTTGGTCACTGTTCGAGGGATTGCTTTTCGTCGCGGAGGACCAGGCCGCCAGCGCCATCCAGGCTGTGCGAAAAACGTTTCCTTCTTTTCCAAAGACGCTCATCACTTTACCCGTTGGTTCAGCAGAATTGTTCCTGTAAAACGTCCATCACACTAAATGGGGAATGCCCGCCGAATCATGGACGGTGCTTTTGACTTCAGGTTCGGCGGTCCAGAAATGCGGTTCGTCCCAGAAACGGAACTCATTAGAATCCATAAATTATCACCTTGTTAAATCACTTACGCTATACTATCCTGCTTATGCAGGGCCTGAAATCCCGTCGAGTAGGAGTCGAAAATGGCAAAAAACATAGTGATCTGCTGCGACGGTACCGGGAATCAGTTTGGCGAACAGAACTCTAATGTCGTGAAGCTCTACCAGATGCTGGTCAGCAATGCGTCTCAGATCCCCTACTACCACCCTGGCGTTGGCACAATGGGTACACGAAATGCGCTCACATCAATTGGCGAGTGGTGGACACGGAAAATCGGCCTCGCGTTCGGCTACGGAATTTCTGACAATATCGCAGACGCCTACCAGTTCCTGATGCGCGCATTTGAGCCTGGTGACCAGGTTTACGTCTTCGGATTCAGCCGTGGGGCTTACACGGCCCGCGCCCTCTGCGGGATGCTTCACGTCGTTGGGCTGCTGACCGAGGGCAACGAAGGCCTGATCCCTTATGCCATCCGGATGATCAAGCGCAAGAAAATCGACTTCGCGGTCGCTGGCGACTTCAAAAAGACCTTTTCACGCGATTGCAAACCGCATTTCGTGGGCGTGTGGGATACCGTCAGTTCAGTGGGATGGGTCTACAACGCCGTTCATTTCCCATTCACCCGAGCCACAAAGAATCCGGATTTTCACATTGTCCGCCACGCGGTTTCCATTGATGAGCGCCGGGCATTTTTCCGCGAAAACTCGTTCGGTGCGCCGCACGACCCCCAACAGGACATATTAGAGGTCTGGTTTGCGGGGGTGCATTCGGATGTGGGTGGCAGCTACCCGGAATCGGAGAGCCAACTCTCAGAGATTGCTTTGCGATGGATGTTGGATGAGGCGGAGCTTGCGGGTCTGAAGGTTGACCCGTACCGGAAGGCTGACCTCCTCGGGGGCAAGCCGCCCAACGTTGCGCCCGATCCTTCTACGAAAAACCAGCACGAATCGCTTCACGGCTTATGGTGGATCGCCGAGCTGTGGCCGAAGGTGGTTCACGTACAGACCCCTCAGGGGACGTGGAAGAAGTCGATTGGCGCGAACTTTGCTCGGCGGCGCCGGATTTCACCCGACTCGCTCGTCCACGAATCCGTGGAGCAGCGACTGACGAGCGCCAGTCTTGCCTACAAGCCAAGCAATTTGCCTCCGCAGCTCCGCATCGTCAGAGACCGCCGCGCGAGCCGAGCCGCATCGGTGTGACGACAACCGGTGGCATCGAGCCGGCGGAAGATGCCGAAGGCAGGAGCGTTCGAAGGTCACTGGATCAGATCCGCTTGATATTGCCAAGCTTCAATAGAATACTCCGACTCCGGAGTGTCTTTAAAAAGATGTAGTCTAATCAGCGCAGAATGTTTTTTTGAGAATTTGGCCTTGCAAACTATCTCAGCATGGGTTCCTACTAGACTAGCCAACCCCTGCATCTTGCCTGCTACTAGCTCAGCCATTGTTATCGTTTTCACAGTCACACTTAACACGGAATAACTCTTAAAATCACCGAACTCTTTGGTCATCCGCTCAAAACCATCCGCGGCAAACTTTCTCTTGGTTTCACGCAGCATATCCGCGCTCCCCGCTGGCAGGTCCGCGCTGTCTGCAGGAGAGACATAAGAAGAGAATTCTTCTATTTTTCCAACGTCCTTTGACTTGACGGCGTCGAAATATTTTTCAAGGAACTTCTGGCAATCGATGGGAACAGATGCGGCAGGCTCCGACGGGCTCTTGCCACAGCCAAAGCAAAACCATCCAAGGAATAGCGTAAGCATTGCGGCATGTTTAGTTCGGTTACTCATGATTTTCCCTAAAAGCTACATAACTATCCCGATCGTGGCCCGGAAGGCCTCATCTGTCAAGAGCACTTGAGCGCCTGGGTTCCTGGTCGCTGGCAGTAAGCTGAAGCGGGTGCTAAAAGTTCTTCTCTTAACGGCCTGCTGAAAAACTCATCATGTCGTCATTCCGAGGAGCCCCCTCGACTTCGCTCGGGACAGGCTCTGGCGACGAGGAATCTCTGTAAGTGCTTGATTTCGGGAGCAGAGAGACTCCTCGCTTCGCTCGGAATGACAGATTGAAACCTTTCTCAGCAACCTGTTACAGTAAGTGACTCGGGAAGGTGGACAAAGACCTACCGACCAGTGACATTCTTATGATAGATGAAGTTATTGCGGAAACGATTGTAGCGCCACGTCTCCGCACCATTGTACTGGTAGCGTCAAATCGGCGGATAGCCCGTTAATCGTCCAAGGGTCAGGTCTTCATAAGTGAAATGATGGTTTAACGATGATTGATAAGTGTTCATCGCATTCGTAGCGTATGGGCGAAGAAGCTACGGTCCGTCAAGTTTGAAAACATGACCTCCCACGCAATCTAGTGTGAACGGCTTTGACTTCCTCCAAGAACGAAGCGGAGGAAGGGCCGCAAGCTTGACGGAAACGAGGACAGACTTGCCTTCCCAGACTTCGGTTTTGACGGTGTTAGGCGCAATTAACTGGAAGTCAGCCTTGGAAATCCCCGCCTCAAAGAAGTAGTCGTCAAGTGTGCGCACCGTTTTGTCCTTTCGGCTCAAAAACTGAGTGGGCGCATGCCACGCTTGGTGACCCCCCGAGCTGGTCAGGCTAAAGACGAAATATTGCGAGTCAGGTGTCCATTCAGCTTTCACAACTCCGAAACCGTGTTCGCTATCGGCCGAGGAGTAGTCAAGAGAACATGCAATCTTGCCGTCGTTGGACTGAAACTCAATTCTGCTTTCATATTCGGCACGCCCAGCCTCTTTGCCAACGGGCACAATCACAACGCGCGCGCCGCCATCCGGGGCCTTATATTGTCGTTCTCTATCGGGGTGCTTGGCTAGTTGCGCGGTTTCTGCTGGCCCCTCAGCCGCCGCCACGGAAACCATAACAACAAAGAGTAAAAGGGATGTTTTCATTTTCGGCTGAACCCAGAGTATAAGCCAACAGGACGAGCGAGAGTAGCCCGAAGCACCCGCAGCTGCTTGTACGACGGCGTTGAGATTCAGGGAGGATATTGAAATCAAGTTTTAACGTCACGGGAGGAGACCCGTCTCCCCATAACGCAACCGCTTTCAATTGGTGGGTAAGTCGGCATCTCGTCCAAGTGCCTCAGCCACTGCCGGCAAACACTCGGAGATGGAAGAGTAGCGTTACACAGTCATGTGGCTCTGACCCGCCTGATGGATTCCTAGTGTGAAGGTCCTGAACTGCAAGTATACGATTTTCTCGCGACTTCCTTGCGCGTTTTGCGCATTTTCTTTTGTCGTAGCGCAGTTTCCTGTTGACGACTACTCCTGGCGAGGTAACATGAGGTGCAAAGCCCGCCAAGAGCTTTGCAGAAGCGCGACTCTTACATCATGACGCTCTGCCTCGTCTCAGCGACCGACCCCTACGGCGTGACGGTTTCCTGCACGCCCGCGCTGGCAAGCTGTTTAGATTCCGCACTTGCGAAAAATGCTTCCGCAAACCCTGTGGAATCCGCAGTTACAAAATCATTGGACTTAAAGTCTCATGAAATCAACACTTGCAGAAAATGTGGGGGTTCCCCCCTCCTTTGCTTCCATCATCTCGTTTGCTTCCTTCGCTTCCGCTTTCTCTCCTTGGCCTCCTTCGCTTCCTGTTTATCGGTGTTCATCCGTGTTCATCTGTGGTTTCAACTATTGCCTTTTGCTTCTCACCTTTTGCCTGAGGTCTTCTATGTCACCCAAGCCCAAACAGAAACAAGATAACCGCTGCCAACACACCACTGTCGACGGCCGCCGCTGCCGCATGCCTCGCCGGAACGACGACTCATCGCTCTGCCTCGATCACTGGCAGCGCGAGCAGCAGCTTTACGCTGGAAGCGTGGATGCCGAAACTCTCGCCGCCGAACTCCTCGGCTCGTTCAAGGACTTCAAGACCACCACGGCGGTCAATCATGCCCTGGGAAAACTCTTTGCTCTGCTGGCCAAGAATCTGATTCCCGTGCGCAACGCCGCTGTTCTCGCCTACATCGGCCAATTGCTTCTGCATAGCCTATCGGGCGTTAAGAACGAGACCATGCGGAGTCGTGGACCGGACGCCTGGCTGCAGATCATCCGGCGCGCGTTGCAGAATGAGCCGCGCAAGCCCGCAACGTCTCAATTAACAAAAACGATTCCCCAGGCAGCTACACCGCCTGAGGAGGAAACCAGTGTCCCGAGTTAGAGAGGCGGCAGATGCCGGCCTGAAGGTCGGCGCTACATGTGCGCATCCGTGCGGTCAGAGGGATCTCTCTGAGAGATTCCTCGCTACGCTCGGAATGACAATGGTCGAGCATAATTATGACAAGAAGGCGGTTGGCTCGAACGGATCGCCCGTTTGCCGTCTCGGCTCGGCGTGTTACACTCTGCCTCCGATGCCGCAGCCTTCCAGAGGAGTGAGCGACTTGGTTTTTCTTTCCGCCGCTGAGTTGGGGGAAAGCATTCGACGCAAACGGGTTTCGCCGGTCGAGGTAGTGGAGGCCCACCTCGCTCAAATTGATCGGCTAAATCCGCAGCTCAACGCCATTGTGTCGCTCGACCGTGAGGGGGCACTTGCCGCGGCGCGACGGGCAGAGCTAGCAGTGATGCGCGGCGACGGGCTGGGGCCGCTGCACGGCGTCCCGGTGACGATCAAAAGCTCGATTGACTCGGCAGGGTTGCGCTGCGAAGCGGGAACAAGACTGCGTGCCGGCTATGTGCCCGCTGGGGATGCGCCCGTAGTTGCGCGGCTAAAAGCCGCCGGCGCGATCGTCTTGGGGAACACCAACGTCCCTGAGCTGCTCATGGCCTGGGAAACCGACAATACTCTTTACGGCCGGACCAACAATCCCTGGGACCTCGCGCGCACGCCTGGGGGTTCGAGCGGGGGTGAAGCGGCGGCGATTGCCGCGGGCTGCTCGGTGGCAGGCGTCGGCAGCGATGGTGGCGGCTCGATTCGTGTTCCCGCGCACTTCAGCGGCATCTGCGGGCTCAAGCCCACGCCCGGCCGCATTCCGTCCACCGGCCATTTCCCGCCCTCTCTTGGACCGTTTGCGCTGCTCGGAGTAGTGGGACCGATGGCGCGAACCGCGCATGACCTGAAAATCCTGTTCGAGGTGATGGCCGGTCCTGATGATGGCGATGTTTGCGCAGCGCCGGTACCCTTCCGCGCGGTGCAAGAGGCCGATTTGCGCCGCGTGCGAGTCGGCTATTTCGAGGACGATGGTATAACGCCAGTCACGCCCGAGACGCGCGCGGCTGTCCGCGCCGCTGCCAAGGCTCTCGAGCAGCAGGGATTCAATGTACAGCCCTTCCGGCCGGAGGGACTTGAAGACATGCGGCATCTCTGGTGGACATTCTTTGGGCGGACTGGCTGGCTCCTGCTCGATCCAATGCTGAATTGACCCCCATCTTGAAGGAATTCATTGAGGTCGTGGCCGCCGAGCCTCCGCTGACCCTGGAACGCTTGCTGCATACATGGCTGGAACGCGATCAGTGCCGCACCCGTCTACTGATGCAAATGCGGCAATTTCCGGTGTTGCTCTGCCCGGTTTGCTCGATTCCGGCGTTCCGCCATGGCGAGCGCGCCTGGAAAGTGGATGGCCAAAGCGTCGGGTATTTGGATGCCATGCGCTATGCGCAGTGGGTCAATCTTACGGGAAATCCCGCAGCGGTGGTCCCTGCGGGCCGGTCGCCGGAGGGCCTGCCCATCGGGGTGCAAATCGTTGGCAGGCCGCACGAGGAGGAAGTGATCCTCGCGATCGCGGAGAAAATCGAGTCGGCCCTGGGCGGCCGGCAGAGGCCGCCGTCAGCCACGGCGACCATTGACTCGCGCCGCTCGGATGCGCATCTTGGGAGGTAAAAAAGAAGAGGTGATGGCCACGGGAAAAACCATCGGGATTCTGACAGGTGGAGGGGACGTCCCCGGTCTGAACTCAGTCATCAAGTCGGTGGTGTACCGCGCCACCGAGATGGGCTGGCGCGTGATCGGCATCCGCAAAGGCTGGGAAGGCCTGACGCACATG
>Ga0209055_1000655_pt1 | contig 24117 bp, 18 predicted proteins | sample GraSoiAngelo_110_FD_185875 | JGI IMG/M metagenome (GOLD analysis project Ga0209055, IMG submission 185875) | Grasslands soil microbial communities from the Angelo Coastal Reserve, California, USA - 14_0903_12_30cm (SPAdes) (version 2) | ecosystem: Environmental > Terrestrial > Soil > Grasslands ... | reverse complement strand
AAGCCACGCTCTATCCTTTCTCGGCTGACAGCAACGGTGTAAGCGCGCTCACATCCGGAGCGGAATCCAAAGTTCTGACGAAGGCGATGATTTTCTCAGTCTTGAGCTTAGGCCAGTTGGCGTATTCAGCACATCCCCGGAATTTTGTAGCTGCTTCGTCAAAGCTCATCGGATTCGCAGGACTGCCTTTGGCAAAGTCAGCGCGACCAGTGATGACTCTCCCGTCCCTCAAGTGGATTTTCAAGATCGACATCATCTTGTCGAAGCCGGCGCTCTCGGCTTGGGGATCGACGTAAAAGTTTATTTTCCGAATCATCTCCTGCACGTCCGCCCTCTGAACCACCTTGTCGGAGAACTCGCCCAAACCAGCCTTTCGCTCGAGTAGCAAAATTGCCAGACAGAATTCCATGCTGAACTTGGCTTCCAGTCCGGTCTTCGGCTGGTGATGGAGAAGCGTCGTCGTCATATTGTGATTAGCGCCGCAATCGACCTTTTCCACTTGATCCGCCTGTATGTTGTTGGCCTCGATTAGACGCATCAGTTCCGTCATCGCGGGATGTGTGAGGGAACCCGAAGGATAGGGCTTCAACGAAATGCCCGGGGACACGAATGTCCACGGCTTTCCGAGGCGATCCACGATCGCCGACGGATCGTAAGATCCCCCGAAGGCATGGAAGAAGCCGCGATCCGCTTCCAGAATTTGTTCCGCTGCGGTCCAGCCCAGCGCAACCAGATCAGCAGACACTAGTCCGCTTTCTGCGGCGTGCCCGGCCTGAAACGGCTTGGTCATGGTGCCGAAATTTTCTCTCAATCCGCCTGCCTGACTCGCAGCCAAGCCAAAAGCATTCAGAGTCTTCGATTGATCGAAGCGAAGCAGCTTCGCGCAGGCCGCCGCCGAACCCAGTGCTCCGCACGTTCCCGTGGAGTGAAATCCATCTTGATAATGACGCGGTGAGATGGCTTCCGCGATCTTGCATTCCACCTCGACGCCCACGTGATAAGACAGCATCAACTCTTTACCTGAAATCTTTCGACGCTCAGAGAGCGCCAGGACGGCGGGAAGTACGGGCACGGTAGGATGCACCAGCAAGCCATACACGCGGTCTTTCGCAGCAGAGAGTTGCGTGTCGTCGAAATCATCGGCGTGAATCGAAACTCCGTTCACGAATGCCGCGAATCGCGGCGAAGTCTTGAGCGCCGATCCGATGACGATGGCCTTTCCCCCGCAGATGCTAAGGTCCTCGAGATACTGGCGGCAGATGGTTCCTGTCTGTGCCCGCGATCCGGCCAACGCGAGGCCCAATCCGTCAAGAATCGATTTCTTGCCGAGTTCAATGACGTCCGCGGGAATATCTTCATAGGTCGTGTTTACGACAAATCTGCCGACATAGTCTGTCAGTCCGGGAGTCTTGGGGAATTCGGCAGCAGGCGTAACGTTCGCGCCTTTTGCGGATCTAAGAAGCGCACTGGACGCGATCGCCCCCAGAGCCACTTTCCCGAAGTCACGCCTTAACATTTTGACTCCAAGATTCTTTGGATTTACCTCTGGCTGCATCCCTTGCCACCTGGAGAGTTCAGATCGTTACGCAAAACCTGTCCGCCCTTCATCACGAATTTCACGCGCTCAAGTTCTGTGATATCGGCCAGCGGATCCCCACATACGGCCACGAAATCGGCGAATTTCCCGCGCTCGATCGAACCGATGGTGCTATCCCATCCCATCATCTGCGCATTCACGATGGTCGCAGCGCGAATAACTTGGGCTGGAGTCATCCCGAACTTGACCATGTATTCGAATTCCTTGATTTGAGTACCGTGGGGAAAAGGTCCCACTCCAGTCCCGAAACCAATTTTGATGCCGGCGGCGACGGCGCGCCGGAAGTTTGGTTCCGACACTTCGGCTACAGTACGACCGCCATATTTTTTGGCGTCGTGTTCCCGGTCTAATTGGTAATGATAGAGAGTCGGGATAAGGTAGATGCCCTTTGTCTTGAATTGCTGGATATCGTCGTCGGAGAGCTGCACTCCGTGTTCAATCGTATCCACCCCGGCAGCGAGACAGTTATGCAATCCCTTCCCGCCAAACGCGTGACAGGAGACTTTGTGACCTTTGTCGTGGGCCTCTTCAACAAAGGCCTGAACTTCCTCAAGCGTGAATGTAGGAAGGACAACTAATTTTCCGTCCGGTGCAAATGTGAAATCGTAGGCGGCATAAATTTTGATCCAGTCTGTGCCGTTCATGAGCTGTTCGCGGACTGCTTTGCGTGCGTCCCACGGGTTGTCGACTGTCTCCAACATCGATGGCAACGGAATATCGCGGGAGTATCCCTTGGGACGAAATCCTCCGGTTGTCGCGAGGCCCCGTCCAGAAACCTGCAGGCGAGGGCCTTGCACCAGCCCATTGTTGATGGCGGTTCGTAGATCGACGTCTCCGTACATTCCTCCCAGAGTCTTCAGATCGCGCAGCGTCGTGAAGCCGACGTAAAGGTCACGCTGGGCATTGACCAGCGCTTCCAATGTGCGGTACTGCAAAGACTCTTTCAACATCTGCGCATCCAGGTCCGGGCCGCTCGCGAAGATGTGAGTGTGACCGTCGATCAGTCCGGGTAGCACGGTCGCGTTGGTCAGGTCGAGTACATCGGTGCCTGGCGGGATGTGCACTTCACTCGCTGGCCCTACCTGCACGATGCGCGTGCCTTCGACCAGAATGACTTGTTGCTTGGTGAAAGCGTCCGACTTCCCGTCAAACATACGTCCGGTGCGAATTGCGACTCGCTCATGCGTTCGGGCCTGCGGCGGAGGAAGCGGCGGAGGCGGCGGAGTTTCAGGTTCTTGTTCTTGTGCCGACAAGGAACACAGAGAAAAGCACCAAGCCAGAACTATCGTCGCCCCGATGTGAATCACCTTTCCCGCCAGCCGATTCGCGTCAGACCTCATCGCCCCTCCTAGGATCCCACTTCCGCATGTTTGGGAGCCGCCTTCACCAACATCGTGAGTCCCGAGCCAACCAACGTAATCATGCCCAAATATGTAAATCCTGCCAGAAAACTACCCGTCCTCTTGTTGAGGTATCCCACGATCAGCGGAGCGAAGTATGCCCCAAGGTTGCCGATAGCGTTTACAAAGCCCATTACCGAGCCGACAATTCTTGAGGACAAGGTTTCTGTCGGGATAGCCCAGAACGCGCCCATCGGACCGTAAGCTCCCACGCCGCTCAGTGCGATGAATGCGAAAGCGATCAGTAGCGAATGAGGAATGGTGGCAACTGCGAGCAGGATGCAAGTTCCCCCAAACAACATAGCTCCGGCAGCGTGAAAACGGCGCTCATGCATTTTGTCCGAATGCCGAGAGATGACTAGCACCGAGATGGCGCCGACAATAAAAGGAATTGTGTACAGGATTCCCGTCGAAAGACTGCTTAGCATCCTGAATTTTCCCATAGCGCTGGGCAGCCAAAACAACAGCCCCATCTGTCCGCTAACGAAGCAAAAATAGATAGCTGCGAGCAGAAACACCTGAGGCCGTAACAGCGCGCGAAAATAGGGAATTTTTTCCGATCCCTCCAACTCAGAAGACTCGCGGCGCAAGGTTTCCACCAGGGAAACGCGTTCGCCTTCCGGAAGCCAGGACGCCTGCGAGGGATGGTCTTGAATAAATACAAGCCAAACCGCCAGCCACAAAAAAGGTAACGAGCCTTCCACGACCAACATCACCCGCCAATTCCAGTGGTCCAAAATCCATCCAGAAAAAGGCGACGCTAATATTACGGCCCCCGGCAAGCACAGCAGCCAAAATGCGTTGGCGCGCGCACGCTCGGAACGGGAAAACCAGTGCGAGAGCAGGATCAAAGTGGCCGGATAAACCCCGCTCTCCGCCACTCCCAGAAGCAACCGGAGCCACAAAAGTTCGTGATAGGTACGGGCCAAGCCGCAGCCGATCGCAAAGAGGGCCCATACAAGCAATAGAACGCTGATAAATTTCTTCGCACTCCAGTGCTTGGCCAGATGCCCTCCGGGAATCTGCAACGCCAGGTAGCCCCAGAAGAAGATGCCCGCGACCGTCCCGGCTTGCTGCGGATCCAAATGGAGGTCCCGGCTGATATGCGGCAAGGCAAGAGATATGTTTGTACGATCGATAAAGGCGATCGTGTACATAATGAGAGCGACGGGGATGATGCGCACCCAGCGGAGTGAAATCCGCGATGGAGAGATTCCGGTTCTGACGTCAGGCTGTTCGGCGGTTGTCATTGAGATTACTGAGCCTCGCGAATGTTGAAGGTTCCACATTGCAGCCCGGCGACGGATCCGCGGTTCAGCAAAGTGACTCTAGAGTATTCGCTAGGGCTGAATCTCGTATACACGAACTTCGGCGTCCTTATTCTTGTGATGAGGGACGGCGAGATAGTAACGGTTCAGTTCCGGCACCAAAATGCCCGTCTTTGCGCGGAAGCCTCCTGGAATCTTCGCCAGCAAAGCGTAATGGTCGGGATCCTTCTGTTCGAAAACATCCAAAGCTCCATCGCCGGCCAGATAAAGGCGCTTATGCTGCGCGTCGTAACTCATGTCATCAACCATGCCTACTGCCGGTACAGTGGTGATCACTCTACCGCTGTCCGAGTTAAGGACAATCAACTGACCAGGATTTCTGGTGACTACAAACAAACGGTGGTCCCCTTCATCAAAAGCCATCGCAACATTCAGTTTGTAGCCCGCGGGCAAAGGCCAAGTGGCCAGCAGTGCAGACTTGTTCCGGTCGAGGACTCCAACCGCACTCTTACCCGTCAGGTTGCAAAACATCCGTGGTCCAGACTTTTCGAGCACGATCGCTTCGACATGGTTGGTGTCGATTTTGACATCGCGTAACTTTTTAGGGTTGTCGGTATCAATAACGCTAATCAACGAATACGGTGTATGCGCCTCCCGGCCCCCATTGACGACGTAAAGGTAGTGACTGGCGGAATCGTAGGCGATGGAATCCGCATCGATAGAGACTTTTACCTCTCCACGCAATTTATAACTATCGCTGTCATAAACTTGAACCGCGGATGCGTCACCGGCCACGATGAAAAGCTTTTTTAAATCCTTGCGGAAGAGAATTGCATGCGGCGCCTTCACATCTTCAATGGTGTGAATAAGCTGGTTTGTGGTGGTGTCGAAGACCAGAACCTTTTCATTCTCTTCCCCGGTTAGGAAGAGCCGGTGTCCATCGACATCTGGAGCGAAGTGATCAAAGTCGCCATCGTGGAGCCCAGGCAGGGGAATGGTCGCTACGAGCTTCAAAGGTGCGTGATCTTGAGCTTTGGAGTTGACTGCCAGCGCCACTGACAACGCCATGACGGCGACTTGCATTCGCTTCATAGTTCCTCCCTACAAAGGACGTGGCATTTCAGCCGGCTTCGGCGCCGGCGAGCGAGATATTTGTTCAAAATCCAATCCGGGCAAGAGCGGTGTCTTCTCAATTCTGACCGCGTCCAAAGAAGCCGGGTCCAACCCTAGCGCCTTGAGTATGCTCGGGGCAATTTGCGAAGTTTGTACAGGAAACTTAATCTGAACAGGGCTTAACTCAGAGTACGACACAAGAAGCGGTACGTTCCGATCGGTGTCCGCATTACCGCCGTGCTCTGCTATGAAAGTGGTGCCTGTCTCTACATAGATCTGCCCAGGAGTTGGCTGAACTATGATATCTGGTACCCGCGGATCACTCATGGGGTCGTTAAACAACAGCTTCAATGATTCGCCGGAGTACATTTCCTGAATGCCGGCCTCCAACTGAATTTTATTCAAGGCATGGACGACGTCAGGCGTGCGGTGCTGGTCCGAGAGCCAAAGCAGGGCAACGCTTCCATCTTGCTCGACACCCGCCAATAACCCTTTATCGATCGCGGCAACAGTCTTCGGGATGAGCTCGAGGTCGGCGCGCCTCAGCTTTTCAGGGTCAATCGGGGAGTCACCGTGTTTAGCAGTGACGATTATGAGGGTGGAGTCAAACAAGCCGCGAGCCTGTAGTCTAGCGATGATTTTTCCTATGGACTGATCTGTATGAGTGAAGGCATCTTCTAGAACCGTGCTGGGATTACCACTCGCGTCGCGGTAACCACCGCCGCTGGTCTTCTGCGCAACACTGACAGCCTGGAAGTTCATGCCGAAAATGGCTGGCACACCCACATGTTGAGTTCCAGTGTGGTCTTTTCCCTCGATTTGGTTCAGGATCGCCGTCACTTTTAGGTCGTCGTACGATTCGACGTTATCGGGGCCGTGGAAAGAACGGACTTCCGGCGTAAAAAGGTCGTCCACTCCTGCACCTGATGGTCCGTTCACGAATTCATAAGCCAGATGCTTGTCTGACCAGGCGGTACGCCGGCCACTCTCCTTAATAACTTCAAAAATGGTGTTCACGCGTATAAAACTGTGCGGGAAAACCGGCGCGCAATGATTATTCGGATTGCGCGGCAGCTTGTTCTCGTCGATCCCTCCCCCGCCATCTACTGCATCACGATTCTTATCGATCGAGGAATCGAAGACCACGGCAGTTCCGATCTTGGAGCAATCGGAAGCGGGGGGCGATAAACTGCGGTCGTAAGAGTTCTCAAAAATGACACCCGTAACGTTCGGAGAGCCTCCCGTTACCATGGAAAGCAGTCCGGGCCACGAGTTGGACGGGAACGAAGTAGAAGCGTTTGAGTAAGTAACCGCGTGCGAACTCAATATTGAAAGAGCCGATCCGGGTCTGTTTTTGACCAGATTAGCGAGATCAAGGTTATGCATGCCGTCGACGCTAAGCAGCAAGACATGCCGCACCGAATGCTGTCGTGGAGTCGCTCCGTTGTCGTGAGAGTTTTGCGCATTTGCTCCGAATGGACGCAAGAGCGACATTGCGCTCACCAAAGCAATCCTCAAAAAAGAGAGCAGTGCGAATTGAGTTCTTCTATTTTCGGCTAGCAACTGTTTACCTTTCAACGAGTAAATACTCCTTGAGGCTGCTTGTCGAGTCAACTGACCCTCAAACCCGTGAGCGAGCAGTGAAGCTCGCAGAGGATTTAAGGCGCTTGTTTTCAAACAAAAGTTGTCTTTTTTCTTTTTTCAGCTAAATAGAAATTAATGTTGTTTTAAGTTCCCATGTCAGTGAATGAATTATGCTCTGTCGTGCTGGCTTGCGAACCGGGCAGTACCGGTCGGTCTCAACTTCGCCGTAGCGAAATCAAGTAAGTTTTTCGTAATTCTGTCGGACCGAAAACAGAGCACATACCTTACGGAGAGAAAATGAAGAAACTGTTCTTAATTTTCGCGATGCTTTTTCTTGTGTTCGAAGTCGCGGCCGAAGGTCAAGAAAGCGCGCCACTCAGGCTTGTCCGGACCATCACACTGTCTCCCGACGTTAAAGGACATTTCGATCATTTTGAGGTTGATCTAAAGGGTGGCCGACTCTTTGCGACTCCAGAGTCTTACAAGGCGGTGCTCGTTTTCGACTTCAAGACCGGCGAACTCATCCGCACAATAGGCGGAATCGGGAAGCCCCATGCCGTGCTCTATCGCGAAGACCTTAACCGCATATACGTGACCGATGGGGATGCTGGGGACCTCAAGATATTCGACGGCAAAAGCTACCGTTTGCTTTCGAGCGTGAAATTGCTGGAGGACGCCGATTCAATCGGATACGATGCCGCCACAAAATACCTCTACATCGACAATGGCGGTGGCGATGTCCACCAGACATACTCTATGCTTAGCGTCGTCGACACGACCGCTGGCAAGAAATTAGCCGACATCAAAATTGACGGAGACACACTTGAAGCAATGGCACTCGAGAAATTGAGCCCGAAAATATATATCAATAACAAGGCCAAAAACCAGGTCGATGTGGTCGACCGGGACAAACGGGAGCTCATCGCGAGCTGGCCTGTTACCAAATGCAAGACGAATGTCGCCATGGGCTTCGATGAAGCAGACCATCGATTGTTTGTGGCCTGTCGCAGCGGGCAGATTTCTGTGCTCGACACCCAAACCGGAAAGGAAGTCACCACGTTGCCCATAACAAAGGGTGTCGACGACGCGACGTACGACGCTGCCAGCAAGCGTATCTATGCTGTTGGTGACGGCAGCGTAGATGTTTATCATCAGACCGATCCGGACAACTACAAGCTGCTTGGAACGATTCCTACGGGACCGCTGGGGAAAACTGCGCGCCTGGTTCCTGACCTAAATCGATACTTCGTGGCGGTACCGCAGCACGAAACTACAAGCGCCGAGATTCTCGTCTTCGAGGTGCACTGAACAATCCGCCGGGCGGGGGGCAACTCCTGGCCTTCCAGCGGACATACGGCGTGCAGCGGGTCGTAGGTGTGCGATGATATGTGCAAAGGCGGTATGCGCATTCTCTTAGTCGAAGACGAACACAAGGTTGCCAGCTTTATCGCGCGTGCCCTGAAAGAAAATACCTACGCGGTGGATGTAGTCGAGACGGGCGAGAAGGCGCTGGAATTGGGGACCGACGTCCATTACGACGCAATCCTACTCGATGTCAGACTACCTGGCATCAGTGGTATTGAAGTCTGCCGCGAGTTACGGCAGCGGGGGATCGAGGCTCCGGTCCTGATCCTAACCGCGCGAGGGCTGACGGAACAGAAGGTAGAGGGATTGGACGCTGGTGCGGACGACTATCTAACCAAGCCCTTTGTATTGGCGGAACTACTCGCGCGGGTACGGGCGCTGGTTCGGCGGGGCTTCCATAGCGGCAATGCAAAATTAAACTATGCGGATCTTTCGCTAGACCGTCACCGGCGACGCGCCACGCGTGGCCATGAAGTAATTCCTCTGACCACGAAGGAATTCGCGCTGCTCGAGCTTTTCTTGCTGCGCGCTCCCGAGCTGGTCACACGCAGCGAAATTGTCGAGCATGTGTGGGATTGCCACTTCGACAGCGAGACAAATCTGGTGGAAGTCTACATCAATCGTTTGCGCAAGAAGCTTGAGCAAAATCAATCGGTGAAGCTGATTCATACCGTTCGTGGAGTCGGCTACCGCCTGGGAATGCCGGAATGAAAGCGAAGACCCTTCGTATTCGCATGATGTTGCTGTTCACCACCGTGGTCGGGGTTCTCCTCGCTGGGTCATATCTTGCTTTCTGGGGCCTCTTGGCCCACGAGGTTCCTACCCAACTCAACCGCCAGTTACTGGAGACGGCTCGTCCTCTCATTGCCGACATCGTCACGGAACCCAATGCAAAGGATGTAAACAGGCTGGACATTCCTGGGGAGTTTTTTGAACTGCTGGACTCAACGGGCCGAGTTCTTCAACGTTCGAGAAATGTTACAGCTGCAATCGATTTGAACGGAATCAGCCCCGCTGTTTCACGTCCCACCTTCGGAATTGCAACTATCGGGCACGCTCAATCAGTACGCATTGCACTCGTTCCTTTTCAACAAGGGAATCAAACACGTATTTTGGTGGTGGCTATCCCCACACTAGGCACCAATAGAGTGCTCGACAGCTTTGGAAGAGTTGCCCTGCTGCTCTTTCCTTTAAGCCTCTTTCTTACTGCCAGCATTTCGGCTTTTTATGTGGGGAGAAGTCTGGCGCCTATCACCGCGCTCACCCGGCACGCGGCCCTGATGGCGAGGAGGGTCACCAATCAGAATGGATTCTGGACACCGCTACCCGTATCGTCTCCCTATGACGAACTGAGTCGCCTGGCGGAGACCTTTAACCATCTGTTCGAGGGGGTTGACTCAGCCGTCCGTCAGTTGCGTCAATTTGTGACTGATGCTTCGCATGAACTGCGCACACCCCTCGCTGTTCTTCACGGCGAGACTGAACTGATACTTTCCAAATCCCGAAGCGCTGAAGAATATCGAAAAACTCTGTCCGCCTTTAGTGACGAGTTCAAGAAACTGACTCGGATCGTAGAAGGGTTGTTCACGCTTTCCATGGCTGACGCTGGACAGCTCCACCTCATGTCCGAACCTCTTTACATTAACGAGGTTCTGGAAGAGGCTTGTGCTCTCGTAACTTCGCGCGCACTCGTAAAGAATATTGCCATCGTGCGTGAGCTAAACGAGGAGGTTGCCTACTCCGGGGATGAGGCTTTTCTGCATCAACTCTTTCTCATTTTTCTCGATAATGCGATCAAGTATTCTTCCGATGGTAGCCAAGTCCGCGTAACTCTAGAGCAACAGGCCGGTACGATTCGAGCTCGCTTCGAAGACCAGGGCATTGGAATCTCAAGCGAGCACCTGGCCTTCATATTTGAGCGGTTCTATCGTGCTGTCCCGCCCAGCAGCGGCGAAGCCCATAGCGGGGGGCTAGGCTTGGCCATCGCTCAGGCCATCGTGCGCGCCCAGGGTGGCTTCATCGAGTGTCAGAGCACACCGGGCGTCGGCTCAACCTTCACGGTGGTTCTGCCTGCAACTCATTCCGCAAGCAATCTCGAAAGCAAACCTGAACAGAAATTAATCGTGGGTTAAGGTGCCACAGGCGTACATTTGCATCCGCCACAAGCCCGGAGGTGGCCCAGTGTCCTCTGGAAGAAAGCCTATAGCATATTCGAGCCGCAGTTCACGGCCCGCTGAGGGCAAAGCCTGAAGCGAGATGAGGTCGAAGAGGAAAGACCAAAAAATCGTTTGGGGGAGATATGTCCGCTCAAATGTACCGCAAGACGTACCTTGGCACATGTTTGACTCTTTTGGCGGTGACGCTTGGATTTCTGTTCCCAGCGGCGTCCTGGGGTCAGGTGGCAGGCGGAGCGATTTCAGGGACGGTCACAGATAGTAGCGGACGCGTCATCGGGAACGTCCAGATTACGATTAACAATCTCGCTACAGGCGTTACACGCGACGTCACTACCAACGACGAAGGCTTCTACTCCGCCCCCAATCTCCTGCCGGGCATGTATCAGGCGAAGTTTTCCGCCAAAGGATTCAAGACGGAAGCACGTAGCGGCATCGCACTGACTGTAGGAGCGACAGAGGTTTTGGATCTGACGATGAAGGTCGGCACTGCTGTCGAGACGATTCAGGTGACCGGCGAAGCGCCCGCCGTGCAGCTCGCCACCTCGGACATCAGCGCCGTGGTCAACGCGACCACTGTCCGTGAGCTGCCTCTAAACGGCCGCAGTTGGACAGACCTGGCAACACTACAGCCCGGTGTTGATGCGATTCACACCCAGCCCGACTTTGCGGCGGGCACCGATCGAGGAAATCGCGGTTTTGGACAACAGTTGACTATCTCCGGCGCCCGGCCACAGCAGAACAACTACCGTTTGGATGGCGTCAGCCTCAATGACTACGCCAATGGAGCACCCGGCAGCGTGCTGGGAGGGAACCTGGGCGTGGACGCGATTCAGGAGTTCTCCGTCTTGACCAGCAACTACTCGGCGGAGTACGGCAAGACCTCCGGAGGAGTGGTCAACGCCATTACGCGCTCGGGGACAAATCAGCTTCACGGCAGTGTGTACGAGTTTCTTCGCAACAGCAAGCTGGACGCCAAGAATTACTTCGATGACCGCACGCTTCCCATTCCGCCGTTCAAGCGGAATCAGTTTGGCGCAGCGATTGGCGGACCGATCGTGAGGGACCACACATTCTTCTTCGCCGATTACGAAGGCATCCGGCAGTCGAAGGGCATTTCGACCCTGGCCTTCGTCCCGTCGCAGAACGCGCGCAGCGGACTCATGTGCTCGAACCCGGCGGGCGCGGACCCAAGTAATCCCTGCGCGACAACTCAGATCACCGTAGATCCATCGGCGGCGGAGTACCTCACTTTCTATCATTTGCCCAACGGCCCTATTCTTGGGAACGGAGACACCGGAGAATTCACCTTTGTCGGCCAGCAGATCGTCAACGAAAACTTTCTTACCGCTCGGGTCGACCACAAGGTCTCTAATAACGACAGCCTGTTCGGCACATACATGTTCGACAAAACGCCCTACGCGTCTCCTGACGGACTGAATAACGTTGAGTTCACCACGCTCACGTCGAGACAGTTCGCTGCGCTGGAGGAGACACACATCTTCTCGCCAGGCTTCGCGAATTCCATCCGTATTGGTGGCAACCATGAAGCTGTAAACAATAATGAGAGCCTGAAAGCGATCAATCCCGACGCAGCCCGGATCGATCTGGGTGTTGGAGGCGCTGCGTTTGCGGGTCGCAAGGCGGCTCAGGTTCTTGTCGGCGGTCTGAGTGACTTTACGGGAGGAGTCGGAGGCAGCCCGACCTATTTTTACCATTGGAATTCGATTCAACTCTATGATGACGCCTTCTTCACCAAAGGCACCCATTCCATACGATTCGGCGTGGCCGTCGAACGCATGCTGCTCAACGTGCTTGCCGACACCGATCCAAATGGCATCTGGAACTTCGACAGCGTGCAGGGATTTCTCACCAACAATCCAACGAAATTCCAGGGTGGAATCGCCAACACCCTTTCCCCGCGCAATCTTCGCCAGACTCTCTTCGGTGCATATGTGCAGGACGACTGGCGCGCGCGACCAAACCTGACGCTAAATCTAGGCCTGCGCTACGAAATGTCAACCGTTGTGGCCGAGACTCACGGCAAGCTCGCAAATTTGAGGAAAATCACAGACGCCACCGCCCATCTAGGCAATCCCTTTTTCAGCAATCCCACGTTGAAGGATTTTGAGCCGCGCGTCGGCTTCGCGTGGGACCCCTTACGGAACGGAAAAACCGCAGTCCGGGGCGGAATCGGGATGTTTGATGTGCAGCCGCTGCCCTACCAGTTTCCACTTCTGGTGACTCAGGCAATCCCCTTCTTTTCTTACACCGTGGTCAAGAATCCCGCGGGAGCATGTAGCCCTCCCCTCAACCCATGTCCGAGCCCCTTTTTCAATTTTGGCGGCCAGAATATTTCCTTTCCGGCGAACAGATTGCGTACCACGTATGATCAGCCGACCCCCAAACGCAATTACGTGATGCAGTGGAATCTCAACGTGCAGCAGCAGCTTGCCCCCAGCCTGGCGGCAATGCTCGCCTACGTGGGTTCGCGTGGCGTGCATCAGCCATTCCGGGTAGATGACGCGAACCTAGTCATCCCGACTAAGACTTCCTTGGGATACGTGTGGCCGTTTGACTCCTCGGGGAACCCGCTAGACCCAATCAATCCGAACTTCGGCTCAATCCGGGGAATGTTTTATCAGGGACACTCTCAATATGACGCCCTGGAGGCGCAGTTGGCCAAGCGCATGAGCCATGGCTTTCAGGTGCAAGGGGTCTTCACTTGGAGTAAGAGCATCGACACCAGCTCGGCGTCGGTTGCGGGAGATACTTTCGGCAATTCGATCTCCAGTCTCCACTGGTTCGACATGAGATTGAGCCGCGGTCTCTCGGATTTCAATGTCGGGCGGACTCTAGTGGTAAATGGCACGTGGGAGGTTCCTACGCCGAAGTCCCTTGCCGCGCCTGCCCAATGGGCACTAGGAGGATGGGAACTGGGCCTGATTTTTACGGCCAGTGATGGAGTCCCATTCACCGCCACCTGGGGAACAGGATCAGACCCGGCGAATACCAACAGCGGTGACGATTGGGCATTTCCGAACCGGCTGAGTGGGCCCGGCTGCAAGACGCTTACGAATCCCGGAAATCCTACGAACTACATCAAGACTCAATGCTTCGCCATACCTACCGCTCCCGATGTGGCATTCTGGAACCAGTCTTGCAATCCGACGCCACCAAGCGTCGGGGGACCAGTTGCCTTCCCATTGTGTTTCAACCTGCGCGGCAATGCCGGCCGCAATATTCTGATCGGGCCGGGCGTCACGTCACTCGACTTCTCTCTGTTTAAGAACAACTACATCAAGAGGATTTCGGAAAGATTCAACGTGCAGTTCCGCGCAGAGATTTTCAATATTCTGAATCATGTCAACTTTGCTCCACCCACCACGCCCACAAATACAGACATCTTCGATGGTGCAGGAAACTTGAACCCCGTGGCGGGTGCGCTCACTACAACCACCACGACGGCGCGCGAGATTCAGTTCGCGGTTAAAGTCATGTTCTAGAACCGGTTCGGCGTCGCAAGGCTGCCGCGGCGGTTGTTCCGATGGCCAAATACCGCGGGTTTGTGATACTTCCCCTGACCCGCGGAGTCCAGGGGCCGGGCAAGAGCCAGGCGTAACCGCTCATTGATGTTTGTAATATGGCACTAGTTTTCTTATCCAAGGGGAGAAGTGAATTCAGAAGATCGATGCGCAGACATGCTGCGTGCAACCCGCCGGCTAACTCTGACCCGGCGTAGTTTGTTGCAGAACTCCGCCTGGATTGCCGCTGCCACAATGTTTCCACGCTTAGCGGCGGCTGTGGTCCATGACGTCAGCCCGGTCATGGAGAAGCTAAGCTCATACATGGCCCAGGCCCGCAACCGCGAATTGCCCGACAATGTAGAGCAGGAGACAAAGCATCACATTCTCGACACCATCGCTGCTATGGTTTCGGGATCCGAGCTGCCTCCGGGCCACATGGCGATCGAGTTTGCTCGTTCCTACGGTGGCGAGAAAATTGCCACGGTAGTTGGCTCCCAGATCCTGTGTGGACCCATCGAGGCGGCATTTGCCAACGGCGAGCTCGCTCATTCCGACGAAACCGACGACGATTTCACCACGGGAGGAGCGCATCCTGGATGCGCCGTGGTACCTGCGGCGCTGGCTTCAGGAGAGCAATTCGGCATCAGTGGTGCACATTTCTTGCGTGCTGTCGCGCTTGGCTACGATATCGCGATGCGGGCGATGAAGACTGTCGGTCCCGGGATGAAAGAAACACACAACCTGGTAGGAACCATGGGCGCGACGGCTGCTGCCGGCTGCGCCGCGGGTCTAAATGCCCAGCAGATGCGCTGGCTGCTTGATTACGCCGCCCAACAGGCTGGCGCCGGCATCGGCGCGTGGCGGCGCGACACCGACCATATTGAGAAGGGTTTCCTGTTCGGTGCCATGGGGGCGCGCAACGGAGTCAACGCCGCCCTGGTGGTTCATTCGGGTTGGACCGGTGTCGACGATATTCTGTTCGGGCCCAACAATTTCGTGGAGTCCTACAATCCCAAGGCCGATCCGGCGGGGCTGATCGATCAACTCGGCGAGGTCTTCGGGGTGACGCTGACGACCCTCAAGAAGTGGTCCACGGGAGGTCCCATCCAAGCGCCGCTGGACGCGTTAGAGAATCTGAACAAGCGCCAACCTTTCCAGGCGGACCAAGTGAAGCAGGTTGTGGCGCGTGTCGCCACCAGCGCCGCCTATACCGTCAACAACCGCGATATGCCCGATATCTGTCTTCAGCACTTAGTCGCGGTGATGCTGCTCGACAAGACGGTCTCCTTCCGCGCAGCCCACGATAAAGCACGCATGCAGGACCCAACAGTGCTCCGCGAGCGTGCTAAGGTGCGACTGGTCCCCGATGAGGAGTTGGAGAAGCTTATACCGGTGCGAGTGGCCGTCGTTGAAGTTACGCTGACCGACGGGACGCGCCTCAGCGAGCGTGTTGAGCACGTGCGCGGTACGCCTGAAAACTCGATGTCTCGCGACGAAGTCATTGCAAAAGCGCGAGAGCTCATGACGCCCGTCCTCGGTGGCACAATATGTTCGAAGCTGATCGAGCGCGTGCTCGAACTCCAGAATGTGAAGGACATCCGAGAACTTCGTCCCTTACTCCAAGGGACCTGATCGGGCGAAACACTCTGCCATTAACAAACGTCGCTGGGAGCAAAAAAGGTTAATTCGAGTCCTTGCGCAGGTAGAAAGCTGACCAGGTTGGAGCGAAGATGAAAAACATAACCACACTTTGTCTTGCAGCGTTGATTTGTGGATCTCTTGCCTTATCGCAGGATCAGCCGGGTGCGCCTGAAAAAGGCCCTTTACTTCTGGTCCAGGAAATTCCACTACCTAATGTTGGAGGACGGATCGATCATTTCACCTTCGACCCAAAACGCAAGCGCGTCATTGGTGCTGCTCTGGGCAACAACACGGTCGAGGTCGTCGATACATTCGCCGGTCGGGACGTACACAGCATCACCGGGGCTGCAGCACCGCAAGGTGTGGTTTATGTAAGCGAGCTCAATCGGCTCTTCGTCGCGAACGGCACAGATGGAAAGCTCAGGGTCTACGATGGAGACACTTTCAAGCTGTTGAACACGATTGACATTGGAGAGGATGCCGATAATGTGCGTTACGATCCGGCAGAAAAGCGAGTGTATGTCGCCTATGGCGGAGACGAGGAGGGTGGTATCGCAGTCATCGATGCCGCAATCGGCAAGCGCCTAGATCACGTCGCCAAGCTCGTTCCAGATTGCCGCCTCAAAACCAGTGATCTACGCCAATATTGCTACCAAAGCGAAGGTTGTGGTTATCGATCGGAATACCCATAAGGTCACGGATTGGCCTTTGAGGAACGGGAAGGCCAATTATCCTATGGCGCTGGATGAAGCTGATCACCGCCTCTTGGTGGTGACCCGAAAGCCGGCACAACTTGTAGTTCTCGACTCTGATAGCGGGGCGATGGTTGCCAGCGTTCCCTGTGTCAACGACTCCGACGATCTGTACTATGACACGGCCCGTAAACGTATCTATGCTCCTGGCGGCGAGGGCTTCATCTCTGTTGTCCAACAAATCGACCCCGATCATTATCAATCGCTGGCGAAAATCCCGACCACAATCGGAGCACGCACGGGCCTGTGGTATGAGAAACGAGACCGGTTCTATTTGGCTGTGCCCGCAAGCTCCAAGCAGGGTGCTGCATTGTGGGTGTACGCTCCCGAAGATTGAGAAAAACGATGAACAGGCTTTCTCACATCTGGTTGATCGCTGTCATCTTCCTTATTGGATACACCGGGACTACAGGTTCGCAAGAGGGTGGAAAGCAGCCGTTGCGGCTGGTCCAGACAATCTCACTGCCGAATGTGAAAGGCCGCCTGGACCACATGGATGTGGACGTCAAGCGCAAGCGTTTGTTTGTTGCGGGCTTGGAAAACGGCACGCTTGAGGTGGTAGATCTGCAGGCTGGCAAGTTTGCACGCAGCATCCCTGGATTCGAAAAGCCGCAAGGTGCATTGTACGTTCCGGAGCTCAACAAGCTATTTGTGGCAAGCGGGGATGACGGGATGCTCAGAGTCTTTTGGGGCGACACGCTCGATCTTCTTGACCCGATCCAGCTTGACCGTGGGCCCAACCGCGTCGTCTACGAACCTCATTCTAAACTTGTCTATGTCGGTTACGGTGGTAAGGACGCAGGGAAGGACTACGGAGAGGTTGGAATCATCGACGCAAAGAAAGACAAGCGCATCGGCGATATCAAAGTTGTGGCCCACCCCTCTGAGCTTTTGTTGGACAGGTCGGGAACGACGCTTTTTGTGTTCATTGCCATTGCCAACCAGATCCAGGTAATCGACACGAACAAACGGCAGATAGTTTCGACTTGGCAAGTAAGCAGCCAACGCCCAGGCGACGCTGCCTTCGACGAGTCGACCTCTCGCCTGTTCATCGGCACCCGCACTCCTCCCGAAATGATTGTCATGGACTCCAAGTCGGGCAAGGAAGTCGCTCACTTTCCAACCGCGGACGGGATGGACGGCGTCTATTTTGATGCGCCGCGGAAGCGTGTATACGTCTCTGGGGGAAGAGAGTTGCCGTCCGGCTTTGTTTATATCTATCACCAGAAGGATGCTGACCATTACGAGAACGTGGGGAGTGTGACAACGCGGGGAGGTGCTGGCACCTCTCTCTGGTTGCCCGAACTCAATCGCTATTACGTCGCTGCTCCAGCGAATGAAGGAGCAGTTGCGGCGATTCTGGTATACGCACCCCGGGATTGAAGGCTGAAGCCTCGCGCCTTCCCGCGCCCCGCGATCTCTGGAAATGCGCCGATACCAGAATGCAGCAGATTTAAGCGGGCGATTCGCAATTCGATTGCCCCAAAAAGTACGAATGTTCCAGGAGATCTTGGGAATGGAGCGTCTAAGAAAAGCAAAGCCAGTATTGTTGGCCATCGCTGCTGTCTGTGGCTTGCTTGTAACGGTAGGAGGGGGAGCCGAAACGCCATCTGCCGCGCGACAAGCGACGATCGCGGCATCGCCTGCCCATGCCCATCAATCGGGGAAAAGCTCAGGGCCTGCACAGTCGTCTCTTGATTTTGAAACCTACCGAACTCGCATCGAACCTATTTTCCTCAAGCAACGGCAGGGCGGCGTGCGCTGCTACGATTGCCATTCGGTGTTAGCCACGCGTTTGCGGTTGGAGCCGCTGTCGCCAGGAAATTCCGCGTGGACAACAGAACAATCACGCCGGAACTTCGAAGTCATCTCTCAGTTAATTACGCCCTCCGACCCGCTGAAGAGCCGCCTGCTGCTGCACCCTTTGGCACAAGAGGCAGGCGGCGATTCCAGCCATACGGGAGGCAAGTTCTGGGCTTCGCAGAGTGATCCGGAGTGGAAAATACTTGCCGATTGGGTCCGCCACAGCACCGAGACGCGACCGGCCACCCACACAGCATCTCGTTCCAACGCAACCGACGCCCTTGATTTCCAATTTTTTAGAACTAAGGTCGAGCCAATTTTCTTGAAGGAAAGACCGGGCCACGCCCGCTGCTACGGGTGTCACGTTCTCACAAACCGGAGGTTTCATTTGGAGACTCTGTCACCCGGAGGCGCAGCCTGGACCGACGAACAATCACAGCGCAATTTCCAAAGCGCGCTGCAACAGGTTGTTCCTGGGAAGCCGGCGTCAAGCAGGCTCTTAATCCATCCCCTTGCGCCCGAGGCGGGAGGAGATCCGTTTCATTCCGGCGGCCGGCAGTTTGCCTCTCAGAATGATCCCGACTGGCTTGTCCTGGCTGAATGGGTACGAAGCCTTTCTGAGCCTTCATCGGCGGCGACAGCGTGGATTTTTGTCACGAACAGTGCTGGCGACACTATTGATGTGATTGATGCCACCACCAATAACGTCGTGCAAGTAATCCGAGGCATAGAGTTGCCGCATGGCATCGCTTTCTCTCCCGATGGAACGCGCGTTTACGTCAGCAACGAATCTGAGAGCGTGCTCGATGTAGTCGATCGAAAAAGCGGAAAGATTGAAAAGAAAATCTCTCTCAGCGCTCGGCCGAATAACCTCGCCATCACTAAAGATGGCGGCCGCGTGCTGGTCGGCATACGGACGGATGCGGGCGTCATTGACGTGATCGACACAACTTCACTCACGCGCGTGAAGAGCATTCCCGTGGATGGCAGCGTGCATAACGTGTTCGTCACACCGGATGGCAAGTATGCGGTCAGCGGCTCGATAGAAAACAGAGCCGCCACAGTTATTGATCTCCACACTGAACAGACGATTTGGGAAATCAAATTCGACAGAGCAGTGCGTCCCATGGCTTTCGACACAAATCCTGATGGCTCGACAAACCGTATTTTCGTCCAGCTATCCGGGTTTAACGGATTTGCGGTCGTGGATTTCGCAAAGCGGTTGGAGGTGGCCAGAATCAAACTGCCCGATCAACCCGGCGGATTCGGAAAAGTCGAGGGCCGGGCCGGCACTCCCTCTCACGGCATCGGGGTGACGCCGGATGGGAAATCGCTGTGGGTCAATAGCACGGTCGCCAATGCCGTCTTCAAGTACTCGCTTCCTGAACTCAAGTTGCTGGGATATGCAACTCTCCCTGAGGTTCACCCGCTGGGACGATCACCAACCGGCTCCGTGCCTGAGTGGATCACGTTTACACCAGACAGTAAGGTTGTCTATGTTTCGAACTCGGGAGCGGGATCGGTATCTGCCATTGACGCAAATACGCTGCAAGAAATCGCTGTGATTCCCGTAGGAGAAGTACCTAAGCGAATCAATACATTGCTCCTGCACTGAAATCACACTCCCACGATCCTTTTCGATCCAATGGGCTGGGACGAACTAAAAATCACATTAGACACAATGCGATGAAGTTGAAGTACATAATCCGGGAAGCGACGGCTGCGCTAAAGCGTAACTGGGTGAGAAGTATCCTTACGATCCTAGGCATCTCGGTGGGGGTGGGCGCGTTCATCTGTGTTGTGGCGATTGGCAATGCCGGCAGCAGCAGCATCGAGAAACAGCTTCAAAATCTGGGAGATAACTTTATTTGGATCGAGGCTGGAAGCCGCGCCAGAAATGGCGTCCGCTACGGAGCACGCGGTGATCGTACTTTGATTCTGGGCGATGCTACAGCAATCGTGGAACAGGTCCCGTTGGTCAAGAGTATGTCTCCAAATGCCGACGGACATACTCAAGTTGTCTATGGAGGGGAAAACTGGGTCACTATGTTCCGAGGGGTCACTCCCGTGTTCCTCCAGATTCGACGATGGAACACGAGGCTGGGGGCATTCTTCACCGAAGCTGACGTGGATGCCACAGCACCGGTCTGTGTTCTCGGCCAAACGGTGGTGGACAATCTCTTCGGCAACGAGGATCCCATCGGCAAGACAATACGCGTGCACAGCATGCCGTGCAAAGTGGTCGGTGTGTTGCAAGCCAAAGGCTTTTCAGCGACCGGACAGGATCAGGACGACTTTATTGTGATGCCCTTCACGACAGTGCAAAAAAGGATTACTGGAACATTCTGGCTCGACGACATCTTCTGCTCGGCTGTCTCCCGCGAAGCCATGCCGGAGGCCACCAAGCAGATTGTGGCTCTGCTGCGTGAGCGCCACCATCTCAATCCAGCGGAAGCTGACGACTTCAACATCCGCCGCCCGGAGGACGTAGTACAGGCTCAGCTTGCGACCAGCCGGATTCTGACCATACTTTTGGGAAGCGTTGCGTCTTTGTCCTTGCTCGTGGGTGGCATCGGCATCATGAATATCATGCTGGTGTCCGTCACTCAACGCACGCGAGAGATTGGGCTGCGACTCGCCGTAGGCGCGAGAGAATCGGACGTCCAACTGCAATTCCTGAGCGAAGCAATCGTGCTGAGCGTGCTGGGAGGGCTGCTAGGTCTTTTAGCAGGACTTGTTTCGTCGGCATTGGTTGAAAACCTCTTCCAAATGCCCACGAAGCTTTCACCTGAGATTTTTGCCATTGGTGGCATATTCTCAGCCGGCATCGGAATTCTTTTCGGTTACTACCCTGCTCACAAAGCTTCTCAGCTCGATCCCATACAGAGTCTTCGTTACGAATGATTCAGATCGCCGGAGCCGGGCTTCGAGTCCGGCGACGTCGAAGCTTTGCGGATCATTGTCTCAGCCTAACGTGCACATTAAATACTGCCTGCACCGCTCTTGGACACGATGGAGAATGGCGACAAAGCGTATTATTGCTACCAAGGAACTGCCGTGCTGAAGGACGGCGCACCGCAAACGGAAACAGGCCCCTGGAGGTTGATTCGTGGCACCGGCAAACTTAAAGGCCTAACCGGCAAGGGAACTTACAAGGGCACCGCCGGTGCCGACGGGACCATGACCTATGAGGTACAAGGTGAATATCAAAGCTCTCCCAAGCAGTCGTAAAAGAGTTTGGGCAGCGAAGAAGCAAAGAAGGAGTCTGGCGCGAGATTAGACCTGGTGTATTGAAGAGTGGTGGTCATGGTCGAAATGTCGCCAAGAGCTCTGGACGCAAGTGGATCTTGCGGTACGAATATCTGGGCGTGACGCGAGCGGGAAGCTGTTCGCGCAGAGCGCTGTGGCAAGTAGCATCAGCGGCGGTGGCGCACTTTTATCAGGAATGGCTCCGAAAAGTCCAAGCAGTCCATACACATTCTCACAAGGACAATATCCCGAATTGAATTGAAGGGAAAATAATGGCTTGGTATGTGAGTCGTCTGCACGGACGCCTTTTCCCCATGATGCGGCGACCTCAACCGCAGCACGATATACGTGGGGCTCAGCTGCATCTGTACCCCAATGGCTAACACGTGCAGCTTTTTTCCCATTGATTTCGTAAAAAGCTTTGATAGCTTCTTAATCGAGGACGGGATGTCCCCACGGGATTTCTCAAGCTGGTGGCGAGAGAATTCCGCAAGAGCGAAAGTTTCGGTCAGTTCTACCCTTAGCTGGATGCTGGGTAGGCGGCTCCACTAAGCGCTGCCCGAAGTTCGGTGGGCTGCTCCAGCCTTGCCACATGGTCTTCGAGTTCGGCGATCATAAGCAGGCTCATCGCCGAATTGCTGATGCCGGCCAACCCGTCGATGGCAGCGACGATGGATAGGCAAGACTGCAACCGCAGTATTCAAGGAATGGACGGGACCAAATGGGACAGGAACGGAAGTGCCGCCCGGCGTCGAGGTCAACGGCGAAGGGATAGCTCAGGAGGGGGAGGAATAGTACCGCGGGCTGCGAAATTTGCCGCTTTGATGGCTTGAAGCTGTGGGATTGGCGGAAGGCAGCGCGGAATGGCTACAAGGAGCAAATCCCGCGGCGATTCCGTCTCCTAGGCTGCCTTTGTCGATCTGCCTAGCTCGGCAAATAATTGGCGGATGCGCTCGCGTCTTTTTTCGTAGTCGCGCTGCTCTGCCGGAGTTGTCTCCCCAAGGGTGCGCCTTCTAAAAAACTCGACCTGCTGCTCAAATAGTTGAGCCAGATCGATCTTGATGCGCGCAGTCCTAGCAGTTTCCATTCAAGCGGCACGCTTCTGAAGGTCGGCGAAATGATATCGGCTGGTCACGCCGCACTTGGGACAAACCATCTTCCCGTTCTGTTCAGCCATTTGCATTAACAATACTGTAAAAGAGTGACAGCAGTTCTTGCAGGAGAGGGCAATTTCCAGATCGGCCATGGCGGGCTCCTCCCTGCTCACTTCTAAGGGCACAGAGAGCAGACGACCTGCACGAAAGTATAGCCGAATTTCAAGCCGCTGGCTTGGCTTTTAGGCGTGACTGGACACCGCTAACGAATCCTCCCCCAAAAATTGCGCGATTCCTGGCGGCAGCGAGCCGACCCTACGCACATGTGTCATATACCCAAGCACCAGCGCACCTGCACCAAGCCTAGAGATCGCACCGCAATGCGGGATCAGCGGCTGGGTGCAAACAAATACATGGTGGCAGTGATGATTCTGTGGGCTCGCTCTGTCCCTGTCGTCAACGGGTTTAGGCAGATCTTCGAAAATGTGACCAATCTGCCCCACCGTACATCTGATCCACATGCCTGTTGCCACGGTTCCGACGCTACCCTCTTTCGCCGAGCTTGAATCCGCTGCCGAGCTCGTCCACCGGTTCGTGCCACCGACGCCGCAGTACTCGTGGCCTCTGCTTAACCAGCGCGCCGGATGCGAAGTGTGGATGAAGCACGAAAACCACACGCCCGTCGGCGCCTTCAAGGTGCGTGGCGGGATCGTGTACATGGACTGGCTGCGGCGGGCGCATCCGGAAACGAAGGGCGTGATCTCAGCGACGCGCGGGAACCACGGCCAGTCTCAAGCCTTCGCTGCGCGCCAGTTCGGTCTGAGCGCCGTCGTGGTAGTGCCGTTCGGCAACAGCCGCGAAAAGAACGCAGCCATGCGGGCGCTGGGCGCGGAATTGGTGGAGCATGGCGACGACTTCCACGCCGCCGACCATCACGCCGATGAGCTGGCCCGCGAACGCGCGCTGTTTCGCATGCCGTCGTTCGATCCGTTGCTGGTTCGCGGCGTGGCAAGCTATGCGCTGGAGTTCTTCCGCGGCGCACCAGCACTCGATTCGGTGTTCGTGCCCGTCGGCTGGGGATCGGGTGCGGTCGGCCTCGCCGCTGCTCGAAACGCGCTGGGGTTGAAAACCAGGATCATCGGCGTGGTTTCAGCAAGCGCGCCGACTTATGCGTTATCGGTTGCGGCCGGGCGCGTGGTGGAGCAGAAGTCCGCGACGCGCATTGCTGATGGCATTGCCATCTCGCGCGCGCATGAAGTCTCCCTCGATATCCTGCGTCGCGAAATCGAGCGCGTGGTCCAGGTGACCGATGACGAAATCGAAGACGCGATGCGCGCGATTTTTACCGACACGCACAATGTCGCCGAAGGCGCTGGTGCAGCCGCCGTCGCCGCACTGCTGAAAGACCGAGGGCCTTGGAGCGGAAAGCGAGTGGGAGTCGTTTTGTCGGGCGGGAACGTCGACCGCGAGGTGTTTGCAAGAGTGATGGCGAACGAGCTTCGGTCAGAAGCCAAAGCCGCGAACTTACCCGCCTCTGAACGGCACGGTTG
>Ga0209055_1000654_pt1 | contig 24145 bp, 17 predicted proteins | sample GraSoiAngelo_110_FD_185875 | JGI IMG/M metagenome (GOLD analysis project Ga0209055, IMG submission 185875) | Grasslands soil microbial communities from the Angelo Coastal Reserve, California, USA - 14_0903_12_30cm (SPAdes) (version 2) | ecosystem: Environmental > Terrestrial > Soil > Grasslands ... | reverse complement strand
CGCCAGGCATTCCCATCCAGACTGATTCAGCCCAGTTGACTTTCCGTCACAACTTCGACCTTGAAAGTGGCTTTGACGGCGGTGTGCTGGAGATCAGCATCGGCGGCGGAGCATTCCAGGATATCCTTGATGCGGGAGGGAGCTTTGTCACGAGCGGTTATGCTCATACGATCAGCAGCAGTTTCCAAAGCCCGCTTGCCAGTCGTCGTGCCTGGAGTGGTTATACAGGTGGGTTCATCACTACCACAGTAAACCTGCCTTCTGCCGCCATGGGTCAATACATCGTGCTCCGATGGCGCGTGGCTAGCGATAATAGTAACTCAGCTGCCGGCTGGCGAGTGGATACGGTGAAGATCACAGAATGCGTGGCAACTCCAACTCCAACTCCAACTCCCACGCCTACAGCTACCCCGACGGTCACGCCAACGGCTACTCCGACGGCTACACCAACAGCTACGGTAACCGCAACTGCTACGCCAACAGCAACAGCGACACCTACTGCTACTGCTACTGCTACTGCTACTGCTACTGCCACGCCTACTACCAGCCCGACGCCGACATCTACTCCAACACCTACTGCTACGCCGAGAGCAACCCCGAGGCCGCGTCCGACTCCGCACATTCGTCCGACACCGCGTTAAAAGAGTGGTGATCCGTGATCAGTGAAGGGTGATTGGTAATCGCGATCTCTGATGGTAGGGCGTGGCCTAAGCCGGTCCTGAGCGAAGTCCGAAGGAGGCGCACCGACGAAAACAAGGGAATAAATCGACGCAGGACGGACAGCTTACCGCCGGTTGACTTGTGAGTGTTTTTCTTTTTCGTCCCTTACCTTTGTCATGCACAACTTTTCAAGCGAACTTTTTGCGCCTCGATCCTCAGCCCAATGGGCAAGCAGTGAAAAAATATGAAAAAATCAGTAACAACTTCCTTCTTAATTGCGCTGAGTGCGACCGTTCTCGGCGCGGGCAACCACGGTGGTAGCGGCTCCACAGCATCGGTTTCAGGTGGGACTAACACGTTCATTGAAACTTACGATGATGGAACCGATGTCGGTCTGTGGCATTGCAGTGTGAATGTGCCCCGGATTCTTGAGACCAATGGCGGGAACCCGGGAGCCTACATCCAGCAGGGCGGCTTCAGCAGCCACGTACCGACATGGGCCAGCATCTCGCCACGTTTTCAACCGGGAGTTAACGACACGTACAAGATCGATAGTATCTATACGGGCGATTGGACCACCCTCGGCGCTACGAGCATAATCGTCGACCTGAACATTATCCAGGTTGCCACCTGGGGTACCGATCGCGCAGTCACTTTAGAGCTGCTGCAGATGGATGACACTGGCTTCAACGTTAATTACGATGCGACATATACGCTGCCTGACCTCCCTGAACCACCTGTTGGCTGGCAGACATACTCGTTCCCAGTCGATGCCAACTCACCAACGATCCCGGATGGATGGGTTTTCACGCATGGCGACGGGTCGCCTGGCACCGACGCTGAATGGTCCCAGTTTCTCCACCGTATTGATTTGACCAGTATTGGCTTTTACAAGCCCGGATTCGCTTATCCCGGCCTTGGCACCTGGATACTCGGCATCGATAACATTGAAATCGACTTTCAGGCAGGGCCAACGCCAACACCTAGTCTAACACCAACACCTACTTCTACGCCCGGAGCTACCCCACGGCCGCGTCCGACTCCGCACCCTCGCCCCATGCCGCACTAACGCGGCGAATGGCAATACGTGAATCGTGGGATGTAGAGCGCGACGCCGGACGTTTCCGCTGCTTGCTAAAGCCGCATCCTACGTCAAATTGCGTCCACATCTCATGAAAAAGAAATCCACGTCTCAATCTGCCTTCCTCAATGTCCGCGTCTTAATTGGTTTGTTTATCTTCCTGGCCTTTCTGCTTGCCCTTGGGGTGTTTTGCAACGCGTCCGGCCAAGTAAATAGCGATACGAAATTCGCGCACTGGAACCCGCTGGTATGGCTAGAGCAAAAGGTCACCGCCAGCGACGGCACGGCAAACAGCTACTTCGGCTCGGCAGCGGCGCTCAACGGCTCCACTGCACTGATAGGCGCCGATGGCGACAACAGTTTCCAAGGTGCGGCCTACCTGTTCACCAAGTCGAACGGCAGTTGGAGCGAGGGACAGAAGCTGACCGCAAGCGACGGCTTGCCGGGGGACGAATTCGGATATCGGGTCGTGCTCGCCGACAATACCCTTCTCGTCGGTGCATTCACCGCCACCGTGGGCGGCGTCGTCAGTCAGGGCGCAGCCTACGTGTTCACTCAGTCGGACGGCACTTGGAGTGAAAGTCAGAAGCTGACCGCAAGCGATGGTGCGTTGTTCGACAACTTTGGCGCTTCGGTAGCGCTCGACGGCAGCACACTCGTGGTCGGTGCAAATGGTGCCACTGTCGGCGGCAACGCCGCCCAAGGCGCGGTCTATGTTTTCACCGAGTCGAACGGCACTTGGACGCAGACGCAGAAACTCACAGCCAATGATGGTGCCGCCTATGACAACTTTGGCCTCTCAGTCGCGCTGAAAGGCTCTACCATACTCGTCGGTTCGCCTCGCGCCGCCATCGGCGCCAACGCGGGCCAGGGCGCGCTCTATGTTTTCACCGAGTCGAATAGCACCTGGAGTCAGACGCAGAAGCTCACCGCCAGCGACGGTGCGACTAATGACAGCTTCGGTGAGTCGGTCGCCCTAGACGGCAGCACCGCTCTCATCGGCGCGTACAATGCGACTATTAACGGCCATACCTGGCAGGGCGCGGCCTACATCTTCACCGAATCGAACGGCACCTGGAGCCAGATGCAGAAGCTTACCGCTAGCGACGGTACGGCGGGCGCCAACTTCGGCAACGCGGTTGCCCTCGACGGCAGCACCGCTCTCATCGGCGCGGACGCCTCCACGGTCGAAGGCAACACCTATCAAGGCAAGGCCTATCTGTTCACCGAATCGGGCGGCGTGGGACGGCGTCACTGCGCTCATCAGCACGCCGCACCCCACCATAGGCGGCAACACCTGGCAAGGTGCGGCTTACTTTTACGAGCAATCGGCGACGCCTACCCCGACCCCGACGCCTAGTGCAACGCCTACGGCAACAGTTAGCCCGACACCGAGCGGGACCCCGACGGCCACTCCAACACCCAGTGCCACGCCCAGGGCTACACCAAGGTCGCGCCCGACTCCATACCCTCGCCCGACTCCGCCGCACTGAAAAACGCGTGATCAGTGAATAGTGATCGGTGATGGTAGGGCGCGACCGCCGGGCGCGCCTCGTACAACCTTGGGCCGTGAATAGTGAGTAGTGTGATCTAAGACACAAACGGCCTTGCCCAATCGCTATGCTCAGGCGTTGCGGCCCTAGCCGGACACACCGAAGGCGCACGATGTTGACACGCTTGGGTACATCAATTAGCATCGGCGCTCGCGAATTCGCCCTCCACACTCCTGGATCCGCGGGAACCCCTGATTCATGAAAAAGAAATCCACTTGCCCATCATTCGGGTTCTTCAATCTGCGCGTCACAATTGCTCTTCTTGTTTGCATGGCAGCCGTTTGCTCGCTCGTGACTGGAACGGTGCCGGCTTTCCTTCGTCCCCAAGGGCAGGGGAATGCTTCTCAAAGAACTCTCACGTTAGAAGAGCGCGTGTCCTATCAGCGCGCGATCGAGGACGTTTACTGGCGACATCGGATCTGGCCAAAGGAACGTCCGGATCCCAAGCCTTCGCTCGACGCAGTGATGTCTCATGCGCAACTGGAAAAGAAAGTCGCAGACTATCTTCGCAACTCACAAGCGCTGGAAGATTACTGGCAACGACCAATTACTGCAGAGCAGTTACAGGCTGAGATGGAGCGCATGGCGACGCACACCAGGCAACCAGAAGTGTTGCGCGAACTCTTTGAAGCGCTGGGGAACGACCCCTTTGTCATCGCGGAGTGCCTAGCCCGTCGAGCGCTCGCGGAGCGCTTGATAACAAACTGGTATGCCTATGATCAAAGAATCCACGGAGAGCTAAGACAGCGCGTAGAAGCTGATCTACAGGCCCATCCCACTGTCGAACAGATGAAACAGCTTAACGGCGAATATACCGAAATCGAGCTGATCAAGAGGGACAGAACTGAAGACGAACAGCATCACAGCGCCGACCGCGGCGTGAAGCTCAACAGCCGCGAATGGGACGAAACCGTGCAAAGGCTAGCCACAATATTTGGCGAGTCTACTGTAGAGGCAGGCGTGTCGCCTGCGAGTGGCCATACTGGGGCCAGGTCGCCTGCAACACGGGCTACACTAGGACAGATCAAAACCGGAGTAGTGAGCCCGCTGCAGGAAGATGAGAGCCATTACTATGCTACGGCCGTAGTCGAGAAGACCAACGACCGCTTAAAGCTAGCTACGGTTGAATGGCTGAAGGAATCGCTAGAATCATGGCGTGTCAGAACGGAAAATCATCCGCCTGCTGCGATAGCAGTGGCGACTACTGGCTACACATTGCCAGCAATAGCAACGGGCGGATGCACTGATGATGATACCTGGACGGCTACTGATGGCCCTCCACTTGGCCGCGAGAGTCACACCGCGGTGTGGACTGGCAGTGAAATGATCGTCTGGGGCGGGGTCGATGACAGCGGTTTTGCAGTGAACACGGGCGGCAAATATAATCCGGGTACGAATAGCTGGACGGCTACGACCACTATGAACGCACCCGCTGGCCGATCCGGTCACACGGCGGTGTGGACCGGCAGCGAGATGATCGTCTGGGGCGGCAACTTCGTCGACAATACCGGCGGGAGATATAATCCCGGGACAGATAGTTGGACAGCCACCACCACCGTTGACGCACCTACTGCCCGATCTGGTCACACAGCGGTGTGGACCGGCAATGAAATGATCATCTGGGGCGGGGTCGATGACAGCGGAGGCAGATATAATCCCAACACGGACAGTTGGACATCCACCAATACGACTAACGCGCCCGCTGGCCGATCCTATCACACAGCGGTGTGGACCGGCAGCGAAATGATCATCTGGGGCGGGGTCGATGACAGCGGTTTTGCAGTGAACACGGGCGGCAAATATAATCCGGGTACGAATAGTTGGACAGCTACCACAACCATTAACGCCCCCAGTGGTCGGGAGTTTCACACAGCAGTTTGGAGTGGCAGTGAAATGATAGTCTGGGGCGGATATGACGAGTCATTCAATTATCCGACCATTGGCGGCAGATACAACCCGAGCACGAACGTGTGGACAACAACTACCACCAACAACGCCCCCACTGGCCGGAAGCATCATACGACGCTCTGGACCGGCGGTGCAATGATTGTCTGGGGCGGAGATGATAGCAGCAGCTTGTTGAACACCGGTGGGAGATACAATCCTATTACGAATAGCTGGACTGCCACTAGCACGGCGGGCGCTCCCGTTGCGCGAAATGGCCACACGACAGTCTGGAGTGGCACTGAAATGATCGTTTGGGGCGGAAATATTGGTCCCTATCCCTACTATTCGAACACCGGCGTCAGATACAATTCCACTACGGATACTTGGACACCAAGCAGCACGCCTGGCGAGCGAAAATATCACACAGCCGTCTGGACTGGAAGTGAAATGATCGTCTGGGGAGGATATGCAGGCGGCGACAACTTCTTGGACACCGGCGGTAAATATGTTCCCAGCACGGACGATTGGACGCCTACCAGTACTACCAACGCGCCGACTGGGCGAGAGCTGCCCACGGCAGTATGGACCGGCAGTGAGATGATTGTCTGGGGCGGCTATTCCTACGATGGGGTCGATCACTACTGGAATACCGGCGGAAGATACAATCCTGGTACCGATGGTTGGGTAGCCACTAGCACCACCAACGCACCGGTGGGTCGAGAGTCGCAGCAAGCCGTGTGGACTGGAAATGAGATGATCGTCTGGGGCGGCTACTATTATGATGGCAATGACCACTACTTGAATACGGGCGGGCGATACAATCCCAGCACCAATAGCTGGGCAGCTACAGGCACCACGAACGCGCCTTCTGCACGAGCCAGTCACAAGGCAGTATGGACTGGCCTTGAAATGATTGTTTGGGGCGGCGGGGACGGCGTTAACTATCTCAATACAGGCGGCAAATACAATACGGGGACGAACAACTGGATGCCGATGAGTAATACGGGGGCGCCATCTGCACGAACCTCGCACACGGCTACGTGGAGCGGGAGCGAAATGATTGTGTGGGGCGGGTATTTTTTTGACATTAGTGGCGATCACTACTTGGAAACAGGTGGCAGATACAACCCCATCACGAATAGTTGGACTCCTACAAGCATCACCAACGTTCCAGATGGCCGAGCCCTTCACACGGCAGTATGGACTGGCAGTGAAATGATTGTCTGGGGAGGACTAGCATCCGAGGACACTCCCTATTTCGACAGCGGCGGCAGGTATGATCCAGGTACGGATAGTTGGACAGCCACCAGCACCACGAACGCCCCCAGTGGTCGATACCGTCACACGGCAGTGTGGACCGACCGTGAAATGATTGTATGGGCAGGGGTACTTTACACTAACACAATCACCAACACCGGCGGGAGATACTGCGCGCAATCTGGCCCGACACCCACACCTAGCCCTACGCCGACACCGACGCCATGCACGGGGAGATGTGAGCCTACACCGAGGCCTCGGCCGACTCCGCACGTTCGCCCGACTCCGCGCTAGAAGCCATTAACCCCGATTGCCAGAGTTGGGGAATCGGCGAATAGACAACGCTCTCGCCGTATCGCCGTATCGCCGTTTCTCCCTTTCGCCGTTTCCTTCTTTCTCGCGCAGGTAACAATTTCGTTACCTTTTCTCGTGCGGGTTTGGAACCGTTTCGGCGTTTTGCGCAAAATCTGCTTGCCTTCCCTTGAAGCCCCTGCGCAGTATCGCCGCTCCGACATCGAATCACACGGCGTCAGCTGCGATTCGGCGTCGATCCTAAAATGAAATCCGCAGATGCTGGCGCGCAGAAAAAAGGAACAAGATCATGAAACGATTAAACGCAGTATTACGACTGAGCTTTTGGATGACAGCATTGTTTGCGACGGCATTCCTGTCGCAGGCTGAATCGCGTGACAAACGTCCCAGCACGACGCAACAGAAAAAAACCTCAGCCCACGAAATCCACCTCGTCGACCAAAACGGACGGCCGGCCGTCAATGGCGTTCCATCGGCCACCAGCCAGATTGTCGATGTAGCGGTAGGGCAGGGCGGCGATGTGTTCGTACCGGACACGGTCAACATCTCCGTGGGCGACACGGTTCGGTGGACCTGGGCCGAAAGCGGCCACAGCGTCACCAGCGGACCTCCTTGCTTTGTCGATTCGCAGTTTTGTTCCCCTGATGATACGAACTGCCCCGCGGGAATTCTTTCTAACGTAGGCACGGTTTACGAACACACGTTTGCCGAGCCAGGTGTCTATTCTTACTTCTGCCACGCACATTGCGTTATCGGCATGACTGGCGTGGTCAACGTTTCGGGTGGTTGCGCGCCGTCGGGCTGGTCAGCTGGTCCAGACATGCCTACGGTACTGATCAGAGCGGTTGGCGTTTATTTCCAGGCCGATGGCAACTTTTACACTGTGGGCGGCCGTATCTCAGATAACGCGGGCGATGACTTTCAGCACGTGCTCCAGTACAACCCGACCTCCAACAGCTGGACCCAGATGGCATCGACATTGCCCGACAATCAGATGAATAACATGGCTTGTGGCGTGCTCACTGTCTCCGGCGCTCCTTTGATCTATTGCGTGGGCGGCTCTGCTGCTGGAAACACCACAGCCACAGCTCGCGTGTTCACCTACGATCCGGCCACCGATACCCCGGCTCTCCTTGGCAGCGACGACTGGCCTGGTGATGCCGCCGGCACGATCCTGCCTGGTGGATTTACGGTGGCTAATAACAAGCTGTACATCCTGGGCGGGTTTAACATCAACGTAGCTTCCACAAATGAGATCTGGGAGTTTGATCCCAATGCAGCGGCAGGCTCCAGATGGGCACAGAAAGTGAATACGCCGGAAGGAATCATGTATGCCCCCACGTGCACCATAAATGGCATAATCTACGTGGGGGGTGCGTCGGACTTCCAGGGCACAGTCGTGGACACCACCAACTCGTTCAGCTTCGATCCCGTGGCTAACACCATTGGCACGATCGCAGCGATACCGAGGGCCACAGGCGAGACGCGAGGGCTTAACTTCAATGGTCAGATGTATGTGATGGGTGGAGGCAGAGTTGCGCCCAATCCATCCAATGAAGTGGACATCTATGATCCGGGTACAAACATCTGGACAACTGGCGACCCATTTACCACTGCGCGGCGCAACTTCCCCACCGATACTGATGGCACGACCAGAATCTTCTTGTCAGGCGGTTACGACAGCGGCGGCGTCCCCGATCTTAGCTCGATGGAGATCTTCTGCGCAGCAGCGCCAACCCCTACCCCGACCCCGACACCAACTGTGACACCGACAGCGACAGTGACGCCTACGGCAACGCCTAGCGCAACACCGACGGCAACGCCATCGGGAACACCGACGGTGACGCCAACGGCAACGCCTAGCGCAACGCCGAGAGTGACACCACGACCGCGTCCGACACCGTTTCCGCGCCCAACGCCATAGCGAAACGTTGTAATCCTTTCTGCGGGGACTCGCGAAACACACTCGCGAGTTCCCGCGAATCCCTCCGGATAGCGAGGAGACAAATACTGTGGAGGTAGCCGTGCCGGTTGCGCCACGCTGGATTTGCAGGCGACACGGCTGCCACTACAGCTCGACACCACAGCAACGGAACGGCGATCGTGCCGCAATGGTGGGACGATGACAAATGAATCGCCAAACCGGCGAGTGCCGTAGTCGGCTAAGACCGCTAATGTTTTTATAGCGCGGTTCACCTTCGTTGCGAATCGGGTTGGCAAAAAAAGGGCCGTCGGTCGCCGAGCATGCGATTCCCCTGAAGGGGGAAACGTTATATGCTGAAAACCCATCTCATAAATAGGAACGGGTGCGTTGCTCGAGATTTGGCGCTGCAGCAAGGCGAGAGGAGGGAGAATATCCTTTATGGATCTGTGACCGACGAGCAACGCGGCCGCAGCGTCGAAGATCGAACAACCCTCCGGGCTGAGTTCTGGCCGGCAACTGGCGGCGTTGCTCCTCAGTCACAGAACCCTGCGGCTATGCTTCTTCGTCGCGCCTTGCCAGCCGCCCGCCAGAACTCAGCGCACCGAGTCCCTATTTATGAGATGGGTTCTAAAGGAATTTTCTGGTCCCGCGGGCTGTTGATCGGCGCCGTCTTGTATCTCGCGACGAGCGCCTCTTCGCCTGCGGCCCAAGAAACCGCGCCCGTGCAGCCTGGGGTTATCACAACTTTCGCGCCGATTGTCGAGAAAGTCGCTCCGAGCGTTGTCACGGTGTTCACTACCCAGACGGTGTCTCGGGGCGCATCGGCGTTTCCATTTTCCGACGACGCGCTGCGACAATTTTTCGGCGGACCAGCTCCGCAGAAGCAAGGTAAGCAAACGCTTCAAGGCCTCGGCTCGGGCGTGATCGTCAGCCCGGATGGGTACATTCTCACCGCTAATCACGTCGTTTCCGGCGCCGAGGAAATCATGGTGGGACTCGGCACTGAGCTGCGCAAATACAAGGCAAAAAAGATCGGCACCGATCCGGGGACCGACGTTGCGTTGTTGAAAATCGACGAGAAAAATCTGCCGGCAATCGCGTTCGCCGATAGCGAGAAAGCGCGCGCGGGCGACATTGTGCTCGCGGTGGGCAATCCATTTGGTCTCCGCCAAACGGTCACGATGGGGATCATTAGCGCGGTTGGCCGTGGCGGCATGGGCATTGTCGATTATGAAAATTTCATTCAGACCGATGCGGCAATTAACATGGGCAATTCCGGCGGCGCGCTGGTCGATATCAAAGGCGAATTGTTAGGCATTAACACTGCCATTTTCAGCCGAAGCGGGGGAAACCAGGGTGTCGGATTCGCGATTCCCGCGAACCTCGCCCGCGATGTGATGCAGAGTCTGCGCGAAAAGGGCCGGGTCGTGCGCGGCTACATCGGCGCGTCGGTGCAAACGCTGACGCCCGAGTTAGCCGAAGCGATGAAGCTCAAAGGGCAACCGACCGGCGCGCTGGTAGGCGAGGTGGCGCCGAAAACGCCTTCGGAAAAGGCTGGAATGAAGACCGGCGACGTGATTACTGCGGTGAACGGAAAGAAAATAAGCGACGCGCGCGAGTTGCGTTTGATCATTGGCTCAATGGCGCCGGGCAGTAAGGCGCAGATGGAAGTGAATCGCGAAGGTCAGACGAAAACGTTCGATGTAGAGCTTGCTGAGATGCCTGCGGGCACGACCGAGGAAGGTCCCGAAACATCTCCCGAAGAAAACGCGCAGCCTGAGAAAACTACTGTTTTCGGTGGAGTCGCGGTAGCTGACGTCACCGGCGACGTTCGCTCGGCGCTGAATTTTCCAAAGGACATTCAGGGTGCCGTAATCGCAGAAATTGATGCCGACTCGCCGGCTGGCAAAGCTGGTCTGCGTGAGGGAGACGTGATCCAGGAAGTAAATAAGCAGCCTGTCAAAAACGCAAAGGATCTCGTCGCCATCAGTCAGAAATTGAAGCCTAACGAAAAAATTCTGCTGCGCGTCTACAGCCAGGGCCGCAGCGGTTACGTCGCGCTGGAACCGAAGTAGTCTCTCGCTGTAGAGTGCGCTGTCCTCAGCGGATTTCCCAATTCCGCCGCAGAGCTGTTATGCGCTGAGGACAGCGCACTCTACAGCATCGGGGAGCACGACTGCCATGCGGTGTAGTCCCTCAAATATCCAAAAGCACCTTCGCCTTCCAACCATCTTCGTGTTTCTGGACAGAGAACCCATGAAGCGTGACCGCCTTCACATCAGCCCGCTGCTGATGACGTGTGTCGTCCAATTGTTCGCCGGCGAGAGTCGCTTTCAAAACAAATTGATCGGCTTTCTGGTCGATTTGCATCTTGTTGGCTCGCAATAAAAGGCGCCTGGCGTCTTTGAAATAGATAAGCTCCTGTAGAAAATCGAAGAGCAACATTTCAAGGTTATCGTTCGAAAGCTCAATTTGCCGTGTTTCACGCGACTCGATTGCGTCGAGATTATCTATCATCACGTTCATCGTCGCGTCAGCTGCAGCCGTGAACAATTCCGGCAGATCGCGTCCCGTTGCTTCAAACGCGATATCGGCCGTGCCGATTTCCTCGAGATAGTGGTAGGGCATGAGCTGAATGACGAATGGAAACGTGAACGGTGATCGGTGAACAGTGAACCGAACTTTTTGCTGGAGCCACCGATCACTGATCACGGTTCACTGATCATCTTCTCCTTATTAGCGGTGCACTTCTCGAGCGTATGAAGAATCGCCGATTTTTCTCGAGCGATCCCTTTCCCGATGAAGACCAGTTCGGTGCGATGCGTCTCGAATGGTTCCAACTCCCAGCGGCCGGCCACGAAATTGAAAAGCTGCACGCTATCGGCGAAGCGGACGAAACCTTTCGCCCGAAGCACGCTCTTGGGTAGAGCCTCTGCGAAACCTTCGAAGCAATCGCGCGAGAAAGTCTTGTCCGAGCTGAATGTGAACGATTCGAACTCTGGCTGATGTTCATGCCGGGGCGGTGCGACTTTTTTCTCGCGCCCGATGCCAAACAAAAGTTCGGGATCGATCTGGCAGCGCTCGGTACGAATAATCGCCGTGCTTGGATTGATTTCACGCAATTTTCTTTCGAGCGGTTCGATTTGCTTCGCGTCGACAAGATCGATTTTGTTCAAAAGCAAAATATCCGCGCCTTCGATCTGCAAGCGGGTGGTGTGACCCAGTTCGGGGAAGCGAACCAGCATGTCCGCGTCGATTACTGAAACCACGCCGTCCAGACGGCATTCAGGCAGCGCTTCCTGAATGTTAAACACGAGCGCCTCGGGTTCGGCGAGGCCGGTGGTCTCGACAACGATAATTTCAGGCGCAATTTTCTTGATAATCTCGGTAACTGCTGCCTCGAATTCGCCGAGTAATGAACAGCAAACGCAGCCGCCGCCGAGCTCCGCTATCCGCACGTTCTTGCCTTCGATCACTTTGGTATCGATCGCGATCTCTCCGAATTCATTCATCACGATGGCGATCTTCGCCGGGCGCGTGGCCAGGATGTGACGGAGCAACGTCGTTTTACCGCTGCCGAGTGGGCCGGTCACTAATGTAATTGGAGTGCGTAGAGTCATAGGCGAAAGGTGATCCGTGATCAGTGAACTGGGCGAAAACGGATCACTGTTCACTATTGATTCTCATCCTTTCACATTCCCAATGGGCGTGAATCGCGCGACCGGTTTGCTGATTCCCGCGAGTTCGGTCGCGGCGATTACTTCATCAATGTTCTTGTATGCGGCCCCTGCTTCCTCGGCGAGGCCGGCCCACGACGTGCTGCGGACGTAAATTCCGCGCGCTTCCAAATCACGCTGGAGTTGTTTGCCGTGCCATTGCTTGCGCGCCTTGGTGCGGCTCATGGTGCGACCGCTTCCGTGCGCAGTGCTAAAAAATGTTTCTCCGCCCGATGCTGTGCCCACGAGCAGATAAGACCCAGTCTCCATCGAGCCGCCAATGATCACCGGCTGGCCGATGTCGCGGTAACGCGCAGCCACTTCGTCGTGGCCAGGGCCGAACGCGCGTGTCGCGCCTTTGCGATGAACAAGGAGCGTCTTTTCTTTTCCATCGACAGTATGCTTCTCCAGCTTCGCGGTGTTGTGCGAGACGTCGTAGATCATCTGCATCCCGAGGTCTTCGGCGCTGCGGCCGAATATTTCGGAAAAAACTTCGCGAATCCGATGGAGAATAACCTGGCGATTTGCGAATGACATATTCAACCCGCATTTCATCGCGGCGAAATAATCGCGGCCTTCCGGCGATTCGAATGGCGCGCATGCCAGTTCGCGATCAAAAATTTTGATTCCGTATTTCGATTCCATCACTTTGAGAAACGTCTGGAGATAATCGGTGGCAACCTGATGGCCGAACCCGCGACTGCCGCAGTGAAACATCACTACGACCTGGTTCGGGATCGTGATTCCGAATTTTTCCGCGAGCTGCTTATCGCGCACGTCCTCTGGCCGCGCGACTTGAACTTCCAGGTAATGATTACCGCTGCCCAGGGTACCGACCTGGTTGTAACCGCGATCGATTGCGCGTTCGCTAATCTTCGAAGCGTCGGCGTCCGAGATGCAACCGTTCTCCTCAGTAACTTCAAGATCGTCCTCCCAGCCGTAATCGTGTTCGATGCACCAGCGCGCCCCTTGTTCGACCAGATTTCGAAAGTCCTGACGCGATAATTTCAAGAACCCGTGACTTCCAACTCCTGCAGGAACGCGCTCATAGAGCCGGTCAACAATCTGATGCAGATGCGGCTGTACATCGTCAAGCGTGAGATTGGTGATGACGAGGCGCATGCCGCAGTTAATGTCGAACCCGATGCCGCCCGGTGAAATGACGCCGCCTTCGTGCACGTCCATCGCCGCAACACCGCCGATGGGAAATCCGTAACCGCTGTGGCCATCGGGCATGCAGAGCGCGTAACGTGCAATCCCGGGCAACGTCGCGACATTGCTGATCTGCTCGTAAACCGCCTCGTCCATTTCGCGAACTAGTTTTTCCGTCGCGATGATCCGTGCCGGCACGCGCATGCCTTGCTTGTAGCTCGCAGGCAACTCCCAGACGCTGTCCGAGATTTTTTTAAGCTGCTCACTAACCGCCATACGACATACCGTTTACCAAAAGATCGTCTCTGAGTGCGAAGGAAGGCTTGCCGAAAACGGCTTTCAACATCCGACGCTGAACGTCCAACGGCGAACGTCCAATTCAAATTCGACAATTTCCGCCGTTTCGATTAAAAACGCTGACTCCCAAGGCTCACACTCGTGCGATTCATGAACAGACGCCGTCGCCATGCTTTACTCGCTCTGCTCCTTTGCGCAGGCGCTGGGTCTTCGATAGTAAACGGACCTTGACTTTGTAAGGCGGGGTATTACAAAGGCCGCCGACTCAAAATGAAAATGAAAAATACGTTCTGTTTTCCAAGACAACTCATTCTTTGCCTCATCTGTTGGCTGAATACTTTAATCGTCGCGGATAACGCCCACGCCGCCTTTGGGGATATAGTTGCGCAATATACCTTTCCGGCCTCGTCATTCACCATGAGCCCCACGCAGCCTCTTATGTATGCAACAATTCCTTCCCAGAATTCCGTCGCGATCATTAACACCAATACTCTGGTTGTTGAGGACACGGTCTTTGTTGGATCGGGTCCGACAAACCTCGCCTTGTCGCCGGACGGATCGAAGGCTTATATCGCGAACAGCACATCAAACTTTGTGGCGGTTTTTGATACGCAGAGTCGAACGGTCATAGATTCGTTTCTTCTTCCTGAGCAGCCGCAGGACGTCGTCTTTGGCAGCTTGAACCGGCTATGGGTTCTCGGGGGGACTCAGATATTTCAAATCGATGCGACAACCGGTGCTTCGACCGGACCTAGTATCAGCAACCCCCCTTACATTTATAGTGGTTCTTTAGAAATCACCCCGGACCGAAACACCCTCTACTACGCCGACTACGGGCTTTGTGGAGCGACCATGTATAAGATGGACGTCTCGGGCACTAATCCTGTTGTGGTGTTGCAGACGCCGTTCGGGGGAGCGGGGTGCAACGGCGAGGATCTAAGTCTGAGTCATAATGGCAACTTCATTTGTTTTGCAACCGGTGCAGGGCAGACTCTCTACGACATCGCAAAATTCAGAACTTCCGACTTCGCCTCTATGGGTTCTTTCAACACTGGGCCTTACCCCCAAGCGGTGGTCTTCAGCCCAGACGACTTGGTGGCGTATGCTTCCGTTCATACTCTCCCTGGGATAATAGCCTTCGACGCAAACACATTTCTCTCGCTGGGAACCATTTCTGGCCCCGATGTGGCAAGTAAATTAGCTGCGGATTCCACGGGCAGATATCTTTTTGCTGGATACTATGTTTATTACAGCGAGTTCATGGGAACGATTGTCTTTGACACTGGTCGAACCGCACCTACTCCCACGCCAACGCCCACTCCGACTGCAACAGCAACGCCCACGACCACCCCGACGCCCACGGCCACGCCTAGGGTAACACCAAGACCACGTCCAACTCCGCGGCCGCGTCCAACTCCTGCATGAGCCGATGGTGACCAGCCTGTCGTTTCTTGGAGACGGTTCGAGTTAACACGCAACGCTGACGTGCCGTAAACGGGCCGCTCGTTCGGATCGAGCAGTGAGTTTCGCTCCGACTTTCAAAAACGAATCGACCCACCGAAAAACGTCCTCGTCGCGGACCACTCGTCTCATGCGCTTCATGCGCGCATTGCGCTCGGCATTGGTCATGCGGAATGCTTTCAACACTGTGTCGGCAACTTCCTCGACATCGTAAGGATTAACCAGCAGTGCTCCGGTTTTGAGCTGCTCCGCCGCGCCAGCGAATTGACTGAGAATAAGCGCGCCGTCTTCGTTGATGCGGCAGGCACAATATTCTTTGGCCACCAGATTCATTCCGTCCTTTAGCGGGGTGACAAACGCTATGTCGCACCCGCGGTAGTGCGCGAGAAGATCTTCCCGATCGAGACCGCGAAAATGATATTGCACCGGCAACCAATTGCTGGTCGAGAACCGGCCGTTGATGTCGCCGACCAGGCGATCGATGCGTTGCTTGAACTCGTGATACCTGGGAATCTCCACCCGACTCGGCACGACAACCTGAATGAGCACCACGCGTCCCCGCAGTTCCGGATGGCGTTCCAAGGCGTCGCGGTACGCGCGCAGTCGTTCCGGAATTCCTTTGCTGTAATCGAGCCGGTCCACGCCCAGGATCAACTGGCAATCACGAAACCCGGCGCGCAACTCCTGAGATCTGCGCGTAACCGCGTCGGACGTTGCACCCCTTTCAAACGAGTCGAAGTCGATCCCAATCGGGAAATGTCCGAGGCGAATCTGGCGCTTTTCGAAACGAACTAATTGCAGGTCGCGACGAGGAACGACCCGGGCATCCGACATCACGCGCCGCACGCATCCGAGAAAGTTGCGAACGTCGCGCCGCGTCTGGAAGCCGAGCAGATCGAATTGTAGCAGGGCCCGCAGCAGCCGCTGCTGTTGCGGAAGCTTTGAAAAGATGTCATACGGCGGGAACGGGATATGGAGGAAAAACGTCAATCCGGAAAGTTTTTGAGATACACCGCGCTCGCGCAATGCCTGGGCGACGTACATCAGGTGATAGTCGTGTACCCAAATGAAGTCGTTAGGTTGCGCACAGCGAGCGATGGTATCGGCGAAACGATCGTTGACCGCCTTGTAGGTTTGCCAGTACCCCGGCTCGAAATTGCAAAAGTTTTGCAGATCGTGAAACAGCGGCCAGATCACCTCGTTGGAATAGCCGTAATAAAATTCGTCGCGCTCGGTTTCGCTAAGGGCAACCGGCACCACTTTGTAACCTGCGCCGCGTGTCGCTTCGGCAAGCGGACCTTTTGGGATTTTGCCCGCAATTCCCGGCCAGCCGATCCACGTGCCACCGCGTTCGCGCAGCACCGGCTCCACAGCTGAAACCAGTCCTCCGGCAGCCGGCGTCACCGTCCAAAGCTCTTCGCCAGTCGAATCCAGCGCGAATGGCAATCGATTGGAAACGACGATCAGGCGATTCATTTTAACAACGGGTTAAAAAGTTAGAAAAGTTAGATTGTTACAAGTGAGTCCGTCTGGAATTCTTTTTAACCTTGTCACGTTGTAACGCTTTTAGCTCTTTTTGTTAAATCCAATATGCTTCCTTCTGCACTGGGGCACGTTCCAGAGATAGTTGGCGGCGGCGATGAGCTCGCCGTTTTCCTCGATTATGACGGCACGCTTACGCCGATCATCAGTCAGCCCGACCAAGCGGTGCTTATGGACTCTACTCGAGCAATTCTGCGCACTCTCGCGGCGAAAATGCCTGTCGCAATCCTTAGCGGCCGAGAGCTCAAAGACGTTCGCAAGCGTGTTGATATCGATCGAATCGTTTACGCTGGCAGCCACGGATTTGATATCGCCGGCCCCCGCGGACTGCGGAAAGAAATGGCCACGGAATTTCTGCCCAGGCTCGACATGATAGAAAAGGAGCTTGGCAATCAACTTGCTGGAATCGCCGGCGCGCGCATGGAGCGAAAACGTTTCTCCATCGCCGCGCATTATCGGAACGTGAATGAAAGCGACGTCCCCAAAGTAGAGCAAGCTGTCAGCGAAGTGGCCGCCCAACACCGCGAGCTGCGCAAAATGGACGGCAAAAAAGTTTACGAACTGTTGCCTGATATCGATTGGGACAAAGGCAAGGCCGTGCTCTGGTTATTGGAAGCCCTGGGCTTGGAGGGCGCGAAGATCCGCCCGATTTACATCGGCGATGATCGCACCGACGAAGATGCCTTTCGCGCGCTTGAGAAGTCCGGCGTAGGCATTCTCGTAAGCGAGCAACCGCGTCCCACTGCGGCGAGTTATTCGCTCAAGGATTCGACCGAAGTGGAGCGCTTCCTGCGCGAGCTCATTGCAGCACTAAGATGACGGCCATTCGAGCCTTAGGCTGTTGTCTTTCTCCAACCTTGCGCCGGTGCTGAATTGCGCGCCGAGCTTGTTCAGCAGCTTACAAAGCCATTCGGCGTCGGCGGCTGATGAGCGCTCCAATCTAAACTGCCGCATTCGCATCGGGACCAAACGCGCCGTGATCAATTCGCCATTGTGCGAATCAATTTCGATCAAATACATCAACGCCAAATCGCCGCGGAACATTTCGTAACCGCTGATTCCTTCGTAATCCGTCAGGAAATCTCCGCAGCCGTAGAGAATGAGCCGGCCCTTGAAAACCTCAATTGCTTTCACGTGATGCGAGGAGTGTCCGTGCACGATTGCAATGCCTTCTTCGATCAAGCGATGAGCAAACGCTATTTGGTCACGTGGAATTTCGTAACCCCAATTGCTGCCCCAGTGAATGGAGGCGATAATCAAATCGCCCGGTTGCTGATATGCGCGCATTTGATCGGCTGCTCGCGCTGCGGTCGTTTCTGAAAAGCCATCGAGCAAATTTACTCCCGGGGAAATGCTGGTGGCCTTCCAATCTTCCGGGATACCGCTGGTTCTTGATCCAAATGAGAATAACAGTAGGCGGCCATTGCCGGCCGTGTCCAAGGCCGCGGGCTGCATCGCGTCTTCGGCATCGTTGCCTGCGCCCGCGTGAGCGATGCCTGCCGCATCCAAGGTTTTCAACGTTTCCGATAATCCGTCGTATCCCCAGTCCAACACATGATTGTTCGCCAAAGCGCCTGCGCTGATTTTTGCAGACGCGAGGCAGCCGATGTTCCGCGGGTGCATACGATAATGAATTCCTTTTTCAGGCCATGGCGTTTCAGCCGAGGTAATCGCGGTCTCAAGGTTTGCGATTCGCAAATCGACCTCGGCGCGGTCCAGTTCGCACAGCGCATCGCCCCAGATGTAATCGACGCTCAGTGGGCGCGGTATCGGTCCGCTGGCTTCCTCAGCAAGAGCGATATACTCGCGCGCATCGCGCACATGCGGCTCGTACAGGATTGGATTTGCCGAATGCGACAGCGCCTGATCAATGCCGCGTCCAGTCATCACGTCGCCACAGAGAAAAAGGCGCATAAACCAGCGTAAGCTCCGAATGCCCGGCTCCAAAAAGGCAATGTGTTGTCATCCCGAGGCTGGCGGAGTGCGCCGAGGGACCTCTCCCACACGGAGTCGATTACACAAACGATCAGAGCAATCCATCATCCTGTGAGAGGTCCCTCGCCGTCTTCGCAGGCTCGGGTTGACTGATCGGACGCTAGCGGGCTCGGTCTTCAGATTGCCGCGGAGAAATGCGCTTGTCTCACAGCTTCAGCTTCATTCCATCGTAGGCAATGCGCATGTCGACGCCACGCTCGGAGGCCATAACCCGCAGTTTCGCAGAGAGCTTGTCCTCGTCGCCGGTGACAATCTCCGAGCCGCAATGCGTGACGATGGCTTGCGGTACGCCTTCTTTTTCGCACCACGTCAACTGGGTGCGAACCGGCGAATGGCCAATGAGCGCTTTGTCGCGTCTTCGGATGAACGAACGCATTACAGTAGCGCCATCGCCAATGTAAATTTGCACATTTTTTAAGGCCGCAGCGCGGTCATGGATAAACACAAGGTCAGGAACGTAAAAGACAGACGCACGACCGGCGCTCACGCGATATCCCACAGCCGGAGCAAGAATAGAATGTTCAACGGAGAACGCCTCAAATGTGATGCCGCAAATCTTCGTGGGTGTACGCTCCTTAATCAGATGCCTATCTTCAATGCGACACCTCGTTAACGACTGCCAGGTTTTCTGCGGAGCATGCACCGGGCAAGGCGCACCATTTCTCAAGCCCCACGCATGATCAGGATGCGCGTGCGTGAGCACGATCGCCTTCGGATGCAGCCGCTCAAATTTTCCCAGCCAATCAAGGCCGCAATCGATCATCACATCGGTGCCGCGATACGAGACCATCAGCGAGGTATGCATGCGATGACTTCGCGTGCGCTTCTCGATCTCACCGCGCGTGCCAAGGAACGTCAGTTTCATTGTGGAATAGGGCCCGGCATCACTGATGCTGGCTGCCAAACACTACCCCAATGGAACGCCTATGTTCTCTGCGCGGCCCGCTTGATTTCATCGAGCGATGCCGGATTTTCCAAGGCAGATGTGTCGCCGAGTTTTTCGCCCAAATACGCAGCGCGCACAATGCGGCGCATCACTTTCGCGTTCCGCGTTTTTGGTATGTCAGCCACAAAAACCACGTTGCGCGGAGCGAGCGCCTTACCGAGATCGCGTGCCACATTCTCTTTCAATTCGGTCGCAAGAGTGACATTGCCGTCCGCTCCCCTCTTCAAAACGCAAAAACAAATCAGCGCTTCGCCTTTGATGGAATCGGGGACGCCCACCGCAGCGGCTTCATTGACTTGCGGATGCGCAACCAAGATTGACTCGACTTCAGCCGGCCCGACCCGTTTGCCAGCAATTTTGATCGTGTCGTCGGAGCGCCCCAATATGTACCACAGTCCGTCGTCATCGATCGCCGCCCAGTCGCCGTGTACCCAAACATCCGGAAAACGCGACCAGTAGGTCTCGATGTAGCGCTCGCGGTCTTTCCAAAAGCCGCGCGTCATCCCGATCCAAGGTTCGCGAATTACCAGTTCGCCTACTTGTCCGCGCACGGATCTTCCATGTTCATCGACAACATCTGCGGCCATTCCCGGGAGCGGCCCGGAGAATGCGCACGGCTTCATCGGTGTGAGGACATTACCCATTACGATTCCACCGGAAATTTCAGTGCCACCGGAGTAGTTAATTATCGGCAGCTTTCCGCGTCCCACACTTTGGAAGAGCCACATCCACGGGTCGGGATTCCACGGTTCGCCGGTGGAAGCAAATTTGCGCAGCGACGAAAGATCATGTCGATGCACAATCTCATCGCCGTGACGCCGCAACGCGCGAATCAGCGTTGGCGAAACGCCCAGGGCAGTCACTTGATGCCGATCCACCAGTGACCAGACGCGATCTGGTTCCGGAAAATCGGGTGCGCCATCGTAAAGCATCATCGTCGCGCCGAGCAGTAACGTTCCGAAAACTTCCCATGGCCCCATCATCCAGCCCATATCGGTCATCCAGAAAAGGGTTTCGTCCGGGTGCAGATCAAGCCCATGCCACATGTCCTGTGCGGATTTGATCGGGAACCCGCAATGCGTGTGCACTGCGCCCTTCGGGCGGCCGGTCGTTCCCGAGGTGTAAATGATCATCATCGGATCTTCCGCTGATGTGCGTTCCGTTGGTTGTTGAGAGCTGAGACTTGAGAGACTCGTCACCTCGCGCCACGAATGTGCTTCGTAATGCGGGCGCGCCGCTTTAGAACTCGACGGCTTTAAGCCGTCGAGTTTCAGCGCGGGAGTTTCTGACGGCAAAACAATCAGGTGTCTAAGGCTGGGGACTTGCGACGCTGCTTCATACGCGATCGATTTCATCGCACAAAATTTTCCGCGCCGATGAGTTCCATCCGCCGTGAAAAGCGCCTTTGCCTCGGCGTCATTGAGCCGGGAAATAATCGCCGCGGCGCCGAACCCGGAGAAGAGCGGGAGAAAAATTCCTCCGATTTTAATGATGGCGAGCATTGCAACCACGATCTCAGGAACCATTGGCATGAACACGCCGATGGCGTCGCCTTTTCCGAGACCGAGGCCGCGTAACACGGCGGCGATCTCGTTGGTTTGCACGCGCAACGTTTTGTAGGTGAGGGTTTGGGTAGCGCCGTCTTCGGTCTCGGACCTGATGGCAACGCGATTGTCGATCTCAGTGCCGGCGTACTTGTCGAGCATGTTGTGGACGATGTTCATTTCGCCTCCGACGCACCAGTGCGCCCAGGGTTTGCCTTCGCTTAGGTCGACCACGCGCGAGTACGGTTTGTGAAACTGGATATCGAGATCGCTCAGCACCGCGTCCCAGAACCACTCAATGTCGGTTGTCGATCGTTGCATCAGCTCGTCGTACGAACCGAGCTCATGTTTCTGGATAAAGCGCTGAAGATTGGATTGTGCGACGAGCTCCGGCGCCGGATGCCAGACAAAATCGCCCCCAAATTGAAATTCGCTCACTGCATGAGTTTGCTTGTTTTCCATTGTAGGGCAACCGCATCGGTTGCCAGATTGGCAGGCGGAGCGCCTGCCCTACAACATCGCATGTTGCCCCTTACGAATTCGTCGGCAGATTGAAATTGCAACTTTTCCATGAAGACGACACTTGCTCATCAACTCGCCAGTTATGCCTCCTCGTTCCGATTTGAAGATCTTTCCAAAGAAGTCGTACACGAAGTAAAACGACGCGTCATTGACTCGCTGGGTTGCGCACTTGGTGCGTGGAACGAAGAGCCGTGCATCATTGCGCGAAACGTCGCTTCCGATTTCTCGGCGAAACACGGATCGACAATCATCGGCACGAATCACAAGGCGCCGCCGGACTGGGCCGCATTCGCGAACGGCTGTTGTATTCGCTATTTCGATTACAACGATACTTATCTTTCGAAAGAGCCGGCCCATCCGAGCGATAATATTTCCGCAGCGCTGTCTGTGGCGGAAAGCGTGGGCGCAAGCGGCCGCGAATTGATTGCCGCGATCGCGCTTGCGTACGAAGTGCAATGCAGACTTTGCGATGCCGCGAGTATTCGCGCGCGCGGCTGGGACCATGTGACGTACGGCGCGTTCTCCACAGCGCTTGCGTGCGCGCGCTTAATGAAACTTGATCCGCAAAAGACGCGACACGCGGTGAATATTGCTGGAGTCGCGTGCGCGGCGATGCGTCAGTCCCGTGCAGGCGAACTCTCGCATTGGAAAGGGGTTGCATTCGCTGACGCAGCACGGCGCGGCGTTTATTCGGCGTTGCTTGCCCGATCGGGAATGACCGGGCCTGCCCCCATTTTCGAGGGACAAATGGCGTTCGAGAAACAACTCGGGGTTTCGCTCGGGAACGTCGGAGAAAAATTCAAGGGCGCGCCGGAAATGATTTTGAATACGAGCATCAAGTTTTGGCCGGCCGAATATCACAGCCAGAGCGCAATTGAGGCGGCGCTCTCATTGCGAAAGGAAATTGGCGATCCTGCAAAGGTAAAATCAATGACGATCGAAAGCCATGACGCCTCGGTGGACATCATCGGCAGCGAGCCAGAGAAATGGAAACCGGCAACACGCGAAACGGCAGACCACAGCTTGCCTTACATTACGGCGATCGCGCTGATCGACGGCGAAGTAACCGACAAACAATTCGACCGCGAGCGCTTTAGTCATCCAAACGTGTGGAAATTTTTGGAGAACGTGAAGGTGGAACGCAATTCGGAGTTGAGCTCGATGTATCCCGGCGCGGTCGCGAACATCGTACATGTAGATCTTGCGGATGGCCGGCGATTGACCAGGAGAGTCGATTATCCGCTCGGGCACGCGAAAAACCGCCTCAAAGATTCGGAAGTGGAAGAGAAGTTTAGAGTCTTGGTTGAACCGATGCTTGGCAATGATCGCGCAGGAAAGATTATCGATGTTGCGTGGAAGTTGGACGAAGCGGCAAATGTTGATGAGCTGATGAAGGCCCTGGTGATGCCGGAGAAGTAAACAAGCGATATCTCGACCATTCGACTCCATTCAGGGCAAGACTTTCGCTCGACATGACAAAGAAAGGGAAAGCTGCACGATTACGCGCGTTAATCGCGGAAGATTGCGTGCTGCTGCCCGGTGTACCCAACGCTGCGATAGCGCGGTTGGTGGAACGCGCGGGGTTTGACGCCGTGTACATCAGCGGTGCGGGAATGGCGAACTCAACTGCTGGCGTGCCGGACATTGGATTGCTGTCGATGACGGAGGTCGTGAGGCTTGCCGGGTATGTTGCGAATTCGGTAGCAATTCCGGCAATTGTCGATGCAGACACCGGTTTCGGCGGCGCGGAGAACGTCGCACGCACCATCTGTGAATTGGAGAAGGCAGGCCTGGCCGGATGTCACATCGAAGACCAGGAATTTCCCAAACGCTGTGGACATCTCGCAGGGAAAACAGTGGTCGATGTTGATGAGATGGTTGGAAGAATCAAAGCGGCGGTTCGTGCGCGCCGTGACGAAGACTTCATGATCATCGCCCGCACAGATGCTCGTGCGGTTGAAGATTTCGATCGTGCCGTGGAACGCTCCCGTCATTATCTCAAGGCGGGCGCGGATGCGATTTTCCCTGAAGCGTTGCAAAGCGCGGATGAATTCAAGGCGTTCGTCCGCGAGGTGAAAGCGCCGCTTCTCGCGAACATGACGGAGTTCGGCAAAAGTCCGCTGCTCAGTTTCGAAGAGCTTGCTGGTTTTGGATACAAAATGGTGATTTTTCCACAGAGCGCGTTTCGGGTTTCAATGAAAGCGAGCGAGGAATTTCTGCGCGATCTGAAAAGGCAAGGGACGCAATCGGGTTGGACAAAGAAAATGCAAACGCGAGACCAGCTTTACAAGTTGCT
>Ga0209055_1000652_pt1 | contig 24186 bp, 25 predicted proteins | sample GraSoiAngelo_110_FD_185875 | JGI IMG/M metagenome (GOLD analysis project Ga0209055, IMG submission 185875) | Grasslands soil microbial communities from the Angelo Coastal Reserve, California, USA - 14_0903_12_30cm (SPAdes) (version 2) | ecosystem: Environmental > Terrestrial > Soil > Grasslands ... | reverse complement strand
CTGCCGCAGTAGATCTCCTCGTTGTGCTCGCCGGGCGTCGACGGCCCGGCGCTCTCGATCCGTCCCGGCGTGGCGGTGAGGCGCGGAACGACCCCCGGCATCGAGATCCGGCCGAGCAGCGGCAGCACCGCGGAGACGATGTTCTCGCGCGCACGGACGTGCGCGTCCTCGAAGAGATCGCGCACGCTCGCGACCAGGGAGGACGGCACGTCCGCCGCCTCCAGCGCCGCGAGCGCCTCCCCCGCGTCGCGCTCGCCGACCCACCCGGCCACGAGCCCGTCGACGAGCGCGCGGTTTCCGAGCCGCGCCGGCGTCGTCGTCACCCGCGCGTCGCCCGCAAGGTCGGGACGATCCATCGCCCGCAGAAGCCGCGCGAACATCCGGTCGTTGGTGCAGGCGATCGCGATCCAGCGCCCGTCCCGAGTGCGATAGTGGTTGTGCGGCACCGCGCTCTCCGTGCCCGAGCCGATCCGCTCACGCACCTGCCCGGTGCCACCGTACACGGCGATCGCGTCATCGAGCACGCGGAGCACCGGCTCGTACAGCGCGAGGTCGACGATCTGCCCTTCGCCGGTGCGCTCCGCGTGACGCAACGCCACGAGCGCGCCGACGGCGCCGAACACGGCCGCCAGGTAGTCGGGAACCGTCGGCGTGCCCGGTGAGACCGGCGCGCGGTCAGGATAGCCCGCGAGGTACGCCAGCCCGCCGACCGCCGCGGCGATTCGCCCGAAGCCCGGACGCTCGCGGTTCGGACCGGTCTGGCCGAACGCCGAGATGCGCACCATGACGAGCGACGGCCGGAGCGGGGCGAGCTCGCTCCACCCGAGATGCCAGCGCTCCAGGGTGCCGGGGCGAAAATTCTCGGTGACCACGTGCGTGCCCTGCACCAGCCGGCGGATCAGCGCCTGGCCTTCGGGCACTCGCAGGTTGCAGGTGATCGACTTCTTGTTCCGCGACTCGACGAACCACCAGAAGGAGCCGCCGGCGGACGGCGCGACCGGCCGGCCCAGACGACGCAAGTCGTCGCCGACGCCCGGCTGCTCCACCTTGATCACGTCGGCGCCGAACTCGCCGAGCAAGGTCGCGCAGACCGGCGCGGCCAGGTACGTCGCGAGATCGAGGACGGTGACGCCGGAGAGGGCCTGACGGGGCTCGGACACGGCGGTCATCTTACCGCGCTCGTGCTACGATTCGGCCGCTCGGGCTCGGATCGCCGCGCCCGCGGACCGCAAGGATGCGATGAAAGTCATGCTGGCGCGCGCGTGGGGCGACCCGGCGACGCTCGAGTACGCGGATGCGCCGACTCCTCGGCCGAACGCGGGCGAGGTCGTCATCGAGGTCCGCGCGATCGGCTGCAACTTCCCCGACATCCTGATCGTCCAGGGCCACTATCAGTATCGGCCGGAGCTGCCGTTCAGCCCGGGTTGCGAGGTCGCCGGGATCGTGCGCGGCCTCGGCGCCGGCGTCACCGAGGTCGGGCTGGGCGAGCGCGTGTTCGCGACGATGGCATGGGGCGCCTACGCGGAAGTGGTGGCGGTGGATCAGCGGCACGTCTACGCGCTGCCCGACTTCATGACCTTCGAGGAGGGCGCGGTCTTCGGCCTCGCGTACCAGACCGCCTGGTGCGGGCTCGTCCATCGCGCGGGGCTCCGGCGCGGCGAGACCTTGCTGGTGCACGCCGCGGCTGGCGGGACCGGGCTCGCGGCGGTGCAGCTCGGCCGGGCGCTGGGGGCGCGGGTCATCGCGACGGCGGGCTCGGCCGCGAAGCTCGAGGTCGCGCGGGCCAACGGCGCCGAGGTCTGCATCGACTACCGGACCGAGGCGTGGGTCGAGCGGGTGAGCCGCGAGACCCACGGCGAGGGCGCCAATGTGATCTTCGATCCGGTCGGCGGCGACGTGTTCGATGGCTCGACCCGGTGCATCGCCTTCGAGGGACGCCTGCTCGTGGTGGGGTTCGCGGGCGGGCGCATCGCCGAGGTCGCGGGTAATCGCGTGCTCCTGAAGAACGTCAGCGTGGTCGGCGTCCACTGGGGCCTCTACCGCCAGCGGGACGCGACGCGCGTGCGGCGCTGGATGGTCGAGCTGCTCAAGCGCGCCGAGGCGCGCGAGCTCACGCCCGTGATCTGGAGATCGTTTCCGCTCGAGCGCGCGTCGCGGGCGCTCGCCGCCATCGCAGCGCGCGAAAGCTACGGGAAGGTCGTGCTGATCCCGTGATCGAGCTCCCGTTGAAGCGACTCGACCCGTCGGTAGAGCTGCCCTCCTACGCGCGCGAGGGCGACGCGGGCCTCGACCTTCGCGCCGCTCACGAGGCGGCGCTCGAGCCCGGCGCCCGCGGGCTCGTCGGCACGGGCCTGGCGGTCGCCATCCCACCGGGATTCGCGGGGCTGGTGCTTCCCCGCTCGGGGCTCGCGCTGAGCCTCGGTGTGACGGTGCTCAACGCGCCGGGCCTGGTCGACGCCGGCTATCGGGGCGAGCTGAAGGTGCTGCTCGTCAACCACGGCGACGCGGCGGTCACCGTGCGGCGGGGCGACCGCATCGCCCAGCTCGTCATCCAGCGGGTCGAGCGCGCCGAGCTGATCGAGGTCGGCGAGCTACCGGCGAGCGAGCGCGGGGCCGGCGGCTTCGGCTCGACCGGCGTCTGATCGGCGCCACCCCGCTTGCGGTGCGTGGAGCCGCCGGGCCGAGCTAGTAACCACCGCCCCCGCTGGCGCGCTCACAGGAGCCGGTGCGCCAGATCCCGCCGGACCGCTCGCACTCCTGTTGCGCCGTCGCCACAGGCGCGCTCATCATCTGGCCCGCGCAACCGGTCAGCGTGAACGTGAGCAGCAAGAGGCCGAACCCCGCGAACATCGCTCTTCCCATAGGCCCCTCCCCCACAGAGAGGAACGCGCAGGACGCCGTCGACGGTTCCAGGGATGCATCGACCGGCTCAGTCGCCGGGCGCCATGAAGGGATAGCGGAAATCGGTCGGCGGCACGAACGTTTCCTTGATCGCGCGCGGGCTCACCCAGCGCAGGAGATTCAGCACGCTCCCCGCCTTGTCGTTCGTCCCCGAGGCGCGGGCACCGCCGAAGGGCTGCTGGCCCACGACGGCGCCCGTCGGCTTGTCGTTCACGTAAAAGTTGCCCGCGGCGTGCGTCAGGGCGTCGGCGATGCGGACGACCGCCGCCCGGTCGCGCGCAAACACCGCGCCGGTGAGCGCGTAAGGCGAGCCGCTGTCGCAGATCTCGAGCGCGGTGTCGAGGTCGCGGTCCTCGTAGACCCACACGGTGAGCACGGGGCCGAAGATCTCCTCGCGCATGAGCTTGAGACCGGGCCGCTTGGCGAGCACGACGGTGGGCTCGACGAAATAGCCCTTGCCGTCGTCGTAGCCGCCCCCGGCGAGGATCTCGGCGTCCGGAGATTGCCGCGCGAAGTCGACGTAGCCCTTGATCGTCGAGAAGGCGTTGGCATCGATCACCGCGCCCATGAAGTTGGTGAAGTCGGTCGGATCGCCCACTCGGATCTCGGCGACCTGCCGGAGCAGACGGTCACGAACCTCGGCCCAGAGCGAGGCCGGCACGAAGGCCCGCGAGGCCGCCGAGCACTTCTGGCCCTGATATTCGAAGGCGCCCCGCGTCAGCGCCGTCACGAGCGATGGCACATCGGCCGAGGCGTGAGCGAAGACGAAATCCTTGCCGCCGGTCTCGCCGACGATCCGCGGATAGGAACGGTAGCGCCGGATATTCCGTCCGACCGTCTCCCACATGCCCTGGAAGGTCGCGGTCGATCCGGTGAAATGGATGCCGGCCAGCGCGGGCGAAGCGAGCACGGGATCGCCGACCTCGGCGCCGGCGCCGGGCACCATGTTGATGACGCCGGGCGGAAGCCCCGCGGCCTCGAGGATTTCCATGATGAAGTGAGCGGAGTAGAGCGCGGACGAGGCCGGCTTCCACACGACCGTGTTGCCCAGGATCGCGGGCGCCGTCGGCAGGTTGCCGCCGATGGACGTGAAGTTGAACGGAGTGACGGCGAACACGAATCCCTCGAGCGCCCGGTGCTCGAGCCGGTTCCAGGCACCCGGAGACGATAGCGGCTGCTGGCGATAGATCTCCTCGGCCCACGCGACGTTGAAGCGCCAGAAGTCGATCAGCTCGCACGCCGCGTCGATCTCCGCCTGGTGCGCCGTCTTCGACTGGCCGAGCATCGTCGCGGCATTCAGGATCATCCGGTACGGTCCGGCCAGGAGATCGGCCGCCCTCAGAAAGATCGCCGCACGCTCCTGCCACGGCAGGCGCGACCATTCGCGGTGGGCCGCGCCGGCCGCGTCGATCGCGCGCTGAACCTCGGAAGCGCCGGCCTTGTACCAGACGGCGAGGACGTGACGGTGGTCGTGCGGCATGACCGCGTCCGCGGTCCGGCCGGTCGTGACCCTGCGCCCGCCGATGCGCGGCGCGATCTCGATGACCTCACCGGCCATCCGGTCGAGCTCGGCGCGAAGCGCCTTCCGCTCCGGACTGCCGGGGGTGTAGGCGAGAACGGGCTCGTTGCGGGGAACGGGCACGCTGAAGATCCCGTTGCTCATTGCGGACCTCCTGAAAAGCGCTACCGGCGGCTCGCGCCCGCCTGTGCCTCGTCGATCTCGTCCCGATCGCGGCCGCGCGCCACGTAGTCGGCGACGGCGGGTGCAGAGCCCTCGTCCAGCGACGTGAACTGCACGCCGGCCTTCTCGCCGCGTCGTGAGACGATCGTGCCTTCCGCGACGATCCGGCGTCCCACTTCACCGCCGTCGAGGCGGATCTCGATCGTGCTGCCGACGGGCCACTCGGCCGGGACGCCGACCAGCCCCAGTCCTCCTTCGCTGATGTCCACGGTGCGCGCACGGAAGACGCGGCCGTCCGCGACGGTGGTCAGCTGCGCGACGGCGTCCAGCGCCGCGCGCGGATGCCGGCGCATGCTGGAGGGCATGACGCCGTAGATCTTCACCGGCTGGGACTTTCCCTTCACCGTCACCGTATCGATCTCCCTGGTCGGAACCCGCCCCTTCACGTACTCGTAAGTGTACTCGCTGATGATGATCGGGACGCCGTGGTCCTTCGTGACGGACTCGAGTCGCGCGGCCAGGTTGACAGTGTCGCCGATCGCCGTGTACTCGTTGCGCTGCCGCGACCCGAGACTGCCGACGACGGCATCACCGGAGTTGATGCCCACGCCGCAGCGAATCGAGCCGCCGAGCTTGGCCTCCCAGCGCGCGGAAAACGGGATCGCCCGCTCCTGGAACTCGAGCGCAGTTCGGATCGCGTTCAGCGCGTGCTCGGGGTCCTCGTACGGCGCGTTGTAGAGCGCCATGATCCCGTCGCCGATGTACTTGTCGACGGTGCCCCCGTGGCGGAAGACGACTTCGGTCATCACGGTGAGGTACTCGCGAAGCATCTCGTCGACCTGCTCCGGCGGCAGACGCTCCGAGATGGTCGTGAACCCGCGAATGTCGGAGAAGAGGACGGTGACGAGGCGCCGGCGGGGGTGAAGGCTCCGCCCGTCGCGATCGCGGACCACCGCGCGCAGGACGTCGGGCGAGAAGAACCGCGACAGCCGCTGCTTCTCGCGCTGCTCGCGCACGAAATTCTCGACGACCGTCGCGCCGTAGCCGAGCACCAGCCCGAAGGTGATCGCGACGCCGCGCATCCACACGTCGGCCAGGGCGAAGACCGCGAAGGCAACGGCCACACCGAGCGCGAGCAACAGGCCGGTGACGGCCAGCGCGCGAACCGCGCGCAGCCGGACGACCAGCATGGACCCGACGAGCGCGGCGAGGACCGCCAGGATGGTCGACGCGAGCCTGGGCACCTCGCGGATCGGATCGCCGTGGATGAACGTCTCGAGGGCATTGGCGTGGATCACGACCCCCGGCATGTCACCGCCGCCGGCGAACGCCGTGGCGAAGACGTCGTGCAACACCTCGCTGGTGGGTCCGATCAGCACGATCTTGTCGCGGAACAGGTTCTCGGGGACCTCGTTGCTGACGACGCGGTAGTACGGCACGCGGTCGAACGCCTCGAGCCGGCCGCGGAAGTTGATCAGCGCGTACTCGCTCGCCGGCAACGGCCGCGTGGCAAGCCCCTTCAAACTCACCTGGCGATGCAGCTGGGCGTCGAACGCCAGCCACCATTCGTAGCCCTTCATCGGATCGGGCACGCGCGAGCGCACGGGAACGCGGCGGACGTGACTGTCGGGATCAGGCGCGACGTTGAATGGGGCGATGGCCGCGGCCCCTTCGCGAATGACCGGCAGCGGCATGTTCACGACCTCGCGTGCGGTTCCCCGCACCTTCTCGCCGATCGAGTAGAGCGGCTGGTCGTCCTGGGCCAGGGCCAGACCGAGCACGACGTTTCCCGCGCGGGCCACGGCCGCGCCCAGCGCCCGGTCGTCCTTGGGTCCGAACATCGAGTCGCTGTCGAAGATGATGTCGAGGCCGATGACGAGCGGCCGGTCGGCGCTGATGCGGTCGATGACCTTGCCGTGCAGCGCACGGGGAAATGGCCACTGGAGATTGAGCTCCTGAAACGACGATTCGTCGATCGTGACGATGACGATCGGCGAGGTCGGCTGGCGCGGCCCGCGAAACTCGAAGAGCTGATCGAACCAGAGCGGCTCCCACCGCTCGACCGGGCCGAACAGCACGAGGGCGAGCGTGACGGCGGCCGCTGCGATGCCGACGAGATATTTCCGGATTTGGCCGAACAGGCGCGCCCAGAGCCGACCCATCTCCGCAACTCTAAGCCAGCGTTGCCCTCAGGGCCACACGGTTCGGACGGGGTGAATCGTCCACGCGCCGGCGGGCCAAGCTTTCCGGAAATCCTTATTTGATCGGCACTTGACAAGCGCAAGTGGTAACGACATAGTCGGAGGTCAAAGTTCGCCATTGGTAGCGATCGATACAGTGGTCTCTGGTCTGGGGTGCCCATCCCGGACGCTCTGAGGTGAGGGAGGACGCGGCTATGACTGGTGTCGGACGAATTGTCGTCGCGCTTTCGCTGCTCGCCGGGATGTGGCCCGGCTCCGTCGCCGCGCAGGCCACGAAGGCCGGTGTCGTCACCACCCTCGAAGGCAACGTCACCGCGGCCCGCACGACGGCCGCGCAGCCCGTCGCGCTGAAGTTCAAGGACGACGTCTTCGTCAACGACCGCGTCGTCACCGGCGATCGCTCCCTTGCCCGCCTCCTCCTGGGCGGCAAGGCCGTCGTCACCGTCCGCGAGCGCTCGGCCCTGACGATCACCGAAGTCCCGGGCCGCTCCACGATCGATCTCGACTCCGGCAAGGTCGCCGTTGCGGTCGCCAAGGACAAGATGCGGCCGGGCGAGCAGATCGAGGTCAAGAGCCCGAACGCCGTCGCCGCCGTGCGCGGGACCGTCTTCGTGGTCGAGGTCATCCGCGCCTCCGCCAGCGCCGACAACGCCCAGGGCGGCGTCACCACCAACCACTACGTCTTCACCGGCTCGATCGCGCTGACCGTCGGCTCCCAGCTGGTCAACGTCGCCGCCAACAACTTCGCGACCGTGACCGGCGGGGTCGTCAATTCTGGAATCATGAGCGCGGCCATGCGGGCCACCGCCAGCGCCGGCGTCACGCCGAGCGGCCTGCCGAAGGTCGCCGGCGCCGAGGCCGACGCCAAGCAAGCCGTGATGAGCTCCACCATTGCGACGTTCACGTCCGCGACGGTGCCGCTCACCACGCCGCCGCCGGTGCCGACCACTCCACCATCCACACCGCCCCCGACGCCTTTCCCCGGCAGCAACAAGTCGGGCCCGACGACGGAAGAGCAGAGGTTCATCGACAACACGATCGTCACCCTACCCGGGGGGACGCTCCCTCCGGTGACGCCGCCCCCGGTGACGCCCCCGCCCGTGCCGAAGGTGGGCGTGGTGAAACTGAGCAGCCCCCTCCTTCCGGGCCACCGGTCAGCGCCAACGGGATCCTGCTCCTCGGCGACGCGGACATCGACAACCCGATCCTCCTGTCCCGGGCCGCGTTGGCGTCAGGTCTTCGAGCCCGGCAATCCAACGTGCTCATCACCAATCTCAACGGCCCCACCGTACCGGCCGACTTGTCAGCGTACGGCTCGATCTGGTATGTGGGCGCCTTCGGCGCAATCAGTGCTGGAGATCAGGCGAGGTTGGCTCAATTCCTAGCCAGCGGCGGTGGTCTCTACCTCACCGGTGAGCGCCAGTGCTGTGCCGCCCTCAACGGCTCCGTCCAGAGCCTGCTTCGCATGGTGGTGGCTGGGGGAAGCGACATCGTGGTTGGAAGCACGAGAGATTTCCCCCTGTCGGCGTCCACGTTCAATCCGACGGCGCGGGGCGGAGTCACGGCGGCGCCCCACACGCTGACCACGTGGTTCCCGAACACTCCCGGTGAGCTCTTCGGCATCTCCGGTCCGAACGTCCTGGCGACGATCGGCGAAGGGATCGTCGCGGCCGCATGGGACTCCACCGATCTCGTCGGCGAGGCCGGACGCATCATCCTGATGATGGACGTCGACTGGCTCTCGAACCAGACCTCCCTGGCGAACTGCAACGCCGTCTGTCGCCAAAATATCATCGACAACTTCCTGGCGTTTCTCGGCGAGCCGGCTGGCCCTCTCGCGCTGACAGGGCCCATGTTCAGATCGGTCAACGAAACGCTCGCCACTCGGGATAGCTTCTTCGATCTGCCCGGCATGACGATTTCGAGCGCGTCGCTCGATCCGATGTTCTGGTTCAGCGGCAGCACGCTCACGACCCGGGGCGTCTTTTCGCGCATGACAGGTAGCACCATCGTCACGGGGGGAAGCTTCCTGCGCCTCGACTCCGGCGCGCGCCTCATCCAGACCGGCACAGACCCGCTCGTCTCCATGTCGGCCGGCATCCTGGGCGTCGGCGCCGGTCGCGCCGGCGGGAACCTGTTCGATCTGGTCGGGCGCGCGAGCTCGACCCAGGTCGATCCTGACACCGGCCTCACGGTCGGCGCGGATCGCCCGATTCAGCCCGGTGTCCAGGCGCCCGTGTTCGACGCGGACAACGGCGCCATGGTCGGCGTTGTCGGCAGCGCCTACAAGATCGACACCGCCCTGCTCGAGGCCACGGCGCCCCTTCTGAACCTCAAAGGCGGCACTGTCCTCGCGACGAGCGACAACGCCATCGACCTCGTCAACCGGGCCAAGGTTTCCATCCCCAACGACGCGGTGTCGATGGTCACCCTGAGGTCCAGCGCGCTGATCGTGGCCAATGGTCACCTCGTCAACGTTGCCGGAGGCTCCGTGCTCAACATCGCGGGCAACCTCGTGAGCCTTGCGGACGGCAGCAGCCTGAGTATCCTCAACGGTCTCTTGCTCAACGTCTCCGGCGGCTCCTCCGCCTCGATCGGCCGCTCGCTCGTCAGCTTCTCCGGCTCCAACAACGTCCTCAACGTGAGTAACTCGATCGCGCCGACGGCTATCATCAATGGCATCCCCGTGGCCGGGCCGACCGACAGCTTCCGTATCGGCGCCAACGCGATCGCCGGCGCCGGGTCGGGCACCATCCGGATCAACGGTGTGCCGCTGACCCCGAACACGCCGCTCTCGAGCCTGACCGGCAGCCTGGTCGCTGTTCAGGGCAGTGGCGCCGTGAGGGTCGGCCAGTAGGGAGGGACTTCAGGCGACGATCAGTACGACCAGATCAGGCTGACCGAGGCGACGTTGCGGATGTAGGCGAAGACCTCGATGTTCGAGAACACGCGCGTCACCTGGTACTCCGCGGCGAGCGTGAAGTTGCGGGGCAGCGGCAGCTCAGCGCGGACGACGTTCGTGACCTCCCGGTCCTGGCGCCACTTCGTACCCGGCGCGTACGTCGGCAGGACCGTGTTCTTGTGCGTGTAGTCGCGGAGGTGCGCGTCGAGGTCGTACTTCAGCCGGATCGCCCACCAGGGTAGCGTGTACTGCCCGCCGAAGCTCAGGCGGTTGCCGTAGTACATCCAGTTCCGCCCGTCGTCGTTGCCGGTGTCGTCCCAGTCGAACTGATAGCCGACCTTGAGGTAGTGCCGGTCTTCCGCGAAGCGCACGAAGTGCAGGAAGCCGGCCATGTAGTTGTTGCCGCTTCGATCGTCGCTGGTGATCCGCTGCGCCTGATCGACGTCGGCGAAGTCCTTGGCCTGGAAGCGCACGAAGCCCTGGGTGAAGTGCCGGGCGCTCTCGATCACGACCCCCGACAAGGACACGGTGTGGCGCTGGAGGAACTCGTCCCCCCCCAGGAGCATGTGATCGAACGCGTACTGGAGACTCACCTGCGTCGGCAGCTGCGCCAGTGACGTCTTATAGGTCAGGGCCGCGGTGCCGAGGTTACTGATGACGCCGAACTTCGGAATCTCGTTCTGGTACGTCGTGAAGAACGAGTAGCCGATCGAGGACTCCCAGTCCGCGGTCCGCCACCACACGTAGTTCAAGTTCAAGCCGGCGAGCTCCCCGTAGGACTCGTGCTTGTGGCGCCGGATCTCGGCCACCAGCGGCTCGTCGAAGTTCTCGACGGGGCGTACGATCACGTTGTCGTCCCACGTGAGGCCGACGCGCGCCTCGAGCGAGAAGCGGCGCTCCTTGTCCCGCGAGGCCACGATCGTGTCGCGCAGGCGCTCGGCCGGTCCCGTCAGCTGCGAGCCCGGCGCCAGACGAATCGCCTGCTCGACCTCCGCCGCAGCCTGTCCGGGCAGACCCAGCACGCCGAGCGCCAGACCCGTGTAGAACCGTGTGAGCTGCTGGATCTCCGGATCGCTCGAGCGCCCCTGGCGAAACGCGGTGAGCGCGCCCCGATAGTCCTTGTTCCGGTAACGGAGGAAGCCGACGTAGTACCCGAGGCTATCGAGATCGCGGTTCGCCTTGAACGCCTCTTCCAGGAGCGGTTGGGCCTTCTCGTACTGCTGCTGCGCGAAGTAGACGAGACCGAGCTGATAGGCGATCGAGGCGTCCCGGGGCGATTTCGCCCGCGCGCGTTCCAGATAGGGTGCGGCGAGATCGGGGCGCTTTTGCGCCGCGTAGACCGCGCCGGTGAAGTACAGGGCTTCGACGTGATCAGGCTCGAGCTCGAGCGCGCGCCGCAGGTTCTCGAGGGCCGCGTCGTAGCGCTTCTCGTCGAAGTCGAGGACCGCCTGCGCCACGTAGACGTCGGCCTCGGTCGTCTGGCCGAAGACTGTCGCCGAATTCAGGATCACGGCGAGCGCGATGACGAGCCAGATCACCGGAATGACGCGGATCACTCAGGCGTTATATCGAAGGTTCCGCGACAAATCAAATTGCGTGCGACGCTCGTCCTTGTTGACGCGCGTGGGGGGCGGACGCTACGCTTTTCAGCCGATGGGTCAGCTCGTGTTCATCGTGTCTCGCCACCGGCCGAAGCTTCACGAATACCTGCAGCGGGAGTTCGCCGACAACGCCGAGGTCGCCGTCATCGTCGACCGCCGGCTCAGCGAGCGGCGTTTGCAGGAGGTCGATCGGAGTCCCGACCGGCGCCACATCGACCGGCGGCAGGCGCTCGTCGACGAGCGCCTGCGGTCGATGGGCTGGGCGATCGTCTGGCACGACGAGTCGATGACGGTCTGCGTCCCGCGCGAGGACATCGTGCTGCTGCCGCCCGAGGGCCGCACGCCGCCCACCCCCACGCCCTGATCGTCAGTGCTCGCGGTATCCCACGAGCCCGGCCTCGAGTGAGCGCCGGTCGACCCGCGAGAGGTTCCGCATCATCGAGACCGTGAGCAGGCGCGTGTGCGGGACGCGCACGAGATGCTCCGGGACCCACCAGAGGTCGTCCTCGGACGTCATCCAGCCCCGGTGGCTGCGATCGAAGCGGGCCAGATTGACCGGACGCGAATAGGCACGCAGGGTGCGCTCGCCTCGGAGATTGATGTAGCTCTCGAAGTAGCTCATCACCAGCTCCCGCACGCTGCGGTAGACCGGTTCGCGGAAGCGGAGACCCGAGAAGTTCGACTTCGCGATGGCGCCCCAGTGGCCGCGCAGCTTGAACACGCTGACGACGTGATCGGTGTCCTGGACGGCCTCCAGATCGAGGAGCAGCGGTGCCAGGCCCAGCACCCGCAGCGCCGCCGCCGCGAAGATCGCGCCCTCCAGACAATGCGCCGTTCCCTCGCGCAGCACCCGTCGCGGTGACCACGCGCTGCTGGCGACGTGGTAGGGCATGGCCTCGAGCGCTCGCTGGATCCCGACGGGTGTGCGGAGCGCGCGCAAGGCGCGCCACTCGCGTGGCATCAAGCCGAAATCGCAACTCATCTTGTGCCGCCTCGGGCTTCCCCTCGGACGGCCGCCCATCCTAGCATCACTGACACGGATGTCTGTCGAGCCGGTGACGGTGTCCATGCGTGTCCGACACCGAGTGGACGTCCGAGCGGGTGTCAGAACGCCAACTCCAGGAACGATGAGGGCTTATGAAACGGCACGCGTCTTGCCCGCCGCCCGACTAGCATGTCGGACCCGCGTCGATTCCGTCGCCTCACCGGGGCTGCCGCGCATCTCTGTCAGGTCGAGGCCGACCTGGTTGCGGCCGGTTACCCCGACCTGGCCGCGCAGGTCGCGGCCATCTGCACGGCGATCGACCTCGAGATCGCCTATCTCGAGCCCGACGACCTCAGCCAGCCCCGCTGAGTCGCTGATCGTCCGTAGCCCGTCGCACGCTCGCCGCCGACCTCGGTCGACCGGATCCACTCGATAATTGACAGGCTCCCGACGGCGCCATAGAGTCCCTCGCGAGGAGGCGGACGATGAGCGATCGCGGGCACCTTTCCAGCTTCGGAACCGGCCGTAGAAACGTTGGGCGGCGCACCGTCCTCGCTACGGGGGGACGGGCGCTGGCGGGGATGGCCGGGATTCTCGCGGCCGGCCGGGCGCCGGCAAGCTGGGCCGCGCGCGAGTTGAGCCTCTTGACCGCCGTCAATTACGCACCCGCCTCGGACGCGAAACTGACCGAGCTCACCAAGCGGTTCACGAAGGCCTCCGGCGTCAATGTCCGGGTCGATCACATCCAGAGCGTGCAGATGCCCGCCAAGCTGTCGGCGGAGGTCATGAGCAAGTCGGGCCACGACATCGTCAGCCTGGAGATGCACTACGCCTGGCTCTTCCAGCCCGGTCTGGCCGACGTATCCGATATCTGCAACGACCTCGCGAAGAAGCACGGGGACTGGTACACGTTCGCCAAGGAGCATGCCCAGGTCAAAGGGCAATGGCTCGGCGTGCCGTACATGTTCACCTCGTTCCCGGGCAGTCACCGGATCGACCTGTTCGAGAAGGTCGGCGAGCGCGAGCCCGACACCTGGGAGGACCTCCTCCGCGCCGGGCGCAAGCTCAAGAAGCTCGGCCATCCCGTCGGGTTCGCCATCAGCCAGACCACCGACTCGGTCTCGACGCTCTACTCGATCCTCTGGTGCTACGGCGCCAAGGACATCGCCGAGGACGGCAAGACGATCGCGATCAACTCCAAGGCGACGGAGACGGCGATCGAGTACGTGCAGGCCCTCTACAACGAGGCGATGGATCCGGCCGTGCTCTCGTGGGACAACGCGGGCAACAACCAGTGGCTGAACTCGGGGAAGGGCTCCTGGATTCACAACCCGATCAGCCACTACGTGGTCGCCAAGCAGGAGAAGCTCCCGGTCGCCGAGCTGACCGGCTTTCACCCGTCGCCCGCGGGGCCGGGCGGTCGCCACACCGTCGGCGTGCCACGAAGCCTCGCGATCTGGAAGTTCAGCAAGAACGTGGACGTCGCGCGCGACTTCCTCAAGTGGTTCTTCGAGCCCGCGCAATACCACGAGTGGATCATGTCGGGCGACAGCTACAACCATCCCACCTGGCGCGACATGGAAAACCACCCGGTGTGGGACGTGGACAAGAAATACAAGCCCCTCAAGGCAGCGGCGAAGTATTCGCACCTGTACGGGTGGCCCGCGCCGCCCGACGAGAAGATTCAGCTGATCACCAACAGCTACATCATCCCGAACATGTTCGCGCGGGTGGTCACGAACGCCTCCAAGCCCAAGGAGGCGATGCTGTGGGCCGAGACGGAGATCAAGCGAGCCTTCGAGCGGGGCTGAGCCTACTCCGTCCCGCCGACCTCCTCCTCCTTCGTGCCCGCGATGGGCTCGAAGAGAGCCTGGCCGTACCTGGCGACGCCGAACGTCTTGATCACCTTCTGAACGTCGGCCGACACCATGAAGTCGGCGAAGGCGGCGCCGCCGGCCGCGTTGACCCTGGGACCATTGCTCGCGTTGACCTTCATCACCGAGTAGATGTTCAAGAGCGGCCGGTCGCGCTCGACCAGGATCGGTAGGCGCACCCGCTTCTGGAGTGCGAGGAACGTGCCGCGGTCGCTCAGGGTGTAGGCCTTCCGGTCGTCGGCGATGCCGAGCGTCGCGCCCATGCCCTGCCCCGCCTCGATGTACCAGGCCCCCCGCGGCTCGACACGAGCCAGCTTCCAGAGCGACTTTTCGAGCACGTGCGTGCCCGAGTTGTCTCCGCGTGAGACGAAGCGGGCGTGGCTCGCCGCGATCGCCTTCAAGGCGTCGGCCGCCCTCTTCATCCCCTTGATCTTGGCGGGATCGTCCGACGGGCCGATGATGACGAAGTCGTTGTACATGACGAGCCGCCGGTCGAGCATCGTGCCGTCCTCGACGTATTTCCGTTCGAGCGCGGGCGCATGCGCGAGCACGACGTCCGCTTCCCCTCTCGCCGCCAGCGCGAGCGCCTGACCGGTTCCAACCGCGATCGTCTTGACGGTGTAGCCCGTCTGGCGCTCGAACATCGGGACGAGCACGTCGAGCAGGCCTGAATCCTGGGTGCTGGTGGTCGTCGACAAGATGACCGGCGAGCGCTGCGCCGCCGCATGCGTCGGCGACATCGTCAGCACGAGCGCGAGCAGGAGTGCCCCGCGCATCGACTCTCTCCTTCGTTCCTCGGCGCGCACCACGTTCGTCGTTCCTTTTAGGTGTCTGCGAGCAGCACCCCGGACAACTATCACGCGAGCGAAACCCGGTCAAGCGACGGCGCCACGCCGCGCGATCGCTTGAGTCGATCGCGAGGCGGGAGTACGTTGGCCTCGTGGTCATCGTCGGACTGGTTACGCTCGCGGTCGTCGGAATGTTGCAGTCGCTCGGCGCGCTCGTCGAGCCCCTGCCGATCGATGCGTCGTGGTGCAGCGACGCGACCGGCGAAGACGAGCGCGGTCAGACCAGTGGGCGGGGACCATCCAGTCCGGTGGCCATCGGGCCGGCCGCGCCGACCATTCCGCATCGCGGCGAGCCGACGCGCGGCGTCCTCCATGACACGACGGGACCCGCCGCCGGCGTCCGACTCCTGTCCCGAGAGTCGCGCGCTCCGCCCGCTCTCCTCGTGCACTCTTCGCTCTGACTCCCGATCAGCAGCTCCGTGAAGGTCACTGAGCTGCCCAGTGGTGCGATAGAGGAGAGGAATTCATGCATCGAATTCACGTCCTTATGGCCGTCATGTCACTGAGTCTCGTCGTCTCCGTGAGCCACGCGATGGCCGACGGGCCCAGCGCCGTCCATAGCGGGTTGAAGGTGGCCCAGGTCAGCTTCATCGACCGAGCGCTGAATTTGATCCAGCTCTCGGATGGGATGGAGCTGCGCGCCCCCGACCAGCACATGCTGGCGGGTCTCACGATTGGCGAGTGGGTGAGGGTCGACTTCGTCGCGGACGGCGACCGAGCCGTGATCAACAGCATCGAGGCCGCTCAGGCCGATGAGATTCCCGGCCCCACCCCCACGGCGATCGGCGGTATCACGAACCACAGGACATAACTGAGGCGTCACCGTCCTTCCCGGTGGCCTCCGGGCGGGCTACGCGCCGCCCGGAGGTCGCCGAAGTCGATGATCACCGTGTTCACGCCGCCGCCGACCGTGCCGGGCCGGATCGTCCGCGTTCTTCTCGTCGAAGCCGACGGGATGCGCGAGGTCACGCGGGCGTGAGGGGGCCCGATCTCATGCGCGTTCGGTCGAGCCCGCCTTCGACTCGTGCGGCGTCCGGCCCGCCGCCTGAACGAGACACATCCGCACCTTGCCCTCCCGGACCAGAATGGCCAGGAGCGAAGCCGCCGAAGTCTCGGAGAATCCGAGGCGACGTCCAACCTCCGCGGGAGTCGCGAGTCCGATCTCCTCGACACAGCTCAGCAGCTCGTTCTCGAGCTCGCTCCACCAGTCAGTCATGCTGCCGCCTTCCTGTCTTCTCGCCGCGCGGCCGGTCAACGAATCAGCGCGGACAGCGAGGTCAACTTCGCGGGCCAGACCGGGCTCGGCCGCTCACGGGGAATCGGGACACTGTAGGCGATGAGCAGGAGCCAGCGCGCCCAGGCCTGGTTCCAGTCGGCGCTTGGCCGGCGCATCGCGCGCTCGAGATCGCCGACGACGAGGCCGACCCATACGCTCCAGACCCCTCGGTCGTCCGGCGGAATCATCTCGACGAGCGTCTCGCCGAGCGTGGCGACCGTCGCGCGGATCTCGAGCGCCGGCGTCCGGCCGTCGGCGGCAGGGATCAGGATGTGCTCGGCGACCCAGCGGTGCGTCTTCAGCACCAGCGCCCGCCGCAGCAGGGGCTCGATGCTGAGCCACGATGGCGCCATCGCGTCGTACCAGGACTGAAGCCCGTGGAGCTCGCCCGACGCCGCGAAGGGCGGCGGGGTGCCGAGAGGGCGCGGGGTGGGTGGCCGGCGCGACTGAAGCTGTCGCGCCAGGTAGCGCTCGTCGGCCGCGTAACGCTCGGCGACGGCGGTGAGCTGCGCGCGACGCGCGGCGTCGGCCTCGTACCGGCATGGCCAGTCGCGCATCACGGCGGCGGCCGTTCCGAGAGGCTGCCACTGCAGCACCATGAGGCCTCCGCGGAAGCCGGCCGCCCGGAGCTTGTCGGCCGCGGCGCGGGCCGCGCTCCGGGTCGTTCGACGCAGGCTCGCGAACTCCTCGGGCAGCGGCACCAGCGTGTGACGGAGCAACAGCGCGATGCGGCCGTCGGGAGATTCGTAAACGGCCACCAGGTTTGGACATTCCTGGCACACGGCGGAATAGCGGTCGAGCCACATGGGATCTCTCTCCACGATCAGGATTGCTTGCCTCTGGCTCGACGATGAACGAGCACCATGACGGGCGCATGAGAGGCACATGAGAATCGGCTCAGGTCCGGCGATCGTGCGTGTCCGGGGTGAAGCGTGAGGATCCTCGTCGTCGAGGACGATCGAAAGGTCGCGCGGTTCGTGCGGCAAGGCCTGTGCGAAGAAGGCCACGCCGTGGAGATCGCGAGGGACGGCTCCGAAGCTCTGGACTTCGCGTTCACCGAGCCCACCTACGACCTGATCGTGCTCGACGTCATGCTGCCGGGCCAGGACGGGTTCGGGGTGCTGAAGACGTTGAGGGCCCGCAAGATCGCGGTGCCCGTGCTCATGCTGACCGCGCGCGACAGCGTCACGGACAAGGTCGCCGGCCTCGATCTCGGCGCCGACGACTACTTGACCAAGCCGTTCGCCTTCGAGGAATTCCTGGCCCGGGTCCGTGCCTTGCTCCGGCGGCGCGACGCCGACCGGGCGCCGATGCTGCGCCTCGACGACCTCACCGTCGATCCCGCGACCCGCCGGGTCGCGCGCGGCGATCGTCGGATCGAGCTCACCGCCCGGCAGTACGCGCTCCTCGAGTACTTCCTGCGCAACGCCGGGCGCGTCCTGACCCGGCAGATGATCGCGCAGCATGTCTGGGGCCTGGCCTTCGACGCCGAGAGCAACGTCATCGACGTGTACGTGGGCTATCTGCGGCGGAAGATCGACCGCGACCGCGAGCGCCGCCTGCTTCACACGGTGCGGGGCGCCGGGTACGTCCTGCAGGTCGAAGAATGAGGCTCCTCCGCCGGAGTCTGTCCGTCCGCACGCGGCTGACCTTGTGGTACGGCGGCGTCTTGCTCGCGATCGTGCTCGTCATCAGCGCGTTCTCGTACTTCATGCTTCGTCGAACACTGATCAGCGGCGCCGACGTCGAGCTCGTGATGGTCGGCCAGGTGGTTCGCGATGCCGGGATCGGCGAGGCCCGACGCTCCGAGGCCGAGGTGCGCGACATGCTCGGACCGCGTTTTCTGGACGTGTTCTACCGGGTGACCGGGCCGGGGGGCAAACCCGAGGCCGAGTCCGGTGCCTTGCGGGGTCGGCACCTGCCGCTGTCGGCCCAAGCGCGCGAGCGAGCGCGCTCCGGCGATCCGACGTTCGAGACGGTTCGTCTGTCCCGGGGCGAGCACATCCGACTTCTCACGATTCCCGTCACGCAGGAGCCGGCGCGGTTCATCCAGGTCGGCGCCACCTTTTCCGACATCGATCGGGCGCTGGCTGGGTACATGGAGACGCTCGCCGTCATGGTGCCGCTCGGGCTCGGGCTGGCGCTGGTCGGCGGTGCGTGGCTGGCGCGGTCCGCGCTGCGGCCGGTGGAGACGATGTCACGCACGGCCCGTCGGATCAGCGCCCAGGATCTCACGCGGCGTCTGCCGCTCCGGGGAACGTCCGACGAGCTGGATCACCTGGCCGAGACCCTGAACGCGATGTTCGCCCGTCTCGATGCGGCCTTCACGCACGTCCGGCGATTCGCCGTCGACGCCGCGCACGAGCTGCGGACGCCGCTGACCGTTCTCAAGGGCGGGATCGAGGTCGCGCTCCGGGCCGAGCGGGACCCGCGCGAGTACCGCGACGTGCTCCGCTCGAGCCTCGAGGAAGTCGAGCAGCTGATCGCCCTCGCCGAGAACCTCCTGTTGCTCTCGCGCCTCCGGATGAGCACCGCGCTCCCTCGCCACGCGGTCGAGCTCGAAACCGTGCTCATGGAGGCGGTCGACACCGGCGTGCGCCTGGCGCACGGGCACGGCGTCATCGTCCGCCTCGGCGCCGTAGAGCCCGTGATCGTCCACGGGGATCACTCGACGCTCCGTCGCGCGCTCGTCAACCTGGTCGACAACGCGATCAAGTACACGAAGGCGGGCGGCAAGGTGGAGCTGTCGCTGGAGCGTGATGGCCGGCTCGCCGTCGTGACGGTGAGCGACACCGGCGTCGGCATGGACCCGGCGGACGCCGAGCGCATCTTCGAGCCCTTCGTGCGGCTCGACGCCGCACGCGGCTCCGAGGTCGTCGGCGCCGGGCTCGGCCTGTCGATCGTCCACTCGATCGTCCTGGCCCACGACGGTCACCTCTCGGTTCAGACCGCGCCCGGCGTCGGGAGCACCTTCGCCATTCGCCTGCCGCTGGCCTGACCCATCGAGAAAATCGGCCGGCCCCGGCCGTTCACGGTCGTACCGTGGACGTCCGGCTACGCCGGGCGCTACACGAGCGGCTCGGTCCTGCGTCTGGTCGGCCGACCGCGCAGAACGGCCGCGGGAACCGTCAAGAAGTCAGGTCCTGATTTCTTGGTCCCGCCGCCGTGCCGACAGAAACTGGACGGCGTGGGGACGAGTGGCGGTCGAGGCGATCGCGTATGCCGCCTGATCGGTCTCGTCGGAGTCGTCGCCTTTCTCGTCACCGCGTTCAGCCCGCTGGCCAATCGGTTGAACCAGTGGACGGCCGTCCCACCGGAGCTCGAGCCGTCCGACGCCATCGTGGTGCTGGGCGCATGGATCTCGCCGGCGGGCATGCTGAGCACCGAATCGTTGCGCCGAACGAACTACGGCATCGAGCTCTACCGGCGAGGTCTCGCGCCGATCCTGGTCCTCCTGGGCGGGGCACGCGCGGGAGGGCCGACCGAAGCCGATGTTCGCGCCGAGCAGGCACGGCTCCACGGGGTTCCAGCGGACGCGATCCTCACGGAAATCAGAGCCCACACGACCCGAGAGGAAGCGGCGCGCGTCAGGACGCTCCTTCGGTCGAGGGGCGCCCGGACGATACTTCTGGTGACCAACGCGGGGCACCTGGCCCGGGCGCGCCCGCTGTTCGAGCGCGCCGGGTTCGCCGTCCATCCCGCTCCGTCGGACACGTACGCCCAGTCCGACTCGCCCGAGACACGGCTCGAGCTGATGCGGGTGCTCGCCAAGGAATTCGTCGGCTGGCTCTACTATCGGATCGCCGGATACATCTAGACGCGGGAGGACATTGCATGGAGGCGACGTTCATCGCGGCGCTGGCGGGGCTCACGTCGATCGGCGCGTACTACTTCGGCGCCAGGACGCTCGGGCTCTCCAGCGCCAGGCTCGGAGCCGCCATCGGCAAGATGCTCGAGTCGGTGGGGATCGTCCTGATCTTCCTGGCCGTGAATCTCGCCACCGCGGTCGCGATCGTCCTGGCGATGCGCGGCCTGACCGGCGCGTTCGTCTCGGCGTACGTCACCGACGACACGGTCTGGGTGGGCTTGTCGCTGATCCAGGGCCTCGCCTTCCAGTGGTGGCGGGGCCTTTCGGCGAATCCCAGCTCGGAGGGCGCCGGCTAGGGCTCGCGGCGGGACGCTAGGCCGACCGCGCCAGCGCCGTCCGCACCGCTTCGATGACCCGCCCGAGATCGTACGGTTTTCCGATGATCTCGAACGCCTCGTTATCGCCCACGAGCCGCTCCAGCGCCGGTTTGTTGGTCGTCGTGAGCACGAACTGCCGCCGCTTCAGCGGCTCGGAACTGCGCACGAGGCGAAGAAATCGCCAGTTTGCGTCATACGGCGGGGAGATGTCGTAGACGATCACCGCCGGCGCGTGATGGTTGATGAAGTCGATGAGGTCGATCTCACCCTTCTTCACATCCGGGATGTGGCCGACGACGGTCTGGAATCCTTCCGACTCCAGCGCCGTGCGCAAGAGATCGACCGTGTCCTCGCTCGAGTTGAACACGGCGATCGTGGGCTTGCGTCCGTGCTCGGTCGCCCCGGGGAGATCGCCCGGCCCCGCGCTTCCTCGACCCATCGCGTCTCAATCCTCGTGGTTCGTTCGCCGGACGGACCAACGGCCGACCAGCAACCATGGTGGGAACTGCGCAGAGATTATCGTGCCGAGACGGCGATGTCTAGCCGCTCCGCCGGCGGGCCCACGGTCACCCGGCGCGCCCGATCATGCTCGCGACAATGGCAATCAGCTCGGCGGGGTCCACCGGCTTCGAGACGTGAATGTTGAAGCCTGCTGTCAGACTCCGGATCCGGTCCTCCGGTCGGCCGAACGCGGTCAAGGCCACCGCCGGCACCTTCCCGCCTCGCTCGGGCCCGAGCGCTCTCACCTTGCGGATGAGCGAGTAGCCGTCCTGTCCCGGCATCTCGATGTCGGAGACGAGCACGTCGGGACGCGACTGCGTGACCGCCCGCAAGGCCTCATCCGCCGACCGACATTCGATCACGTCGGCGCCGGCCTGCACCAGCACTTCCTTGATCAGCTCGACGGCCGTCGGATCGTCGTCCACCACGACGATGCGGGCTCCAGCGAGCGAGGTGCTTTCGAGCGGTGGGCTCTCTCGATGGGTGATCGGCTGCTCCCGCATTTCGGCGATCATGAGCGGCAGCGTCACCACGAAGGTCGCGCCTTGCCCCTCACCGGCACTCTCGGCATAGACGCTGCCACCGTGAAGCTCCGCGAGGTGGCGAACGAGCCCGAGGCCGATGCCGAGCCCGCCGTGGCCACGAGTGCTTCCGCCCTCGCCCTGTCGCAGCCGATCGAAGATATACGGCAGGACGTCGGCCGCGATGCCCTGTCCCGTGTCGCTGACGATGATCTCGACGTGCGAGCGCACGCGCTGCAGCTGCACCTGGACCCGGCCGTCTTTCGGGGTGAACTTCACGGCGTTCTCGAGCAGATTCCAGATGATCTGCTGGAGCCGTCCCGGATCGCCGCTGACCAGGAGGCCGGGCGCCTCCAGCACCGGCTGGAGCCGAATACGCTTCGCCTCGGCCGCGTGACGGACCGCCTCCAGCGCGTCCTCGATGAGGTCGCGCAGATCGACCGGCTGGACGACGAGGCGCATGCGGCCGCTCACCACCCGCGACATGTCGAGTAGATCGTCGACGAGCCGGATCTGCGCATTGACGTTTCGGACGATGATTTGCATCGCGCGACGGGTCTGCGCCTCACCGATCTGACCGCGCTCGATGAGCGTCGCCCAACCGTGAACGGCGTTGAGCGGATTCCGCAGCTCGTGCGAGAGCGTGGAGAGGAACTCGTCCTTCGCGCGGTTGGCCGCTTCGGCGGCGGCGCGGGCGGCCTGCGCCTCGCGATAGAGCCGCGCGTTCTCGATGGCGCCCGCCGTGTGGGTCGCGACGACCGTCGCGAAGGCCAGGTCCGTCGGGCCATAGCGCCGCGCGGATTCGGTGATCGCGAGCGTCATCGCGCCCAGGGCTCGGTCATGCGCGACGAGCGGCACGATGATCCAGGACTTCGGGCCGAGCCGCCGCCACAGAGCGAGATGCTCGGCGTTCAGCGCGATCGCGTTCAGGTCGGCCTCGCCGACACGCGCGATGAGCACCGGCTGGCGCGTGCGAACCACGGCGGGCACGCCGTGCGCGGCCGCGGGATTGAACCCGTGTCGGGCACGGATCTCGTAGACGAGCGCGTCCTTCGTGCTGTCGACGTGGGCGCTGGCCACGCGGTGCAGGACTCCGTCGTCTTGAATCAGGTCGATCGCGCAGAGGTCGCCGAGCACCGGCACGGCCAGGCCGACCAATCGCGGCAGGGCTCTCTCGTAGTCGAGCGACGAACCAAGGAGCGCGCTCATCTCGGCGAGTACAGCCGCCCGTCGCTCCGCGGGGATTCGCGGCGGCGCCATCCCACGAGTCTCACCCGTGAGAAGACTCTTGACAAGCAAGAAGCTCGAAAGAACGCGTGCTTGCCGGCAGAAATGGCTCGGGCGGCGCGTTCCGAGTCAGGCGATTCCCTTCAAGTGGCCTCGGGGAAATCCCCGACGTCGGCGCGACAGTCCTTCGACCGCTCGCCGATTCGCTCCTTCGACCGCTAGCCGATTCGCTCGGCGCGGGTGACGTCGAGAGGGTGGTCGATCAGCGGCTCGATCCGCGCGACGAAGCGAATCGTGTGCGGTAGGCCGGCGTGCTGCTCGAACGCCGTCTCATCCTTCCAGTGCGAGTGAATGTAGAAGAGCCGCGGATCGCGGCTCGACCGGAACGCGTGAATGCTCAGGCAGCCGGGTTCCCCGCGCGTCGGAGCGAGGACGTCGAGCAACGCGTCGGCCGCCGCGCTCTCGTGACCGGCGTGCGCGTGAAATCGCGCGAAGATGAACAGCTCCATTTCGTCTCTCTCCCCTCGTCGTCGACGACATTCTGTTTGATGTGCGGTCCCGCGCGATCAGATGCGCCGCGGCGCCGCTCATGCTTAATATCGAAAAGAGGCGTCGCGCGGACGCTCAGGGTTTTACCTGACTCGACAGGCGACGATGGAGAACAAAAGGAGGCCGCCGTGAACGAGCCGACCCGACAACCCCACTGGCGTATTTTCGCCGGCATCACGCTCGCGACGTTGTCGGCCGTCGGCTGCGCCAGTCACGGGCCCCTGACGGCCGCCAAGGTCGCGCAGGCCGAGCGGGCCGTCGAGGACGCCCAGCAGGCGGGCGCCGCCGTCAGCGCGCCGCTCGAGTTCAGGACGGCGCAAGACAAGCTGAAGGCCGCCCAGGCGGCGATGGCGAAGGGGAACCACGACCGGGCGATCCGGTCGGCGGAGCAGGCGGCGATCGACGGGGAATACGCGCGAGCCCTGGCCGCCAATCAGCGCGTCAACACGATGTCCGATGAGATGAACCAATACATCAAAGTGCTGCGCCAGGAGCTCGAGCGTCTTCCGAGGTAACGGGCTCGGCCGCGGAGGTGCCGTCGATGCGTCAGCGTACCGTTCAGCTCACACGAGTGGTTGCGGTGCTCGCTCTCCCGATCGTCGCCGTCGGTTGCGCCTCGTCGGATGCCACGCGTGCGGCCAAAGCTCAGATCGAGCGCGCGCAAGCCGCCTACCAGCAAGCGCAGTCCGATCCGCACGTGCAGGCGTACGCCCCGCTCCGGCTGGTGGACGCGCAGAAGGCCCTGCAGGCCGCCCAGGAGGCCAAGGGCAACGACGACAAGCTGCATCTCGGCTACCTGGCCGAGCGCAAGGCTCAGCTGGCGTCGGTGACGGGCGCCACCGGCAATACGGAGCAGAGCATGCAACAGCTCCGCAAGGAGACCGCCGAGGTGCTGCTCCAGAAGCGCGACCGTGAGCTCACCGCGGCGCGCCGC
>Ga0209055_1000649_pt1 | contig 24246 bp, 21 predicted proteins | sample GraSoiAngelo_110_FD_185875 | JGI IMG/M metagenome (GOLD analysis project Ga0209055, IMG submission 185875) | Grasslands soil microbial communities from the Angelo Coastal Reserve, California, USA - 14_0903_12_30cm (SPAdes) (version 2) | ecosystem: Environmental > Terrestrial > Soil > Grasslands ... | reverse complement strand
TCGGAATCGGGGCTAAGTAGTCCACGTGGAGTGGCAGGCCACTGATGCGCGTTTCTTGGCCGGGAAGGTTAACTTGGCTTAGGGGCTTGCTGGAGTGCCGCTGACGGTCTTCTGCGGTGCGGGGCTGGGCGGCGGAGGCTTAGGCGGAGCAGGTGCTTTTCTGGGCGTGCCTTCCGGTATCTCTTCGGTCGGGGCGGTGTCGGGAGTATCAACCTTGACTTCGCGCGTCAAAGCTTGCTTGGCGAGCGGCTCGACGCTCGGGAAATCCTCCGCCGGCTTGCCTTCGAACGCCGCCCTCATGAAATCGATCCAAATCGGCAGCGCCGCCTTGGCCCCAGTTTCCTTTTTGCCGAGGGATTCCTGCTTATCGTCGAACCCCACCCAGACACCTGCGGCGAGCGACGGTGAAAAACCGATGAACCAGGCGTCAGTGAAATCATTGGTGGTACCGGTCTTGCCGGCGATCGGCCGACCTAGTTCTTTGGCGCGCATGGCGGTGCCGAACTGCACGACTTCCTCGAGCATCGCGACCATGGTACGCGCGACTTGGGGAGCGATGACGTCGTGCACCACAGGCCGCGCCTCTTCGAGCAGAGCGCCGTCGTAGCTGGTGACGCGGCGGATATAATGCGACTCGATGCGAATGCCATCATTGGGAAAGACGGTGAAGGCGGAGGTGTGCTCGAGGAGCCGGATTTCAGCGGCGCCGAGCGCCACGGGCAAATAGGGCGGCAGGGAACTCGTGATCCCGAAGCGCCTGGTCGTCTCGACCACGTTGGAGATGCCCACCTTCTCGGCGACCTTGACCGCGGGGATGTTCCGCGAGCCTGCCAGCGCGCGCCGCAGCGTGATGACGCCCTCGAATTTTTCGTCGTAGTTGTGCGGCGAATAGGCCTGACCGCCACTGATGGTGGTGAACGGAGCGTCGAGCACCGTATCGAACGGCGTCATGCCTTTTTCGATGGCAGTGGTGTAAACGTAGGGCTTGAACGAGCTGCCCACCTGTCGCAGGGCCTGTGTGGCCCGATTGAACTTCGACTCCTCGAAGCTGTAACCGCCCACCATCGCTTTGATCTCGCCCGTGGTGTTTTCGATTGCCACCAGCGCCGCCTGCGCTGCGGGCTTCTGGTCTAGCTCGACCCGGGCTGTATCGCCGGTGATCTCCCTGATGTGACACTCTGCCAGGTCGCCTACCTTTAGAAGCTGCGCCGGAGAGCGCCGGCCAGTCCAGGCAAAGTCCGGTGCGGTGAGCACGGCGCGGTACGGTCCGATCTTCACCGTGGCGGTTTTGTCGTCCACCGCGGTGACCAAGCCGGTGACGTAGGATCCCTTTTCAATCAGCCGGCGCCAGTCGTCATCTTCATAGGTGTCGAGCTTGCCGCGGGCGTCGCGCAGGATGTTCTCCAGATTGCCGCGCCAGCCGTGCCGTCGGGTGTGGGCGTGCAAGCCCTCGCGAACCGCTCTATTCGCGGTGCGCTGCATGGGTGTGTTCAGCGTGGTATAGACGCGCAGGCCGCGCTCGTGCACCGCCTCGGTTCCGTAAGTGCTCTCCAGGTACTTGCGAATCTCCTCGAAGAAGTAAGGCGCCAGGTCATTGCGCGGGTACTGCAGGTTCAGGTCAAGCGGCTGCTTCATGGCCTCCTGCGCTTCGCGCACGCTGATGCGCCCGTCGTGGTTCATGCGCTCGATCACCAAGTTGCGCCGCGCCAGCGCGCGCTGGTGGTGGAGCACCGGCGAATAGATCGGCCCGCGGATCAAGCCGGCAAGCAGCGCCGCCTCGGCCAGCTTGAGCTGGCTCGCCGGCTTGCCGAAATAGAATTGCGATGCGGCCTCGAAGCCGTAGTTGCCGTGCGCCAGGTAGATCTGGTTGCAGTACATGGTGAAGATTTGCTGCTTGGTGTAGCGCCGCTCGATCTGGATGGCCAGCAGGGTTTCCTGCACCTTGCGCCGGAAGCTTTTGTCGGGCGAGAGAAAGAGCACGCGGGCGAGTTGCATGGTGAGTGTGCTGGCGCCCTCGGCTTTGCGGCGTTGCACGATGTTGCGCCAGGCCGCCTGAGCCACCCGCGGGAAGTCAATGCCCCAGTGCTCTTCGAAGTGCTGGTCTTCGGTTACCAGGATGGCGTCCTTCAGCACCTGCGGCACCTGGTCGTAAGTGATCAGGATGCGCCGCTGGAGGGCGAAGCTGCCCACCAGTTGCCCGTCGTCGGCGTAGAGCTCGGTGACCACGTCGGGCCGGTAGTCTTCCAGCGCGCGGATCTCCGGCAGATCGCTCGCGTAAACAAATAACAGCCCCGCCGCGGTGCCGAAAGTAATCGAGCTCAAGAGCAGGAACGCAAACGCCACACGCCCGATGAGCTTCCGCCCGCGTAAATTCAAGATAAGAGGAGGCTGGTTGAACATCGACAGCCTATTCTATCTCAGAATCAACACAGTGTACTGCCGGCGTCTTGCCGCCGATTCGCGTGGTGAATATGGGGTTGGCGCCGCGCCCTACGCCTGTTTAGGTTGTGCGGGCTTGCTGCGCCGAAACAGTTGCTCAAACTGTTCGAGCGAAGCGGGTTCGACCCCGGCGAGTGTGAGATTGGCCTGCACGTGCGCCGCAGAGCTCATGCCCACTAGAGCGGTGGTGATGCCGGGCGAAGAGCGAACAAACTGAAGCGCGCGCTGCGCGTCGTTCTCCAGACCTAGCACTTCGGCGATGAACGGCGGCAGATGGCGCGACATCTGGCCTTGCAGCAGCGACGCGCTGGCAACCAGCGTAATCTCCAGCGCATGCGCGGCTTCGATCATCGGAAGCCTCCGGGTGTCGAGCGCCTGATTCGCGCGGGTCAATGCTTCGGTCATTGCCAGGTTGTAGGGAAGCTGCACGAAGCGAAAGTGGTGCGCGTCGCCCGCGATTTCATGAGCAACGATTTCCAGCTCGCCGAGCGACAGGTAATCCTGCGCGGGTTCCGGCTGGCGGAACGCGTTCCAGGTGGCCATGCCGTAGAACCGGATCTTTCCGGCGGAGACAACCGATTCCAGGTACTCGAACGCGGCGCGCACGCGAAGAACAAACTCTTCGCGCGGAATGGCTCCGAGCTGTGTTTCCGGATTGTGTAAATAATAGACATCGACAGAATCGACGCCCAGGTTGCGCAGGCTGCGCTCGAGCTGGTCTTCGAGGTAGCGCGGCGTCATCGCGTGGCAGCCCGCGGCGATGTCCTCCACGCGGACTATTCCTGCTTCGACATATTCGCGGAAGAAATATGCGTTGGGGTCGTTGGGCATCTCGCCGTCTGGGGTGAGGAAGCCGCCTTTGGTGCACAGGACGAGTTCGTCGCGCCCGTATCCAAGGTCCGCGAGCTTTTTGAGCGCAGCCCCAATCGAGCGTTCGCTGCGCTGGAAACGGTAGTTGATGGCCGAATCGATGACGTTGATGCCGCCGGTCACCGCAGCGATTGCTGCGTCGGTGTAGGCTTGGTCGGTGCGTGCGTCGGGCTCGCCGAGATAAGTTCCAATACCAATCGAGGAAAGCAACAACCCCTGTTGCTCACGAAAATGTCCCGGGGCGGCAGAGCCTGCAAATCGTTGGGCGTAGCGCCGGGTTCCTTCAGGCGTGGCGAAAGTTGCCATGAAGCCTCATTTGGTCGGAAGTTGGGGACGACGGCGCCAGTATAACAGACGCAGAGGAAGCCGCGATGGAAGGGCAGTGGCACGAGAAAGGAACGGGTCAGAGGCCGTTTCTGTAATGATCGCAGCGCGAGACTCCGGGTTTGAAGACGCGGGTTATAGAGTCGGTGACGTTGCCATTGCGCGCCTGTTTGCGCAGCGGGCAGCCTCCCTTTCTATTTTCGATTTTCTATTTTCTGTTCCTCAGGCGGCGCGAGCAAGCGCGAGCAGGCACGGATGATGCGGCGGTACGGCCAGTCGCGTTCCCCCGAATCTTTTGCCTGGTGCGGGGTCTGCATACCGGCCTCGTCATCAGAGTTTCGGGAAACAGCCGGCGCCGGGTGTGAGAAACGCGAAGGGCCTTGCGCAAAGAATATTTCGCCCTGGCGCGGCTTCGAGTAGAACCAGCGTGCGAGCAACGCAAGATGCTCAGCCAGCGCTTCACGATCCTCCCGGGAGGGATACTGGGGTTGCTCCTTTTCCCGGGAAGGACGCTCTACCGGCGAGTCTGCGGCCAGATGCTGGCGCAGAATCTCTTCGACCGAGCGAGGTTGGCTGGCGAGTTCTCCGAAGCGCAGAAAGAACGGCTCGGCAATCAGGCCGCCGCGCACGGCGAAGATTGCAATCGTATTCTCCTCTGCTGCACGCTGCAGGATGACGGCATCGAGTTCATCCACTTTGCGCGCGAGCTCCGGCAGCTTGCATAAGACCTCGGCCGCCTTCTCGAGCTTGCGGTGCAGCGCGGCCGCGCGCTCGAAGTCGAGGGCCGCACTGGCGGCTTCGCGCTTGCGCTCGAGCTCCCCTGTAAGCGCCGCGCCGCTTGAAGCCAGAAAACTCACCACGCGGCCGACTTCCGCGTCGTATTCTTCCTTGCTGCAACCCGCAAAGCAAGGCGCCAGACACATTTTCATCTCCGAATACATGCAGCCGGGAAAGCTTGGGTCGCGCCGGATCTTGATCTGGCACCGACGAATCTTGAACAGGTCGAGGAACTCGTTGGCGAAAGCTTCGGCGGCGCGTCGCGTCGCAAACGGGCCAAAGTAGAGGCCGCCTCCAGCGATCTGTCCCGTGGCAGGATTGGCAACGATGCGGCGAGTGACATAGCAACGAGGATAGGCGTTGGCCAGATTCACTTTCAGAAGCGCCGGAGGGCGCAGCCGCGTCAGGTCGCGGTAGCGTCGCGGGAATAGCGCGCGCGTGTGCTGATAGTGAACAAGACTCTGCTCGAAGGCCGAGCCCGTCAGCCGGTAGCGGATGCGCGCCGCAAACTCGCGCAAGTTGAGCCGCTTGGAAAGGGCGTCAGGCGCGCGCAGCAGGCGCTCGAGTCTTCGCCTCAGATCCGCGGTGCGCAGCAGGTAGGGCTGCGCGCCCTTGTGCCAAGGCTCGACCAGGAACACGGCGGGGCGTGCCGGGAGCGCGCTGAAGAATTCTTCTTCGCGCGCCGGGTCGAACTCCTGTTCGCAGTCCAGCGGCAGCATTCATCAAGAATACACTCCTCGGAACCACAGATGAACCCAGATGAGCAAGAAGGGAGAGGAGACCTGTCATTCTGAGCGCACGCCGCGGGACGGAGTGAAGAGAGAACCTCAAAGCTCTTGGTCGGGGCTCGGGATGACTGCGTTTCTCTTTGAGTCACGTGAGCGGGGAGGGACGGACTTTGTCAGAATTCCGAACCCACTGCGGCGGGGGGAGGAATCTCTCTTAAACGCTAACCTTTTGAGCCTTTTAACTTTCGGCCGTCAACTTCCATTGCGTCAATACGTCTTCAACACCCACGCCGCAATCACCAGCCGCTGAATCTCGCTTGTGCCCTCGTAGATTTCGGTGATGCGGGCGTCGCGGTACATCCGCTCGACCGGATATTCGCGACTGTAGCCGTACCCGCCGTGGATCTGGATGGCCTTGTGGGTGACGCGCGTGGCCATCTCAGAGGCGAACAGCTTGGCAATGGACGCTTCCATGCTGAAGCGCGCGCCGATGTCTTGCTTCCAAGCGGCTTTGCGCGCGAGCAGGCGCGCGGCGTCAATTTCCGTGGCCATATCTGCGAGCATGAATTGGATGGCCTGGAAATTGGAGATGGGTTGGCCGAAGGCCATACGCTGCTGCGAATATTTCAGCGCTTCCTCAAACGCGCCTTGGGCAATCCCCACGGCTTGCGCGGCAATGCCGATGCGCCCGCCGTCGAGCGTGGAGAGCGCGACCTTGTAGCCTTCGCCCTCGGTGCCGATTCGGTTCTCGATGGGTACTTCGCAGTCGGTGAAGGAAAGCTCGACGCAGGCCGTGGCGTTGATGCCGAGTTTCTTCTCTTCTTTGCCGACTTTGAAGCCCGGCGTGCCGCGCTCGACCACCAGCGCGGTGATGCCCTTTTCGCCCTTTGGCGGGTCCGTATTTACATAGACGATCGCGGCGTCAGCGGCGCCGCCGTTGGTGATCCAAGCTTTCGTGCCGTTCACGATGTAGCGGTCGCCTTTGCGCACCGCATGAGTCGCGAGCGCTGCGGCATTAGACCCTGCCTGCGGCTCGGTGAGGGCGTAGCAGCCGATTTTTTCGCCGCGCGCGAAGGGCGCCAGTAGCCGCTGCTTCTGCTCTTCGCTGCCGAAACGATAGATGGGGTCGCAGTAGAGCGAATTTTGCACCGAGAGAATCACGCCAGTCGAGGCGCAAGCTCGCGAAATCTCCTCGATGGCGATCGCGTAGCTGATGTGGTCGAAGCCGGCGCCGCCGTACTGCTCGGGAAATGGAATGCCGGTGAGGCCAAGCTCGGCGGCCTTGCGAAGCGTCTCGCGCGGAAATCGACTGGTCTCATCCAGTTCCCGCGCCAGGGGCTTCACTTCCGTATTGGCGAATTCCCGCACGGTCTGCTGCAGCAGCTTCTGTTCTTCGCTGAGTTCCAGATGCAATTCCGTTCTCCCTCGGGGCGACGTCAGTCTTTCTTGACCCTTTCCTCCGTCATCTCTGAGCGCAGCGAAGAATCCCTCTCCCTCAGCGCAGTGCAGGATCTCTCCGCCCAGGTGAGCGCTCAGAGTTAACCGGAGAGACCTTCATCCCAGTCTAGCCAGAACTTAGTATGACAAATACACTACGATTCTACAGCGCTCGCGAGAAGCTGTCAGCACCTGCTTTGAGCCATCAACCTTCATCTTTCCGCGTGCTGGGGTGACTGCCTCAGATCTTGTGAAGAGGAGTCTGGCCAGTCCCACATAGCGCCGGCGTCTCGCCGGCGTCGTGAAAAAGGGGCTGGGCAGAATTCGGCGCTAGCGGGCCAGGGCGCGGTGGAGTTTATCGTAAGTAATTTCGAGGGCTTCGGGTTCGAGGCGGGTTTCGCCGATCGTGGACATGAAACTGGTATCCCCGCTCCAGCGCGGCAACACGTGCAGGTGGAGATGACCGGTGACTCCGGCCCCCGCGCAGCGGCCCAGGTTCATGCCCAGGTTATAGCCTTCCGGTTTGTAGTTGGCGGCAAGCGCCGCGGCGACACGCTGGGCCAGTTGCATCATCTCGGCGAGCGTATCGGCGTCGCTGTCCGTCAGCTCGCCCTGATGAGCAAACGGGACGATCATGACGTGACCGGTTGTATAGGGGAAGCGATTGAGGATGATGAAATTCTTCCGACCGCGATGCACGATCAGGCTTTTCGAGTCGTCGCCCATGGCCAAGGCGTCGCAGAAGATGCAGCGATCGTCCTTGGAGGCATCGGCGATGTAGCGGTAGCGCCAGGGAGTCCAGAGGTAATCCATGGCCAGTCTATTGTTAAGATTTCAGAGTTGAGAGTCGACAGCTTTTCCGTTTTCTATCTTACTATCCGCTGATCGCACTCTGCGGCGTCGGCGCCCCCATCTCACAGCCTGAGAATCCGACGCAAGCGACCATGACTTTCTAGCTTTTGACTTTGAACTATGAACTATCAACCCTGTGTAGGCGCTTCCGGCCGGACAGCCGGCGAAGCGGCAGCCGGTGCGGCGTTGACGAAGTCTTTCAATTCCTTGCTGGGCTTGAAGAAAGGAATGCGCTTGGGCGGCACTTCGACCTTGGCGCCGGTTTTGGGATTTCGCCCGGTCCGGCCGCGGCGTTGGCGCGTGCGAAAACTTCCGAAGCCGCGAATCTCGATCTTATCGCCGCCCTGCAGAGCGGTGATGATGCTCTCAAAAATCGTTTCGACGATGATTTCCGACTCTTTGCGCGGCAGTTCGGTTATGCGGACGACTTCCTCGACCAAGTCCGCTTTAGTCATCGTGGAATCATTCATGGTTGTGTACCCCGCCATATTAAGCCCCGCCGTCGTGATATCCGTTCCTGTAAGAAGCGCCCCCCTAGAAGACTGATCCGCCGTGCTGGCACCCGCGACGGTAAGTGCATATCACTAAATAGCCCAGGCGGTAAAGGAGCAAAGAATGTCGAGGGGCAAAAGGCATAAAGGAGGCAAACCGACGGAGGCCCCACTCGCAGGGCTTGTCCTGGTTCTCTAACCTCCTACTTCCTCTACCGGCTACCTCGCGTGTTTCCTCTGTGTTTCCCCGTCGCTGCTGGCGGTTACGCCGGACCTCGCTTAGAGTAAAACACGTCGCCCAGGGTGGCCGTAGGGGACGATTTCGCCGAGCGGTAATCCTCCATCTCGCGGCGCTCAGCCTGCTTGATGGCTGCGCGATAGCTCAAGCCAATCTTATGCTGCTCGGGCTGGAGTTTGACGATCTTGAAGTCGTACTCCTGCCCCGGTTCGAGCCCGCCGCCTGACTTGCCGCTGCGGACCTGCGGCTCCTTCTCGCCCTTTTTCTTGCGATCCTCAATCTCCGAGATGTGGCAGAGGCCCTCGATGCCCTGGGCCAGCTCGACAAACGCGCCGAAATTGGTCATGCGCGAGACGCGCCCGCGGACCACGTCATTCAGCTTGTGTTCGGCAAACCAGTTGGCCCAAATGTCGTTCACCTGCTTGAGGCCAAGCGAGACGCGGCGGTTGGCGGCATCGATCTTGAGCACCCGCGCCTGAACCATGTCGCCCTTCTTGAATACCTCGGCGGGATTCTTCACTCGCTCGGTCCAACTGATGTCGCTGACGTGGATTAGGCCGTCGAAGCCTTCTTCAATTTCCAGGAACGCGCCGAAGTCAGTTAGGTTGCGCACCCGCCCGGTCACCACTGTACCCACCGGGTATTTCTCCGCCAGCGACTGCCAGGGGTCCGCCGTGGTCTGCTTCAGACCCAGAGAAATACGCCGCTGCTCGGGTCGCAGGTCCAACACCACTACCTCAACCTCCTCGCCCACCGAAACCACCTTCGAGGGATGCTTCAGGCGCTTTGACCAGCTCATCTCGCTGATATGCACCAGGCCCTCGACACCGGAGTCGAGTTCCACAAAGGCGCCATAATCCGTGATGCCCACCACTTTGCCACCCACCCGCGCGCCGATCGGAAAACGCTCCGCCACTCCCGCCCAGGGATCCGGCAGCAGTTGTTTGCGTCCCAGCGAGACGCGCATTTTCTCGCGGTCGAACTTCAGCACTTTGACTTCGATCTCCTGCTCCGGGGCCACCGCTTCGGAGGGATGTTTCAGCCGGCCCCAGGAAAGATCGGTGATGTGCAGCAGGCCATCCAGCCCGCCCAGGTCCACAAAGACGCCATAGTCGGTGATGTTCTTCACCTTTCCGGTTACCACTGCGCCTTCGACCAGCGAATCCAACAACTTCTGCCGCAGCGCCTGTAGCTCCTCGTCCAGAATCACACGGCGGCTGACGACTACGTTGCCGCGCTTGCGGTTCAGCTTCAGCACGCGGCAGGTGATCTCCTTGTCCTTCCATGCTTCCAGATCGTGGGTGGGCCGCAAGTCCACCTGCGAGGCTGGCAAAAAGGCGCGGATACCGATGTCCACCACCAGGCCACCCTTGATGCGGTCCACCACCTGCCCGGTCAGGTCCGTGTGCTCCCGATAAGCTTTTTCGATGTTCTCCCAGGCGCGGCGGCGGCGGGCGCGCTGATAGGAAAGCAAAACGTAGCCTTCCTTCCGTTCGTCCAGCCTCTGCACTTCGACCGTCTGGCCGGGCGCCAGCCGGATGCCGCCTTCGGAACCGACGAACTCCTGCGCCGGGATCAGCCCTTCATTCTTGGCGCCCAGGTCCACGACAACACCGAGATCGGTGATCGCAACGACTTGGCCCTCGATCAACTCGCCATCAGGGGAGGCCGTTTGCGGCACCGCGTACTGATCGATCAGTTGGTCGTCGAACGCCTCGACCGCCTCACCCGCTCCGGTGGGTTCCACAGATGCCGGCGAAGCTCCGGTTGCCACCTCCGTAATCGAAGCCTCGCCCAGGGCCGCATCGCTGACCGTGGCAATGGCGGTATCGCTCAACGTGAGACCCAGTTCCGTGGCCGCGGCCTCACTCGTTTCGCTGGGTGCCTCTGCAGTCAGAGCTGCGACAGGTTTGGCTTCCTCGGTTGAAGTTTCCAAGACTTGTGCCCGGGTGGATTCCATACCTGAGGGTTCGCCTGGATGCTCTGTAATAGATTTGTCTTGCTCGGACAACATCCAACTGCTCCCTCAGGGGGAAACTTACCCTGCTCGCCGAAGGTTCACCTTGCGGGATTCCGGGTGACGCGGCGATAGCAAGGAAGGATAATGCAGCGACCTTCTCCATACTGCGCCCTTACTGGTCGTATGCTGCATCGCGTGGATGATACCCGTCCCGCGGCGGGGTTGTCAACAAATGGAGCCGGGGGCAGTGTTCAAACATTAGTAGAGGTCATGCCAACTCATAGACGGTGACATCTGTGTCGCGCAGCGAAGGAGAAACGGCCTCAGCAGCTAAAGCTTCTTCTGTTGTGGGGTGGGTTCTTTTGTCGGAGTTGAAGCTCCAACCTCCGGCTGAAGCCGCAACCTCGTACCGACCTGACGCAAGCGAGACCCAGAATATTTCTAAGACGATCTGCAGCTGGTTGTGGTTCTCAACGCTCTTCTGTCAGCCATTGCCGGCAGCGAGTACTCTTCGGAACGTCTCGCTGTTGCTTGGTGATTTCCGAAACCTGACCCAGGTAGCTAAGAGCGCACGCGGCCGGCTTGGCGGATCTCCTTGCGATAGTCCGGCGCGACCATCTCCACTGTGCGGCACATCTCGTAGAGGCGGGAGCGAATCCGCTGGCTGATGCGGTCGGCTAATGTCTCTTCCGAATGAGCGCGAATGGCCTGGCCGGAGGGCAGCCGGGTAGCTTTGGGCACGCCCATATTGCCCGGAGGCCGGAAAACCTGCTGCCGGCGTTGGCCCGGAGGGAGCTCCACGATCTCCGACGTTTCGGCGGGCGAGTCGAGGTAGTTAGTGGTCAACAGGGTGATCCGCTTTTCGTTGTAGCGCGTGTTGAGGATGTGGCCGACGGTCTCGAGCGCCCATGCGGAGGGTTTGCTGGCCCCCAGGTCGTCGAGCAGCAGTAGTTCGACCGTCAGGACTGGTTCGAGCACTCCCATCTCCGTTGTCTGGCTAACGGGATTGTAGCTGGCCTGGATTTCCTTGAGCAGCTCGCGGTAGTCGTAGAATAGCACGTCGTGCCCACGCAGCACCAGTTGTTTGAGCACGGCAACGGCAAGATGCGTTTTGCCGACGCCGCACGGCCCCATCAGCAATAGGCCAGCGTCGGTGCCCACCGGATAATCACGGGCGAAGCTCTCGACCACGAGCTTGCCTTGTTCGAGGCTGCGGTCCCAGGCCGCGGCATCGGGCTCGTTCCCATAGAAGCCAGTATCGAAGTTTTCAAAGTCGCAGTGCTCGTGCCGGCTCGGGATTCGGGCGCGCGCCAGCAAGCGCGCCGTGCGGTCGCTTGCGACACATTCGCAACGCACCGCGACCGAGCTTATCCCCGAACCAGCGCCTTGTGATTTCTCTGCGGGTAAGGGAGAGCCCTCCTCCAGATTGAGAATGTCCACATCTGACATGCGCGCAGCATCGGCTTGGGTCCAAGGCCGCGTGCGCACTTGCGACCGTGCGGTGTCGCGCTCGATGATCTTCCAGCCAGTGCCGCCGCAGTGCGGACAATCCGCCAGCGCCATGGGGAGAGGATAGGCGCGCCGGATGCCATGCGCAAGCCGAACTGGGTGTGGATAGACCGCTGCCCTGTGGAAACCTCGCGGACAGCGTAGATGCAAGGGGTCGCTTCAGCGAGAATATTTGAGAATGCCCGTGGAGCGGTGCCAGTCCTGGCGGTAGGAGGCTGATCGCTGACGGAAAGCGGATAACGGAAAGCTCATAACGGAAAGCTGACCACTCTTTTATTTGTGCACGCGAATTGCGCGCGGCGGCCCGACGCGCACCAGCGCGTCGCGGGTGGGTTGCTTTTGCGCGGCAACGAATCCCCGGGCGAGTTCTTCCTGGACAAAGCGCATGAACTCCTCGATCTGGCGCTGCATCTCGAGCATCTTTTCGCGCATATTGAGGATGATCTCGATCCCGGCCAAATTGACGCCCATCTCTCGTGTCAAGGTGAGTATCACTTCCAGGCGCTCGAGGTCGCTATCGGTATAGAGGCGCGTATTGCCCTGCGAGCGCGAGGGTTTCAGCAGGCCGACGCGTTCATAGAGGCGTAGCGTCTGGGGATGGAGTTTGTAGAGCTCGGCGACCGCGCTGATCATGTATCCGGCGCGGGCCTTCTTCTTAGGTCGGGCAGCCATTCGGTCCTCGCTTTGCGGGCTTTCACACGCCCGCGCGGGCGAACAGGTCGCGCCGCGGGTCTTCGGGCGCGAGTTTTCCTAGTTCCCGCAGCAGATTGCGCACGCGCTCGTCGATCGGCTTGGGCACCACAACTTGCACCTCGACGTACTGGTCGCCGCGGCGGCTTGGGTTGCGTGCCAGCGGCACACCTTTCTCACGCCAACGAAACTTCTGGCCGCTGTTGGTGCCCGGCGGAATGCGCAGGATCGAGCGGCCGTCCACGGTGGGGACTTCGATCTTGGCGCCAAGCGCGGCTTCTGTGACGGTGATGGGCACCACGGTGTAAATGTCGTCTCCCCGGCGCTCGAAAAAGGGGTGCGGCAACACCTTGGTGACAATGTAGAGGTCGCCCGGCGGGCCGCCCAGTGGTCCGGTATTGCCTCGGCCCGGCACACGAACCCTCGAACCGGTTTGCACGCCGGCGGGAATTCGCACCTCCAGGGTTTCAGCGCGGCGCACCCGGCCTTCCCCGGCGCAAGTGCGGCAGATGGTCCGCAGGCGCCCCGAGCCCCCACAGCGCTGGCAGGTGATGTTGAAGCGCATGCGCCCGCTCGTTTGCGTGACGTGGCCCGTGCCGCCGCAGGCAGTACAGACCTGCTGCGCCCCGCCCAGCGTTCCCGTTCCGCGGCACTCGCTGCAAGTATCCAGGCGCAGGATCGAGAGCTTTTTCACCGTGCCGCGCACTGCTTCCCAGAAATCGATTTCGATTTGGTATTCGAGATCGTCGCCCCGCTGCGGCTCGGCGACTCCCGGCTCGGCGCCCGCACCACGGAAGAATTGGCTGAACAGGTCCCGGAAGCTTGTGCTGCCTGCCCCGCCGAAATCGAACCCGCCGAAATCGAAATGGATTCCAGCGGGTCCGGCGCCCGCGCCGGGCGGCGGACCGCCTTGATAATTCTCGGAGTAGAAGCCGAACTGGTCGTACATCTGACGCTTCTTGCTGTCGGAGAGTACGTCATAGGCTTCTTGAATTTGCTTGAACTTCTCTTCCGCTGATTTGTCGCCAGGGTTGAGATCCGGATGATACTTGCGCGCGAGTTTGCGGTAGGCTTGGCGGATCTGCTTCAGGGCGGCCTTGCGCGGTACGCCCAGTAGCTCGTAGTAGTCCTGTTTGGATGTCGTTGCCATCCGTGCTCCTAGTTTCCAACCCCTGCGCCCGGCGGCGCTGGTCCCACAGGCACGATCCCTACAGTTTCGACCAGCGAGCGTTCAGCTCGGCCAGCTCGTGCTGCTCGCGCGCCATCTCTTCACGCCGCCGCCGTCGCTCCTCGTCGAGTCGTCCGCCAAGCGCTGCCTCTTTCTGGTTCGCTCGTTCGATCCAGCGGTCGATCCAGGTGAGCTTGGCTTCCACGCTGGCGGCCTCGGAGCGAAACCGGAGCACCGCCCCGCTAATCTCCACCGCGCGGGGCGGGAAATCGGCCGGCGGGGACTGCTGCGCGTCGTAGAAGAGGCGCTTCCAGTCGGCGCTCGGGGTCTCGGCGAGCGCTACCTGGATCATATAAAAGTTTTCGCGTAGCTTCTGCACCGCCTGCGGCGGGCCTGCGCGCTTTATTCCTGCAAAGGTCGTCACCGTTCGCTCCCCACTGCGACCGCGATGACAAGTGGTTCGTGGTTGGGGACTTGTCGAGCGAGGCGGTGGGCCGCCATCACGCCCTCGAGCGCTTTGGCGCGCCGGCGCGGGCCGCTACACGCTCCATTCTGCTTCTTAGTTCGGTCGCTTCGATTCGTCCACGTCCACGTATTCCGCGTCGATCACCTCGCCGGATTTTTGTTCCCCGCCTGAACCCGGAGTCCCTGTCCCGGGGGGAGTCGGGCCGCCCGGGCCACCTTGCGCCGCAGCGGCGCCCGTGCGGTAGAGCACCTCAGCGACCTTGTGTGTTGTTTTCTCCAGCGCCTCGGTCGCTGATTTGATCCGGTCGATGCTGCCGTCGGCCAGGGCGCGCCGGCACTGTTCAAGGGCCTCCTCGACGAGTTTGGCATCGGCCTCGGGGAGCTTCTCGCGGTTTTCGCGCAGCAGTTTCTCGACCTGGTAGACGCGCGTGTCGCACTGATTGCGCGCTTCGATCTCCGCGAGCCGCTTGCGATCTTCTTCGGCGTGAGATTCGGCCTCGGCGCGCATGCGCTCAGCCTCTTCCTTGGCCAGGCCTGTCGAGGCGCTGATGGTGATCTTCTGTTCCTTGTTGGTGGCCAGATCCTTGGCCGAAACGTTCAGGATGCCGTTGGCATCGATATCGAAGGTGACTTCGATCTGAGGCATGCCACGGGGCGCCGGCGGGATGCCGATCAGATGGAATTTGCCGAGCGTGCGGTTGTCGCGCGCCAGCGGCCGTTCGCCCTGCAGAACGTGGATCTCGACCGAAGTCTGATTATCGGCGGCGGTGGAGAAGATCTCCGACTTCCGCGTGGGGATGGTGGTGTTGCGCGGGATGAGCACAGTCATCACACCGCCCAGGGTCTCCACGCCCAGCGAAAGCGGGGTAACGTCGAGCAGCAGGATGTCCTTCACCTCGCCAGCCAGGACGCCGCCCTGAATAGCCGCGCCCACAGCCACAACCTCATCCGGGTTGACTCCCTTGTGCGGCTCCTTGCCGCCGAAAAGGCCCTTCACGATCTCGACCACGCGCGGGATGCGGGTGGAACCCCCAACCAGCACCACCTCGTCGATCTTGTCCGCAGTCAGCCCGGCATCGCTCATCGCCTGCTTTACCGGTCCGACAGTGCGCTGCAGGATGTCTTCCATCAACTGTTCGAGCTTGGCGCGCGTGAGCTTGAGTTGCAGGTGCTTGGGTCCCGACGCATCGGCGGTGATGAACGGAAGATTGATCTCCGTCTCGTTCAACTGCGAAAGCTCAATCTTGGCTTTCTCGGCGGCTTCCTTGAGCCGTTGAATGGCCATGCGATCCTTGCTGAGGTCGATGCCCTGATCTTTCTTAAACTCGGCGACGATCCACTCGATGATGCGCTGATCAATGTCGTCGCCACCCAGGTGGGTGTCGCCCGCGGTGGCCTTGACCTCGACCACGCCTTCGCCCACCTCCAGAATGGAAATGTCAAAGGTGCCTCCGCCCAGATCGTAGACGGCGATGGTTTCGTCCTTCTTTTTATCCAGACCATAGGCTAGCGCTGCCGCAGTGGGCTCGTTGATGATCCGGACTACCTCCATCCCCGCAATCTCGCCGGCCTGCTTGGTGGCTTGCCGCTGGCTGTCATTGAAATAGGCGGGAACGGTGATCACCGCCTTGGAGACTTTCTCGCCGAGGTAATCTTCGGCCGCACTCTTCAGTTTCTGCAAGATCATCGCGGAGACTTCCGCCGGGCTGTAAACTTTGCCGAAGATCTCCACCCGTGCGTCGTCGTTCGGGCCGCGGACGACCTTATAGGGAACGCGGCGAATCTCGTCGGCAAACTCTTCATATCGCCGGCCCATGAACCGCTTGATGGAATAGATCGTGTTTTCCGGGTTGGTCACCGCTTGGCGCTTGGCTACCTGCCCGACCAGGCGTTCCCCGGATTTGGTGATGGCGACCACTGACGGGGTGGTGCGCGCACCCTCCTGATTGGGGATAACCACGGGTTCACCGCCTTGCATGACCGCAACAACCGAATTGGTGGTGCCCAAGTCAATGCCAATAATCTTGCTCATTGCGCTATCTCCTCCTTGGGGCTGCTGCCACAAACAGCTGCAACCCTTGCAAACCAATTCGAATCCTCCACCCAGAGTCTCTCATACTATATGGCTTGAGTGCGTCGTTGTCAAGATTTCTGAGTTAGGATAATTGCTGTATAATGAATAGCTTACAGCTTCTGTCCGCCTGGAGCTGCCAGCCTTTAGCGCTTCCGCCCGGGCTAATTGCCCGAAAAGATTGCGGTTCTATTAGCTGGGCGAAAGGCGAAAAGGCAGTTGGGCGCGACAATACTATTACATCCGTTGAGGCGCACTGGTGCAGCCTTGCGCTCATTGCAACGCATCCAAGATAAGGAAGTAAGCGCGTGTTTTCCAACTCGCGTTCCTGTCGCATGAGCCCGTCGTCCGGCGCGGAAAGTCGGGGTACAATAGCGACGGGTATCCGCAGAAATCATTCATTGGGAGGACAGAGTGGCTCGGCACGATCGGAAGACGTTCGGGATTCTCCTGGTAAGCGCCGTGGTGTGGGCGCTGGGGCTGGCGGAGCCGATGCTCCCCCAGACAAGAGTTTCTGCCGCAGTTTCTGCCGCGGAATTGACAGCACTGAAGGCTGTGGGCTCGAAATCTGCGCCCATTGTCATCGAGGTGTTCAGCGACTTCCAGTGCCCGGCCTGCAAGCGGGTTTACCAAGAGACTCTGCGACCGGTGATGGATAACTACGTGGCGACCGGCAAGGTGTACCTGGTGCACCGCGATTTTCCTCTACCCATGCACAACCACTCGCGCGAGGCGGCGCGCTGGGCCAATGCCGCGGCGGCCATCGGCAAATTCGAGAAGGTTGAAGAGGCGCTTTACACCAAGCAGGATGCCTGGTCGGCTAGCGGCAACATGGAAGCGGTCGTGGCCGCGGCGCTCTCCCCAGCGGAAATGAAGAAGGTGCGGCAAGTGATGTCGGAGACCGCGATGCTCGACGCGGCAATCGATCGCGATAGAGAGCTGGGCCTGCAGAAGCGGGTCACTCAAACTCCCAGCCTGTTTGTCACGCGGGGTGCGCAGACGGAAGCCCTCCCGGCGGGCGGCTTGAGCTATTCGCTTCTGAAGCAGTACTTGGATTATCTTCTGAAGCAGTAGCCATGGGCGGAGCGCCCGCAGCGTTCTCTTCGTTTGCCAAGCCCGGTGCCGGCCGCCGGGCGCTTCTGCTGGTGGCGCGGATCGGGCTGGGCGCCGTGTTTATCTACGCGGCCTACACCAAGCTGCGTCACCCGTGGATGCTCTTTGCCTTCTCCGTCAACTCCTATCAGATTCTGCCAGAATGGGCGGCGGCGTTGCTGGCGCGAACGCTGCCGTGGCTCGAACTGCTGCTGGGCCTGCTGCTGGTATCCGGCTACCAGTTGCGGTGCGTGGCCGTGGCTTCGAGCGCGTTGCTGCTGGGATTCTTTGCGGTGATGTTGCGCTCGCATTTCAAGGGCTTGGGGATCGACTGTGGTTGCTTCGGCTTTGGCGAGAAACTAGGCGTGCGCACGCTGGTGCGCGATGGCGCGCTGGTAGCTGTTTCGCTGGCGGTCAGCGTCGCGGCGTTTGCCGGTGCGCGCTCGAATCGCCTGCGTCCCGCCACAACGTCTGAAGACCCCAAAGCCAACTAGTGCCGCTCCAACTTTTCTGAGGTAGTTTCTTCTTCACAAACTAGCGCCTGATGCCGGATCTTTTCCCAGTTAGTTATTCGGTTGTCTCAATTTCTGGTTTCGTCCAGACTCGGTGCAAGCTTTGGGTGGCGGTCGTGCAACCAGGCTGCCAGCGCTGCATGCACCTGGTCGAGCTTCCCGGCGAAAAAATGGTCCGCTTCGGGAATGAACACCAGCGTAGTCTGTCGTCGCTCGGATTCCGGCATGCCGGCTATGAGCGCTTCGACATTTTCCCTTGAGCCATACTGGTCGCGGTCTCCCTGTAGAAGGAGCTTCGGCTTGGCACATCCCCGGAGGTAGGAAAGGTCGGAGCTGTTTGTTGGTAAGCCCAGCCCGACCAGCTCCGACACCCGCGCATCGGCGCAGCCCACCCGCAGCCCCACCCACGCGCCGAAGCTGAACCCGGCCAGAAGCAGCGGCCGTTGGGGAAATTCCTTTGCCAGAAAGTCTACTGCGGCGCGAACGTCGTCTTGTTCCCCGCGTCCGAGGTCATGGACTCCTTCGCTTAGCCCTGCGCCGCCAAAGTTGAAACGGAGCACCGGCACGCCAAACCCATGCAGCGTGCGGGCGACCTGGAAGACCACTTTGTTGTGCATTGTGCCTCCGTAGAGCGGATGGGGATGGCAAACCAGGGCCGCCAGAGGCGTGTCCGGACGGGGAGAGGTCCAGAGCAGCGCCTCGAGGCGCCCAGCTGGCCCGTCGAGAAAGAGGCTGCGATGGTAGACCGTCGTCTCGAATCTCCTGAGGGGCGCTCCCGAAGCTGCAGTGTACCGGAAAGAGGACTGCGTCGGCGAGACGTCATCGGTGCCTGCTTGGGTGAGCCGCTACTGCCTGGTTTTCACCGCCCGCCATATCGCCGGCGCCTGGCCGTGCTATCAAGCAGGTCTGGGCGGCCTTGCCCACGCTCTGTGGACCACGCACGACTGCAATTCCGATTGCGCTTTCTGGACTTAAGTGCTAGCTTTTTGCTCAAACTGGAGCGCCTTTTTCCGGGGGGAAAATGGCAAACGGAATCGAACGTCGAGCGTCGCGGCGGTTTACAATGGCGCTACCGCTGACCGTGCGATCCTCTGGTCCCCAGGGGGCCGTTGAACAAAAAGGGCAAACGCGAGATGTCAGCTTCCGTGGCTTGTACTTCCTGACCGATGCGCGCTTCGAGCCGGGCAGCGAAATCGAATTCGTCCTCACTCTGCCCAAGGAAATCACGCTGGCCGGCGACGTTTACATCCGTTGCTTCGGACAGGTGGTCCGCGTGGAGCCCCACAACGGGCGCAGCGGAATCGCCGCGCGCATCGAGCGCTACGAGTTTCTGCCGGCTCCGGCGTAAGCGCCAGTCCCCCGGCTTGCCAAACGGGCGGTACGATGGCCCCCAGTCGAAGTAGAATAGAGTTCCCTATCAGGGCCGGGAGAATTTATGTATCACTACGATGCTAAGACGGCGCTCGAGGAGTTGAAGGAAGACGCGGTTCTGCCCCATCCCGTGAGGTTGCGCGACATGATCCTCCGCTCCAAGCTGGCCGCGGAGAGCGCCCTTGATCTCAATCGCGAATTCCAGAGTTACCTCTCGCATTTCGGCGAGACCCAGAAAATCGCCCGCGACATCCTGGAGAAGTTGGCGGTGGCCGAGCCGAAGACTCCGTGAGTCTATCGCAGGGCCGCCCCGCCTGCGGGAAGATGCTGCGACGCATCCTCATACTTTCTGCATCCTCCGGGGCCGGCCGCGTCCGCGCTGCGCAGGCGGTGGAGAAAACCTTCGCTGCGCGAGGCGACTGCTCGGTCCAGCATATCGACGCCTCGATTAAGTCAGCAAGGGGTGCCCGTTTTCCACTCTCTATTTTCCCTTGGCCGCTTCGCCTCGCAGTGAGGCTGAAGAGAAATACAGATTTTTCGTCATGCGCCGTCACACCCTATTGATCGATGCCGACGATACCCTTTGGGAAAACAACGTCTTCTTTGAAAGGGTGATCGAAGATTTCATTTCTCTAGTCGAGCCGCTGGGGTATGCGCGGGATTACACGCGCCGCATCCTCAACGAAACCGAGCGGCGCAACATTCGCCAGCACGGCTACGGCGTGCGCAGCTTTGGGAGATCGCTCGAGGAAACCTATCTGAAGCTCGCCGGGCATATGGCCAAGCGAAACACGGTCGAGCAGGTGGCGCGAATGGTCAGGGAGCTCGAGAGCACTCCGCCGAAGATTCTCGACGGCGTGCCGGAGACCCTGGCGTACCTGTCCAGTCGGCACCGGCTGATCCTGTTCACCAAGGGAGAGGCCGCCGAGCAGGCCGCCAAGGTCGAGCGTTCGGGCCTGCAGGGGTTCTTCGAGGCCATCGAAATCGTGCCGGAAAAGGACGTGACCGCCTACACCGGGTTGATCAACCGGCACCGCATCGTGAAGTCGCACGGCTGGATGGTCGGCAACAGTCCCCGCAGTGACATCAATCCGGCGCTCCAGGCGGGCCTGAATGCCGTCTTCATCCCGCACCATGCCACCTGGGAGCTTGAGCACAGCGAGCTGCTGAGCGGCACCGGCAAGCTGGTGATCGTCTCGACCTTTCGCGAGTTGCGCCATCATTTTTGAGGGAAGCTATCAGCGCTCAGCTTTCGGCCGTCCGCCGTTGGGGGGTCAGCCAGCAGCTCTCGGCGCCTGTCATGTCGCGCGCCAATTCCAACCGGCCGGCTGCCGGCAACTAGGCTAGCCGCTGAGGCCGAAACACTGATCGCTGAATGCGGCTCGAGGGTGAAAGATGGATTGGCGTACAGAATGGTTTGAATTCGAAGGCGTCGCTTACCTGAACGCCGCGGGGCAGTCCCCGCTGCCGCGCATCTCAGTGCGCGCAGTGCAGGCGGCGCTGGAGTGGAAGAAATATCCCCACCAGTTGTCCGACTCTATCTATTTCGAGCTGCCGAACCGCATTCGCGCGTCGGTGGCGAGGTTGATCGGCGGGCAGCCGGAAGAAATCGCGCTCACCACCGGCGCGAGCGGCGGCCTGGCGGCCGTGGCGGCGGGCCTCGACTGGAAGCCCGAGGATGAGGTCTTGATGGCGCGCGGCGAATTCCCCGCCCACCTGAGCACTTGGATGCCGCTGGAAGCCGCGAGCCGGCTGCGCGTGAAGGTTATTACTCCGGCTGACAGGTTTCTTACCGCCGAGGATTTTCTCGCTGCGATCGGTCCACGCACGCGCCTTGTCTCGACCAGCCTGGTGCGGTTTGACGACGGCGTGCTGCTCGATGCCGCGCGCGTGGCCGAAGCCTGTCATGCCGTGGGCGCGTACCTGCTGCTCGATGTCAGCCAGTGTGCCGGGGCGATGCCGCTCGATGTCCGCTCACTCGGCGCTGACTTCCTGGTCTCGGCCGGCTACAAATGGTTGCTCAGCCCTTACGGCACCGGATTTTTCTGGGCGCGCGGCGATTTGATCGAGCAGATGCGCGTCGGCCCGTTCTACTGGACGGCACTCGAGGGCGCCGCCGAGTTTCATACTCTTTCGTTCCGCCAGTGGAAGCTGGCGCGTGGCGCGCGGCGTTGGGATTCACCCGAGACGGCCAGCTTTCTCAACGTGTCGGCAATGGACGCTTCGCTGGAATTTCTGTTGCGGGTGGGAGTGGAAACCATTTGGGAGCATAACGGCCGGCTGATCGGCGAGATGATTGCCCGGCTGCCACTCGACCGCTGCGTGCTGGCGAGCCCCGGCGACCCAGTGGCGCGCGGTCCTTATGCCTGCGTCGCCGCGCGCTCGGCGGAGAAGACGGCCGCTCTTTACCAGAAGCTGCGCCAGGCCAACGTCATCGTCAGCTTGCGCGAGGGAGCCTTGCGCGTCGCGCCGCACTTGTACAACACCGAGCGTGACATCGACCAACTGCTGGCCGTGCTCGCGCTGTAGGAGTGCCGTCGGCTGTACGACGGCGGCGATCAGAAGTGGAGGGTTTCGACGAGGTTGATGAAGCAAAGGCAGCAAAGGCAGACAAGAACTATACAGCGGTTGGGATAATTGGTCCTCTCTCCGGTCTTCGCTCTGTGAACTCAATGTCTGGGTTGCAAATCCACGTTGTGAGGTAGCCGATGGGGCTGAACAGGATCGCGGTGATGGGCGCGGGGGCGGTGGGATCTTACTTTGGCGGAATGTTGGCCCGAGCCGGCATGGCAGTGACCTTGATCGGGCGTCGTGCGCACGTCGAGGCCGTCGCCCGGGACGGACTATTCATCGATAGCATCCATTTTCAGGAGCGCGTCTCCGTGGCGGCTTCCACGCAGCTGGATGCGGCGCGCAACGCCGAACTGGTGCTTTTTTGCGTGAAGACGCGGGATACCGAGTCAGCCGCTCGGGCGCTGGCCCCGCATTTGGCCTCTGGCGCGATTGTCGTCAGCCTACAAAACGGCGTGGATAACGTTGCGCGCATCAAGGCTGCGTCTGGCATTGCGGCCTTGCCTGCAGTTGTCTACGTGGCAGCGTCCATGCCGGTCCCCGGACGCGTCAAGCACGCCGGCCGCGGCGATTTGGTGATCGGGTCGCTTGACTCCGGGGAGCAGCGCCGGGAAGACCTTGAGCGCGTCACGGAGTGCTTTGCGCGCGCCGGTGTGCCCTGCCGCGTCTCCCAGAACATCGAGGGTGATCTCTGGACCAAGCTGATCATCAACTGCGCGGGCAACGCTGTCACCGCGCTTGGGCGATCGAGCTACGGTCGTGCCGCGCAGAATGAACACTCCCGGCAGGTCATGGCCGCCACCGCCAACGAAGCGATTGCGGTGGCGCGCGCCGCTGGGGTCCAGTTGCCTCCAGGCGACCTGGTGGCGGCGGGGTTGAAGCTGGCGCAGGACATGGGCCAGGCTACTTCCTCGACCGCGCAGGATATCCAACGCGGCAAGCGCACCGAGATCGACGCCCTAAATGGCTTCATCGCCCGCCACGGCGCCGAACTCGGTGTGCCCACGCCGGTGAACCACACCTTGTTCGCACTGGTGAAATTATTGGAAGAAGAGCTGTCAGGCTGAGGGCCTCAGTCGCAAGCCATCATCCGCGACTGCGGGCTTAGGGTAATTGACAGGCGTCCCGTCGGTGGCTGAAGTGCAAGGCTCGTTTGCCGGGATGCTGCCTGCTGCATCGGTATAACGAACTGGATCACTCATTCCGGGGGAGGTTGTGGATTATCCTCAGGGCAACCCTCGCGACCCGAGGGTGTTTGCTCTGTTCAGTTCTTGGGAGCGACTGCGTGGAATGGGATGTGGACTATCGCTTCCAGTTCCAGTGGCACACCACGGCGTTCGGCGGGACGGAACCTCCACCGCGACAGTGCTTCCATGGCATTGTTGTCGAGATCGGGGTCAATGCCCTTGACCAACTGGATGCTATCTACCGAACCGTCCCTGCGGATCACGGCGTAGAGCACTACCTCGCCCTCCACCCTGTCATTGATCATCGTCGGCGGGTACTTGGGATCCACCTTGCGCAGCGGCACTGGTCCGGTCAAGTCGTTGCTGGCCGCGGGTCTGCTCGGCTCATCGTCCTGCTTGATTTCGACAAAGTGCAGCACCCAGCTTCCGGTCACGCTGGCCAAGTTAGGCATATTCACGTGCAGCGTAAAGATCCGCTTGGGCCCGAAAATCGATTCCGGCGCGGCGCCGGGTCTGATGCTTGCCACACTCGCCGCGGGAGTCACCATCTCGGGGTCTGCGTCGGCCGGCGCAGGATGTGATTCGACGCGCGGTACCGGGGAGCTAGGGAGTGCGGAGCTCGCGCCACGGAGGCCGCCGAGCCCGGACGTCGTCGAATTGGGATTTCCGCCGCTGATGCTGACGCTCGCCGGCGCCGAACCGTTGCCGCCTTCGCTGGGCTCGGGACGCGACCCGCCTGTGCTTGAGTTCCCCCCGAGGTTGCCTGGGCCGCTGCCGGAGGCGCCACCAGGTACTCCGGGCTGCGGACCCTCGGGTGAGATCGAAACGCGCGAAGCCAGATTGCCCGGCGGGATGGGTAGGTCCGCTGGGGCATCGCTTGGTGACGGGGAGATCGCGACCAGCCGGTGCATCGCTGCCTCCCCTCCCTGCAAATCAGGACGGACGTTTGGCACAGGGCCGGCGTCTGCTGGGCTCTGCGTGTGGCCAGTCTGCGGAACGCGCGCGGGCGCGGTTGAAGGCAGGGGCTTTTGAACCTTCATAGCGCTGGAAGCGATGTTCAAATCACCTGCCTGTTTCTGCATGTTCGGAACTTCGGGCACCGGCCCAACCTCTCCGGCTCGCGCTGGACCGACCAGCGGAACGGCGGTTGACATTACCGGCAGGTGGGGCTTGGGAACCGTGAGTGTGTTCGACGCGATGTTCAAATCCCCAGGCTGTTTTTCTAGGTTGGGCAGCTCAGGCACAGGGAGTTCCGCCGCTGGTTGCGTGGCCTGTTTTTTCGGGCGCAGCCTGGCGAGCACATCGCGGCTCACCTGCAGCCGCGGCCGGGCCGGCTGTGCAGGGTCGGTCCACCGCACGATGTTGGGGAGCTGGGGCAGAATTTTGGGCGGCTCCATTGGTGCGTCCGGCTGGATCAAAGTCTGCCGAGGGTGTGTGGGCACCTTGGGCGCCGAAATAATAGTTTGTCGCGGATGGTATGCGTCCGCACCCGGG
>Ga0209055_1000645_pt1 | contig 24317 bp, 21 predicted proteins | sample GraSoiAngelo_110_FD_185875 | JGI IMG/M metagenome (GOLD analysis project Ga0209055, IMG submission 185875) | Grasslands soil microbial communities from the Angelo Coastal Reserve, California, USA - 14_0903_12_30cm (SPAdes) (version 2) | ecosystem: Environmental > Terrestrial > Soil > Grasslands ... | reverse complement strand
GGCCCCGGCCGACATCCGCAAGGAAGGCTCGGCGTTCGATTTGCCCATGGCGCTGGGCATCCTGGGCTGCGTCGGCACGTTTTTCGGCAAGGCCCTCAATGGTTTCGTGTTTCTCGGCGAACTCTCACTCGACGGCGGCGTGCGCGCGGTGCGTGGCGCGCTCTCGGCGGCGCTTGCGGCGCGCGAGCGCGGCATTCGCTCGCTGGCGGTGCCGGAGGCCAACGCGCGCGAGGCCGCTGTGGTGGAGGGCATCGACGTCTATGCCCTTCGCTCGCTGCCGCAGGCGGTGGACCTGATCAACGCCCCGGAATCCTTCGCTCCGTTGCGCTTGGACGCCCGCGCCCTGCTCGCGGAGGCCGCGCAGTATTTGGTGGACCTGCGCGACGTCCGCGGCCAGCAAGCTGCCAAGCGCGCCTTGGAGGTGGCCTGTGCCGGTGGCCACAACATCATCTTCATCGGGCCGCCCGGCGCTGGCAAGACCATGCTCGCCAAGCGTATCCCCACCATCCTCCCGCCGATGTCTCTGGAGGAGGCCATCGAAACCACGCGCATTCACAGCGTCGCCGGCTTGCTAGAAAACTCGCGCGGCCTGGTGGGCACGCGGCCCTTTCGCTCTCCGCACCACACCATCAGCGACGCAGGATTGATCGGCGGCGGCGCGGTGCCGCGGCCCGGCGAAGTCTCGCTCGGGCATCACGGCGTGCTGTTCCTGGACGAGCTGCCCGAATTCGAGCGCAACGTCCTCGAGGTGATGCGCCAGCCGCTCGAGGAAGGCTCGGTGACCATTGCGCGCGCCGCCACTTCGGTCACCTTTCCCGCGCGCTTTATGCTCGCCGCAGCGATGAACCCCTGCCCTTGCGGTTTCTTTGGCGACTCCACGCGCGAATGCCATTGCTCGCCGCCGCAGATCCAGCGCTACGTCTCGAGAATCTCGGGACCCCTGCTCGACCGCATCGACATCCACATTGAGGTCCCCGCGGTGAAGTACAGGGAGCTCCGCGGCGAGCACGCCATCGAGGAATCGGCCACCGTGCGCGAGCGGGTGCTGCGCGCCCGCACCCGGCAACTGGAGCGCTTCGCCGAGGAGAAGAAGATTTACGCCAACGCCCAGATGCCGCCAAAGCTCCTCCGGAAGCATTGCCAAATTTCCGAAGAGAGCGAGAAGTTGCTGGAGAACGCCATCACGCGGCTGGGACTTTCCGCGCGCGCCCACGATCGCATCCTAAAAGTGGCGCGGACGATCGCGGATCTGGACAGCGCGGCCCACGTCCAGCCCCACCACCTCAGCGAAGCCATCCAGTACCGCACCCTCGACCGCACCTACTGGGCCTAGCGCGTAGGACCGGCATTCCTGCCTGTCCGCCACTCTCTCCTCCCTCGCCGCGCTCCCCCAAACCCTCTCCATTGACTTCCATTAAGCCGCTGTGCTAGGCATACTTCGCTTTGACCTCAGGCGCCAACCGTCGGATGCCTGCAGAGACCAAGCGGATTGAAGTGACACTGGAGACGCTGCTCGATAGCGTCAGTCTGGCCGAGGACATTTGTCTGCGAATCGCCGCGTCGGCGGGCTTCGACGAAGACGACTGTCACAAGATCGGCATGTCGGTCCGCGAGGGCGTGATCAACGCCTATCGGTACGGCCACGACAGCCAGCGCGGCAAAAAGATTCATCTGGTCTTTGAGCTTGCGCCGGACAAGATGGTGATTCGTGTGATCGACCACGGTCCCGGCTTTAACCTAGCCGATGTCCCCGATCCCCTAGCCGAGGAGAATCTGCTCAAGACCTCGGGTCGCGGGATTTTCCTGATGCGCTCGTTTATGGATGAATTTGAGGTGCTCCGCCGCCGTCAGGGCGGGGCCGAGGTGGTCATGGCCAAGCAATATCCCGCATCACGCGGCGCCGGCCCCGGGAGACGGTCCGCGAACACGAAGGAGGAATAACCTGTGAACCTCAGAGCCACCGCGCGCGAGTCGGGCAGCGTGATTGTGATCGACCTCAGCGGGCGCATCACCCTCGGCGAGGGTAGCGCCCTGTTGCGCCAAATGATCCGCGAAAATCTTGGCAAGGGTCATAAGAAAATTATCTTGAACCTGGGCGAAGTGAACTACATCGATAGCTCGGGCATCGGCGAATTGGTGAGCGGCTATACCACGGTCACAAGCCAAGGCGGGGAGCTGAAGCTGCTCAACCTCACTAAGAGAGTGCACGACTTGCTCCAGATCACCAAATTGTTCACCGTATTTGACGTTTACTCCGATGAACGCACTGCCGTGCGCAGCTTTCAGTAGCCCCGGCGCTTCGCACGACCTGTATTGCAGCGCCATCTTACGTTAGTCACGCCTCGAAAGGTTCAGTTAGGTCCCTCGAAGCCAGCCACGGTTGCAACACCACGACACTCTGGACACCATTGCACTTTTGTGCCAGCATACCGCCGCGTTTGTGGGTCACGTAATACCGTAGGTGTACGGGGCTCGTCGCGGCGGGTTTTTTGTGGCACCGACTGGCGTTACACCCGGCAAATAGCGATATTTTTAGAAACAGGAGTTACGAAGTTGAGTAGAGAACAAGGTGTGGTGAAGTGGTTCAACGCGTCCAAGGGGTACGGTTTCATCCAGCGCCAGTCGGGCGAGGATGTGTTCGTTCACTTCTCGGCCATCCAGATGGACGGTTACAAGACCTTGACCGAAGGCCAGACGGTCGAGTTCGAAGTCCGTCAGGGACCCAAGGGCTATCAGGCTGAGAACGTCACCCGCGTCTAAGGCATCAAGATCTCGAGGCCCTGTCCTCTCCGCCGGCTGCGGAGCTTGCGCGCACGACGCCGGCGCGGAGGGCGGGGCTTTCCTGTTTTCGCCACTTCCTGCCATCGCCAGAGAATGGGCAGGCGCGCTTTGTGATACGATGGTTCGTTTGATAGATGGCGGAGGAGAGCTTGTCGCAGCACATCTCGCGCAAGGAATTAAAGAAAGACGAAATCCGAGAAACTTTGGCGCACGGCGCCGAAGCGGTCTTCTCTCACCAGAAGATGGCAGGGCTCGTTCTGGGCGCGGTGCTGGTCGTGGCCCTGGCCATCCTCGGCTGGCGGTTCTACGCCGAGCGGCAGACGGGGAAGGCTTCGGCAGCGCTCGAAGAGGCAATGAAGATTTTCCAGGCGCGCATCCGCGCGCCGGGCGAGCCGGGAGAGCCGGGCGAAGTCACCTACGTCGAAGAGAAGAACAAGTATGAAGACGCGTCGAAGAAATTCTACGAGATCACCGGCAAGTATTGGCGGACGCGCCCCGGGCAGGTGGCCCGCTACTATGCGGCGCTGAGCGAGATCCAACTCGGCCGCTTCAGCGAAGCCCAGAAGTTGCTGAAAGAGTTCGAGGGTAGTGGCGACGAGGAATTTGTTGCGCTCGCGCGCTACCAACTGGCCGTGGTGTACGACAAGACCGGCAAAGGCGAGGACGCCGCGAAACTCTTCCGGCAGCTCGCCGAAAAACCCACCGTCTTCGTGCCCAAGCCGATGGCCCTGCTCGCGCTCGGCGATCAGTTGCGCAAAAGCAATCCGCAGGAAGCGACCAAGGTGTACAACCAGATCAGGCAAGATTTTCCTGATTCCCCGGTCGCCGAAGAAGCCGAAAAACGCCTGGAGACCTTCGGCCCGAAGAGCTAGCCCCTCGCGTTTTTTTCTCTGCTTGGCGCAGGCTGCGATAGGATGACGGCGATGGCGCTAGCCCCCTACGCGATGGACGTGAGCCATTCGCGCGGCCGCCGTTATTTCGAACCGCCCCACCCCTACCGCAACGACTACGCGCGCGACCGTGACCGGGTGATTCACTCGCGCGCCTTCCGGCGCCTGGAAGCGAAGACGCAGGTTTTCACCACACGCTACTCCGACCACTTCCGCAATCGCCTGACGCATACGCTCGAGGTCGCGCAGATTGCCCGCACTGTCGCGGGCGCGCTGGGCCTCCAGACGGATCTTGCCGAGGCCCTGGCCCTGGTGCACGATATCGGCCACCCGCCCTTTGGACACGCCGGCGAGCACCGCCTGGACGATCTGATGCGCCGGCACGGTGACGTCTTCGACCACAACCTCCACGCCCTGCGCATCGTCGAGCAGTTCGAGCAGCGTTACCTCGACTTCTCAGGCCTCAACTTAACTTTCGAAGTGCGCGAAGGCATCATCAAGCATTCCCGCGATTACCGACCCGCTGAATTTCCGGAGCTCGCGGAGTACCTGCTGGACCAGCGGCCGCCCCTCGAGGCCCAATTGATCGACTGCGTAGACGAGATCGCGTACAACACCGCCGACCTCGACGACGGTTATGAGGCGCGGCTGCTCGACCTGCAGACGATCCTCGAGGGCGTGCCGGTATTCGCCGAAACCTTTGCGCAAGTGGATCGGCACTATCCCGCCCCCGGGCGGGACCGCACAAAGCTCAAGTTCAACGAGGCGCTCAAACTCGTGCTCGATCGTCTCGCCACGGATCTGATCGAAAACACGCGCGAGCAAATCCTCGCGAGCGGCGTGGCGAGTGTAGAGGACGTGCGGCGCGCGCCCATGCGCCTCGCCGGCTTCAGTCCGGCGGGTGCGCGGCAGAATGCGGAGCTGAAGAAGTTTCTCTACGCCCGGCTCTACGACAGCCCGACGCTCGTCGAGGAGCGCGAGCGCTCAGTGGATGCCTTGGAAAACCTCTTCCGCTATTACCTGGAACACCCGGAGGCCATGCCGAAATACTACTTCGAGCAGGCACAGCGCGAGCCGCGCCATCGCGTCGTGTGCGACTATATTGCCGGCATGACCGATCACTTCCTGTTGCGCCAGCACCGCGAGCTGCTGGGCGCCCCCGCCGGGCACCGGTAGTCAGCCGTCGTGCTGCGCCAGTGTGTCAGGGCAGAAAAAGAGCCGGCGAGACGCCAGCGGTACACAACCACGCTTGGTGCAAGGGCCAGACTCGGGAAACTAAACGGCCTCGGATTGAGAGGTAAAGTGGAACTGCTTCACCTTGAGCGCGGGCAGCAGCGCTGAGGCGGACCCTTGTGATTCCGAAGCGCTAACGCGCTCGGGCGCGCCGATCAGTTCGACATTGCCCCCAGCCAGCATTTCGAGCAGGCTCTGGTTAAACCGGAAATTGCGCACCGGGTACTGAATTTTTCCCTTCTCGACGTACCAGACGCCGTCGCGCGTCAATCCGGTGATCGCCATTGTGCGGATGTCCACTGGCCGCAGGTACCAGAAATGGCTGACCAGCAGGCCGCGCTCGGTCGAGCGCACCATCTCCTCCACGCTCGCCGGCGGCTGCGAGCCTTCCACGACGATGTTGACGGGCCCGGGCGTGGGCTCCTCTTGCTTCTGCTTGGCCCAGAAGCGCGAGTACACCAGCGTCTCGAGCACGCCATTGCGCACCAGATAGAGCTTCTGCGCGGGAATCCCGCCCTGGGCGACCTGAGAGCCGGGTAGCTCAGGATGCCAGGGGTCGCTATAGACACTGAGGCGCTCGTCGACGATTTTTTCGCCGATCTTCGTTTTGCCGCCAGGGGTGGAGAAGGGGCTGCGACCCTCGTCGGCAAGGCGCGCGTCGAAGACAAAGCCGATAAAGCCGAGCAAGTCAGCCACCGCCTGCGGCTCGAGCACCACGGTATAGGTGCCGGCATCGAGCGTGCGCGCCTCGCGCGAGCGCAGGGCCTTCCCGATGGCTTCGCGAGCGATGCGCCCGGTGTCGAGCTTGGCGACATCGAAGTGGTTGCGCAGGAAGTAGCCCGAGCCATCACCTTGCTGAGTGCGAGCGGTGAGCGAGAGGCTAACCAGGCTTGCGCGCCCATAGGAGAAGTTGCCGTTCTTGCTGGCGTGTGCGGCGACGACGCCACGGGCCTGGTGGAAGCCGGCCCCGGTGACATTTTCTTTCTCGCAGGCAGCGATCACGGCGTCGATCGCTTTAGCGCGTTCGGTCGCTGAAATGTTGGCCGTAGATTCGATGTAGCCCTGCGTGGGTTTGTACGGTTGCGGGCCGAGTGTGGGCAGGTACTCGCGGTCCACCGGCGAGAGGCGCGCCAGTTGTTCAGCCTGCCGCACCGCGGCTTCCAGCGAAGCGTCGTCCATTTCATTGGTCTGGGCTGCGCCTTTCTTGTCTTTGAGCCACAGGGTCACGCTGGCCTCGACGTTTTCCCGGCGGCCGCTAGTCGTGAAATTATTGGCGGCAAAGCGGACGTGTTGATAGTTTTCGCTCTCGACGCTGACTGTGGCGTCGTCGGCCTTCACGTAGTCCAGCAGCTTCTGGCAAATCGCTTTGGCTTCCTGTTCGCTGAGCAGCATTGGCGTCTCCTAGGACCGTCCCGCAGCCGGAGCGGTGTTCAGTACGGTGATTTGCCGGAAGCGGGCCGCCGGGCAGCCGTGGCTGACGGCATTCGATTGCCCAGGCTCGCCCTTGCCGTCGAAAAAGCTGCCATTGAGCTCGTAGGTGGCCTCGCCGCCTATGGCGTCGCATGCGCCCCAAAAGTCGGGCGTGCGCGACTGATAGGCGACATCGCGCAGCATCGCTCCTTTTTTGCCGTTCTTGATTTCCCAGAAAGTCTGCCCGCCGAACTGGAAGTTGTACCGCTGCTGGTCGATCGAATAGCTGCCATCGCCGTAGATCAGGATGCCGTTCTTTACGCCGGCGAGAAGGGCGTCAACAGTGATTTTTTCTTTCGAGGGTTCGAGCGAGACGTTGGGCATGCGCGGGAAGGGCACGCTGCCCCAACTGTCCGCATGGCAGCAGCCGTAGGAAGTTTTCTGCCCCACCAGCGACGCCAGCTCGCGCGTCGTCTGCCAGTCCACGAAAACGCCCTCCCTGACCAGGTGCCAGCGCTGGGCGGGCACGCCATCGTCGTCGTAGCCCACGGTCGCCAAGCCTGCTTTCTGCGTGCGGTCGGCAACCATGTTGATTATCTTCGAGCCAAACTGAAATTTACCCGTCTTATCAGGCGTGAGGAAACTTGTGCCGGCGTAGTCGGCTTCCCAGCCCAGCGCCCGATCGAGTTCGGTGGAGTGGCCCGTGCTCTCGTGAATGGTCAGCCAGAGGTGCGTGGGATGCAGCACCAGGTCATACTTCCCCGGCTCGACCGGCTTGGCCTTCAGTTTCTCGACCGCCTCGTTGCCAGCCTGCTCAGCCTCAGCCAGCCAGGGATATTTCTCCGCGTACTCGTAACCCATACCCTGCGGCCCGCCCAGCGAGCGGCGGCTCTGGAAATCTCCCTTGACGGAATCTACAGCGGTGACGTTGAAGTTTGGGAAGCTGCGAATGATGTACTGCTCGATTCGCGAGCCTTCGCTGGAGGCGAAGAATTTCTGTTCGTTCACGAAGGCCAGCGAAGAGTTGATGAAATTGACGCCTTTGACCTTCAGCGCCGCTTCGTTCAGCTTCAGCAGGAAGCCAATTTTGTCCTCGAGCGGGATGTCGAACGGGTCTTTCTCGAAGTTGCTCCTCCAGCTCGTCGCCACCTTTGTGACCGGCGCCAGTGTGAAAGGCTTGCGCTGATAGGCAGCATTGGCTTGCGCGATCTCGATTGCCTGCAGGGTGATGCGGCGGACTTCCTCAGCGGTGACCTTGTGGCTGGAAGCAAAGCCCCAGGTGCCCTTCAAGAGGACACGCACCCCGCAGCCGAAACTCTGCGTGCGCGACACCTGCTGTACCTGCTTCTCACGCGTGAAGATGTTCTCGTTGCGGTAGCGGTTGATCCGGATGTCGGCGTAGCTGGCCCGAAGAGTTCTCGCGGCGGAGAGCGCGGCATCGGCCAGCTTACCCTTGTCCACCGCCTCGGCTTCAGCCGCTTCCAACTCCAACAGCCACGCCGGCACCGCGGCCGCGCCCAGCGCCAGGCCGGAGACTTTCAAAAACTCCCGTCGAGACGCCTTCACATCTCCAATGCAATTGAGGGAAGACGACATACGCACCTCACCTTGAGGAAAAGTAGGACTGCGCAGTCTAGTCGCGTTGGTACGCACCGGACAAGGGGAAGGTTTTCAACATGGTTGCTGCGCCCGACGTTGACTCCTCCACCAGGAGCCCTGAGTGCCAGATTCGCGGCGTGGCAGCGAGCCTATTTCCCGGTTTTCTTGACAACGGGTTGAAGGGCCGTATAATGGCCTTTCCCGCAGCGCACCGGGAGAAAACGCCATGTTCTTGGACGTAAAAGAGTTAGCTGTTCGCAAGATCCGCATCCGAAAGAGTTATGCCCCCGGAACCGTGGATTTCCATACCGGCGAGTTTCAGCAAGTTGAGCCACTCGAGGTGCGCGCCACCGCCGAACTGGTCGAGGAGCAGATTCGCATTTCGGGTTCGTTGCACACGCGGCTGGAGCTAACTTGCGCTCGTTGTCTTGACACCGTTGTCGAGGAAGTAAGCCGGGACTTCGACCTCTACTACCGGCCCATGTCCACCATGGCCAAGGAAGAAGAGGTTCACCTGCGCCGGGACGACACCGAAATCGGCTTTTTTGAAGGCGAGGGGTTATTCCTGGCCGATGTGCTGGCCGAGCAAGTGATCCTTTCACTGCCGATGAAGGTGATCTGCAGGAGCGATTGCCGCGGCCTGTGCCCGCACTGTGGCACCAACCTCAATAGCGAAGAGTGCCGTTGCGAGACGCATGGAGCCGACCCGCGAATGGCACCCCTGGCGCGCCTCAAGCAGGATTGGTTCAAAAAGCAATAGAAATCCCTATGTAAAACCCATAGAATGCCCCCAAACATCCCGGGGATCTTTTGAGGAGTTTGTATGCCAAACCCAAAGCGGCGTCATTCCAAGGCTCGCAAGAATAAGCGGCGCGCGCATGACCACTTGACCGCGCCATCGCTCGCCGAATGTCCGAACTGTCATGAAATGAAGCAGCCCCACCAGGCCTGCCCCCACTGTGGCTACTACAAAGGGCGCGAAGTGATCGATACGTCGGCCTGAAGCGGCCGGACTCTTCTGGCCGGCTGCCTGTTTCCCCCGGTCGGAGCACAGATGACCACCATCGCCGTTGACGCCATGGGAGGCGACCATGCCCCGCGGCCCGAGGTGGAAGGGGCGGTGCTGGCGGCGCGCGAGCTGGGCGTGCGCGTGCTTCTGGTGGGCCAGACGGCCGCGGTAAAGCACGAATTGGCCAAACACTCGCACCGGGGCCTGGACATCGAAGTGGTGCCAGCGAGCGAAGTGATCACCATGGAGGATTCGCCTACGCAGGCCTTCCGCAAGAAGAAGGATAGCTCCGTACACGTGGCCGCCAAACTGGTGCGCAACGGGCAGGCCGACGGCTTGGTAAGCGCGGGCAATACCGGCGCGGTAATGGCTGTGGCGCGCTTCGGGCTGGGAACGCTGCCATCAGTGGACCGTGTGGCGCTGGCGGCACGGTTTCCCACGGCGCGGGGCGGGGTTTCGGTGCTGCTGGACGTCGGGGCAAACGTCGATTCCAAGGTGGCGCATCTCGAGCAGTTCGCCATCATGGGCGAGATCTATTATCGCGCGATCTTCGGCACGCGCCGGCCCAAGGTGGCGCTGCTCTCGATTGGCGAAGAGGAGATGAAGGGCAACGAGCTGACCCGCGAGGCCTACAACCGGCTGAAGCAACTCCCGATCAACTTTGTGGGCAACGTCGAAGGGCGCGACGTTTTTGCGGGCAACGTGGACGTGATTGTTTGCGATGGCTTTATCGGCAACGTGGCGCTGAAGATCAGCGAAGGCGTCGCGCAACTCATCATCACCATGTTGAAAAACGCCCTGCAAAGCACGTTGAGTGCCCAGGTGGGCTCGCTGCTCTCGCGCCGCGCTTTTCGGGACTTCAAGAAGAAAATCGACTACTCCGAGTATGGCGGCGCGCCGCTGCTGGGCCTGCGTGGCGTCGCCGTGATTTCGCACGGCAGCTCGAACGCCAACGCGATGAAGAACGCCATTCGTGTGGCTGCCGGGCTGGCTCGCGCGAAGACGAACGAGAAGATCGAGCAAGAGCTCTCCGCCGTGGCCGCTGCTGCGCGGCCCTGAGCCCCGGCCGGGAAAAGTTCACGAGCTTGGATCGTCCTATGGGCAAAGTGGCATTTCTGTTTCCCGGGCAGGCGTCGCAATACCCCGGGATGGGCAAGGAACTCGCGGAGAAATTCCCCGCCGCCCGTGCTGTCTTCACGGAGGCTGACCAGGCGCTGGGGCTTTCGATCTCGCAGTTGTGTTTTGAAGGTTCAGAAGACGCGCTGAAGCTGACCGAAAACACCCAGCCCGCCATGCTGACGGTTTCCGTGGCCATCTATCGCATCCTGGAGGAAAAGGGCATTGCGCCGCACTACGTGGCCGGGCACAGCCTGGGTGAATACTCGGCGCTGGTGGCCGCCGGCAGCTTGGCGTTCGCCGATGCCGTGAAGCTGGTGCGCCTCCGCGGCGGGTACATGCAGCAGGCCGTGCCAGCGGGCGAAGGCGCAATGGCTGCGATTATGGGGCTAGCCCCAGCGCAGGTCGCCCAGATCTGCAAAAAAGCCGCGAACGGCCAAGTGGTGGGCCCGGCTAACCTGAACTCGCCCGACCAGACAGTGATCTCGGGTCACGCCGGGGCCGTGAAGCGCGCGGTCGAGCTGGCTTCGGCGAGCGGCGCCAAGCGCGCCGTCGTGCTGGCCGTCTCCGCACCATTTCATTGCGAGCTGATGATGCCGGCCCAGGAGAAGCTGGCGAGCGACCTGCGGCGGACGGCGTTCGCGCCGCTGCGCGTGCCGCTGGTGACCAACGTAGATGCCGAGTTGATTTCGAGCGGCGAGGAAGCGCGCGAGGCCCTGGTCCGCCAGGTATCCCTGCCGGTTCGCTGGGAAGAATCCATGCACGCGTTGATCGAGGAGGGCGTCAGCATTTTTGTCGAGGTCGGCCCTGCGCGCGTGCTCAGCGGCCTGCTGCGGCAGATTGAGCGGTCGGTGCACTGCTTCAACGTCGAAGATGAAAAAAGCCTGCTGAGCACCCTGGACAAGCTCGCCCAGGCGCAAGCGGAAGTCGCCGAGACGTAGCCAGCCCCGAGGAGCGCCCCAAAGCACGCCATGTTCAGCTTGCAGGACCGAGTGGCACTGGTGACCGGGGCCTCGCAGGGCATCGGCCGCGCGACCTCGCTTGCCTTAGCCAGCGCCGGGGCCAAGGTGGCCGCGGCGGCGCGCAACGTCGAGAAATTGGCCGCCGTAGTGGCGAAGATCGCCGCGGCGGGTGGCGAAGCCCTGGCTCTGTCCATGGACGTGGCCGACGCCGAGCGGGTGAAGGCCGGCTTCAAGCAGACGCTGGAGCGCTTCGGCAAGCTCGACATCCTGGTGAACAACGCTGCCATCACCCGCGATGGCCTCGCTGTGCGGATGAAGCCCGACGACTGGGAGGCTGTGCTGCGCACCAACCTGACTGGGGCCCATCTATGCATGCAGCAAGCGCTGGGCGCGATGCTGCGGCAGCGCTACGGGCGGATCATCAATGTCACCTCCGTGGTCGCCCGGACCGGCAACGCTGGCCAGGCAAACTACGTGGCAGCCAAGGCGGGCTTAATCGGCCTCACCAAAGCCATCGCTATCGAGGTGGCCTCCCGGAGCATCACCGTGAATGCCGTCGCGCCCGGCTTTATCGCCACCCCGATGACCGACCCGCTGCCGCAGAAGGTGAAGGACGAAACGGTGGCGCGGATTCCGCTGGGGCGCATGGGTACCGACGCCGAGGTCGCCGCGGCCATTGTGTTTCTCGCCAGCGAGGAAGCCGGCTACATCACCGGCCACGTGCTCGACGTCAACGGCGGGATATACATGGCGTAGGGGCGCGGCTCGCTGCCGGTCAGACACTGCCGGCCTCCGGCCGGGGCACCATGCTGTGTACCGCGCGGAACGAGTGCCGCCCTACAAAATGCACATCGCGAAGCCACTGCGGTTGACCTTGTTGGAGGCCGCGCATAGAATGGGCGGGTTATCCCGGGCACGAACGGCACCGTAGTAGCCGGAAGCAGACTCGCGAAACGCTAGACCGGAGGAGAGAGAATGGCCAGCGTCGAAGAACGCGTCAAGCAGATCATCGTGGAGCAACTAGGGGTCGACGAGGGCGAGGTGACGCCCACCGCTTCGTTTGTGGACGATTTGGGCGCCGACTCGCTTGACACGGTCGAACTGGTGATGGCTTTCGAAGAGGCTTTCGGCATCGAGATTCCCGATGAAGACGCCGAGAAGATTGCCACGGTCAAGGACGCCATCGCGTACATCGAGAAACACGCCCAAGCGAAGAAGTAAACCGCCGGCCGCTGGGATCCAGACAGGAGAATACCAACGTTGAATCGCCGGGTCGTGGTAACGGGTGTGGGTCTGGTTTGCGCCTGCGGGATCGGCACTGAAGAAACCTGGAACGCTCTTCAGGCCGGCCAGTCCGGCATCGGCCCGATTACCCAGTTTGATGCCAACGCTTTCGACTGCCGCATCGCCGGCGAGGTGAAGAACTTCGATCCGCTGAACTGGATTGAGAAAAAAGAGCTGAAGAAGGTCGGCCGGTTCATCCAAGTCGCCCTGGCGGCGGCTGACTTTGCGGTGAAGATGGCCGGCCTCGAAGTCACCCCGGAGATCGCGGATGCCACTGGCGTATACGTGGCCTCTGGCATCGGAGGATTCGACGTTATCGAGCGCGAGCACTCCAAGCTGCTGCAAGGCGGCCCCGGCAAAATCTCGCCGTTCTTCATCCCCGCCACAATCGTCAACCTGGCCTCTGGCCACATCTCGATCCGCTATGGGGCGCGCGGGCCGAATTCGGCCACCGCGACGGCGTGCTCGGCCTCGGCCCACGCCGTCGGCGACTCGTTCAAAATTATCCAGCGCTGTGATGCCGAGGTGATGATTTGCGGCGGCGCCGAAGCCTCCATCACGCCCATGGGTATCGGCGGCTTCGCCGCGATGAAGGCGCTTTCCAGGCGCAACGACGAGCCGGCACGCGCCAGCCGCCCGTTTGACGCCCAGCGCGACGGCTTCGTGGTCGGCGAGGGTGCCGGCATCCTGATCCTGGAGGCGCTCGAGCATGCCCAGCGCCGCGGCGCGAACATTCTTGCCGAGATCGTCGGTTACGGCATGTCCGGCGATGCGTACCACATTACGCAGCCGGCCGAGGAGGGCGCCGGCGCGTACCGAGTGATGATGGCCACGCTCAAGGACGCCAAGGTGCCACCCGACGTGGTGGGCTACATCAACGCCCACGGCACCTCGACCCCGATCGGCGACGCCATTGAAACCGTGGCGATGAAGCGCGTTTTCGGCGAGCACGCAAAAAAGATAGCCGTCAGCTCGACCAAGTCCATGACCGGGCATCTGCTGGGCGGCGCTGGAGGCCTCGAGGCCGGCATCAGCATCCTGGCGCTGCGCGACCAAGTCCTGCCCCCAACCATCAACTATGAGAACCCCGATCCGGCCTGCGACCTCGACTACGTGCCGAATCACGCGCGCAAGGCCGAGGTCGAATACGCCCTGTCAAATTCGTTTGGGTTCGGCGGCACCAACGCTGCGCTGCTGTTCAAGCGCTGGGATACCCGTTGAAGCCCGAACTCACACGCGTTCGGGTTGATTCCGCCGAACTTTTCCCCTTTTCCAGCTGCGCCCCTGGGAGGGTTGCTTGAACATCGCTGTCTGCATCAAGCAGGTGCCGGCGAAGGACGCGCCGCTTCAGATCCTCGAGGGTGGCGCATGGATCCGAGAAACCGATATCGGCTTCGAGATGAACGAACCAGATAGTTACGCACTGGAAGAAGCCCTGCGCCTCAAGGAGAAACACGGCGGCGAGGTCGTCGCGCTCTCAATGGGCCCGGAGCGTGTCAAGCAGACGATCAAAGAGGCGCTCGCCAAGGGAGCTGACCGCGGCATTCACGTGGCCGACGACAAGTTCTTCTTGCTTGATCCCCTCGCCTCCGCGCGGTCCCTCGCCGCCGCCGTTCAGAAACAAAAGTTTGATCTCATTTTGACCGGCCTGCAGAGCGACGACCACGGATTTGGCCAGACTGGCGTGCTGTTGGCTGGACTCCTCGGCCTGCCGCACGCCACCATCATCATGCAGATCGAAGTCGCCGACGGCCGGATGAAGCTTAAGCGCGAACTCGAAGCCGGCTGGTTCCAGTGGGTGGAGTTGCCGCTGCCGGCGGTGCTGACCATCCAATCCGGCATCAACAAAGTGCGCTACGCCACGCTGAAGGGCATCATGGCGGCAAAAAAGAAGGAGATCACTACGGTTCCACGGGAGTCGCTCGGCGTTGTGAGCGAGCCCACGCAGCGCCTCGAGCGCATCTACGTGCCGCAAAAAACCAAGAAAACCGAATTGCTGAGCGGTACGCCAAAGGAAGCTGCCGCCAAGCTGGTCGAGAAGCTCAAGTTCGACGCACGCGTGCTGTAGCGCCGCTATATTTAGGCGGCGATTTAGCGCGGCAAACCACCACACTCCAACGGAAGAGCGATGAACATCCTCCTGATCACGGAACAGCGCGCAAGCAAATGGAATAAAACCAGCTTTGAAACGCTGGCGGCTGCGCAACAGATCGCCAGTGAGACCGATGGCAAGCTCGCCGGCGTGGTCATCGGCAAGGGAGTCGGCGCACTGGCCGATGGCCTCGCAGCAAACAAGCTCGACGAGGTCCTGCTGGTCGAGCACGATCTGCTCGAGGCTTATACCCCGGATGGTTACACGACTGTGCTCGGCCAGGTGATCGCGCAGTCGAAACCCGACCTGGTGCTCCTGCCGCACACCTACCAGGTGCGCGACTTTGTGCCGAAACTAGCCGCCTCGTTGGGCAAGGGGATGATCGGCGACTGCATCGGCTACCGCCGGGAAAACGGCCGGCTGATCTTTGTTCGGCAGATGTTCCAGGGCAAAACCGCCGCCGATGTCTCGTTTCAGGGCGCGCCGCCCTGGTTCGCGTCGTTTCAGGCCGGCGCTTTCCGCGCCGACCTGGTGGTCGCGCGCGCAGGCGGCAAAGCGCCGGTGCGCGCGGTGAGCGTGGAACTGAAGCCTGAGCAGATTCGCACCAAGCCGCTCGAACTCTTCCGCGAAGCCAAGCAGGCCGTGGATTTGACCCAGGCGCCCATCATCGTGGCTATCGGCCGCGGCATCAAAGCGCCCGAAAACATTCCCATCGCCGAAAAGCTTGCCAAGCTGCTGGGCGGGGAGCTGGCGGCATCGCGCCCGATTTGCGATGAAGGCTGGCTGCCGATGGAGCGCCAGATCGGCAGCTCCGGCCAGACTGTTGCGCCAAAGCTCTACCTGGCGCTGGGCATCAGCGGCGCAATCCAGCACGTGGTCGGGATGAAGGGCGCGCGCACGATTGTGGCCATCAACAAGGACGCCAACGCTCCCATCTTCGAAGTGGCCGACTACGGCATCGTCGGCGATATCTTCGAGATTATCCCTGCCCTCACCGAAGAACTCGAAAAATCCAAAGCGGGCTAACACCCCGCTGGCATTCTCAACCGAACAATCTGCGGCTGAATTTAATCTCCCATGAAGTTTCCAGGAAATCGCCCAGGCTTGCAGCTTCTTCTTGAATCTTCCTATGGATACTCCTGGAGAAATTCTCAAATGGTTGTATCTCCAAAGTACGGCTTTTCCACAACGCCGAACGGATATCTGCCCGGGTGAGGCCGTGCATCCTTGCCCAGAAAGCCATCTGGGCAGCAGCCATCACTTGAGACTGGATACCACAACGTTTCGGCAGACGGTGGTGAGATCTGCCAGATTTTTGTCCACAAAGTGATGGCGCGTTAATCGGAATGCTAAAATCTGAGATCTTTCCAAGAAATGTTTCATTCATTTTTGCCTTCGCGTGGGCGTTCTCGGCGGTTTCGCGCCTAATGTAGCTCAACGGAGTGTCTCCAGCAATTGGCGCTACTGCTCTGGGGTCTTCGTCCTCGACGTTGGCTCCGAGGCAACGCTGCTCATGTGCACCACGTCACGTTCGGTATGGCTGCAACCTCCGCCTGGATTCAGGGTGACCGGACTCCGCACGACTGGCGGGAGAGCTGGCGCGTCAGCATGCTCGACGATGCGACGTGGCACATGCTGGGGCAGTTGCGGTGCGAGTACGAAGAGTTTCACCAAGCCATTGAGTCGCATGGTCATCCATCGAATATGCTCCTTGGTGCCGTCACTGGCGCCATCGCGCGTGGCCTACCACCTGGGCCATTCGCCAGAAGGTGGGCCTCTCCACCTCCTGAACTCTTCCAGGTGTCAGGTCGCCGGCTGGCCGCGCCCGCCGTAGGTCTTATGGGCGCGGGTCAGCCGCTCCTCGGCAATGCGCGGGGGGCCGACGACACCCGGTCGCGTCCTTCGCCTTCGGCGCGGTAGAGGGGGACATTGGCGATTCGCAAAATTTCGCTGGGGGAATTGCTGTCCTCCGAATAGTTTGACACTCCCGCCTACGTCAAATGGCTCCCCTTGCGGGGCCGTCCTTCAGAGTCTAAGTGGAAAGCATTGAAATGGAACGACTTGCGACACGCCTGAAGGCGTGCCCTGACGAAAAACTTGAGTGTGTCCCCACAGACCCTTCGGGACGACACAGGGTGCTTGCGTCAGGGCACGACCTCCACCCGCTGCGAGTCGCTCGCTACGAGTAGTCGTGCCGCAGAAAACCAGCAAAAAAGCCATCCAAACCTTGCCTTGAAATGTCACGGCACAGCTCCGTCAGGGCGCGAAATGGCGCCCACTCCTTCTGACCGACTAAACTACTCACGACCGGCCAGACGTTCGCCCCTACCGCCTAATTCCTGCTCGGTAAACTAAGCAAGCCATCGACGATTTCACGGTTTGTGCTTCCATAGCTTGAACTGGGCTCCGGCCCAGATTTCAATTCAAAAAGGAGATACCATAATGTCTAGGAAACTCTGCTGTCTGACTCTGCTTGCGTTCACACTTACAGGATACTCGATACTGCGCATATTGCACCTCTCAAACCCATCAACCCCCATCCTGAAAGCTGACGGCGGGGACCCGGTCCCACCCTGGCCAAAGCCGCTCCTATCGCATCTTTCGAGCCAATCAACCCCCATTCTGAAAGCTGACGGTGGGGACCCGGTCCCACCGTGGCCAAAGCCGCTCCTATCGGACCTCTCGAGTCAATCAACCCCCATTCTGAAAGCTGACGGTGGGGACCCGGTCCCACCGTGGCCAAAGCCGCTCCAACTGGCAGCCTAGAACCTACCTAGAAGCAAGGGGAAGATGCTAAGCATCTTCCCCTTCTTTCTTGTGTTACGATGGCGCGACTATCGGACACAGTTTATGTTCACTCAGATAGTTTGGTGGGCCAGCATTGCGCTCGAAATTCTCTTGCTGGTGCGAGCTGCCCAGGAACGGCTTACCAGGAAATTTCCCATCTTTTACTCCTACATCGGCAGCGTTCTCTTAATCTCTCTCGTCCGTTTTTATATCCACGAAGCGCACCCGGGCTTTTACCAGAGATTCTATTGGTCCACGGAATTGCTCAGTGTAATCGTCGGCTACGGAGTCATCTTGGAAATCTACAGGCGGGCGCTCATAAACCACCGTGGTCTGGCCCGGCTCGCCCGAACCCTGCTCCTCATACTCCTGTTTGTGACCGTGGCCAAAGTGTTCGCAGACAAGCTCAGCAGTCCATTCGGTTCGTTGGCAATTGCGACAGCAGAATTGGGACGCGACCTGCGCTACGTGCAAGGAGCGCTGCTGATTGTGATGTTGGCGATGTTTGGATATTATCGGATTCCGGCAGGACGAAACCTGAAAGGATTGATTTTCGGCTATGGGTTTTTCATCGCCACTACCATAACCAATATCGCCATTCGATCTCAGCCTGGAAATGAGCTTTCCCTCCTGATGCGCAAACTCCAGCCGGTAATTTACCTGGTCACTCTGACCATCTGGTGTGTGGCTCTGTGGTCTCATCAGCCTGAGCCTCAACCGGACCCCAGGGTCAGGATTGAACGGGATTATCAGGTTCTTGCCGAGCAAACCAGGATGATGCTTGCTCGCGCCTTTACGTACCTTGGGAGGGCCATTCGCCCATGAGTCATCTCGCGCCGCTTCTGGTCATTACTCTCTTGGTCTTGGCGCTATTGGTGTACTGGTTCCGGCGGAGCAGCGACCATTCCATAACAAGAGTTGAGTTCTCGGAGGCGGGGAGCGCCTTGACCTCCCTTCAATGGCAGATTCTGCCATCTGGTTCGGTAGGGAGAATCTTCGCTTCAGAGGATTGCGATTTCATTTCCAGCCAGACTACACGCGATATCCAGCGCTTGTTTCAACAGGAACGAAAAGCACTCGCAATCTCTTGGCTTAGGCAAACTCGACGACAGATCGCCCGCCTCATGGACCTCCACTTGAAATTAGCGAGCTACACGGATGATCCAGGTCCCGCTGTTGAGTTCAAGCTCGCCACACACTATCTTTCTTTCATCGTGGTCTGCCGCCTCTTGTTGGTCTTGCTTTGGATTCGAGGTCCTTTCCGCGTCCAAAAGGTAGTTGGTTACACGACCAACGTGGCACACAGCCTGTGCACCGTATTTAGCAGCCGCCTTGTAAACATCAATCCTGCGCGCCTCGGCCCCGTCACACCAGGCTCCGCCCATACATCGACCGTAGATTGATTGCGCTCCATATGGAAAGGCAAACCGGCGCGAGAAGCCGCGTATGGCGCGCGCGGCCTCAGCCAGTTTTTTTGGATCAGGTCATACTGCCCGCTGGGCTCGTGGTCCGGGCGACAGACGCCTGCTCGGGAAAGTTGAGCTTTCTTCCCAATTCGCGGTGTAACAAAGCAAGATTGATGACAGCCTGCACCGCAACTGTAGCAACGGACAGATACCAAACCGCGCGAATGGAGAATCCTGGCAGTCGAGAAAGAACGGCTGCCGGCGTCGCGAAGATGAGGAGACGCGCAGCCGAACTACCCAGGGGCGGCCAAGTGTTGCCCAGCGCCTGAAAAATGCTCGAACTGGAAAAGATCAGTCCCATCGCGATGAAGTTCCAGGAAATGATGCGCAGATAATCGGCGCCGAAAGCCACTACCTGCGGCTCACCCGAGAAGAAGCGGATGAGCGTTTCCGGTGAGAGGTGGCAGAGAAAGGTAAGTACGAGCATTACGACGGTGCCGATCCCCGCCGCCGAGTAAAACGTCTGCCGAACGCGAGTGCCCAGCCGCGCGCCGAAGTTTTGTCCGGCGACGGGCGAAGCTGCAAAGCTGATTGCCATCACGGGCAGGAAGATGGACTGCATTATGCGTCCGCCGATGCCGAAGCCTGCTTGCGCGGCCGCTCCGAAGTCGCGAATGATCCAGTAGACTAATCCCATGTAAACGCTTATCAACGCAAACTCGCCCCCGGCTGGTAGTCCGATGTTGATCATTTGCTTCCAGATGTGCGCCTGAGGGAGCCACTGCGAGCGATCGAAGCCTACGTAAGTTTCAAATTTCAAAAAGTAGGCGGTGATTGCCACGACTCCGAAGGTGATGGCGATCAGGGTGGCGAGCGCCGCGCCTGCGACACCCAGCGGCCTGTGCGTGCCCCAGCCCACGATGAGCACCGGTGCCAGCAGGATGTTAAGGACTACCGTGAGGATCTGCACGATCATGGCCGGCTTTACAATTCCGGTGCCGCGCAGTGCCGAGGCCATCGAAACCAGCGCGAATTGCGCCCCCAGCGCGGGGATGAACCAGAGCAGGTAGGCTGCTCCGTTGTTGACCGTTTGGGCGTCCGCGCCCAGCCAGCGCGAGTAGGGCCATCGAAAAAAATAGCCAAGCACCACAACCCCCGCCCCGACAAACAGCGACAACACAAGCGACTGATTGAAGACGAGCTGAGCGCGGCGCTGGTCTTTTTGGCCGGCCGCGTGGGAGATCAGCGTTGTCGTGCCGACGCCGAGCATCTGGGTGAGCGCCACGACAACCAGCATCAGGTTGCCGGCCAGGCCGACACCCGCTATCGCTTCTTTTCCCAGACGCGAAACAAAATAGAGATCCACCAGGTAATAGAGAGTCTGAAAGATCAGGGTGACCGCAAGGAACGCGGAAAGCTGGAGGATGTGCTTCGTCACAGAACCTTGTGTCAGATCGTTCATTTTCCGGCTCTCACCGCTTCGCTTCAATCCCCCGCAGGCCAGCACCTGAAAATAGATAAATGCTTCGAGGAACGGCTTGATGATACATCTGAGAAATCCGCTTCTCAACAAATGAACATGAGCCAAATTTGCCAGACACCTGCGTGTAGCGGCCGGCTTGGGTCAGCAACAGGGAGGAGCGCAAGTCGCGAAGAATTTGCTTCACTCCAACTGGCTGCTGGTAGATAGTTCCTCATGAGTTCGCTGCATCCCGATGACTGACGGCAGGAGGTCGAGGCTCACTAACCTAACTCCGGGGAGAGACCAAAATGGCTGACGAAAGACCTGTGGCTCGGACCAAGCATTGCGAGTTGTCGCTCGATCAACTGGCTGAAATTCAGCCAGGGCTCGGACGGCTAATGCCGGAAGTCAGCGAGCGATTCTGGATTCTGTACTACGCGGCGAAAGAGGGAAACTGGGGGCTTGCGCAATACCAACTGAATGGCGTTCGGAACCTCTTGCGGATCGGGGCTATCACCCGCCCCAAGATGGCCAACTATCTGAACTCCTTCAGCCAGGGTCATCTCAGCGCTGTGGAGAAGGCGATTGCGGCCCGAGACTTGGCCAGCTTTGAACAGGCTTATCAGAAAGCGGTAGAAGGCGCGAACGCCTACCACAATGCCACCGGTCATGCCGAAATCGAGTGGAAGCTTCCGCCCGATCCGCCCCAACATCTGGAGCTGCGCCCGCGCCAAGCAAAGGACACACCCAACGATTCAGGTCAGTGACAAATCCGGGACTCCGAGGCAGCTTGGACCCGCAATCAGGAGGCTCTATGGCGGCAAACTGCACACATCTCGATCAGGTCAAGCCGGTTCGACCAACGACAAAAGGCTGTGAGGAGTGCCTGAGAACTGGCGATAGGTGGGTTGAGCTTCGGCTATGCCTGACTTGCGGACAAGTCGGGTGTTGCGACTCTTCGAAGAACAAACACGCAACAAAGCACTTCCGGGAAACTGGCCACCCGCTGATTCAGTCGCTTCAGACCGGCGATGACTGGCGCTGGTGCTACATCGATCAGACCTATGTTTAACTTCACGGCAACGTCAGGGCACGGCTCCGTCAGGGCACGACTTTAAGGCCATCGCCCTTGCGGTGGTGGCCCGAGGTCACACTCGGCAGCAGGTGGGGGCCGTCTTGCAAGTCTCTCCCTATACGGTTGGTCTGGGGTACACCAACTATCAGCAGGGCGCTGGGCGGCGCTGGAGATTCGCCCCGGTCGCGGCCGCCCCTCCCGGGTGGATGGCCGAGAAGTGGAGGAATACGCGCGTCAGTCGCCGCGCAAATTCGGAGTGGCGCGCAGCCGGTGGATCCTGCAGCTGAGAGCTCGTTTTCCCTTTTGCCCTTTTTCTTTTGCCTTTTTTCAATACTTGGGCGACCGGTAGGGCTCCGGCATGAAGTAACCAGCGCTGCGGGGCAAACCGGCGCGCTCAAATTGGATGGTGGTGTGTGTGATGCGAAATTCTTTAGCGAGGCGCTCGCGAATATCAGCCAAGAGCTTTTCGCTCTCTTCCATGTGCATGTCTGGGATGCGAACGTGGCAGGAGAGCGCGTGCAGGTCGGTGCCGAGCGTCCAGATGTGGATGTCGTGGACCTCTTGGACGCCGGGGACGCGCAGGATGGCGTGGGCCACTTCCTCGAGCATCATATCCCGGGGCAGGCCTTCGAGCAGGATGTGAGTGGATTCTTTCAGGACGCCGTAGCTCGACCACAGCACCAGCACGCCGATGGCCGCGCCGATGGCGGGGTCCACCCAGTTTGCGCCGGTCGAGCGGATGACCAGCGCCCCGGCAAGTATGCCGAGGTTGGAGAGAGCGTCGCCAAAATTGTGAATCAGGACGCTGCGCAGGTTGAGGTCGCGGCGGCCGCGCAGCAAAGCAAGCGTGATGCCGCCATTCACGGCCAGCGCAGCGAGCGAAATCCAGATCATCAGGTCATCGCGCACTGTCTGCGGGTGGCGCAAGCGTCCGTAGGCCTCGTAAAACAGGAACAGCGCCACCAGCTCCAGCAGGATGGCGTTGGTGAACGCCGCCAGAATACCCGCGCGGTGGTAGCCGTAGGTCTTCTCAGAATTCGCCGGGCGCTCGGCCCAGCGCAGCGCAAACCAGGAAATCACCAGCGTGGGCACATCGGAGAGGTTATGAACGGCGTCGCTCACCAGGGCGATCGAGTGGCCCAGGTAACCGCCCACCAGTTCGGCGACCACTAGGCCGAGCGTGGCCGCCATCGACCACTTCAGCACACGGCTGCCCGGACTGTCGTGGGCGTGCACATGGCCGTGATCGCGGGAGTGGGAGTGCATCAGCACGATTTTACCTGCACCTCGGTTTTGGCGCACAGGGTATTGGGGGCCGACCCGTGCCAGGACGAGCAAAAACAGTCGGCAGGTGCACGGCCGAGTTCGGCTTTGCCGGCTCGGGCGAATTGCCGCAAGAACGCGAACGTAACCCCGACCTGATCAATTTTCGGCCCAAGCCACCCTCGACTCTCGCCTTTTCCTTTTTCCTTTTGCCTTTCCCCTTACACTTGCCGGGCTTGCACCCCGGGGGCGAAAGGCGATTGACTTCGCGGTGGCCGGTTCCTACTATGCCAACTAGGCCCATCTTGCAGCGAAGTCCCGGCGCGGCGGTCGATCGAGGCCGGGTCGATGGCGGAACCTGTGCGCTCGGGGATGTCAAATAAGGTAGCCAAGCTCAGCTTCTGGGGGGTGCGAGGTTCCACACCCACGGTGGACCGCGCCACTTGGCGCTATGGCGGAAATACACCCTGCCTGGAGCTGGTCGCGCCCGACGGCACTCAATTCATCCTGGACTGCGGCACAGGATTGCGCGTGCTGGGCAAGCGCTGGGCGGAAATCCACGGCACCAACTCGATCGAGGCGCACATATTCGTCACCCACTACCATTGGGATCACATCCAAGGCATCCCGTTTTTCTCGCCGCTCTATGCCGGGCAGAATCGGTTCCACTTCTACAGCTTCCGCTCCGAATTTCTGGGCCGCGACAGCTTGAAACAGGTCTTTGAAGCGCAGATGGCCTACCCTTATTTCCCCGTGGATTTGAGCGCCATGTCCGCGGCTCGGCAGTTTTCGGAAGTCACTGACCGCGACCAGTTTGAGATCAACGGCACGCGCATCACGGCCCGCATGCTCAACCACCCGCAGGGCTGCTTTGGTTTCCGCTTTGAGACCTCCGCTGGCACGATTGTCTATGCCACCGACAATGAACCCGGGGTGCCGAAACTCGACCAGAGCTTGCGCGAGCTTGCCGCCGACGCGGACATATTCATCAACGACGCGCAGTACACCCCCGAACAACTGACCACGACCCGCAAAGGCTGGGGGCACTCGTCGTGGCTGGCCGGAGTGAAGGTCGCCCAGGAAGCAGGCGTGCGCAACCTGGTGTTGTTCCACCACGACCCGGACTCCACCGACAAGATCGTGGACGGGGTGTTGCGCGATGCCCGGCAGAAGTTTGAAAGCGTATGGGCGGCCTCGGAGGGCATGGTGATGTCGCTGGGGGAAGAGCGCGTCGAGGTCATCATGCCAACCACGCGTGGCGGCCTGCGGCAGGAGGGCCATTTCCGCGCCCGAGTGACGGGCTACACCGAGGAAGGCCGCGCATTTCAGGAAGAGACCGTGCTCCGCGATCTCACACTCCAGGGCGCGCTGATCTACCTCAACCATAGCCCGCGGCTCCAGTCCGAACTCCAAGTGACCATGGAGTCCCCCGGCGATGAAGGCCAGAACCACAACCATTTGCGCTTTCGTGGCTACGTCGTGCGGCTCGAGCCCGGCCCTGAAAAAGATCAGACCGCCGTCGGCATCGTCTTCACCGAGTAACCCGCCCCGCGTCCCCCTCCGACCGCGTCAGGCACGGTTCCGCCAGGGCACGACTCGTCAGGGCACGACTTCAGTCGTGCCGCAAAGGGCCAGCCTCATATACGTCATTCCGAGGCTCGACACTTTCTGCTTGCCCTGAATCCGCCATCTTGTTCGCCATGGCGAATCCGCCCTGCGCGGAATCGAGGAATCTCTCAGACCGCGCTGACAAGCACATGTAACGCCGGCCTTCAGGCTGGCACTTTGCCGGCTTCGTCACGGCACGACTTCAGTCGTGCAGCAGGACGACAACACGATCCACGGCGTAGCCTTTGCCGATACCGCCTAGGTCGAGTTGGAGCCCCGGCACCAAGAAGCGCACTGTCCGCGCGCCGGATCGACCACCACGCGCTGCCAGCGCCCGCTG